>WARP01002918.1_pt1 | contig 25776 bp, 13 predicted proteins | sample 4769151 | NCBI WGS metagenome assembly WARP01 (sample SAMN08893023, study PRJNA449175) | gut metagenome | isolation source: rumen sample fed with dry roughage | host: cow | place: India: Nagpur | collected 2016
GGTTTTGATTCATTCCAAGCCCTTGACCAAAGGAAAGTTTATAGTCTCCAGGGGTAATTTGTTTAAAAATAGAAATATCTCTTAGAGTAAGCTGAGAAGAAAGAAAATCATAGGTTTGATTATTGGTAAAGAAACTCTCTCCAGCATCCTTTTCTCCAATTAATGAGAAGGATAGCCTATCGAAATAATTGAGATTACACCTAAGAGATGTGGAGAAATTCTGCCCAAGATAACCTTTGCCATCATTACGAGTATATCCATAAGCTTCTTCCAATACTTTCTTGTACTGAAGTCTAATATCGTGGTATGCTTTTTTGAAAAGAGAATCTATTCTTAAGGATGGTTTCCAATTGATTGGGGCTATAATTATAAAAGGCTTTATCCTAAGCATATCTTCCTCAGAAAAGCCGTTAATAAGAGGGATTTCGTAAATACTTAATAAGGGATGTGCCTCGATAATATATCTTTGCAGAGAAAGAATTTGGAACTCACTTAGCCCTAATAAACGGAGATAATATGGTTCTGCATTATTGATATTTATAGGATTAAGGCTTATATGGATTAAATCCTCAATATAGGTTTGTTTTTCTTCGTCCGATATCTCTAATTCCTCAATATTATAAATCAGTTTAGTGATTTCCTCTGCGTTTTGGGAATAGGAGTTATTAGAGAAAAAGAAAACGAGGCATAAGATAATTATCCCATACCCTATGCCTCGCCCTCTATGTGATAAACCTATCACTTCATATTTTATTTATCTAACTACATTTGCTCCATCCACAAGATGTGCAATTCTTGCAACCTCCAGAAAATATAATGGTTTCTTGTGAACAATTAGGACACTTCTCCCCTTCTACCTTTGTGCCATCTTGAACATATTTCTTAAGTGCTCTTGCAACACCACTCTTCCAAGTGTTAATTGTATCATTATCGAAGGTAAGCTTTGAAACTAATTCAATTACATGATTAATTGGCATACCATGACGAAGAATACCTGAGATTAGCTTTGCATAATTCCAATATTCCTTATTGAATAATCTTGAAAGCCCTTCATAAGTAATATTATAACCATCCTTATCCTTAAATTGGAAGTCATATCTTGCAACTCCATTCTCATCTCTATTCTTAATTACAAAGCCCTTTGAAACAAAATCTGGAAGAATAAAACTCTCTGAAAGCCCTGTGAATATCTCATAAGGTCTTCCCTCAATAATCCCTACAATAGCTACCCATTTTTCTTTTTCATTTTGGAAACGGATAACATCGGCTTCTAATTTCTTAGGTCTTTTTGGAGCCTTTGTTTCTGTGAAATGCAGGTCTTTGTTTTGACCCTCAGAATGAGAAACCAATACTCCCTCTCTCGAACCTTCGCGATATATTGTCATTCCTTTACATCCCGATTCCCAAGCTGTTAAATAGATTTGAGATACTATATCTTCTGGGGTTTCCTTAGGGATATTCACCGTTACACTTATTGAATGGTCTACCCATTTCTGAACCTCTCCCTGCATCTTTACCTTTTGAACCCAATCTATATCATTGGCAGTTGCTTTATAGTAAGGAGACTTTGCTACTAAATCGTCTATTTGCTCTGGAGTATAGGTTTCCTTAATCTCATCTATATCATATCCGTTTATTCTTGCCCAATCTGCAAATTTATGATGGAATACTATATACTCTTCCCAAAGCTGTCCCTCATTATCGGTAAATGTGCCTTTTGAATTCTTATCATTATGATTTACCTTTCTTCTCCTTTTATATACTACTTGGAATGTAGGCTCTATACCTGAGGAAGTCTGGGTGCAAATACTTACACTACCTGTTGGAGCTATTGTTAATAGGGCAATATTCCTTCTTCCATATTTCTGCATTTCATTATAAAGATCAGGGTTTGCCTCTCTTATTCTTTGGATAAAAGGATTATTTTCCTCTAAGCTTGAATCATATAATGGGAATGCTCCTCTTTCCTTTGCCATCTCAACACTTGAAGAATAGGCTGATAATGCAAGAGTTTTCTGAACCTTTACTGCAAATTCTCTTGCCTTATCTGTTCCGTAACGCAAGCCAAGTGCTGCAAGCATATCCCCTTCTGCTGTTATTCCAAAACCTGTTCTTCTGCCTTCTAAGCACTTTAATTTAATATTCAACCAAAGGTTTTTCTCTACCCTCTTTATCTCTTCCTCCTCTGGGTCTGAGTCTATCTTAGCTAAAACCCTATCTATTTTTTCTAATTCCAAATCGATAAGGTCATCCATTAGTCTTTGACCCTTTCTTGCATGAGTTTCAAATAACTCAAAGTCAAACTCTGATTTATCGGTAAATGGATTCTTTACATAGGAATAAAGATTTATTGCAAGTAAGCGACATGAATCGTAAGGACATAGTGGAATCTCCCCACAAGGGTTGGTCGATACTGTCTTAAATCCAAAGCTGGAATAAGCATCTGCAACTGATTCTCTAATTACTGTATCCCAAAACAAAACTCCAGGCTCTGCACTCTGCCAAGCATTATGTATAATTTTGTTCCAAAGCTCTCTTGCATCTATTTCTTTTACTACCTTTGGGTTAGGGCTATCAATAGGGAATTGCTGCTTGTATTTCTTCCCACTTGCAACACATCGCATAAACTCATCATCGATCTTTACCGATACATTTGCCCCTGTAATCTTACCCTGCTCCATCTTTGCATCTATAAATTCTTCTGCATCTGGATGCTTAATTGAGATTGATAACATCAAGGCCCCTCTTCTTCCTCCCTGTGCTACCTCTCTTGTGGTATTGGAATATCTCTCCATAAAAGGGACTATCCCTGTTGAGGTTAGGGCTGAGTTCTTTACTGAGGATGACTTTGGTCTTATATGTGAAAGGTCATGTCCTACTCCTCCCCTTCTCTTCATTAACTGCACCTGCTCCTCATCTATCTTAAGTATCCCTCCGTAAGAATCTGAATCTCCCGAATTACCTATAACAAAACAATTTGATAAGGATACTATCTGAAAATTATTACCTATCCCCGACATAGGGCTGCCTTGAGGAATTATATATTTAAAATCCTTTATCAATTCAAAAATCTCTTCCTCTTGCATTGGATTTTCATACTTTGACTCTATCCTTGCAAACTCCTTTGCTAATCTCCTATGCATTTGCTCTGGATTTAACTCATAGATATCTCCTCCATCTCTTAGGGCATATTTATTCATCCATACATCTGCTGCAAGTGTATCTCCTTTGAAATAATTGGTAGATGATTCAAGAATATCCTTTGTATCTAAGGCTATATAATCCTTTGTCTTAGTATTTGACTGCATTTCTCTATTATTATTATATTTATTAATCTTTTCTATAAGACCCAGTTTTCCAATATCTTCCTTTGCATTAGGCAGACTATTAGAAACTATTTCACTTTCTTTGTTCTTTTCCTCTTCCAAAGCTGAGAATAAATCTAGGTCCATAACTGTAATTTTTAAAATTTCGGTTCTGCGAAGTTATAAATTAAGAACACTATTTTTATAGGAAACCTATTTAAGTTTTCAACAACCAATGTTACTAACTCAATTAATCTTCCAATTATCAAATTATTATATTATAATATACGGGGCATGATTTAATATAAAGATGATATTAAAAATTATTAATTCTAAAAGAAGTAACTAAGGTGGAATTGGTAACCCCTCCACATAAAGTTTGCTGTTCTTAGAATTGACTGAAGTCCGAATATATAAGTTCCCCCTAATTCGAAATTCTTATTTATATCATAACCTAATCCTACTTGAAATCCTATATCCATCGACTTCATCATTGTTTTAGAGAAAGTCGCCTCATTTATTGTTCCATAATTATCAGCTACGCTTCTTAAATCGGTGGTTTTAGTCTCTCCTCCCACTCCATAACTAATATATGGAGAAGTACTAAGGAATAAACCCCTTGACTTTCTCTCATCTCCAAACTTAATCATCAGACTTCCTACAAGCTCTATCATTTGAGCATTTACATCTCTTTTGGAATAATAAGGCAGGTTATAGGTGTATCCTTTTTTAACAAAAGACAATGAGGGTTGGAAGTAGAGATTATAGATAAGTCTCTTTTCCGCAACTACTCCAGCCTTGTATCCAAACTTATAATCAGCGCCTTGTTGAAGGCTAATTATATCATAACTTCCTCCAATCCTTAGGGCATATTTCCACGGAAGGTCTTCTACTTTTCTATTTGAGACACCTTGAGAATATCCACTATAAGCATAAAAGAAAGAGATAATTAGAATTATTATTATATGTATATATGTTTTACTCATCACTTAAAATCTATATTTTGGTTTATTTCCCAAGGATTTTATTGTATTTTTCTTGGTTATCCAAGAACTTAATAGCTTCTATTACCTCCTTATCATTCTTTAATAATGCTTCAATCCTCCCTTTTTGATTATGATATCTAACCACTATTTCAGATAATAAAACTTCTTTAATCTCATCTTTAAACTTAATTAAATCGTTTTTCTTATCCTCTTCAAATTTGGCTCTAATAATCTTAATCTCATTCATAATATCCTCGCTATACTTCTCTCTCAAAGCAGATTTCTCCAATTCATCAAGTGTACGTTCCGATATTGTTGAATATGTGTAATCCTTATCCTTAATAAAATCTAAAAACTGATTATATATCTCATCACTTATTTCAAACTCCTTTGGCAAAGCAATGCTTGGATTCTCATTTACAAACTTTGTTGCAAAGTCGAATGCAAGGAATTTAGTTATTATAGGATATATTATTGGGCTTGTATATTCCCTTTCCAAAACAATATCCGGCTCTATCCCAAAACCATCATAAACCACTCTTCCCCTCTTGGTTTTAAACTCTTTCTTAAGGGAATCAGGAACCTTATTTGCTCTTCCTTCTTCATCTCTATGGGAGTAATCTATTGCCTGGATACATCTTCCACTTGGGATATAGTATTTGGAAACTGTAACCTTAAGTTGAGTATTATAGGTTAGAGGGATAATATTCTGAACCAATCCCTTCCCAAATGTTCTCTGTCCCATAATTACAGCCCTATCCAAATCCTGTAAACTTCCAGCTACAATCTCAGATGCAGAGGCAGATGCTCCATCTACAAGTATAATTAGAGGGATATTCAAATCATAAGGAGAATAATTAGTTTTGAAGGTTTGATTCTTTTGAGAAATTTTTCCCTTTGTACTAACAATACTTTGTCCCTTCTCAACAAATATATTTACAATATCCACAGCCTCATTTAAAAGACCTCCCCCATTTCCTCTAAGGTCAATTATCAATCCCTTTAAACTATTGGATTTCTTTAATTCCTTAAATGCTGAAAGAATATTCCTCGAGGCGTTATTGGTAAATTCATTTAGTTTAATATAACCAATATCATTTGATACCATTCCATAATAAGGCACATTCTCAAGGGTAATCTCTTCTCTTGTGAACTTCGTTTCAATCTCTTTGTCCCCTCTAAGCACCTTAATATTTATCTGAGAACCAGCCTGCCCTCTAAGGAATTCTCTTACCTCATCTGAGTTTCTATCCTTAGTACTATTACCATTTACCTCAAGGATAATATCTCCAGCTCTAAGTCCTGCCTTATATGCAGGAAGGTTTTCGTAGGGTTCTGAAATTACAACCATTCCATTTTGTTGATGTATTAAAGCACCTATCCCTCCGTATTGGCCTAATAATTGGAGTTTAACATTTTCAATATCCGACTCTGGTATGAAATTAGTATAGGGGTCAAGCTTATATAACATAGCATCAATTGCAGTTTTCACTAAATCTCCGGGATTAATATCATCCACATAATTAGTATGTATATTTCTATAAACCGAAGAAAAGATTTCCAGGTTCTTTGACATTTCAAAACCCTTATCTCCCTCTTGAGAATAAGCATTAAAGCTGTGAATAAATGCAATTAAGAGAATAAAAAACAATTTTTTCTTCATATCCATCATATTAATTTTATCACGCAAAGATAAGGCAAACAAACAAATCTAAAGCATAAATAATACATTATTATAAAAGATTTCTAATAAAAATCTTTCCAAATCATGAATTTATTCCTATTTTTGCAAGCTATTTAATGAATAGAAAATTAATACATAATAAATAAACAATTTAAGTAATGGCAATCATTGGAAGAATAAGACAAAAAGCAGGTTTAGCTGTAGTAGTTATTGCAATAGCAATTTTAGCGTTTATTTTCAACGACTTATTTACTCAATCCAATACTATCCCAAGCAATATTGCAAAGGTAAATGGTGTTGAGATAACAAGTAATGAACTAAATGAGGTTTCTCAAACAATAGAAACCAATATGAAGCAACAAAAACAAGATGATAATCTTAGCCCAGAGGAAAGCTTCACTGCAAATCAACAAGCATTTAATGAATTATTTAACGAGAAACTACTTCAAGGAGAATACGAACTATTAGGAGTTGGAGTAAGTCAGGAAGAGATGAATGATATGTTTTTTGGAAATTTTATTCATCCTTTAGTAATGCAAAACTTTGCTGACCCTCAAACTGGTCAATATAATAAACAAGCAATCTCTCAGTATATTTCTCAATTCGATAAACTTCCACTTGAGGAACAATTAAGCTGGAGAAACTTTGAGAAATACATAAAGAAAGCAAGACAACAAGAAAAATACGAAAAGATTTTAGCTAAGAGTATGTATATGCCTTCAAAACTTGCATCACATATTAGCGATATATCTAATCAAGTGACTGATTCAAGATATGTATTATTAAACTTCTCAACTGTTGCTGACAATACAATCAAGATAACAGAAGAAGATTACAAGAAATATTACGAAGAGCATAAAAACGAATTTAGAGTAGTTGAAACATTAAGAGATGTAGAATTTGTTAGATTCAATATTACTCCATCTGCTGAAGATATTAAATTTATCAATGATACTGTTGCAAGCACATTCGAGGTATTTAAGACAGTTCCTTACCAGGAGCTTCCAAGTTTTGTATCTTCTGTTTCTGACTTAGTTTATGACAGTACATACTTTAAAAGAGAAGTATTAAACCAAATTTATCCTGATTCAATACTTTCTAAGGTTGGTGTTGGAGAATTTATCCCTCCTTTCCAAAATCAAAACTCTTGGGTAATGGGAAAACTTACTTCAGTTCAAGCTCGTCCTGATTCAGTTCGTTTTTCAAGCATTTTAATTCTTAACGAAAAAGCTGGTGGAGAAATAAAAAGAAGCCAAGCGGTAGCGACTCAATTAAAGGATAGTGTTTATAATTTATTAAAAGCAAATCCTGAAAGCTTTGAAACACAAGTTGCAAATTTCTCAGATGATCCAGAGGCAAAGAAGAATCTTGGAGATGGTGGATGGTTATTAGATGGTAGCTTCCAACCTGATTTGAATTCAAAGATAATTGAAACTCCTATTAATGGAATATTTGTTCATAGCATTCCAAATGATATGGGATATTGGATTATTAAGGTAACTGGTAAGACTACTCCTATTAATAAATTGAGAATGGCTACTATCACTATGGAGATTAGACCAAGCGAACAAACAATTAATCAAGTTAGAGATAAGGCTAATACTTTCTTAGGCGAGGCAAGCAATATGGCTACCTTTACCTCTGCAGCTCAAAAACAAAATCTAAATATCCTTACTTCTCCTAACCTTAGAGAAACAGATTTTCAATTAAACGGAACTCCTTATGCAAGAGAAATAGTAAGATGGGCATATAATAAGGACACTAAGAAGGGTGATGTAGCTCCTGAGATATATGAATTACCTGATATGTTTGTGGTAGTAGGTCTAAAGGATATTAAAGAAAAAGGTATTTTATCTCTTGAACAAGTAAAACCTTTTATCGAAAATATGGTTAGAATTGAAAAGAAGGCAGAAATACTAACTAAAAAAGCAGAGGATTTAATCAAGACTGATAAGAATCTTAACTCAATTGCAGCTAAACTAAATATAAGTGTTGATTCTGCTCAAAACGTATCTTTCAATGATGCTTATTTTGTACAAGCAGGTCCTGAGATGAGGGTATTAGGTTCTTTGGCAAGTGCTAAGAGCAAAGGAATTCAAAAACCTATTAAGGGATATAATGGAATTTATATTATTGATATTGATAATATAAGACAAAAACCAGTAAAAGAAGATCCTAAAATGATTCAACAATCATTTGAAATGAAAACAATGCAAAAGACAAGTCAATTGCGTTTACCTATTCAAGTACTTTTAGGAAAAGCAAAGGTAGAATCAAATTTCAGTTTCTTCTATTAGGACTTTATTTAGCTATTAAATAATAAAAGCACCTTAGAAAACTAAGGTGCTTTTTGTTTAAGTAACCATTTAAAAAAAGCAAAAACATCATGAATATAGATTATGATTCAAGAGCTTTAATAATATTTTTTCTTGCCATATGAATCCTACTCTTTACAGTGCCAATATTTATATTTTGTAATTCAGCAATTTCGTTATACTTATAACCTTGTTGTACCATTTCAAAAGGAATCTTCTGATGGTCATCGAGAGTATCAATAGCAAATTTAATTTCTTTAATATTTAATTCCTCGTCAGCCCTTGTATAGTCGCTCTTATGCAAATTACCCAAAGCTATCAAATCGAAATTACTATCCATTATTAGATTAATCCTTTGTCTTCTTCTGTAATTATTAATAAAAATATTCTTTAGAATAGTAAATAGCCAAGCTTTTATATTAGTGTCTTCTTTGAAAAACTCTTTTTTCAATAATGCCTTTAACATTGTTTCCTGGACTAAATCTCTCGATTCCTCTTTGTTTGAGGTCAAACTTAATGCAAAATAATCTAAACTTTCTTTGTGGGAAATTACAATATCTTCAAATTCTAGCTTGCTCATAGTGTTTGTATTTTTAAGTTATTAAAAGTCTTTACATGCATATTAACAATTATTATACCAAGTTTAATATGTAAAGAATAAATCCATAGGGTTATTTAATATAAACTATTTTAGATTTACTTATTATCAAGTCATTATAATTATAATTTAACTCACATTTAATTTAACTATAATTACATAGAGATAATCTATTAATCCTCTTTTCGGACACGAATTATAAGCAGGGAAAGTAAAAGAAAAAGGATAAAAACAATTACAACTGATTTACATCTATTTATGCGAACAAATAATAATGTCTAATTGGAATTATCATATATTGAAATATTATCAATCTTATTAATAAACAAAGGATTTAGACTTATTCTAAATTCACTTGTCCGTATTTCAAACCTAATTGTATTAGCCTGTACTTATTTCGGACGCATTCTGGATTTTTAAATTAGAGATTTTATTTGTAGTTTTGCAATCAGTAATTAATAAACAATGAATATTATGCTTAGAAAAACAACCTTATTATTATTAATAGTAACACTTCTTACACCAAGCTTTTTAAAAGCCGACGAGGGTATGTGGTTACCAATTCTGCTGAACAAAAGAGAAGCAGATATGAAGAAAAACGGAATGAAGATTAGTGCTGAAGATATATATAGTGTTAATCAATCCTCTTTAAAAGACGCTATTATGATTTTTGGTAGAGGTTGCACTGGAGAGTTTGTCTCTCCTCAAGGGCTTCTACTTACTAACCATCATTGTGGTTACTCTAATATTGTATCGCTTAGCACTGTTGAAAGAGATTATCTTACTAACGGGTTTTGGGCTTATAATATGGAAGAAGAACTTCCTTGCCCTGGGCTTTCAATTACTCAGTTAATTTATATGGAAGACGTAACTAATAGAGTTTTAGAAGAGGTGAGTCCGAAAATGAGCGAAAAGGAAAGGAATAAATTGATAGAAAGGAATATTAAAGAGATAGTGGAGATGGCTACTAAGGATAATCATTATGAGGCTGAGGTAAAACCATTCTATTATGGCAATCAATATTTCCTATATGTTAACGAGGTGTTTAATGATATTAGATTAGTGGGAGCACCTCCTTCAAATATTGGAAAGTTTGGTGGAGATACTGATAATTGGATGTGGCCAAGACATACTGGTGACTTTTCTATGTTCAGGGTTTATGCAAACAAGGATAATAAACCTGCAAAATACTCTAAGGATAATATACCTTATACTCCAAAACAACATTTAAAAATAAATATTAAAGGAGTAGAGGAAGGAGATTTTACCTTTGTATTTGGCTATCCTGGAAGAACTCAACAATATCTAAGCTCTCACGCAGTAGATCAAATAGCTAATTTTGAAAATCCTACAAGAATTAAGCTAAGAGATGAAAGACTTAAGATTTATAAGCATGCTATGGAACAAAGCCCAAGCCAAAGACTTCGCTACTCAGCTCCTGTTGCAGGGATTGCTAATGGTTGGAAGAAATGGATTGGAGAAACAAATGGTATAAAGAGACTTAATGTTGTGGATAACAAAAAAGAATTTGAAAGAGAGTTTGATATTTGGGCAAATACCACAGAGGCAAGAAAGGAAGAATACTCAGGAATAATCAATGGCTTTAAACAAACATACGAAATCAAAGCTAAACATGAAATGCCTTATATTTACTTAAGCGAAGCTGTTTTAGCAAGCGATTTTATGAAAAATGCAAGAGAGATTCTATCATTAAGCACCCTAAAAGCAAAAAATGATGAAAAGAATTTCAATATAAGAGCAGAGGCAAGCAAGAAGAAATTCTCCTCTTATTTCAATAACGATTTTCTTAATCACTCAATTGTAGATAAAGAGATATTTATCAAGACCATGAGCATATATTATGAAGATTATGCAAAGGCAAATAACCCATGGTTAAGAGAAAAAGTTGAGAAGAAACACAAAGGAAACCCTGAAAAGTATTTTGAAGAGATTTATAATAAGTCTATTCTTAGCAATGAGAAGAAAACAATGAAACTTCTTAGTAAGTTCAGCGAGAAAAAAGCATTGAAAGACCCTGCAATTGAAATCTTTTCTTATATATTTAATGATGTATTAGATAATAATATACCTGTGTTAAGCGAAATAGATACAAAATTAGATAGTCTTTACAGAATCTATGTCAAAGGTCAGATGGAGATGATGTCTAACAAAGAATTTTATCCTGATGCTAATTTTACTCTAAGAGTAGCTTATGGAAATATCGAGCCTTATTACCCAAGAGATGGTGTAAAGTACGAAACCTATACTACAATAGAAGGAATTATGGAGAAAGAGAATCCTGAGATTTATGATTATGTAGTTGTACCAAAGCTAAAGGAATTATACCTTAAGAAGGACTATGGTCAGTACAAGAACGCCAAAGGAGAACTACCAGTTGCTTTTATCGCATCTAACCATACCACAGGAGGAAACTCAGGTTCTCCGGTTTTGAATGCTAATGGCGAGCTAATAGGAATTAATTTCGACCGTTGTTGGGAAGGGACCATGAGTGATATAGCTTATGACGTAACTCAATGCAGAAATATCTCAATAGATATAAGATATCTTCTATTTATAGTGGATAAACTCGCAGGAGCAGAGAACTTAATCAAAGAAATGACTATAATTAAATAATTATAAAGTATTTAAATCAAAGAAAAAGAAAATTTTATCAAGAGAAAACAAAATTAAACTTGATTTAAATCTAAAACAATGCCATTGTTTTGCCAAAATAACCGCATTGTTTTAATGAAACAATGGCATTGTTTGGTCGAAACAATGCCATTGTTTTGTTTTTATATCAAATAAAAACTCAGCGAAACAAGGTATAATTAGATTAATATTTGAATTCGCCGTATGGGGATTTGATTGTTAGGGTTTTTGTTTGGCTTTCTTCTACTCTTCCTATGATTTGAGCATCTACTCCGAAGCTTTGGCTGATTTTAATTATCTCTTGAGCTGTTTCGTTGTCCGTATAAATCTCCATTCTGTGTCCCATATTGAAGACCTTATACATTTCTTGCCAAGTGGTTTGGCTTTGCTCTTGAATCATTTCAAATAATGGGGGAATTGGGAATAGATTATCCTTAATTATATGTACATTATCTACAAAATGAAGAACCTTGGTTTGAGCTCCTCCACTACAATGAACTATACCATTTATATTCTTGCGATATTTATCTAATACCTTCTTGATTATTGGAGCATAGGTTCTGGTTGGAGAAAGAACAAGCTTACCAGCATCAACTCCTTCAACCTTTGTTGGAGAGGTTAACTCCATATTTCCACAATAAACGACCTCATCGCTTAGAGAATTATCATAACTCTCAGGATATTTCTTAGCTAAAGACTTAGAAAACACATCATGTCTTGCAGAAGTAAGCCCATTACTGCCCATACCTCCGTTATAATCTGTTTCGTAGTTAGCCTTTCCAAAGGAAGCAAGCCCTACTATTACATTTCCTGGTTTAATATTATGATTAGAAATTATATCCTCTCTCTTTGCTCTTGCAACAACGGTACTATCAACAATTATTGTCCTAACCAAATCTCCTACATCGGCAGTTTCTCCACCTGTGGAGTATATACCTATGCCCATATCCCTAAGTTCTTGCAAAAACTCTTCTGTTCCATTTATAATTGCTGAGATAACCTCACCCGGAACAAGGTTTTTGTTTCTTCCAATCGTTGAGGAAAGCAATATATTGTCGGTAATCCCAACGCAAAGCAAATCATCAAGGTTCATAACAATAGCATCAATGGCTATTCCCTTCCAAACAGATATATCTCCAGTCTCTTTCCAATACATATAAGCCAATGAAGATTTTGTTCCAGCACCATCGGCATGCATAACCATACAATAATCCTCATCACCAGTAAGACTATCCTCAACAACCTTACAAAAAGCTTTTGGGAATAAACCTTTATCTATATTTTTTATAGCATTATGCACATCTTCCTTAGATGCAGACACTCCTCTTAAATTATATTTCTCCTTATTCATAATCTCTTCTTTTCTTTTGCAAATTTACAGCCTTTTTTCCAAACCAAATAATTTATTTATACGTATAGGATTATTGACTAAATGATATAAATAATATCAATTGCTCAATAAATAAATTATTTTTTCCAATTAGAACAAATATAAATTAGATTTGTTTAAGTTATTAAAGCACGATTATGAATAGATTTATCAATAAGAATTTACTTCAAAGATTAGTTATTTTACTATTATTAATTTTTTCATTCTCTGCCTTTTCTAAAAAAGATAGCAATAAGACAGTTCTCTATATTAGCTCTTTTACCATCGACAATCATTGGTCAGAAATGTGTAAGGAGGCTATGTTAAAGACCTTTAAAAAGAGCGGCTACAAGATTAACCTAAAAGAAATCTATCTTGACGAGAAGAAGTCTCCTGAATTAGAGGAAAGAATATCTAAATTACAAAACTTCTTCAATAATAATAAAGATAAAATAGATATTATTATGGCTTACGATTATGGAGCCACAGACCTATTACTCAATTATAGTGATGAGAATATCAAAAACATCCCAATTGCATTTGTTTCCGAGCTTGAAGAGGATAGAGAAATAAAATATAAGAATATTACTGGCATAATCAGCGATTATGGTATTGGTCAGGTTTATAAAACAGGGCTAAAAATATTTCCAAATACAAGAAAGGTCTATGTTTGGGCAGATAAATCCCCTACTGGTTTGTTTTTTATGCATAAAGCTAAGAATATTCTAAGCGGTTATAATGATGAGGGAGTTGAAATCCACTATGGAGTAGATGCAAATAGTGATAAAGAGTTTATTAATAAGATATCCTCTTTAGATTCAAGGTCTTTTATGATTTTCGGAACATGGCAGGTTGATGATAATGGCAAACAATATCTTGCAAATGATTTATATCCTAAGTTAATTCAAAATTCAAATTTACCAATCTTTACTGTTTTTGATGGATTTATTGGTAGTGGTTTTGCAGGAGGGTATGTACAGCTTGCAGAAAAGAATTCAATAGCATTAACTCAAAGAGCAATACGAATTTTCAATGGAGAAATCCCGGAGAAGATGAATATTGAAAACGTCCCTCCTACTCCTTTCTATGATATTGAGAATATTATTGACCATAAAGGTAATTTTAGAGTTTTGCCAGAAAACAGCATAATTATAAATCAGTTTAGTGCGTTTATAAAAGCCCATAAGGTTCTTGCAACTCTATTTTTGATAATAATTGTTGCCATCCTCTCTCTACTTTTACTTAGATTTAAAAATATTAGTTTGATTAAGAAAATGAAAAAAGATGAGGAAATTAAAAAAGAATTAGAGTTAAATATTAAACTCCTTTCTTTTGCAGTTCCATCCATGCAAATCATTACCTGGAAATTTTCAGAAAAAGAGGGTAAATTCTTAGTTGGCATTAAAGATGAAACTGGAAATAAACGTTATTCTGAATTTGATGATTTGTCTAAAATAATCGATTATATTGAACCTATCCAAAGAAAAGAGTTTACAAGATATTTTCAAAGTTTATTGAAAGTTGATAGACATTTTGAATTTAATTATCAATACAGAGCAAAACTAAAAATTGATGATGAGTATTCTTGGTGGGAAACGAGAGGTATTCTTGATTTTGAAAAAGGTAAAAAAGGTAGTTATAGAGTTATTTATGGGATTTTGTTCAATATAGAGAAGTTCAAGGAGAATGAGGCAAAATTAAATCAAGCACTTGAGAGAGCATTGCAAAGCGATAGAATTAAATCTAATTTTATTGCTAATATTAGTCATGAGATTCGCACACCTTTAAATGCAATTACGGGATTTTCCAACCTAATTGTAAACACACAAGACAAAGAAGAACAAAAAGAGTATAAAGATATTATTATTCAAAACAACGAATTATTGCTTAATCTGATAAATGATATCATTAGTCTATCTGAAATAGACTCAGGATATATTAAAATTGAGAATATCAAAATAGATCTATACCAATTAATGGAAGAATTGTATGGGGAATACTCAGGCAGACAAAAACCAGGGGTAGAATTAATATTAGAAAACCCTTATAAGAGCTGCATAGTTAGTATTGATAAAAACAAGACTATGAGAATAATTGGAGAATTGATTAAAAACTCAATTAAATTTACATCATCTGGGAGCATTAGAATAGGATATAAAATTGAAGAAAAAGATATTCTTTTCTATGTTAAGGATACAGGGATAGGTATATGTAAAGAAAATCTTGATAAGATATTCAATAGATTTGAGAAATTAGGTTCTTTTGAGCAGGGTTCTGGTCTTGGGCTTTCAATATGCAAATCCTTAGTTAGTATTATGGAAGGAGATTGCGGGATTGACTCCAACGAGGGTGAAGGAACCTACTTGTGGGTAAGAATTAAGACTGACACTTTGATTATTGACAACGATAATATTAAGGATACAAGCATAGAGGCTGATTATAATTAGAGACAAAAAAAGACTGCCTTGCAATGGAGCTTGGCAGTCTTAAGAAATATAAGTGTAAAAAATTTACTTAGATAAGTTTAGCAAGTTTTTCTGCTAAATCACAAACACGGTTTGAATATCCGTTTTCGTTATCATACCATGATACTACCTTAACCATATTTCCTTCCATTACCATTGTAAGTTTTGAATCGAAAATAGAAGAATAAGGATTTCCAATAATATCACAGCTAACAATAGGCTCTTCAGTATATTCTAAGATTCCCTTAAGTTTTCCTTCTGCTGCCTCTTTCATAGCTGCATTGATTTCTTCTTTAGTTACAGTTTTTGAAAGCTCAACAGTAAGGTCAACAACAGACCCATCAGGAGTTGGAACCCTCATTGAAAGACCATCTAATTTGCCTTTTAATTCAGGGATAACTAAACCTACAGCCTTTGCAGCACCAGTACTTGTTGGGATAATTGAAACTGCAGCAGCTCTTGCACGACGAAGGTCTTTATGTGGAAGATCAAGAATTTGTTGGTCATTAGTATAAGAGTGAATAGTATTCATAATTCCTCTAACAACACCAAATTTTTCATGCAATACCTTAGCAACAGGAGCTAAACAGTTAGTAGTACAAGAAGCATTTGAAATGCAAGTCATTTCCTTTGTTAGTATTTCATCATTTACTCCAAGAACAACAGTTGCATCAACATCCTCTGGCTTATCAGCAGGTACAGTAAGAATTACTTTCTTTGCTCCAGCTTTAATATGTTTCCCCATCTTTTCCTTGTTGCGGAAAATACCTGTTGATTCTATTACTATGTCAATTCCTAAATCCTTCCAAGGAAGATTTTCAGGGTCCTTCTCTGCATATACTCTGATTCTCTTACCATTTACTACTAAATAGTCTCCATCAGCATAAACTTCGCCATTGAAACGACCATGAACTGAGTCGTATTTAAGCAAATGTGCAAGTGTTGCAGCATCTGTTAAGTCGTTGATTGCAACAACTTCAAGGGTTTCTTTTCTTTGTATGTTTCTAAAAGAGATTCTTCCGATACGTCCAAATCCATTAATTGCTATCTTTACCATAATATCTATTTTTTTAGGTTGATAATTTTTAGTTATTTAGTGCAAAGTTATTACTTATTTCTGATACAAAAAAAGATTTAGAGTTTTTTTAGTTTCCCCCTTGAGTTATTTTGCGGAATATATTTTCCAAGCTATTACCTTGTGCCAAGTGTTTCGTATCATCATCTGCTACTACCTTCCCATTATTAATAATAATTGTCCTTCCACAAACAGCTTCTACTTCCTGCATAATATGTGTAGAAAGAAGAACAGTTTTTTCCTTTCCAAGGCTTTTTATCAAACCTCTTACTTCAACTAATTGGTTTGGGTCTAACCCCGAAGTTGGTTCATCAAGGATTAATACCTCTGGATTATGAATCATCGCCTGAGCAATACCTACTCTTTGTCGATAACCCTTCGACAATGCACCTATCTTTTTATTTACTTCCTTAGTTAAGCCAGTAATTTCTATCATTTCCTCTACTCTGGATTTCTTTTCCTTTCCAAGATTATGTATCCCTCCAACGAATAATAGAAATTCTCTTACATACATATCTAAATAAAGAGGATTATGCTCTGGCAAATAACCAATTTTTTTTCTTACCTCCATTGGAGATTCGAATATATCTTCTCCACAAACTTTTACATCTCCCGATGTAGGAGGAATAAAACAGGTAATTATTTTCATCATTGTACTTTTCCCTGCACCATTAGGTCCTAAAAGCCCAACAATCTCTCCCTTATTAATTTCCAAACTTACATTGTCCAACGCTTTTTGTTGGCCATAAATCTTAGTTAGATTCTGAATTATTATCGACATAAACCAATTATACTAATTATTAATCTGCGAAATTAGAGAAAAAAATGTATTTTTGCAAACTAATTCCATTAAATAAAGATGAAGATAAGAGCCAACGACAATATAACCCTATTAAAACTAATAATGGAGTCATTTCCTGAGCTGTCGATTTCCAAGGCAAAGAAGATGATTATTTATGGTTCTATCTCTTATCGAGGAGCAATTATTAAGAGCCCAGAGATGATACTTGCTAAGGGTGAAGAGATAATTTACAGTAAATATTCTGGAGGCAAACATATAGCAAGAGAGAAAACAGATGTTCCAATTTTGTTTGAAGACGAGTATGTTATTGCTGTTATTAAACCCTCAGGAGTTCATGTGGATGCAAAACCAAATGAGAGAACAAAATCTCTTTATGCACTCACCAAGAGTTATGTAAGAAGGAAATGGGGTATAAGACAAAATCTATTTATTGTTCATTATCCAGATACAGAAGAAGGAGGAGTATGTCTTTTTGCTAAAAATAAAAAATCTCAAGAGGTATTGAAAAAGAATTTAAGCAGTTTCCGATTCGAATATCATTGTTTAGTTACTTCTGCTCCAAAACACAAGAACGATAAGATTAATCTTTGGTTAAAATACGGCTCAAAGAATAGAATTTTCTTGGAAAAACCAAATACCGAAGGAGCTGTATTAAGTTCAACACAATATGTAACCTTGGAAAGCTTTGAAGCGTACACACACCTGCTTGTTCATCCAATAACCTATTACCCTTCTCAAATAAGGTTTCACTTTAGCAATATTGGGAATCCAATAGTTGGGGATAATCATTTTGGAGTTAGACAAAAATCTGAAAACTGGCTTAAGTTATATTGTACCTCAATTCAGTTTCAGCATCCCGCAACAGGAAAGCATTTAAAGGTAGAGACCTCATTGCCTAATACGTTTATGAAGGTTAATCTACCGATATTATAAAAAGAAAAAAGGAGAGTTGTCCGAGTGGTTGAAGGAGCGCGCCTGGAAAGTGCGTATACCTCAAAAGGGTATCAAGAGTTCGAATCTCTTACTCTCCGCTCCTTTTTTATTTCATTAACCTATTCTTAATTAACCTTTGTGTTAATAGAACTAACTCTTAGATTTAGGAAAATAGATCTAAGAGATAATTTTTTAGATCTAAGAGTTATTTTTATATCTCTTAGATCTATTTGTGTATCTCTTGATTTTTATTTGTGTTGCTTAAAATCGATTGCTTTCATATCAAGAATTTTAAATTTCTACTACATAATCCTCGTATCTTATTAATGTCAGGGGTGAAAAACATATAAAAATACTAAAAAACCTTTGTAAATGCTTGATAAAAGGTTTTTATAATCGTATATTTGCAGGTTAATATATAAGTTAAACTATAAATAGTTTTTACTTTACATATTAAGATTAATAAGCAACGAATAAGAACTAATGAATAAAATAGTTTCAATATCAATACTTTTCTTACTATTCGTAAGTAATATAGTATTCTCCGTCCCAAGCGAGCCTTGGCTATTAAAGATTAAACAATCGGACGGGAAAAGCCTTGAATTTTATTTAAAAGGAGATGAAAAAGTCTCCTGGGGAAAAACAATTGATGGCTACACTCTCTTAACAAACAAGGAGGGAGATTATACTTATGCAATCCCAGACGAAGAAGGCGGAATTATGCCTTCAAATCAAATTGCACACAGCCAAGAAGAAAGAGATTTAAAAGAAATACAATTTATAAGTAAATTATCTAAGGATTTGTTTTTCTCTAAAGAACAAATAAGTATAATGAAACAAGTTTGGGAGATTAAAGAAGACTTTTCTAAGAAAAGAGCAAAATCCTCAAACCCTTCTCAATACAAGATGATTGTAATATTAATGCAATTCCAAAATCTACAGTTTACTTATTCTCAAGACTACTTTAATCGTTTATTTAACGAAGAAGGATTTAATCTAAATGGGAATGAAGGAAGTATTAAAGATTATTTCAATGCTTCATTGGCAGGTAATTTAGAAATCGTTTCCACAGTTGTAGGGCCTTATACTGCTTCTAATAATTACGAATTATATGGTCAGGCACAGAGTGGATATAATGGAGCGAGAGTATTATTAATGGAAGGGATTAATGCTGCAGACCCATTTGTAAATTACGCTGATTTTTGCAATAATAGCAATTATGTGGATTGTGTTTATATGATATATGCAGGATATGCTGCAAGTGGAGGAAGTTCAAATACAATTTGGCCTCATAGAAGTTCTTTACAATCTCCTTCTCAATTAGATGGAGTATTTATATATGACTACGCCTGCAGTCAGGAATTAAACGGGAACCAATGGTATCCAATGCCTCCAGTAATTGGGACTATTTGCCATGAGTTCTCACACGTTTTAGGACTTGCTGACCATTATGATACAGATTATAACGTTCAAGGACAATCTTTCGATTCTGGAGAATGGGACCTAATGGCAAGTGGGAACTATAATAATAATGGGAAATGTCCTCCTCTTTGGTCTTCATTCCAAAGGAATACATTAAATTTTTGCCCAATAGAAGAATTACCTGTTTCTGGAGCAAATTGGAAAGGGAATAAAACTCTACCTCCTTTAACAAGAGAGAATAGAGCATATAAGATGTCTTTCTCATCTAATGAATATTTTATCTTGGAAAATCGTCAAAGAGAGGGTTGGGACAGATTCCTCCCAGGGAATGGAATGCTTATCTATCATGTTGATAAGAATGTACCTGGATATTATATGAATTGTGCTAACTGTAATCCAGAATGGATGGGTTTCGATATAGAAGAGGCAAATCCTTCAAACTATTATAATAGAAGTGGTAATACCTTCCCTGGAACAAATAATAATGTTTCATTCACAGATAATTCAAATCCAAACTCTAAATCAAATAATAATTCATCATTAGGCAGACCTATAGAATTGATTAAAGAGAACTCAATCACAAGAAATATTAGTTTTAATTTTGGAGGGATAAGTGTTACCGATCCATATATTGGCACTACTAATATTACTAAGATAACTCACGATACAATTGAAGTAAGTGTTGTAATAACTCCAAACTCAAGTACAATTACTGAAAGGGGAGTTCTTTACTCTACCAATCCTATTCCTGTAAGCACAAATAATAAAGTTATATCTCAGATAAATAATAATAGTTTTAGTATCCCGGTATTATTCAATTATGACACACTGTACATTAGAGCCTATGTTAAAGGAGGTAATAATGATTATCATTACGGAGAAATTATAAAAGTAATAGGACCTTGCCAAAGCATTAGCACCTTTCCATATATACATGGCTTTGAAAGCTCTAACAAATTAAACAATTGCTGGTCAGAAGAAACTAATCAATTCATTAGCAAGAAATGGAAAGTAATCGATTCTTTATTTGGAAGTATTAGTGCAAGTCAAGGAAGTAATTTTGCATTATTTGCAAGTGATTCAAACAATATGATAACAAGAAAATTAATAACTCCAGCTCTAAATATAAATGTTCTTAGCCAGCCATATTTGAAGTTTGATTATTACTTAAAACAAAGAGGAAATTCACAAGAACAAATTAGAATCTATTATAGAGGCTCATTATTAGACTCATGGCAATTAATCAAAACCATAAGTAATTCATCAAACAACTGGGTTACAGACTCTATTCAATTAAATAATAAGTCAAATACTTACTATATTGCATTCGAGGCTATTGCTAATTATGGTTATGGTATAGGTATTGATAACATAATAGTTAGCGAAGGGGATATTAACGCATTTCCAAATGTTGAAACCATAGGTGTAAATAATATTACTGATATTACAGCAAATATTGATGCAAGAGTTGTTTCCCAAGGCTTTACCCCTATAGTATCAAAGGGAATTGTCTGGAGTACGTCTCCAAATCCAACAATTGAAGATAGTTTAGCATTTAGTAGTGGAAGCTTGAATAATTTTAATACTACTATCAATAACCTAATTCCTAATACAATATATTATATAAGAGCATTTGCTCAAAACCTTGGCTTAGTATCTTATTCTCAAGACTTGATAATTCAAACAAAATGTGCAAGAATTAGCCAATTCCCTTATTACCACAATTCTGAGACAAGTGACACAAACTGTGTTGATAGAGAAGACGGATGGAGATTAATTAACTCTAATTCAAATAGAAACCCTCAATCCGGAATAAATTTCTATAATTATACCTCTACTCAAATCGGAACAAACTCAAAGCTAATACTTCCAATGCTTAATTTAGAATATCAAAGTGTACCTATGCTAAAGTATTATTATAGTATACCAAATGGCTCTACAGATACATTGAAAGTATTATATAGGATAGGGAATAATGATAATTGGATAACACTAAAAACACACACTAATAATTCAAGTATTTGGATTTTAGACTCTATTGACCTTCCTAATCCAAGTAATAATTACTATATTGCATTTGAAGCAATAGCAAATAATGGTATAAGTATTAATCTGGATAATATCTCAATTCACGCTATTTTCCAATTACCAGAAATAAATACTCTTAGTGCTAATTTATTAACTTATAATAGTATTGAAGTAAACAGCCAAGTATTAACAAGCGGATTAAGTTCTGTTAGTGAGAGAGGCATTGCCTATTCTTCAACAAATTCTAACCCTAATATTAATGATAGTAAGATAATAAATGGAAATGGTATTGGAGCTTATACGACTAATATTAATAATCTAAATCCAGAAACAAAGTATTATGTAAGAGCTTATGCGAAGAACTCTTATGGCACGAATTATGGTCAAGTATTTAATATCACAACTCCTCCTACTCCTATATTTAATAATAATATTATCGGGAATCAAGACCTTTGTTATAACTCTGTAACAACACCTATCTCAGGTAGCCAACCAAGCGGTGGAGATGGGAATTTTACATATCTTTGGTTAGAAAGTCATGATAGTATCAATTGGACGTATGCAAGTGATGAGGATTTTAGGTATTTGCCTAACTATATGCAGTACAGAGCTACTCAAACTTCATATTTCAAGAGAATTGTATTTTCCAGATTAGTTTCTGACACAAGTAATATTGTATCTAAAAAGGTTTATCCAATTACTAAGGGAGGAAATGTATTTAGAGTTAGCGATACTACTCAAGACAAAGAATTTGTAAAGATGGAACTTCGTTCAAGCGTTGGAAGTATTCTATATTGGGAGAGAAGGAAGGAAAACTATGACTGGGAAGAATTGCCAAATAAGAATGACAGTGTTTGGATAAACGACAACCCTAATACTCAAGGTAAATACTATTATAGAGCAATGGTAAAAAGTGGAGGATGTGCTGAGGAAAACTCTGGTGAGGATTGGAGCTATGTAATCAGGCTGATTGGATTAGACGAAATCAAACAAAATAAACTCGAAATTAATCTAAGTCCTAATCCTAATAAAGGAATAATTAATCTTAGCTTGAATAATATTAATGTTATAGGTGATTTGATAATCTATGATATTAACGGAAGAATTGTAAAAGAAATAAAGAAATTAGAACTTAAAGAAGGAAATAATTGGATAGATATTAATCCTTTGAATAGTGGTTCTTATATGCTTGTTTTCAAAACAAATAAAAATGTATTTTCAAAATTAATAATTAAAGAATAGAAAAATGAAACATTTGATTTACAAATTACTATTTGTAGGATTTTTAATATCTTCTCAAATAGGATTCTCAATCCCAGCTTATAAGGGATTGATTAAATTAACTCAACCTGATGGAACAGAAATCAATGCTTATGCTTATGGTGATGAAAGACTTTCATGGTATAGCACTGAAGACAAATTCACCTTATTAATCAATAATCAAGGGTATTTTGAATATGCTACATTGAATTATTTAAATGACCTTGTACCTTCAGGAATTATTGCAAAAAATCAGAAAGACAGAAGTATTCAGGATATTAATTTCTTGAACTCCATTCCAAAAGACTTACGTTACTCTCAAGACCAGATAGAAGTGGCTTTGCAGATGACTGAATTTATGGAAACAAAGCTTATGAAAAGCCAAACAATTGAAGGGGTGAGCTCTGGAATAAGAAAACTCCTTGTTATTATGGTTGACTATCCTGCAGGAACATATAACTCTGTTACATATAATGCTACTTCATTTAGCTTTACAAAACAAGACTTTGAAAACCTTTTCAACCAAGTAAATTATAATTACGCACAAGCTACCGGTTCTGTAAGAGATTATTTCAAAGCAACATCTTATAATAAATTAGACCTTCAAAGTACAATCGCAGGACCTTATACCCTACCTCAACCAAGACCATTCTATGGAGCACAAAGTGGTCAGATAAATGATATTAATTCAAAACAAATGATATACGATGCTTGTAATTTAGCAAATAACGATGGAATTGATTTTAGCAATTATGATAATGATGGGGATTTGAAGGTCGATGGAGTACATGTTATATTTGCTGGCCGCGGACAACATAATAGTGGAGAGACAGATGCAATTTGGCCTCACCGCGGAAGACTTAGCCCTGCATTGGTTTTAGATGGAGTTCAGATTATAGATTATTCTTGTAGTAGTGAAAAACGTTCGTTTAGCGATATTAGTGGAATTGGTGTACATTGTCATGAGTTTGGACACGTTCTTGGGCTTTGGGATTATTACGATACTGATTATGCATCAAATGGAATTTCAAAGACCTTATCTGATTTTGAGTTAATGGATGCTGGTGCATACAATAATAGTGAGAAGACTCCTCCTTTGTGGAATGCTTATTCTTTAGCACAATTAGGTTGGGCTGATATTTATGAGATTGATTCTAATATGCTTGTTGATATTATTTCTCTTCCTGCAAAGGATACTAATATTATCTACAAGATTAATACAACGACTCCTAACGAATATTATTTATTACAAAACCGTTATCGTTACAAATGGGATAACTATTTCTTTAAAGATGCTGGTTCTTTGATGGGAGGATTATTACTATTACACGTCGACCATAATTGTCAAGGGTTTGCAGAACATAATTGTATTAATTGTTATGCAAGCCATAATGGAGTAAGATTAGTTTCTGCTGATAATAATTATAATGGAGTAGAATACGGAGGCTCATGGACATTCTCCAGCACAGGCAATTTATTATTCCCTGGGGCTTCGAGTATCCAAACTCTTGGAGATAATAATACAAGTTCTGCTAATTTAAAATCATGGGCAGGAGCAAATACAGGAGTTGAGATTTCGAATATTACTTATAACCAAGGTCAAATCTCTTTCAAAGTAAATGGAGGAGCAGATTACGGAGTAAAGGTTCACACTTTTGCTGCAACAGATATTTCACATACCTCAGCAACATTGAATGGAAGTATTGAAAATTCTATTCTTGGAGATACAAATATTATCGAAGCTGGTATTGTAATAGATACTATTCCTTTCCCAAAATATAGTTCTTTAAATTCTTATCCAATTTCTCAAAGAGGGGATTACACATATTCAATTCAAGGACTAATGCCTGGTATGGAATACTATTACAGAACCTATGGCAAGAACTCAAACGGAATATCTTATGGCGAAGATATTCTTTTCCTTACAACCTCGGATAATATAAGTGGTAATTTTGTTTTAGACAGCAATTTTGCAGCTTGTTCAACTGGTGAAATGCCTACAATAATAGGTAGCTCTCCTATTGGTGGAAGTGGAGTATACAAATATAAGTGGTTAGAAAGCACTGACGGAATAGTTTTCCAAGAAACTACAAGCCCAGGAAATAAAAAAGACTATACTCCTTCAGTAATGACACAACCTACATACTTTAAAAGAATTGCAATGTCTGCTGACAAAGCAGATACCTCAGCTCATAAACTTGTAGGAATAGTTGATGCAACAGTTGCAGGAACAATAGTTCCAAGCTTAAGCTCTATTGAAGAGGGAGAATCTACAGGAGATATCACTCTTAGTGGGCATAGTGGAAATATTGAGTTTTGGCAAAGAAAGAAAGACTCAGACCTTTGGGCAACCATTCAAAACACGGCGAATATTAATCCATTCTCAGAAGTTATTGAGGAAGAAGGAACATATAAATATAGAGTTAGAGTTAGAAATGGAGCATGTCCTTTCCAATATTCAAATGTTATAGAGATTATTGTTAATACAATTGGATTAGACGATATTGACGGAGATAAAATTCAATTCTCAATTTATCCAAATCCAAATAAGGGAGAGTTCGTAGTTGATTTGAATTCAGCCGAAAAGAGCAATCTTGAATTGGTAATTACTAATATTTCAGGACAAATTCTTTATAGCAAGAAAAACATTGAAAACAAAGTAAATATCAATCTTCCTAATATCCAAGTTGGAAACTATATCATAATGATAAAAGACAATGAAAAAGTAGTTGGCTCAAAACAAATCATTATAACAAAATAAAGGACTAAACACCTTTTTAACTAATACCTCCGATTAAACGAAAACTTAATCGGAGGTTTTTTATGTTCATCTTACTGTTAATATTAAGAAACATAAATTAAGTCTTAGGCGTAAAAAACCT
>WARP01000914.1_pt1 | contig 25400 bp, 25 predicted proteins | sample 4769151 | NCBI WGS metagenome assembly WARP01 (sample SAMN08893023, study PRJNA449175) | gut metagenome | isolation source: rumen sample fed with dry roughage | host: cow | place: India: Nagpur | collected 2016
AGTCGATAATCCCAATCCTTCGTACCGTCTCATGGCTGACATGCAGAAAAGACGCTATGTCCTTCAGGGCATGGCCATCTGTGATGGCGAGCTGAACAAACTCAGAGCGAAGGCCCCGTACCAGCGAGGAAGAGGAACCTGCAACAAGCATGGTTCTCTTATCCGTCTGATGCTTCTCACCAAGCAGCCTGTCCAACAAAAAGGCCAGCCGCTCTTCAGTCTCGATCTTTCGGTCGATGATGGTGGCAAAGCCAACCTGGGGCGACCAGTTCTCGTGCTCGGTGCACTGGCGGTACCGAGACAAGGCCAGCTTTGCATCAGGGGAGAAATACCCAAGGAGCATTGCTCGATCAACAAGACCGTCTTCCCGCTTCAGAACGGCGGCATGGCCGCTGTACCGATACTTACCGGGAGAGCCGACCAAGCCGGCCTTCACCGGATTCTGCACAATGTAGCGGACGATGCTGTAGAACTTCTGGTCCTCAGTGATCAGGTAACTCTTGTACCGTCCGCCGTAGATGGTTCCGATGCGGTGGTAGCGCTGATTGTAATACAGCGTATAGCTGCGGTTCAGAAACCATACCAGGGAAGAGAGGGGTTTCTCCCCCACCTTGAGCAGTAGATGGTAGTGATTATCCATGAGTACGTACTGCAACAGCGTCGCTTCATAGAGGGTGAGAGCAGTACCAAGGAGGGAGAGAAATTCCTTCTTGTCACGGTTGTCCTCATAGATGTAATTGCGATTGTTTCCCCGCTGGATGACATGCTGGATGGTATGCGGCTCTACATTTCTCTTGCGTCTGGGCATATGTTCAGATGCCTCCGACCAGGTGCCATTTACCGTCACTGAGAAACGAGACTTTTCCGGCAAGCTCCATCGATGCCAGGCACTCCATGACCGGACCGTCCCCGATCTGCACCCAGGCCTCCAGTTCCAAGGTAGAAAGGGGCCGTGAAGCAAGGGCTTTGGCCACCACCTCTTCACCTGAACAAGGAGAAACAGTCGACTCACCCAACACAAGGCGGTCGTTGAAGTACACATGGGCTCCTTCACTCAACAACAGGTTTGTACCGCTGCTCTTGGGTTCAAGCAGGCTGTTGGGGACAGCAAGCACCTGCTTGCTCTTGGAGAGGGCGCTGCGGGCAGTATACATGCTGCCGCTCTTTATTCCTGCTTCCACCACAAGGAGGGTGTTGCACCAGGAGGCGAGCAGGTCGTTTCTACCCAGGAAGCGGAAGCGAAGCGCCTCCCTGCCATAGGCGTAGGGGGTGATGACGGCCCCGGTATCGGCGATGCGCTCCATCAGATCGGCATGCGAGGCCGGCTGCGCCTTATGCAGGCCGCAGGGAAGGAAGGCGTAGGTAATACCACCACAGGCAAGGGTGGTCTCATGAGCGAGGGCATCGATGCCGAAGGAGAGACCCGAGGCAACAATGCTGCCCTCGCCCACCAGATCCGATACCGCGGCCTTGGTCACAAGCCGTCCGTAGGAAGTGCAGGCCCGTGAACCTACAACGCCTACCACGGGGATGGAGGGATCGGCGAGCCTACCGCGGTAGTAGAGCACAAGCGGAGCTTTCTCATCGGCTTCATAGATATGGCGGTAGTATGGCGAGGTTGCATCGAGCACCTTGATGGTGGCTTTCTCATTGTTTGCCAGTATCGTCTCGGCGATGGAAAGGTTTCGCTCTTTCCAGCTGGATTCGAGAGAAAAACCCGTTGCCCCCTCGGCGACAGACGATGAAGAGCCGGTGCCATGCAAGGCCTCGTCAACCGTCGTTGCACTTGCTCTGAATATCTGTTCGGGGTCGCCGAGGGAGGCAAGGAGTGTTCGTTTCTTTTTCAAGGAGAGTCCGGCCAGTTCACTGAGCCAGATCCAATAAAGCGTAGTGTCATGCATGGCGCATCTCCCGTTCCAGGTCGCGGGAGAAGAGAGCCTTAAGAAGATGCGTTTTCTGGATGCGCTCGCTTGCTGCTATGTCGGCGAACGTCCTTGCGAGCTTGACCGTCTTGTAGCGGGCACGAACCGAAAGGCTGTCTCGTTCATACGTCTTCTGCAAGAGGGCTGCACATTCGTCGTCGAGGATGCAGTATTTGCGCATCTGGGTGCTGTTCATCTCCGAATTCGTGGTTATTCCCTCGCCTGCCTTTCGGAACCGATGACGCTGGCGCTCACGCGTCAGCATCACGGTATTACGAAGGGAGGCCGAGCTGATGGTTCCGCTCATGAGGTGACCGTCGCTGAAATCCACCCGTCCTACGTACTTCTGCATGTCGATGCGGTCGAGGATGGGCCCTGATATGCGTTGACGGTAGGTCTTGATGGTATAGGGCGTACATTCGCACTTACTGGTCCCTGCATACCCGCAGGGGCAGGGATTCATCGCGGCGACGAGCATGAAGTCGGAGGGGTATCGGTTGGTCTGGCTGACGCGGCTGATGGTCACCTTCTTGTCCTCAAGAGGGAGCCGTAGTGATTCAAGGGTCTTTCTTCCGAACTCGGGAAGCTCGTCCAAGAAAAGAATACCCCGATGGGCAAGGGTGACCTCCCCGGGTTTTGCATAGGGACCGCCTCCGATGAGGGCGTGGGAGGACATGTTGTAGTGCGGTGATCGGAAGGGGCGCGTACTCTTCAGCTCATGGCCGTCAAGCTCCCCTGCGATGCTGTAGATGGAGGAGACCTCCAGGATTTCCTCTTCGCTCATGGGAGGGAGGATGGTGGGAAGCAGCTTGGCCATCAGTGACTTTCCGCAACCGGGAACTCCAACCAGCAGGAGATTGTGGTTGCCTGCCACAGCTGCCGCAAGGTAGGGGAGAATCTCCTCATGGCCGACGACGTCGCTGTAGTCGCCGTCCTTTTCCCGGCCCTTGTTCGCATTGGCAAGAGGACTGCGCTGGTGATCGGGAATATGCAGCCGTTCTTCCAGATAGGCGACAACCTGGGAGACGGTGCTGCAGGCGATGATGGAAAGACCGGTTACCAGGGAGGCTTCATCGGCGCAGTCGAGGGGGACGACCAGACTCTTCCAACCCATCTTGCGGGCTTGGATGGCCATGGGCAGCACTCCGTCAAATCCGACAAGCGTTCCGGTGGTGCTGATTCCCCCGACAAACGCAATTTCCTCCCACCCCTTCTTCCTTGGCTTGACTTGTCCCGATTCAACCAGCATGCCGATGAGCATGGGAAGATCGAGGTATGCACCCCGCTTCTTGATGTCGCTGGGACTGAGGTTGACCACGACTTTCCTGGTCGGATAGGCATACCCCAGCTCCTCGGTACAGGCTTCCATCCTGTCCTTCGCCTCCTTGATGGCACTGTCTCCCAACCCGACGATGGTGGTTGTCTGAAGGCCTGCGATGATCGCCACTTCCACTGAAAGCGGGTACCCGCTGATGCCTGTAATTCCCAAGCTCCTGATCACTGAGGCCATAACAATCCTCCTATCTACCTACCAAAGGAAGAACAAAGGAGAAGTTGCTTCAACAATCAAGAAAGAAATGTAGAAAACCTGCATGAATGGGCCATTGATGTCAAAGCTGTAGACTCCTATCATTGGCAGGGTAATGATTTTCACGTGGTGCCATGTGATGAATGTCTGATTGTTGGTGATTTCTTGCGTAATGCTATTTGGGACAATCAAGAAAAAGTCTTCACCCCCAAGAGAGAAAGACATCCCTACTGTAAAAGCCCAGGCACCCAACCTGCAATCCTTTTAGTCACTGCTTCAGGTATCTCTGCTGTCCCGAAGCTCCCTTATCGGCAACTGTCACCTTGCAGTCTTGGGTGCCGATATAGCTGAGGAACAGGGAACCCAGCATGAGCCGGTCCCGTTTGGGAATTCGGTTCCACTCATAACCCTTGAACAGGTCCTTCACAAGGAAGATCTCCCCTTCCCTGACATGCGTGGTCTCATCGATTGCAGTCTTCAACAAGGAATTCATGTCTCCCATAAGTCGACACCTCCATCATAGATAGTACTAATTTTTTAAATATCGTTATTGTTATTAATATTGATATTATACGAGAAAACAAAAAATTCAAACCTATTTCTGTGGATTTTGTGGACAGGGTACACGGTACCGGTTTTCTCGAAATCAGGCCCTGGATGCCCCTTTCAGCGATTCCTGTGGAAATCGTGGATGTTGTAGCTGGTACCGATGGTTGTACCTGGTACCGATAGTTATGCTCCGGAAGCCCCAATTAGCGATTCCTGTGGAAATTGTGGACGTTGTAGCTGGTACCGATAGTTATGCAGACTTGGCAGAGCGATTTATAGTCCGCTTACGACGAATCATTTCCAAAGAGGGACAGTTCTTGCATCGAATGTATTTACCTTGAAAAAACATTGCCCCCTGATTTTTTCGATTCTTTCTTTATCTTCAGCAGAAAATACTCCCACATATACACTATTCAATCTATTTCTCACATCACCTCTAGCCGCTTCATTCAATGCTTTAAGAATATGTCTATCTGACTCACCAAAGCTAAATCCTAAAGTAATTAGACTACCTTTGATTTGTTTTAGATGTGTATAACAGTTTGATAGATAACCATTATGCATGATATGTTGCAATTTCTGGTCACCATCCCCTTCTGTCACGAAAATAGGATATTGATTATTATTGATTCTTTTCTCAATTTCTTGCTTAATATACTGACCATCTCTATATTTTTCTTTGATTATATCACTATTATCATCAAACAAATGAAGAGCTCCATGAAGATAAAATACAGTTTGCTCATCGGTCCTCCCACCCCAAACCAATGTATCGTTAGAACGAATAAAATCATCCTCATTCATCCGTTCTTCATAGGGATATGAAAAGCCATCATTAGCGATGGACGAAAGCCCATTGTATCTCATTAATACCCAATAAAGTAATAAATCGTAATTAGTTGAAATTATTGAATTTGGCTTAGAAGAATATGGTTTTAAAAAATCACCACATTTTTGTATTGATCCTTCAGGAATGTCAAAAACGCATTCAGGATGTAATCGGTCTATCGTATTAATTAATTCTAGTTTTAGCTGAGTTCGTATTTTTCTCAATTCTTCCAAGAAGTCATCATTTGCTCCAAAACTCTCCCCCAACTTTATTAAAGTATCAAGTTGCTGCATCACTATCTCAAAATTCGAAGTATTAGTAACCTTGAATAATTTGACTAGATCAGGGTTTTTACCTCTTTCCATCTCTTTAAAAAGGGCATTATATGAAAAAATCTCTTTATCATATGCAATGCTAAAACCATTACCTAGTAGCAGATGAAATGGAGAAGAATCTTTGTCAGCACGTCTTTTCAATTTATCAATTACTTTTAAGTAATCATCAAAATACTCGCCATCTAGTATTACTTTCTTAGCCATTTACCTTCTTCCTCCATTTTACATCAGCTCACTGATTATTTAAAAAACCTTTCCAGCCGGCCTGTACTAAACATTTATTAGAGATCTGAGTCCGATTTGGTTGACTTTCTGAGAGATGACACTGCATGGTCTGGTAAGGAACCTCGTAAAATAGAAGTTGTTGTGGATTTTGTGGACAGGGTACACGGTACCGGTTCTCCCGAAATCAGGCCCTGGAGGCCCCAATTAGCGATTCCTGTGGAATTTGTGGACGTTTTAACTGGTACCGATGGTTGCTTTGCAGGTTTCCTATGTCCCAACGCCTACCGGGCATGGGATAGGCATAGACCGGAGTATGGCTGCACAGCCATGCTATGAATGAGCCGGGAGCATCGGTGTTGCACCCTGATTCTATGGCCTTGCGTATGAGAGGAAGGTCCTCCCTCTTGTAGACATAGAAGGGAGGGACTGCCCAGTTGCTCTTAGGCTCCCTGGGTTTCTCCTCCATCAGCAGCACCTTGTCCGAAGTATCAATGGTTGCCACGCCTGTTCTCTGCAGTGCCGCCAAGGATGGTTCATAGTGGCGCATGATGCAGGTGGATTGCTTCTCTCCAAAGAAAGAGACAAAACCGGAGAGGGAGAAGTCCAGCAGGTTGTCACCTGCCAAGACGAGCAGGTCCTCGTCGATTTCCAGCTCTTCTATGGCGAAGAGGATGTCCTTCACCGCACCGAGCCTGTTGGAGTTGTCGGTAGAGCCGTCATCGAGGACGACGACAGGATGGGAAAGAGAGCAGCGCTCTTTCCAAGCAGTGAAGTGATCATAGAACTTGTGGTTGGAGACAACCACATACTTCCCGATCCCTTCGATGCAATCGACATCAGAGAGGAGCCAGTCAAGGACGGTCCTTCCCTGTACATCCAAGAGGGGCTTGGGAAAGTTCTCGGTCAGGGGATAGAGCCGGGTTGCATAGCCGGCTGCGAGGATGAGGCACGTCATGAATAAGGAACCTCGTTACAAAGTTGTTGTGGATTTTGTGGACAGGGTACACGGTACCGGTTTTCAAGAAATCATGCTCTGGAGGCCCCTAATAGCGAGTCCTGTGGAAATTGTGGACGTTGTAACTGGTACCGATAGTTAATCAAATGCAGGACGGTCGGAAGCGGAATGATCGTTCCGGAATCCAGATACCCGGTCAATCGCTTCCTCGCTTCGCTACCCGACCAGGAAATCTGTTACGGGCGCCAAGGCTACAACGCATGGGCAGACAGGTTCATGCACAAAACGATACGGACCAAGCCTCCTTCGGTGAATGAGGTCTGGTATGGCGACCATCACTTGTGTGACGTGATCGTCATCATAGGGAAAGACATGAAGACCGGAGCCCCTATTCTAGGCCGCCCCTGGGTCACCGCTTGTTCGGATGCCGCCTCCGATGCCCTTGTCGGATCGGTTGTCACTTTACGTCCGAACAAACAGACCATCGCGGAATGCTTCTGCCGCGCTGCTGCCTTCACCTTGGATTCTCCTTTTTATGGGTTGTGCGAAGTCTTCTACGTCGACAGGGGCAAAGATTACAAGGCGACTCTAGTCGAAGGACGTGATTATGCAATGCGTTCGAGGATCGACCAGGAGCTCCATCTGAACCGGGCCTTCTGTGACAATCCGCTTCTACCAGCCTTGAATGTCACCGTGCATCATGCACTTCCGAGGGCAGGGAGGTCCAAGACCATCGAGCGGATATTCGGAACTATCGAACGGAAATGGATCCGCAAACTCCCTGGGTGGACCGGCAATTGCCGTGAAGAACGGCCTTTCGACTTCTATCGTGAACAGAAGAATCTAATCAGGCACGGAAAACTTATGACGATCGAGGAGTTTGCCCGTTATTGGTTCGACATCATCATTCCAGGATACAACGGTTATTCGGCAACTCCGGAAAAGATGCCTCCCATCAATCGATACCGGAATGCACCGAGGGCGAATACGATCATCCCCGACTGGAACACGCTGTCGGTATTCATGGTGGAGAAACCAAGGCACAAAATCCATTGCCAGGGCATCAAATACCGCGGGGAGTTCTATTGGCATCCGGACCTTCGCGACCACGTGAATGAGTACGCGTTGATCTTCGACTTCGACCAATCCTTCTGCCACAGCATCAGCGTCATCATTGATGGTCATTACTTGTGTGAGGCCGAGCCTATCGTACATCACTCCGTTATGGAGCGCGACCGACTCAAACTTGCTCGGCACATCGAGGAACAGAAGATCCAACGCAGGCGGATAAGTCACCATGTCGCATGCATCAAGCAGAGCATCAAGTTGTCCGGCATCCAATCCCACCGATACACCGAGTACGAACCTGACGATGAACCTCAGACACAAGAATCTCTCACAGCTTATGGGGAAGCAATTGATTTCGATCGGGATAAGGCTAAAGCCTCAATCCTTTCCGACACTGCGAACGAGTTGGTGAAAGTCGCCTCGGCAACACAAGAAGCTGTCAACAGGATCGTCCAGGGACCCGAGGAAGCTCCATTGACAGATTTCTTTAGGAAACTGGCCGGTAGTGAACTTCGTCGTTCCGATGATCAAGATAAAATTCAGGAGGACGGCCAGCAATGAAAGAAAAGGAAAAACCATCCTATTCAATCGCGGTCCAGCAGAACCAATTCAAGATGGTCCGCTACCCAGATTATGAAGCGGCCTACGGCCAGATCGCCACCGCTGCAAGATACCACAAGATGTGCCGCATCATTGGACATCCCGGATCGGGAAAAACCTCACTGCTTCTTGATTATCAGCAGAATAATGCCAACACTTACTATATCTGCCCACCGAAAGGGTGTCCCCAGAAGGACCTCCTCAGGCTTCTGTGCACACCGATCGATTTCTATCCCGGAAACGAAACCATGTGCGGGCTCTCGCAGTTGCTCATCACCCATCTCAACAGCAGGCCGATGGATACAACCTTTCTTATCGACGAGGCTGACAATCTTTGTGGAAGCAACAGCAGCATCCGCAAGCTGGATCTAGTCCGGTATGTATGGGATTTCACCAGAACAAAGGTATCTTTCATTTTTGCCGCGCCGCATGATCTCGAGGCTTTGCTCAAGAAGGGCAAGGAAAACATATCCAATTCACAGTTCTATCGGCGCTGTTCCGTCCATGTCATGTCCGGTATGCCTCTCGACTCCATCAAGGAATTTCTTGAAAACATCGAAAGCGAGTTCCATGTGAGATTCGAGCATGCAGCCAGGATATATCTCACAAAAAGAATATCAGACTCAGAAAGAGGCGGTATCGGCATCGTAGCGGAGATCATCGAGAAATGCCTGATGATTCTCCTGCCTCCTTGGGGCGACTATATCGATGCCATTACGCTCAACGACTTCAGTCGTGAAGAGGCTCTCCTGTTCTTCGAAGAATTGCCGGAACAGACCATCACGATGGCTTTGGTAAAGGATGCCTGCTCCATGCATAAATAGCAATTTGGTTAATTTGCATAACGGGTTCATCCATCCGAGAATGTCGCACTTTACTGATCAACAATCTAAGCGGTTACACCAGGGCCGAAGTTTACTTACCTTATGTTTGAAATACCGTTACTTTTCTCAATTCCAAATTGTCTACAAAAGATAGAAGTCTTTTAATATCGCCTAAGGAATGAAACCCGATATACCATTCTGCATTACATTTCCGGGATATTTCCTTGAAATAAGAATAATCGACTTCTGATAGTGAGTGGCCAAACACAAATACTTTCTCAACATCTGAAAGCCCATTAAAAAACCACATATTTTGATTAATAATGTCACTACAGTTTTTAGTGGTAGCATCATCATACCATGCCGTTTCTCTAGCCGCTGTTTCAAAAGCTGTGTCCATGATGTATTTTTTATATGGGTCCTTGAACTTGAATGATTTCATCTCAACCTTATTCCATTCTCCCGCTTCCACATCCGGCCTGTGTCCGAGGATGAGCTTGTCAGGCTTGCCTGGTTTTCGACTCCTTCTGCACCCATGGATGTAACAGATGTTGTTCGCCTTTGCCCCATAAAGAACCTCTATGAATTCTGTGTAGTTGAAACACAATACTCGATAATCTCCATGAAGCATCGAAAACGGTTTGCTTTCAGATTCCACCGATAATGTCTTAACCCACTTGCTTATCCTTCGATTTAATTCATGAGGAATTTCAAAAGCAGGTGATATTGCTGTCTCCACCGCTGCATAATAGTCGGCAGCTTGAGCATCAGGATCATACGCATCAAAGTCATCAAGCCACATATCAATATTATCCCGGTTGAGAAACATGGTGTATTGTAATTTCCCTAATGACTCTTCCAGATTTGACCATAAATCGTTTGTGTTCAGATACGTCTCCAAATTGAAACGTAATGAATTATTCTTCCCCAATGTCTTCTGGAAATCCCAATAGGATGATTTTACCCCATGCATTATATCGAATCCATTTCCCAGAACAACAAGCGTATGTAAAGGATTGTCGATAGTTAGACTATTGAATTGAATTTGAGGAAACGGAATAGATTCAAGAATTTTTCCCAATTCCTTTTCATCTGCTTCAGCTTGTTTTTGTTGTATTTCCTTATTCTTTTCCTCTAGCCTAGCCTTTTCTTCAGATTCCAGCACTTTTCTGGCAGTCTTGCGTAGCTCTCTGCATTCTTTACAACGTTTCGGTAATACAAATCTCTTCGAATCAAAATAACTCTGTTCTTCTGGAGATAATTGAAATTCTTTACCACACTCTTTACATATGGATACAATCGGCTTGTAATATTTCTTTCCTACCATAAATCACAAAATGTCCTTTAAACCATTCTATGGACTAATCACTTTGGTTGTACGTGGTACCGATAGTTCATACATGGTATTGGCTAGAAATAAACTTGATATCTAGATCTCTGATAGTTTCATTTATCGGATCCCCGAGTGACAAATAGAAAACATCACCAGATCTAACCGCTTTTATAATAAGATCAAGGTGATTTTTATTTTCACATTTGACTCTGTACTTATAGATCTTTTCATTGCTAACAGAAGGGATATAAGCGATTGGAGTTAAACTTATTCCAAGATTTGACTTCTCTTTCTCTAAATTAAAGAATTTGATATTAATATGTTCATCTAGGCCAGAAATCTCAAGATTCCAAACTCCATAATTTGCTTCTTCATTCCAATATAGGAATTCGATATTTGCGGATTTCTCCGACATACCACGACCCTCCAAATTAGGTTTAGAATAGTTGCAATTTTATTGATTGTTATAAAAAATAACATCTTGAGCTAGAAGGATTAAAACCAAAATTGCTGAAATTGTGAATGTTGTACGTAATACCGATAGTTGTAACGGGTTATTCGTCCGAGAATGGCGCACTTTTCTGATCAAAATTCGGAGCGGTTACATATTCGTCCGAGAATGGCGCACTTTTCTGATCAAAATTCGGAGCGGTTACATCTTTTTCAATCCGGAAAATTGGAATGCTCAAAATGCCGAAAATTGCGATGCTGTCTACAGGTTGCTAATCTACTTCCCACTTTTTGTGTGGAGCTATTTGCTTAGGCATGTTATGCCGAATTCTTTCAATATTCTCATTTCTTAATAAATCCATGGATTCTCTATCAAGCCCCGTGAAATATCGTGCAATACCAGTTTGTTTAATTCCTTCATAGCCTTCTTCCACCAATCTAATTGCTTCCGGTAGAATAAAAGATGTTAATTCTGATAATCTTCTATGAATGATTAATGGGGTCTCTTCAATAAAACCTTTAATCGGACATTGCAGGATAATATTACCATCGTCAAACTTATTCGTCATATAATGAATTGTAGGTCCATACTCATCTTCAATATTTGCAAAAATTGACACATAAGCACGATTCCCACGATAATCTGGAAGTAAACCACCATGACAGTTAATACACTTCATATAAGAATTCAAAACTGATTCTGGAACTTTTTTGTCCCACCCTAAGCATATTAATAATTCAGGCTCAAGCTGTTTAATTAGAGAAAGTGAATCAATGATATTATCATGGTTGATAGTCTGAAAACGAATATTATTTTCAGTACAGTAATCAACAACTTTACCTTCTCCTGAATCAGTAAGGTAAGTAATATTATATTCATCAAAAAAAGAAGGTTTCATTCTTTTAAGTGACTGAAGAATAATTAAAGGCTTCAATACGGATGACAAGCCTAAAAAATGGATACTCCTAAATTTCATTTATTCCGCACCTCAACATCAAGTATAAAAAAACGACTAGCAAATATTTCATTAACTAAATTTCAACTATCACAATATCTTTATGCGAAACTATTCCCCATTTTTCTTGTAATAGATCGCTGGAAACCACAACCCCATTTACCCAATTAATTATTGCTTTTGGCAAGTTTACACCAGCCATATGGCTGAAGGGATAGCCTCCTCCAAAGCGAGCATTCATTTCCAAAATATAACAGTTTTCATCGTTAACAAAAACATCAACATCAAGATTTCCGATATGCTTGAGTTTACTCGACAACTGCATTCCAAGGTTCTTTAGCAGCGGATTATTAACCGTCTCGGCACAATCAGTTTCCCCTGATCGCATAGCATATTTTTTCTTGGCGATAGTATTCATATACTTGCCATCAAGATTGTTAATAATATCAAGGCCATATTCAGAACCTTGAAGAAACTCTTGAATCAGAATAGAATGTTCATAATCAAGTTTTGATTCAAATTTCAAATATGAATTATTAATTGCATTTTGTGATTTTTGGTAGAGCACTCTCAATTCATCTACAGTATCAGCAATGTACACACCAATTGACCCCATCCCCCATCTTGGCTTAACCACAACCGGATATGATAGTTCACCTTCCTCAATAGAGAGAAGTGCCTCATTTACTGATAAGAAAGTACGAGGTGTTGAAAATCCATTGAGTCGTAAAAATTGGAAGGTTTTCCATTTATCATTACAAATATCTATCACGTTTTCATCTGAGACTATCAACTTAGTACCAATACATTCAAACTTTTCTTTATGCCTAGCAAGGATTGGAAGATCAACATCGAAGAGTGATATTAAAATATCAATATTTTTTTCTTCGCAATATTCAAGTAGAAATGGAATATACGCATCACTATATATTATTGGTGTCTCAACAAAGAAATCCGCATGTAACTTTGCAGGAGTAATGGCATTACTGTTAGCAACATGCACTTCACCATCGTCACCAATGGCTTCCTTGAAATAGTCAACTAAATACCCTCGTCTTCCTACAGATGTTATTAATATGTTCATTCTATTTACTCTTTTTGATTTTCCAGATTAGCAATATAGTCGAAAAAAAGCGGAGTTCCTCCGGTGTGTATAAACAATATAGTCTTATTTTCAAGCCCATGATATTTAATATAATTAGTCATCCCCCAAAAAGCTTTCCCTGTGTATGTTAAGTCAAGGGGTATTCCATTAAAAACTAGCATATCTTTTACAGCTATTTCAATCTCTGAGATGTACCTTCCATACCCACCACATATATAGGAATCATCCAATTCTAAATGCTCTTCAATCTCATTATCTTGAATTAATGGATTATAAGCTTTTATACTTTCTCGTATTTTACCAGCACCATGTTCGGACGTTCTAGCAATCGATATCCCGATAATCTTCTTCTGATTTGCAGAACTTAAATTTGCAACTATTAATCCGGCTTGTGTAGTTCCAGTTCCAGATGCAAGAAATATGCAATCAAAAGAAAGATTGTTAATCTCTTCAAAATATCTTATTTCTTCGTATACTTCAACATATGCTTGAATTGGTATCCCTTCATTGCCTTGCCCTCTCGAATTACCGTAGATATAATACGGTCTATCACCTTTTGCCTTGATTGAATTGATTAGATATTCCAAAGTCTCTGATACCTTGCTTTTTTTACACTCGTATAACTCAGTTTCAAGAAAATTTATAATCCTACCGTTCATCGATTGTGATTCGAACTCATCCTCTTTACCGATTACGACAATACATCTGATTCCAATACATTTGCACATATTTGCAATAACTCGACACAAATTTGAACTCTTACTCCCATATGCAATCATCACATTACAGTTTTTTCTTAACATATCACAAATATAGTGATACGCAATCCTGACTTTATTTCCTCCAAATGAAAAAGGTAAAAGATCTTCCCTCTTAATGTATATTGAGTTTGAATCATCTAAAGAGAATAGTTTTTGAATCGGTGTGCGAAAACTTTTTAAATTTGCTAATCGATGCAACTCGGAATTTTCCATAGTTAAACTAAATACATCCTCTCATAATACCCCTGATAATCCCCACTCACCACCCGCTCTATCCATTGCTGATTGTCCAGATACCATTGGATGGTTTCTTCCATCCCTTGCTCAAAGGTATAGGAAGGCTTCCATCCAAGTTGGCTGGTAATCTTCGTATTGTCAATTGCATACCTGCGGTCATGACCGGGTCTGTCTTTCACATAAGTGATCAAATCCTCTGACTTCCCGACAGTCTTGATGATGAGCTTTACTATTTCAATGTTCGCCTTCTCGTTGTTTCCACCTATGTTGTAAATCTCTCCGGTTGTTCCCTTCTCTAGAATGGTATCAATTGCTGAACAATGATCGATGACATGCAACCAGTCCCTGATCTGCATCCCATCGCCATAGACAGGAAGACTCTTGTCCTTGAGGCAGTTGTTAATCATCAAGGGGATGAGCTTCTCCGGAAATTGGAATGGCCCATAGTTATTCGAGCAACGCGAGATGGTAACCGGAAGTCCGTAGGTTTCATGGTATGCTCGGACAATCAAGTCAGCACTTGCCTTGGAAGCGGAATACGGGCTGTTCGGAAGCAATGGCAGGGTCTCAGTGAAGAGGCCCTCCTTACCAAGTGCCCCATACACCTCATCGGTGGATACCTGATGAAATCTCACCCCTTCCTGAAAGTCTTTGTTGTACTTGTCATCGGGATGCAGCTTCCAACTCTTCTTTGCTTCATCCAACAGAACCTCTGTTCCTATGATGTTGGTAGTAAGAAACAGCTCAGGATCAACAATACTTCGGTCCACATGGCTCTCTGCAGCAAAGTTCACCACATGGGTGAAGTGATGCTCAACAAACAGGCTATGAACCAGCTCCCTGTCCCTGATGTCTCCTTTTACAAACGAATAACGAGGATTGTCCTCCACCTCTTTCAGGTTTTCAAGGTTGCCTGCATAGGTGAGTGCATCGAGATTCATTATTGTATCGGCGGGATGTTGCTTCAAAAGAAATGCAATAAAGTTACTTCCAATGAAACCGGCGCCACCGGTTACCAGGATGGTTCTTGGATTGGTGTTCACTCAGTCCTCCTACACAGACTCATCAACCAGAGAAAGGATGTACTGACCGTAGTCGGTCATCTTCAGGCTCTCCCCGATACTCTTCAGTTGTTCAGTGGTGATGAAACCACGTCTCCAGGCAATCTCCTCAATGCAGGAGATGTAGAAGCCCTGCCTCGATTGCACTGCCTCCACGTACTCGGCAGCCTTCAGCATACCCTCGGGAGTACCCGTATCTAGCCATGCCATGCCACGTCCGAGCAGCTCTACATGGAGCTCCCCCATTTCGAGATAGACATTGTTGACTGAGGTAATTTCAATCTCACCACGCGCTGAAGGCTTAACCTGCTTGGCTATTTCAATGACGCGATTATCGTAGAAATAGAGCCCAGGTACTGCATACTTGGACTTGGGTTGCTGGGGCTTCTCCTCAATGGAGATTACCTTCTGGTTCTCATCAAACGCTACTACACCGAAAGAACGAGGATCGTGGACGGGATAGCCAAAGATGGTAGCTCCAGTGCTCCTGCTTTTCGCCTTGTTCAGTACCTTAGTAAGATCCTGCCCATAAAACACGTTGTCACCGAGAATCAAACAAACAGAATCGTCACCAATGAAAGACTCCCCAAGAATGAAAGCATCAGCCAATCCTCGAGGAGTATCTTGTACTTTATAAGAAATCCGTAATCCAATCTCTGCCCCATCGCCCAATAACCTCTGATACACGGGAGTATCCTCAGGTGTTGAGATGATGAGTATCTCTTGGATACTAGCAAGCATAAGGACAGAGAGCGGGTAATAGATAAGGGGCTTGTCGTAGATTGGAAGGAGCTGCTTTGAAACCGCTTTTGTCATAGGGAACAAGCGACTTCCCTTTCCGCCGGCAAGAATGATTCCTTTCATGTGAAACACTCCTCTTGATCAGTTATGTAGTAATAATATCACAGATTCTATCTACGTCATCCAAGGAAAGGTCTGCATAGAGAGGAAGTGTAAGAACACGTTCAGCAATATACTGAGCTACAGGAGTCTCTGCAGCATCATACTTGTCTCTATAACATGCAAAGGTATTGATGGTTGGATAGAAGTACTTACGAGCATAAATATCATGTTCCTTAAGCTTTTCAAATACTTGGTCTCTAGTATAGCGATATTGATCAAACACAACTGGGAAATAAGCGTAGTTCTCAGTAACGTCTACAGGAATTGAATTAAGCATAATCCCTGCTATTCCACCCAAGTTATTGCGATATTGTTCTACAACTTGCTTCCGTTTTTCAATTTCTTCATTCAAGTGCCGAAGATTGCAGAGTCCCATTGCTGCCTGAAACTCATTCATCTTAGCGTTGCCACCAACAGCTATAACATCTTCAGGTCCACTAATACCAAAGTTCTTGATCATTTCTAGTTTCTTCTTAAGTTCAACACCAGAAGTAGCTATAGCACCGCCTTCAATAGTATTGAACACCTTGGTGGCATGAAAGCTAAACATAGCAGCATCTCCAAAGCTTCCGATACCCTGACCTTTGTAGGTTTCAGCAAAGGCATGGGCAGCGTCATAGATGACACGGAGATGATACTTGTCAGCAATCTTCTGAATGGCTTCCACATCACAGATATTACCATATACATGAACAGGAAGAATCGCAGTAGTTCTTTCAGTGATGAGAGACTCAAGTAAAGATGGATCCAAAGTATAATCAGAGGATTTGATATCACAGAAGACGGGTTTCAAACCATTTCGAACAATTGCATGAGTAGTAGAGGCAAAGCTAAAAGGAGTGGTGATTACCTCTCCTTCTAGTTCCAATGCTTGCAGGACCATTTCAAGAGCAAGGTGCCCATTAGTAAAAAGTGAAAGAAAGTCAGCACCAAGAAAGGAAGAGAGGTAAGCTTCCAATTCTTTATGCTTAGTACCCATATTGGTCAGCCAATGGGTATCCCAAATAGAACGAAGTTCTTCAATATATTCATTAAAAGGAGGAAGAGAGGAACGAGTGACTAGTATGGACATGGGGAAGCCTCCAGGAGAAGTGACAAAAATGGATAATACCAAGGCTATTTAGTTTGATTATTACGTTTAGTCTTGAAGAGAGACAATATTGTTTGAATTAGGTAGGTAAAGCATTCAAGCTTGAATAAGAGGGCAAGACCCACATAGACAATGACACCAACGACTATCTGTAAAAGCATGGTTATGAGTGGAGATAATCCTAGATATAATAGCAGATAAACAATAACACCCATAATTAGAGAAAGAAGCAATGAAGGTAGGATGTCTTTGATTTGTTCACCATACCCATAGTTCAGGAGTTTCTTGTTGGGGTATGCATTGATGAAAGATGAAATGATTCCACTCATTACTCCACTCATTGCTAATACGTAGACCCCAAAGGGAAGAGCAACTACAAGAATACTCAGTCCTAGGATCTTCTTGATTACTTCAAGCTTAAGAAATATATCACTTCTTCCCATTGCATTGATGGCTTGAAGGTTAGCTGTATGTATTGGCCACAAAGCGTAGGAAAAACAAAAAATCTGCATGAAGGGGACAGAAGGTAACCACTTTTCGGTGAGAAGGAGCAATACTAAGGGTTCAGCAACAACTGCTAGCCCTACCATCATGGGAAATACGATAAAGGAACTCGTTACGATAGAGCGACGTACCATGGTCTTAACACGATCGGAATAATCCTGTTGTGCTGCCAAAGCAGGAAGCATGACTGATTGAATAGAGCCATTAATGTTGCTAATGATGAGCTGAGAAAACTGCTGGCCTCTATTGTAGTAGCCTAACATTGCAGGAGTATAGACTTTACCTATGATGAGACTTCTTAGATCACGATAGGTTGTGTCTATTAGGGAAGAGACAAGGAGCTTCCAACCAAATGAGTAGAGTACTTTTACCCGTTCCAAGGAAAACTGAAGAGTTGGTCTCCATTTGACGGTAAACCAAAGTATCAAAGTAATGCATAATTGATTGGTAAGCTGCTGAAAGACAAGTGCCCAAATCCCAAAATCATGATACGCAAGATATATACCAACAATACCTGATACTACCCCAGCTCCTACACTGCTGTAGAACAGTCGTTTGAACTGCATTGTTCTTGATACAATTGCATTCTGGATAGAATTGAAGGCTCCAGGAAAAAGTGTCAAGGCAAGAACTCTAAGGACTAAAACGAGACTATCATTATCGTAGAACACTCCAATGAGTGGAGCTGTAAAGTAAAGAAGACAATAGAGTATTCCTGCTATTCCCAGACTGATATACAGGACTGAAGAATAATCAACTTGATCAACTACTTTCTTCTGGATAAGCGAAGTAGCTAATCCACTCTGTACAAAGACACGTGCAATAGTAATAAAAATGACTACTAGTGCAAGAATTCCATAGTCAGAGGGAAGAAGGAGACGGGCAAGGATGATTTGGATTATGAATTGGAGGCCTTGGGTGCTAAAGCGTTCGAGGAGTTTCCAAATAAAACCCATGATGATTTTTGACGTTCGCCCAGATCCAAATTCATTTTCTATATTCTTCATTTATTTTTTCTTGTGATAGATAGAAGATAGAAATTTGTATGTTTTTGGGAAATATACATAGCATTTTCTCTTTGTAATATCAAAAGGTTTCATATCAGATAAATAATTTTCTCGAACATGATAGCTTTTCCATCTTTTCCTCCGATCGAAAAGATTAGATTCTAGTGAAATTCGAGTAACGATTAAATTCAAGAGATTTCTATTTATTACACTTTTGTATTTAAATCCTGTATATGAATTGAATGCCTCAAAAACATTTATTCTTTCATCATAATATTTTTTCTTTTCCTTAATATTTTTCTTCATTAATCTATCATTACTAGATCCAGGCACTCCAATTCTATATGCACACATTACATCTTGCATATAGTAACAGTATCCTCTACTCATCAACAATAGATAGCTTGCCTTATCCCCAGAATCGGTCAAAAAAAACCAAGAAGGAGGATTCTTTAAAAAGTCCTTTCTATATACCCTTGAAGCCGTAGCAAAAAATTTATATCCAATATCCTCCAAACGTAGTATTTGATTTTTATTATCGGATAATCCTAGAATAGGTTGCACCTCTTTTCCATTGATGGATACCCGTCTTGAAGCATGTACACACATAGCACACGTAGGATTGCTCTCTAAATATTCTATCTGTTTCTGTAGCTTATTTGGGTCAATCCAATAATCATCCCCTTCACATAACGCAATATATTTTCCTTGAGCTCGAGAATCATTGTAGGTATATCCAATACGAGTTATCCCTTTTGAATACTGATTCTCTTTTTGATATATCACTTTAATCTTGTCTGGATAACTATTTTCATATTCTCTAATGATATCAGCAGTCCTATCAGTTGATGCATCATCATGTATCAATATTTCATAATTAAAGGTTGTCTTCTGCATAAGAAAACTATCAATTGCTTCAGCAATATAATTCTCATGATTATATGTAATACATGATATACTGACCAAAATTTCATTTTCTTTGGTGTCTTCAAAATTATATTCTGGCATGAATATCCTCAATTCTATACAATTTTTTATCTTTTTCACTCAAGCAATATTCCTTCCCTACATCCGGCCACTCAATCCCAATACTCGGGTCATCCCACCTGATGCCACCCTCATCCTCCGGGTGGTAGAACGCGTCACACTTGTAGACGAACTCAGCCTCATCGGAAAGGACCAAGAACCCGTGGGCGAAGCCACGGGGGATGAAGAACTGGTTCTTCTTCTCGGCGGTGAGGACAGCACCTACATACTTGCCGTAGGTCGGGCTTCCTTTTCTCAGATCCACCGCCACATCATAGACCTCGCCCTTGGTCACCCTGACCAGCTTTGCCTGTGGGTGCTGCTTCTGGAAGTGAAGTCCCCGGAGCACGCCCTTGCTCGACTTGCTCTGGTTGTCCTGCACGAACTCACAATCAATGCCGGCCTCATGGAAGTCTGCCTTGTTGTAGGTCTCCATGAAGTAGCCGCGCTCATCCCCGAACACCCTCGGCTCGATGATGAACACCCCTTCAATTTCTGTCTCTGTGAATGTGAACTGTCCCATTGTATGTTTCTCTCTTTCCCTTGTCATCTGCCTGCGTACATCGACCGGTAGTATTGCTGGTAGGACCCACTGGTCACATGCTCCATCCACTGCCTGTTCTCCAGGTACCAGTCGATGGTCTTCCTGATCCCCTCACTGAACATCGTCTCGGGCTCCCAGCCCAACGCTTCCCTGATCTTGGTGGAATCTATGCCGTAGCGCCGGTCATGCCCCTTCCTGTCGGTAACATGCTTGATCAGACGCTCATCTATACTTGGGTCCACCTTCTCAGCTACATAGGCTATGATGCTCTTCACAATCTCGATGTTGGGTTTCTCGTTGTGCCCGCCTATGTTGTACACCTCCCCGAGGGTACCCCTCTGAATCACCAGGTCTATCGCCTTGCAGTGGTCTTCCACATACAGCCAGTCACGGACCTGCATGCCGTCCCCATACACGGGAAGGCTGTTTTTGTTCAGGCAGTTGTTGATCATCAGCGGGATGAGCTTCTCGGGGAACTGGTAGGGGCCGTAATTGTTCGAGCACCTGGTTATGTTCACTGGCATCCTGTATGTGTCCCCATAGGCTTTCACCAGGAGGTCGGCCGAGGCCTTGCTTGCCGAGTAGGGACTGTGGGGATCCAGGGGGGTGGTCTCCGTGAAGAACCCCTCAGGCCCCAGGGAGCCGTATACCTCGTCGGTGGAGACCTGCAGGAACCTCACCCCCTCCCGGTACGAGTCCTCCCCTGTCTTCCAGGAGCCCTTCGCGGCATCCAGGAGGTTCAGTGTCCCCATCACATTGGTGCTCACGAACACCCCTGGGTCGGTGATAGAGCGGTCGACATGGCTCTCAGCTGCGAAGTTCACCACATAGTCTATGGTGTAGTCTTGAAACAGTCTTTGCATGGCCTCCGCATCACAGATGTCGGCCTGCACGAATACGTGCCGCTTGTCACCCATGACCGTCTTCAGGTTTTCTAGGTTTCCTGCATAGGTCAGCTTGTCCACGTTGACAATAAGAATGTCCTGATGCTTTCTCAGCAGGTAGTGGATGAAGTTCGAGCCGATGAAGCCGGCCCCTCCGGTAACCAGGTAGGTCTTGCTCATTGCTGTCTCTCCTGTTCAAGGTAGTGCACAAGGAAGCTGTCCAGCGCCTCCTTCCAATTACGCATGCTATCCCCTATCGTTTCCCTCAGGTGTCTGTTCTCGAGCGCCGAGTAAGCCGGTCGTTTGGCAGGCCGGGGAAACTCGGCCGTAGTGCAGGCTTTCACCTCCACAGCAAGCCCTGCCTTTTCCATGATTCTCCTGGCAAAGGCATTCCAGCTCACCGCCTCCCCGTTGCAGGTGCAGTGGAAGATTCCGGTCTCCTGTGACGCTGCAAGCAGCACCAGCTGCCAGGTAAGATCGACGGCGCTGGTGGGGTTGCCCACCTGGTCGTCCACCACAGTAAGCTGTCCTTTCTCCCTGGCCAGCCTGAGCATCGTCTTGACGAAGTTGTTGCCAGCGTACCCGTACAGCCATGCGGTGCGGCAGATGCAGCTGTTATAGCAGGATTCAAGCACGAACCGCTCGCCTTCAAGCTTGCTTCGCCCGTAGGCTGTATTGGGAGCTGGCATGTCGGATTCCATGTAGGGTCTTGTACCCAGGCCGTCAAATACGTAGTCGGTGGAGATGTGCATCAGACGTGCACCATGCCTCTCGCAGGCGAGGGCAAGGTTTTGGGGCCCGACGGCGTTGACCAGGTATGCCGCATCCTCGTTGCCTTCGCAGCCGTCCACGTTGGTCATGGCGGCGCAGTTGAAGACAAGATTGGGTTTGTGCTGGGTAAAGAAAGAATCAACCGCATCGGAGGAAGTAATGTCAAGCTCATCGATGTCGACTGCCAGAATTCTACATCCTTCATACAGAAGGGGAAGTTTCCCCCTCTCGGAGACTCCTTCCCCCAATATTTTTACCAGTTCATTGCCAAGCTGTCCCTTGGCTCCTGTTATCAGAATAGTCATGAAACCTTCCTAATACCTAGTAATGGATCTTTCCCTCTGCCACCTGCTTCAAATGTTCACCGTAAGGGCTCTTTCCGTACCGGGCGGCACTCTCCAGTAGTTTCTCCTTGGAAATCCATCCGTTTCGGAAGGCTATCTCCTCAGGAGCTGAAATCTTGATGCCCTGCCGCTTCTCGATCATGCGCACAAAATCGGCTGCATCCACCAGACTGTCCATGGTGCCGGTGTCCAGCCAGGCGAAACCCCTTCCAAGGAGCTGCACCTTCAGGTCCCCTGCTTCCAGATACAGCCTGTTCAGGTCGGTAATCTCAAGCTCTCCGCGGGCGGAGGGCTTGACCTGCTTGGCAAGCCGGATCACTCGGTTGTCATAGAAATATAGTCCGGTGATTGCATAGTTGCTCTTCGGCTGCTTGGGCTTCTCCTCGACCGAGACCACGTTGCCCGATTCATCAAACTCGACAACCCCGAAGCGCTCGGGATCGGAGACATAGTAACCAAATACGGTCGCTTTTCCTTGTTCGGCATCCGCGACGGCCTTCCTGAGCAGGGGGGTGAATCCGTTGCCATAAAAAATGTTATCACCCAGTACCATGGCACAAGTATCGGATCCGATGAATTCCTCCCCCAACAGAAACGCCTGGGCAAGACCGTCGGGAGAAAGCTGGACCTTGTACGATAGATGAATTCCAAACTGGCTGCCGTCGCCTAACAAGTGCTCGAACCTGGGAGTATCATCGGGTGTGGAGATGATCAGGATGTCCTTGATGCCTGCAAGCATCAGGATGGACAGTGGATAATAGATCATCGGTTTGTCGTAGATGGGAAGCAACTGCTTGCTGGTAACCATGGTAAGGGGATAAAGACGTGTACCGGCTCCACCGGCTAGAATAATTCCTTTCATACTAATTCCTCTTCAAGTCACCTAATAATTATCCTAATATATCTCGAAAAGCACTTCTCAATCCTGAAATATCTCTATAGCGACCTTTAGTCCACATCCTTAACACTGCATTAAGTCTAAATATAAAAGAATAGTCTCGAATCTTAATTCTTTCTCTAGTCAAATATAGATGTCCATATTTTCTTTTTATATACTCTTGTAGTTTCTGGTATTCAATACCATTGAATTTCCTTATTATTCTTTCAAGAGAAGTTATTTCTACTTCAAGATTGGATATAGCATCTCCGAAAGACTCTGACTTACGATTTCTCCTATATTCTTTTATTTGAATCATTAATGCTCGAATTCTTGTAATTTTTATTGTTGAATTGATAATTGCATGTGAAGAATTTTCCAAATGTCTACGATAATCTTGAAGAACTTGATTTGTGATATGTTTTTTCTCTAACGCACTAGCAATATTTACAACCCATGAATCATGAGCCATCATCTTTTCTGGAACTGGTAGGCATTTGTCTAAAAATTCCTTTTTTATCATGCAAACTGCACCCATAACATAAGATTTATCAGAAAATCCTGCAGATTTTAACTGTCCAAGTTTGGTTAGCCCAGTTGATATCAAATTTTCATCAGTAATATTTACATCACACATATAAACATAATAACTTGGATAATTATAATAATTCATTATCATTGTCTCAATCTTATTAAAATACCACACATCATCCTGATCACTTAAAAAAACAAAATCTCCTTGAGTTTCCATCATTGCCTTGCTAAAATTTGCACCATATCCAATATTTTTATCATTCCTCCAGTACTTAACAATAAAAGGAGCTGTCTTGGCAAAATTTTTAATAATTTCGAACGTTTTGTCCGTAGAACAGTCGTCACTAATTACAACTTCATCAGGTAGAAGAGTTTGATTCAGAAAACTGTTCAGCTGTTCAGGTAAGTAACGTTCTCCATTAAAGGTAGCTAACGCGATGGAAATTTTCATTTTATCTTGCACTTGAATGCACCTCTTATTTGTCCGCCAGTTCCTAAAGCGTCATTTCTTCCTTGATCGCCTCGAGTTCTACTCTTACTTTGAAGGCCTCATCATCGAATTTCTTTCTCATATGGACTCCCTAATGATTGTTGTGTAGTCCACTTATTCATTTTGCAAATTGGTTCAACTCATTGGGCTCATCATACACCATCACAAAGCAACCATCGTCACATCATCATCCGAAATGCCCATGGCATCGGTAAAAGACTGAATGTGTTTGCTGTCTTCTTGACCATGCCAGCTGAGATACCAATGCACTTGGCGTGTGTGCTTCATGATTTCTGCAAAATATGGCCAGTCGACACTCGATAGCGAATGCCCGATCACGATAATCCGCTGTACTGAAGACAATGATTCGAACATGGGCTGATGCTTCTGAATGACATCGGCAGTCTTCTTGGCAGATTGTGCATAGTAATTTTCAATCAAACCCATCGTATGGTTGATAGCATCGTAGCGCATCTGGCTCTTCCAGTTACCGAGTGAGTCATCCTGAAGGAAGTATGCGAGGTAAACAGGATTATCATTTCTGTATGGGTTTCCTTTGCGACCGAGTAACATCGGCTGATATGCAGGTCTCTCCTTATTAGCTTGGTACCACGCTTCAAAGACAAGTTCTTCGTTCTGTCCATGACCCAATACGAGCTGGAGCTTTTTATCTCTTCGATCCCCATGTATATGGCAGATGCGTTGCTGGGGGATGTCGTAGAGTGTCTCCAGGAACTCGGTATAATTGAAGTTGATATACCGTGCGTCTTTTCTCAGCAATCCTAGTAGGGTTTTGGCGGTTTGAGCAGGTTGGAGTGTTTGTATCCATCGTCTGAATCGTTTTGGTAGTTCATAAAGCAGGATGTGAATCGGCTCTGTGGCGGTTTCCATGGCTGCAAAGAAATCGGCTGCAGAAAAGTCCTTGTCATCATTTTACTAAGAAATCAGAATATTAATGTAAAATCCGAAAATGAATTTGTCCATATAATATAAAATAAGAAGAATATTACTATTATAAAATAAATCAGTAAACGAAATAAATTATCTTTCTCTAGATGAATTACATTAGGAATTAAAATGATACCATAGATAGAAAAATACATACTAATTCTAAAAAATTCTGCGATTACAGTAGAAAATGATTCAAAAACCAAACCCAAAAGTAGTAAGTTTATTAATGCTCTGTAATCTTTGCTTGACTGAGCTACTTTAATTTTAAATATCAAACAAAAATAATATATGCATGATTGAATAATGAAGCCCATAGCATTAAGTGAAACATCTCTATACGTATAACTTGAGAGAAATTCGTTCCACGCAAAGAGAGCTACTAACTTTCTAATTATATCACCAAAGAATAAGGAAAATAGTAATGAAATTACAGGGATTACATAATGCATAAAATTAATTTTATAGTTTACCAAAGGATAGGCTAATAAAAAAATTAAAGCTGATGAATGAAATAAAGATGAGAGTAAAACGATAACTAGAAATGGTAAGAATTTTCTTTCTATGAGATATGAATACGCAAAGATCAAAATTGAAATAGCTAATGTTTGACGTAATCCAGTTAATGAAAAGTAGTAATAACCAAGAGAAATAAAAATTAAATAACTTAGATACGGACTAGATGAGTATTTACGAATAAATTTTGATATTGAAAAGATAAATATACCTGATTGGATAGC
>WARP01000851.1_pt1 | contig 25368 bp, 26 predicted proteins | sample 4769151 | NCBI WGS metagenome assembly WARP01 (sample SAMN08893023, study PRJNA449175) | gut metagenome | isolation source: rumen sample fed with dry roughage | host: cow | place: India: Nagpur | collected 2016
AAAAAAAACGGGCCTATGCCCAGTCGCATGCCCACAGTCAGTAAGGTCAGAATGGTAGCGGCATCCACAATGTTCCAGCCGTAATACCATTGCTTGTTTAATTGTTTGTCCATTGATGTTTTTGTTATGAAAAAGAGATTATCTGAGGGTAACAAGTTTAATGATAATTGGCCAGTTTGGGTAAAAAATTTAAGGCTGTCAAGTAAAGGTATATGAAGGAACCCGCCACAAAGGAACCCGCCGTATTGGCAGAGTGGCCGGCTTAAGCGCAAGGGTGCGTTCAAATAAACAGGTAAAAGGATCGTTCTGGTAAAAAGGTCACCTTGCTGGATGGAAAAATATTGAATGTAAGCTATTTGATTATTTCAATAATACTTGTACAATCAAACAATGGAAAAACAAATTGCAACTACAATTTTTGAGTCATTGGCCTCTGGCATTCGCTTGGATATATATCGTCTCTTGGTTAAAAAAGGGGAAGAAGGCATGGTAGCGGGTGAAATAGCAACCATGCTTGATATTCCTCCTACCAATTTATCCTTTCATTTGAAGGCGCTGGTTCAGGCCGGGTTACTGGCGTCCGAACAAGAGGGGCGTTTTCAGCGCTATCGGGCAAATATTACGCTTATGTTAGATCTGATTGCCTACCTGACAGAAGAATGTTGTGCCGGGCATCCTGAACAGTGCGCAACGCCACGCGTTGATTCAATTTGTTCTGGTTCCCTGTTGCCACCCATTTCCCCGGTCGTATAAGGATAGTAGTGGAGTAGCTGTTTATGTGTTGTTTTTTGGTTTTTAATTCAATAATAGTTGGATAATCAAAATGATGGCAATTCAAATATTTGACCCATGCCTTATGTTGCAGTACGGGTGTATGTGGCGTTAATGTAGACCAGGCATTGGCAGGCCGTTATCCCGGCAGGACAGAGTTGTCGCGCAGGGCGGGCATGACTCCGGAACAGCATGAAGAAGCGGCACAAAGTGGCTGCTGTCCAGGTGGAAATGCTGTTAATGTTTTAATGTGGCAGGTGCAAGGCAGTCCTCTTTATTAAATAATCAGCAAAAAGGATCATCATGAAATTTTTGGATAATCTTCCCCATTTTCTTTTTTTTACCGGTAAAGGTGGGGTGGGTAAAACCTCGATTGCCTGTGCAACGGCTGTTCAGCTGGCGGAATCCGGTAAAAAAATACTGTTGGTCAGTACCGATCCGGCATCCAATGTCGGTCAGGTATTCAGTACGAGTATTGGCAACAGGATTACGCCAATAATCCAGGTTCCCAATTTGTTTGCGCTGGAAATTGATCCTCAGCAGGCTGCCCAGGCATACCGTGACCGTATCGTGGAACCGGTACGTGATTCACTGCCAGAAGCGGCAATCAAAAGTATTGAAGAGCAGTTGTCAGGAGCCTGCACTACAGAAATTGCGGCTTTTGATGAGTTTACAGCCCTCTTGGTGGATTCCGCATTAACCAAAGACTATGCGCATATCATTTTTGATACGGCACCCACGGGGCATACGATTCGTTTATTGCAGTTGCCGGGGGCCTGGAGTGGTTTTCTGGAAGCAGGCAAGGGAGATGCCTCATGCCTGGGGCCTTTGGCCGGACTGGAAAAACAAAGAGCCCAGTACAGGGAAGCGGTAGAGGCTTTGAGTGATCCATTGCGTACTCGCCTGGTTTTGGTTGCACGGGCACAGCGCGCAACGCTAAGAGAGGTTGCACGGACGCATGAGGAACTGGCCGCAATTGGTCTTACCCGCCAGTATTTGGTTATTAATGGTGTGTTGCCCGTTGATGAGGCAAACAATGATGAGCTTGCTGCGGCCATTGTGTCTCGGGAACAGGCCATGTTATCTTCCATTCCGGAAAATATCCGCACCTTGCCCATGGACCAGATTGCGTTAAAACCGTTCAATTTGGTCGGGTTGGATGCCTTGCGCCAGTTATTGAAAAATGGTCTTCCGCTGGAAAACCAGCCAGTCAGTATTCCCGACAGGGTATTGCAGGCCCCCAATTTATCAACATTGATTGATGATATTGCCATTGACGGCCATGGCCTGGTCATGCTGATGGGAAAAGGGGGGGTTGGTAAAACAACCATGGCTGCTGCCGTGGCCGTTGAGCTTGCCAGGCGCGGGTTGCCGGTACATTTGACCACCTCTGATCCTGCAGCCCATTTGCTTGAGACACTGGATGGCACTTTGCCTGGCTTGACACTTAGCCGGATTGACCCTCATGAAGAAACAGAGCGTTATCGTCAGCATGTTCTGGCAAGCAAGGGGGCAAAACTGGATGCTGAGGGGCGTGCTTTGCTTGAAGAGGATTTACGGTCGCCATGTACCGAGGAAATTGCCGTATTCCAGGCTTTTTCAAGGGTGATCCGCGAGGCTGGGAAAAAGTTTGTGGTGATGGATACCGCACCCACCGGCCATACCTTGCTGTTGCTGGATGCTACCGGTGCTTACCACCGGGATGTAGTCCGGCAAATGGGAGATACCCCGGTTCATTTCACTACGCCAATGATGCAACTGCAGGATCCTCGCCAGACCAAGGTGCTACTTGTTACGCTGGCAGAAACCACGCCCGTGCTGGAAGCGGCGAATTTACAGGCAGATTTGCAGCGGGCTGGTATCAAGCCCTGGGCCTGGATTGTCAATAACAGTGTGGCGGCAAGTCAACCAACATCTGCTTTGCTTCGGCAACGGGCATTAAATGAATTGAAAGAAATTGAGGCGGTGGCAACGTTACATGCCCGGCGTTATGCGGTTGTACCGTTGTTGAAGGAAGAACCGGTAGGGATTGAGCGGCTCCAGGAGCTGGCCGGATTTTGCGCTGAGAAAGTGTGATTTAACAAATAAAGAGGAATAATATGGCTAACAAAAAATACAACGTTTTGTTCATTTGCACAGGCAACTCGGCAAGAAGCATTATGGCCGAAGCTATCATGAATAATATCGGTAAAGATCGTTTCAAGGCATATAGTGCCGGTAGTTTTCCGCGTGGAAGTGTGCATCCCATGACACTGGCAGTGTTGTCTGGCAATAACTATGACCTAAGCGGTCTGAGAAGCAAGAGCTGGGAAGAGTTTTCCGGGCCGGATGCGCCAAAAATGGATTTTGTTTTTACCGTTTGTGATCAGGCAGCAGGGGAAGTGTGTCCTGTGTGGCCGGGGCAACCCATTACCGCTCACTGGGGATTTATTGATCCGGTTGCCGTTCAGGGCGATGCAGATGCACAGCGCAGGGCTTTTGATAATGTGCTTTTTCAGGTGACCAACCGGATTAGACACTTAATGAGTCTGCCGTTGGAGACCTTGGATAGAATGACTTTGCAGCAACAGTTAAGGGAACTGGGTAAATCCTGATGCCCCAACCGAACATGGCTTTTAATAAATAGCCGGGGCAGGGTCTGTGGCAATTTTATGAAGGACGGCAAAGCAGCCAGCAAATTTGCGACAACTGCCTTGGTTGATTGTATCCAAGCTGCAACCAACCCGGGGCCGTCCACCTTTTCAGGTGTCCAGATTATATGCCAGTTGCTTAATACTTAAAATATGAATATGTAAATAATGCTTGTGATTTTCGGCTAATGGGTAAAAACACCACAAGTCAAGCTTAAGGATTTCATTTATCATGAATTATGCCTTGATTTTACAGGAAAAACCATCATGCCAGAAATCGTAATTGAAACACGCCGCCATGATCTTGGTGGTGGATTTGAGGTGGGCAGGGTGTTGCCTTTTCGCAAGTGCCGATCGGTAGGTCCTTTTGTTTTCTTTGATCGAATGGGGCCTCATGATATGGTGGCGCCCATTCCACTTGAGCGTGATGTTAGGCCTCACCCCCATATTGGTCTATCTACCGTGACTTATCTGTTCGAAGGTGAAATGACGCATCGGGATAGTCTTGGTTATAAGCAACTTATCTTGCCTGGTGAATTAAACTGGATGACAGCGGGTGCAGGTATTAGCCATTCAGAGCGTTTTGACGGCATGCGTGCTACCGGAGGGCGTCTTGATGGTATCCAGGCCTGGGTTGCCTTGCCCGAAGAGTATGAAGAAACCAAACCTTCCTTTGTTCATTACAATGCGTTTGAGTTGCCGGTCATGAGGGAGGAAGGCCTGTGGGCCCGACTTATTGCCGGTAGCGCTTTTGGGCTGGAAAGCCCGGTAACGGTTCACTCTCCGTTATTTTACCTGCATATGGAAGTAAGCATGGGCATGCGGGTACCGTTGCCTCGGGCTTATCCTGAAAGAGCGCTCTATATTAATAGTGGCAAACTGCAGATACAGGGGCAAATTTATGTGGCTGGGCAAATGCTGGTTTTTGCCAGGGACAGCTTGCCTGATGTGATGGCGCAGGAAAACACCCGTCTAATGCTTCTTGGGGGCGAGCCGTTGGGGCCACGGCATATGTGGTGGAATTTTATATCTTCCCGGAAAGAACGGATAGAACAGGCAAAGGCGGATTGGAAGGCCGGGAAATTTTCACTTCCGCCCGATGACAATACTGAGTTCATCCCTCTGCCTGAAAGAATGGCATGATAATGTTGAGCAGGATTTAACATTAAGGATAAAAAAATGAAAACCTTATTATTGGTTCGTCATGCAAAGTCAAGCTGGAGCGATCCTACCCTGCCGGATCGTATCCGTCCATTGGCGGGCAGGGGAAAGCATGATGTAGAGAAAATGGGGAAACGTTTGGCCAGTCGTGGGGTCAAACCTGACCTGGTGTTAACCAGTCCGGCGGTGCGTACTGCGGAAACGGCAAAAGCCCTGGGCAAATCGTTGGGCTACAAGCACAGGAATATTACCGTGAATGACCGTTTGTATGCCTGTCAGCCTGGCGATATTCTTGAGGTCGTGAAAGATTTTGATGATGGTTTGTCTTATGTCATGCTGGTAGGTCACAACCCTGAGATAACGGATTTTGTCCATTTATTTACAGATAGAGTTGCCTATATGCCTACCTGTGCCACGCTTGAATTACAGTTTGATGTAGAAGCCTGGGCGGATATTGCCCGTGAGAATTTGCATCAGGCCTTGTACGATTCTCCCAAGAATGAGCACCCGGTGGCCTAACGGATTAGGCCGCGTTACCCATGTATTATTTGGGCGGTTTTGTAATATACTGTCTGTGTCAGTACGTTTCTTTGTGGTTCATGCAGTTTTTAACAGAAGGAATCATCATGGCAAAGATTTTAGTACTTTATTATTCTTCTTACGGGCATATAGAAACCATGGCGCAAGCGGTTGCCGACGGTGCGAGGGCGGTAGCCGGTACCGAGGTCGTGGTTAAGCGGGTACCCGAGCTGGTACCTGAAGAGGTTGCCCGCAATGCCCATTTCAAGCTGGACCAGCAGGCCCCCATTGCCACCACGGCAGAATTGGTTGAGTACGATGCCATTATTTTTGGCACGCCAACCCGTTTTGGCAATATGGCAGCCCAAATGAAAAATTTTCTGGATCAAACCGGCAGTTTATGGGCGTCCGGGGCTTTAATTGGTAAAGTGGGTAGCGTCTTTACTTCTACCGCTACCCAACATGGTGGCCAGGAAAGCACGATTTTGTCAACCCAGATTGTTCTATTGCACCACGGTTTTATTGTGGTTGGCTTGCCTTATTCATTCCAGGGACAAATGATACTTGACGAGGTTACCGGTGGCAGTCCTTATGGGGCCACCACCATTGCAGGGGGTGACGGTGCCAGAAAACCCAGTAAAAATGAACTGGATGGTGCACATTACCAGGGTAAGCATGTGGCTGAAATCACAACTGCGTTGCTCAAGGGTAAGGCGGTTTAAAGTCGGGGAAATTTATCTACATGGTCAAAACTGTCCACAAATTTTGTTGAGATCATTGTGGATAACTATTTCATAAGATTGAAATAATTATGTAAGCTATTGATAAATAATTATTTATTTTTGTTTTAATAAGTTTTGATCGTTTAATAAGCGTTTTGTCTTTTTATAACGGAATTGCCGGTTTATGGTGGCCTGCTAATGCAATTGGTTTTAAAGAAAAAAGCGCCGGTTTTCATCTCAGCGCTTTGAATGACTTGGAAACCGCCTGTTTATTTCAGAAAGCCGGCACCACCATCGGCTTCAATCACCAAGCCAGTTAGGTAGGATGCTCTTGCCGAAGCCAGAAAAGTGACGATGTCAGCGATTTCTTCCGCTTCGGCAGGGCGGCCAAAAGGCAGGTGCTCAAGCAGTTCCTGCCAGCGTTCGGAGTCATTGAATTTGGCTTGTGCCCGCGATTTGTAAAGGGTTAGCAGGCGATCGGTTTTGGTCGGTCCCGGGTTAAGACCCAGCACGCGTACGCCGGCTGTACTGCTGTAGCCGCCTACAGCCTTGGTGAAGGCTATAAGTGCTGCGTTGCCGGTAGAACCCGCCAGATATTCATAGCGAGGATTGCTGCCAGCGGCTCCAATCACATTAATGATGACCCCTGATTTTCTTGCCATCATGAAATCCAAGGCCAGTCGGGTCAATTCTATATAACCATGTACTTTCAGATCCCATGCTTTGCTCCAGCGTGCAAAGTCAACTTCCTTGAAGCCACCACCGGGAATGGCACCGGCATTGTTAACCAGGATGTCGGTGTTTTTCAGAACCGGAGCCAGTTGTTCGCGGTTTTCCTGCAGGGATAAATCCAGGGCCGTGGTTTGTGCTGTTGTACCTGTTTGTGTTTTTAATTCATCGGCTGCTTTTGCCAGGGTTTGGGCATTGCCTGAAACCAGATGAATATGGGCACCCTCTTTGGCCAGGGCAATGGCGCTGGCCAATCCGATGCCTTTTGAACCACCCGTGACAAGTACCTGTTTGTTTGAAAGTTCCAGATCCAATTTTTCCTCCTTGATGTTTGGCTTGTCCTTAGTTTTACATTATTTTTTATCTTCTCTATATAAATTTTGGTAATATTGAATCAATGAATTAGTTGTTCTTTTTTTTAAAGAATCGGCCTATACTTTTTCGCAATTCAATTTTTATGCTGAAATTCTTCAGCTATTTTTTTGTGGGTATTTTTATGGCTAAATGGTTTTCTGATAACGCACAGGCAATAGGCCGCACACCTTTGGTTAAGTTGAATCGTGTTACCGATGGTGCTGGCGCAACGGTTCTGGTGAAAATAGAAGGGCGTAATCCCGCCTATTCGGTCAAATGCCGGATTGGTGCCGCCATGGTTGCTGATGCAGAGCAGAAAGGGGTTTTGACGGCCGGAAAAGAAATTGTTGAGCCAACCAGTGGCAACACAGGGATCGCGCTGGCATTTGTCGCCGCCGCTAAAGGCATTCCCATTACCCTGACCATGCCCGACACCATGAGTCTTGAGCGTCGTAAACTGCTGGCGGCATTTGGTGCCAAGCTGGTCCTGACAGAAGGGGCCAAAGGCATGAGTGGTGCGATTGCCAAAGCCGAGGAAATTGTTGCTTCAGATCCGGCTAAATATGTCTTGCTTCACCAATTTAAAAATCCTGCCAACCCTGCCATTCATGAAACCACTACGGGTCCTGAAATCTGGAATGATACGGATGGTGCGATTGATATCCTGGTTTCCGGTGTTGGTACCGGTGGTACCATAACCGGTACCACCCGTTATATTAAAAATACCCAAGGCAAAAAAATCCAGGCAGTTGCGGTTGAGCCTACTGGCAGTCCAGTGATTACACAGGCCCGTAGCGGTCAGGAAATCAAGCCAGGCCCTCATAAAATTCAGGGCATTGGTGCAGGTTTCATCCCGGAAGTGCTTGATCTTTCCTTAATTGACAGTGTAGAGCAGGTCAGCAATGAGGACGCGGTGGAATACGCCTTGCGTCTTGCCCGTGAGGAAGGGATTATTTCAGGCATTTCAAGCGGGGCTGCCGTTGCCGCCGCGATTCGTCTGGCCAAACTGCCTGAGAATGCCGGTAAAGTCATTGTGGCTATCCTGCCTGATTCAGGCGAGCGTTATTTAAGCTCGATTTTATTCGAGGGTCTGTTTGACGAGAAAGGTCTGGCAGTTTCCACTTAAAAAGATGGCAATAGTGTGGTCTTATCGCCAAAACAGGCTTTAATTATTCCATGAACGTGCTAGAATCCGTTTACTTCATTGGGGAGTAGCCTCTCTGTTTCCAGGGGTTTGCGTCAACATGCTTGGTATTCACCATGGCGTAAACGGTTCTCAAAAAACTTGGCAAGACCTTTGATTATTGCGCTTTCTACATTGGCCGGAAAAGTGCGGTAGTCATTCGTCTCTTTCCGGCCAAGGTGTATTTATGGAAGCACTTCTTGTCTCTACTGGCGTGGTGGCCCTGGCCGAAATGGGTGATAAAACCCAATTACTGGCATTTATTCTTGCTGCCCGCTTTAAAAAACCCCTGCCCATTATTCTTGGAATTCTTGTTGCCACCGTTGTCAATCATGGTTTGGCCGGTGCACTGGGGGGCTGGATTACAGCAGCCGTCAGCCCGGAGATTTTGCGTTGGGTACTGGGTCTTTCTTTTATTGCCATGGCCATCTGGACCCTGATCCCCGATAAAATCGAAGAAGAAGAAACCACGATTGCCGGGAAGTTTGGCGTTTTTGGTGCCACTCTTGTTACTTTCTTCCTGGCCGAGATGGGTGACAAAACCCAGATTGCCACGGTTGCCATGGCTGCCCACTATTCATCACCCGCGCTTGGTGCGCACTTTACAACGTTATTAATGGTTGTTATTGGTACCACATTGGGTATGATGATTGCCAATGTTCCGGCGGTATTTATAGGCGATAAGCTGGCCGACCGCATTCCCATGAAGCTGGTTCATACAATTGCAGCCTGTATTTTTGCCGCACTGGGTGTTGCAACTTTGCTGGGGGCAGGCTCGGATCTGGGCTTTTAGAAATGAATTATAGTAAGATCTGAGCAATTACCATTTGGTGAGTGAACGATAAAATGCGTTACTATTATTTTCTATGTGAATGCCATGCAAGCTGATTTTCTGGTTACAGAACAGCGGGCCGATGGTTATTATCTTTGTATTCAGGGTGACTGGATACTGGATAACTTTGTCGCATTGGAAAAATTCACGAAGCGGTATAAAAAACAGCCTGTACCTGAAAAAATCAGTCTGGATGGCAGTCGCCTTGGCATGCTTGATACCGTTGGTGCATCCAGGCTGATTCAATTGCTGGGACAGGACAATACGCGCCTGCTGTTGCAGGCAGACAGTCCTTTACCGGCAGAAAAGAAAGCGTTGCTCCAAACGGTTGCGCAGGCGCTTGAGTTAACGGACGGGGTCCCGAAAAAGCCTGAAGCCGGCCCAATCAGTCAAATTTTCGGGCAAATAGGGTACTCCGTTACCACGGTGTGGCGGCAATTTATTTCATTGCTGGGGTTTTCCGGGCTGATCCTTGAATCCCTGTTTCGTCTTGTGTGGCATCCCCGTCAATGGCGTTTTACTTCGGTGGTTGCACAGGTGCAAACCAGTGGATTAAATGCCGTTCCCATTGTCATGCTGCTCACCTTTATGGTGGGGGCTGTCATTGCTTTTTTAGGTGCCACCGTCTTGGCCGATTTCGGTGCTTCCGTTTATACGGTGCATTTGGTGGCCTTTTCCAACTTGCGTGAGTTTGCCATTTTACTGACCGCCATTTTAATGGCCGGCAGAACGGCCAGTGCCTTTACGGCGCAGTTGGGCTCCATGAAGGTCAATGAGGAAATTGACGCGCTCAGGGCATCTGGCCTGAATCCGGTCTATCTGTTGGTAATTCCGCGTGTGCTGGCCTTGCTGATTTCCCTGCCCATCCTTACTTTCCTGGGCATGCTGTCTGGCATGTTGGGTGGCCTGGTGGTTTGTATCGTAAGCCTTGAAATTTCCCCGGTTATGTTTATGGATATTATCAGTGAGAATGTGCCGGTCCGTCATTTCTGGATTGGTATGGTCAAAGCACCGATTTTCGCTTTTGTCATTGCCGTGGTTGGGTGTCATGAAGGTTTCAAGGTTGATGGCAGCGCCCAATCAGTGGGGGAGCACACCACTTCCAGCGTGGTGCAATGTATTTTTCTGGTTATTTTGCTTGATGCCTTGGCTGCCTTGTTTTTCATGGAGATGGGATGGTAGGTAAATGGAATGAAAATCCTGTGCCTGTCATCGAGGTCAGGGATCTGGTAAACAGCTTTGGTACCCACGTTGTCCATAAAGACCTTGACCTTGATGTTTACCAAGGAGAAATCATGGGGGTTGTGGGCGGCTCGGGGACCGGCAAGTCGGTGCTGCTGCGATCTATCGTTGGGTTGCTTCGGCCTGCGTCTGGCTCAGTAAGGGTTTTTGGGCAAAACCTGCTTCAGCTTCCTGATCGTGACCGCTCCGCGCTTGAGAGAAAATTTGGCGTGCTGTTTCAGCGTGGTGCTTTATACTCATCCCTGACGGTACTTGAGAATGTCGCTTTTCCCTTAATCGAGCAGGCGGGCCTGAAACGGGCCGATGCCGAGGAAATTGCCCGTTTGAAAATCGCGCTGGCCGGTTTGCCGGCCAAAGCCGCTTATGATTACCCGGCCAGTCTGTCAGGGGGGATGGTCAAGCGTGCCGCTTTGGCAAGGGCCCTGGCACTGGATCCGGCCATTCTTTTTCTGGATGAGCCAACGGCGGGGCTTGATCCTATTGGTGCGGCCAGTTTTGATCAGCTTATCATGACCTTGCGTAATGCCCTGGGGCTCACTATTTTTTTGGTGACCCATGATTTGGATACCTTGTATACCGCTTGTGACCGGGTTGCCGTTTTGTCTGAAAAGAAAGTATTGGCCGTCGATGTATTGGAAAAAATAGAGCAAATTGATAATCCCTGGATTCAGGAATATTTTCATGGTCCCCGAGGAAGGGCGGCCTATCAAGCAGGACACACGTTGTCCCGGGAGTAGAAAAAATGGAACCCAAGGCGCATCACGTGCTGATTGGCATTTTTACCGTTGTCTGTACGGCGGCAGCTTTGTTATTTGCCCTTTGGTTGGGTAAATCCAGTGCTGATAATAATGCACGTTATTACATCATTGAATTTAATCAAGCGGTAAGCGGCTTGTCCAAAGGTAGTGCCGTGCAGTACAGCGGCATCAAGGTGGGCGATGTGGTGTCTTTGTCTTTGAGTCCCAATGATCCAGGCAAGGTACTTGCCCGGGTCAGGATTCAGGCAAATGTACCCATAAAACAGGATGTGACGGCCAAATTAAGTATGACGGGTATTACCGGCCTTTCAGTCATTGAGTTGAGTGGTGGTTCGCCAGGCAGCCCTGAATTGGTGGGAGTGGGTGATGAAGACCCGGTTATTGTAGCAACTCCCTCGGCTTTAATGGCGCTATTGAGTAATGGTGAATCATTAATGTATAACCTGACCGAACTGATTGTGAATGCCAAAAATATTTTGTCTGATGAAAATGCCGAAAAAATTGACAGTACGCTGGATAACATTGAGGAAATCAGCAATTTTCTGTCTGCCCAGGAAAACAATGTGGATAGTTTCCTGGTCGAGTTGACGGCAATGGTCAAACAGGTGAATGGTGCCATGAGGTTTATTGGTGATCTGGCCAGCAGTAGCAATGATTTGCTTAACGAGCAGGGTGCCAAGCTCTTGCAAAATGCCAGCCAAGCCATGAAGTCAGTGGAAAACGCGGGCGCCAATGTTCAGAAGCTGGTTAAAAACAATCAGGGAGCCATTGGTCAGGGTATTCAGGGGTTAAAGGGTATTGGCCCGGCTTTGCTTGAATTCAGGAATGCTTTCGGTGATTTACAAGGCATTCTTCGGCAACTCAGGGAAGATCCGTCCGGGTATCTGCTAAACGGCAATCAAATCAAGGAGTTCAAGCCATGAGAAGGAAATTCAGGTGCATCCTGGCAGTATCGTTGGTTTCATTACTCGGCGCATGTTCAATTCTTCCCGAATCAGACCCACTCATCGTTTATCAGTTGCCAGCTGCCCATGAGACAGTTGTACCGTCTTTTTCAGGTTTGTCAGCCAAGACCTTAAGTGTTTTTACTCCTTATGCCGGCAGTTTTCTTGATTCCAACCGTATTGCCGTTGCACCGGACGGCAATCGTCTTAGTGTTTATGAGGGAAGTCGCTGGAATGATTTCGCACCGGTTGTTTTCCGTAACAGGCTTATCCGGGATATGCGTAGAATCAGCGACCTGAAAGCCGTTGATAATGAAAGGGAAAACCTGTTCGCTGATTATCAATTGCGAGGAGATCTGGTGGATTTTCAGGTTGTTTATCGTAATGAGCAACCCACTGTTGTCATTTCCTTTGAGGCGAGTCTTGTCAACAGCCAAAGTGGCCGGGTAATTGACAGTCGGCATTTCAGTGTTGCCGAACCGGTTGATGGAAGTCAGGTCCCCGAGGTCGTTCAGGCTTTCGGGCAGGCATCAAGCCGGATCAATCATGACATCATTCAATGGGTATATCGGGTGGCCGGCAAATGAAGGTGGTTGTTCAGCGGGTACAACAGGCCAGTGTCACGGTTGATGGGCAGTTGGTCGCAAGCATTGGCCCGGGAATGCTGGCGCTGGTGGGGATAAGCCCGGAGGATACGCAAAAAGATATCGATTATCTGGTGCGTAAAATGACGCAATTGCGTATTTTTGATGATGCGCAGGGAGTCATGAATCTTTCTATTCTGGACAAGGGGTTTGAGATTCTGGCCGTTAGCCAGTTTACCCTGTTGGCGGATACGCGCAAGGGCAATCGTCCTTCTTATATCAAGGCGGCCCGTCCGGAAATGGCCTTGCCTTTTTTTGATGGTTTTGTGCAGGCGCTTGAAAAGGCATTGGGTAAGACGGTTCCAAGCGGTATTTTTGGTGCCGATATGAAAGTGGCCCTCATCAACGATGGTCCTGTCACCATTCTCTTGGACAGTCATGATGGGTAATGAAACGGCCTTGCTCAAAGCCGATAATCTGTGCCGGACAGACCCGATTAACAAGGTCATGCTGGTGAAATTCGCTTCCTGTTTGATTTACCCGGGTGACCGTATTGTCCTGTCCGGAAGCTCAGGGTCGGGCAAGAGCGTGTTTTGTCGTATGCTGGCCCTGCTTGACCAACCTGATCAGGGCAGTATTACTTTTAACGGACAGCTTGTAAAACCGGTGGATATTCCACATTATCGTTCAAGGGTGGCTTATATCCGGCAACGCCCCGTCTTGTTACGGGGAACGGTACAGGAAAATCTGGTCTTCCCATTTGCCTTGCGTATCAATCGGGAACGTCGTTTCGATCCAGAAAAAATCGCCCGATTTTTAGCCGTGATCGATAAACCGGACACGTTTTTGCAAAAAAATGCGGCTGACTTATCAGGTGGGGAAAGGCAGCTGGTTTGTCTGTTACGGGTTTTGCAACTGGATCCGGTGATTTTGCTGCTTGATGAACCCACTTCTGCTCTGGATGTGGACATGGCCATGCAGGTGGAGTTATTAATCAATAAATGGATGCAACTGCATGATGAAACCAGGGCTTATGTATGGATCAGTCATGATGAGCAGCAAAAAAAACGGGTTGGGCGGCAAGTCTGGCATATGAATGCCGGTGTATTAACGACAGGTGTTGCATAATGCCTTCTTATATCGAAATTTCTTATCTGGATATTGCTTTGGCCTCTTTGCTGGTGCTGGCCAATGGTTTGATTTCCTTTTTTTTAAAGCTCAAGCTTGAAAAGAGCCTGTTGGTGGCTGCGGTCAGGATGGTTGTTCAGCTGTTGCTGATTGGTTATATCCTGAAATGGGTGTTCAGTCTGGATCAATGGTATGTGGTGCTGTTTATTATTGGCATCATGACGTTGATCGCCGGTATGGCTGCGCATAATCGCAATCGTGTTCAATACGGCGGCATGAGAGTGGATGCACTGGTCTCGGTATGGGTGTCTTCCTGGCTGATAGCCTTGTTGGGGTTGGTGCTCGTGTTGCAGGTACAACCTTGGTACAAGCCCCAGTACGTGATTCCCATTATGGGCATGATTCTGGGCAATACGCTTACAGGCGTGTCATTGGGCCTGGATCGCATTACGCATGAATTGATTCAGAAACGTGAACAGGTGGAAATGATGCTTTCCCTGGGGGCGACCCGCTGGGAGGCTTATAAGGAGCCGGCACAAAATGCAGTGATGGCAGGCATGATGCCAACGATTAACAGCATGATGGTTATTGGGCTGGTGAGTCTTCCCGGCATGATGACCGGGCAGATTCTGGCAGGTCAGGATCCCGAGCAGGCGATCCGTTACCAGATTATTGTCATGTTTTTTCTTAGTGCAGCATCGGCCATCGGTTGTGTGTTGGCCGTGCTATTTGTTTTTAGGCGTTTGTTTTCAAAATCACATAGTTTCATGTATTGGAAACTGCAGGAAAAGTAATCTTCAAAGGAAAGCAGGGAAATGGCAAAGCAGCGTGGCGAGACAGATCCTTCCGTACAAAGCCCCGAGGCGGTTGTACAGGAGGTGGGTACTCATCCTGAAACCGGTTTGAGCAGTTCACAGGCAAGCCAGCGATTGCAAAAGGATGGTCCCAATGTGCTGCGGGCTGCCGTGCCGGTTCCTGGCTGGAAACGGTTTTTGAGGCAGTTTCAGGATCCATTGGTTTATTTGTTGCTGATTGCCATTTTGATTTCCGTGATTGCCTGGGCCGTAGAGGGCTGGGTAGGCTGGCCCATTGATGCGCTGGTGATTTTATTGATTGTGGTGGGTAATGCCATTTTGGGTTATGTGCAAGAGAACAAGGCGCAAAACGCGGTGGCGGCACTGGCAAAAATGACCGAAGTCACGTCTGCCGTATTGCGTGATGGCGTGGTGAGCCGTGTACCCAGTACCAGTCTGGTGGTCGGAGATATTCTCATGCTGGAAGAGGGGGATGCCGTCGGGGCTGATGCCCGGCTCCTTCGTGCGTCGGCCCTGAAAATCCAGGAAGCGTCCCTGACGGGTGAAAGCGAGGCCGTCATGAAAGATGCGGCTCGCCTGGAGCGGGTTTTGCCGTTAGGTGACCGCCTGAACATGATTTTCAAGGGAACCGCGGTAGTGCAGGGCACCGGCAAAGCGGTCGTGACAGCAACCGGCATGGATACGGAAATGGGATCCATTGCGCAAATGCTGGATCAAACCGTTGAAGGGCAAACCCCTTTGCAAAAGGAAATCGGGCATATTGGCCGTATGCTTGGCAAGGCCGTGAGTGCAATTGCCCTGGTCGTGGTGGTCACGGTATTGCTGCTGTCGGAAATAAATAGTCTTTCAGATGTCATTAATGTTCTGTTGCTGGGGGTTTCGCTGGCGGTGGCGGCCGTGCCCGAGGGTTTGCCCGCCATTTTGTCGGTGGTGTTGGCCTTGGGTGTCCAGAAAATGTCCAAGCGAAATGCAATTGTTAAAAAACTCTCTTCTGTTGAAACATTGGGTTCAGCTTCGGTGATTTGTACTGATAAAACAGGAACACTAACCCGTTCGGAAATGATGATTGGGCAGGCGTATACCAGTTCGGGTTATACCGACTTAAGCGGGGTTGGCTATATACCGGAAGGGAGTGTCAGTGTTGATGGTAAGCCCTTGGAGTCAGGGCAGTTACATGCCGAACAGGTGGCTTTGCTGAGTGGTGGCAGCCTGGCCAATAACGCGGATTTGCGCCTGAACAAGGACGGAGAGTGGGAGATCCGGGGAGATCCGACCGAAGCCGCTTTTCTGGTGGCCGAACAGAAACTGAATGTGGCAGAACGCCGTAAGCAGCGTTTTGAAAGGGTGTTGGAAATTCCTTTCAGCTCCGACCGGAAAATGATGTCGACCATTGAAAAAGATCATGAGCATGATGATATGCTGGTCTTGATCAGCAAGGGGGCACCGGACGTTCTTATGCAGCGCTGCACGAAATGCCGCTTGGGGATGGATGTGGTGGCTTTTACCGATGAGCTGAGGGCCAAGGCCTTGGCTGATGTGGATCGTTTGTCCGGGGCCGCTTATCGGACGCTTTCCGTTGCATACCGTCCCATTGGCAGTCATGAGGATCTTGATCAGTTGGAAGCGCTTGAGCAAAACATGATCTTTGTCGGTACGGTCGGGATTATAGATCCTCCGCGTGAAGAAGTGGGACCTGCCATTCAGGAAGCCCATCGGGCAGGAATCAGGGTCATTATGATTACGGGGGATCACCCGCGCACGGCAGCCCGCATCGCACAGGATTTGGGCATTATTGCCGAAGATGAGGGTGCGCTTACCGGTGAAGAGCTTGATCGCCTTGATGAGCAGGCTTTCCTGCAGGCGGTGGACAACGTATCCGTTTTTGCCAGGGTGGCACCAACTCACAAGCAACGAATTGTGGATGCACTGCAAAAGAGGGGACATATTGTGGCCATGACCGGTGATGGCGTTAACGATGCGCCGGCCCTGAAAACGGCTGACATTGGTGTGGCCATGGGGATTACCGGTACTGAAGTCACCAAAGAGGCCGGCAAGATGATTCTGGCCGATGATAACTTTGCCACCATTGTATCTGCGGTGCGTGAAGGTCGTAATATTTTTGATAATATCCGCAAGTTCCTGCGTTATTTGCTGTCTTCCAACATGGGCGAGGTGCTGACCGTGTTTTTGGGGGTGGTGGGTGCGGGCCTGCTTGGTTTGTATTCGGAAAGTGGCGGGGTTGTTGTGCCCCTGATGGCGACCCAGATTTTGTGGATCAATCTGGTGACCGACTCGGGGCCTGCGCTGGCCATGGGACTGGACCCGCAGACCGAAGATGTGATGGCACGCAAGCCGCGTCGGCAAACAGAACGCACCATTGATGGCAGGATGTGGCTGGGTGTATTCCTGGTCGGTCTGGTGATGAGTCTCGCCACCTTGATGACCATTGATTTTTATTTGCCAGGCGGCATGCTGCAGGGCAATGAAAGTCTTGAGCTGGCCCGTACAGCAGGTTTTACGGTGCTTGTTTTTGCGCAGCTATTCAATTGTTTCAATGCCCGCTCGGAATTAAGCAGCGCGTTCACGAATATGTTTGTTAACCGGTGGCTTTTGTGGGCGGTGGGTCTGTCGGCTTTGTTGCAGGTTGCCGTGGTTCATGTGGACTTTCTCAATGTGGCATTCAATACTGTTCCGCTCAGTCTGGAGCAATGGGGAATGTGCATTTTGATGGGCAGTAGCGTTTTGTGGTTTAGTGAAATCCGCAAATTTGTATTGAGACAGCTGGAGAAGTAATTGGAATTCCATCCCGCTGTTATTTTTGTAGCCGGCCTGGTGATTATTATCCTTGGCGCCGAGATGATTCTCAGAAGTGCAGCACGTATTGCCGTCATGCTGCATATCAAGCCGATTATTATTGGCTTGACCATTGTTTCTGTTGGTACCAGTACTCCTGAACTGGCGGTGGGATTAACCGCTAATTTTGGTGGTAAGGGAGAGTTGGCTATTGGCAATATTATTGGAGCAAACCTGTTTAATATTCTTTTTATCCTGGGTTTAAGTGCTGCTATTCGTGCTTTACCCATTCATGGACAAAGCTTGAAGCTGGATTTGCCAATGATTTTTTTTAGTGCTTTGTTATTGCTGTTTTTATCTTATGACGGGGTTATCAGCCAGTTTGATGGTGGCATTTTATTGCTCGTGGCTATTCTTTATACCATTTCCCTTATTTACTTAAGTCGCAAAGAGTCTATTGCGATTCAGCATGAGTTTGTTGAAGCGTATGGTGCTGAAAAAATGATCACTACCTGGACTGCGACCTCTAAAATCTGGAATCTGCTTATATTGTGTTCAGGTGTGGCCATGTCGGTGCTGGGTGCAAATTTGCTGGTGGACAGTGCGGTAAGTATTGCAGAAAGCTATGGTGTCTCTAATGCCATTATCGGTTTGACTATTGTAGCCTTTGGGACCTCTTCGCCAGAGTTGGTGACAACACTCTTGGCCACTTTCAAGAATGATCGTGATGTGGCGATTGGTAATTTAATTGGCAGTGGTATTTATAATATCCTGTTCATTCTGGGTATGATCACTTTTGTTGTACCGGGAGGGGTTAATGTAGGGTTGGATGTACTGTGGATCGATTTGCCATTAATGATTGCGGTGTCCCTGTTGTGCTATCCGATCTTTAAAAGTAATAAAATGGTGTCACGCAAGGAAGGGGTGTTGTTTGTCTCGCTTTATTGCATTTACATAGGCGTATTGTTATCACGATTGCAGTCATAAGATAAAAGGAAAAAATGTCCCAAACCATCTCCTGGCAGGAAAACGAAATAAATCATGCTGTCCAGTGGCATTCTGAAAGCGGTGCCAGGCCACCCAGGCGTATTGTGCCTGTGAATGATACTTTGACTGCCGATGAGGCACTTAGGCTGGCGCATGAAGGGGTCGGTTTACTGTGGCAGGGTGATTATCAGAATGCCCGTCAGCTGTTGCAGGCCATGGCACGGCGTCTTGATAAGAAAACGGCCAGAAAAAAAGAAAAAACCGCCACCAGGGAAAACAGTCGTGATGCTTTCAATTTGTACCGTTTGGGGAAGGCTCAACGTGCCCGTCTGTTGGGTATGCTGCTTATTCGAATTGAGCCTGGCTTTCATATCGCGCTTCGTCGCGCTCCTGATGTGCAACAAGCCTGTGAACAAGTGTATGACCATACCGGTGCTTTTGTAGTTTCACTCAGAGAGTTGTTGGGGGTGATTGGTGCTTATGAGTGGCGCCGCAACGGCGTGCCGGTGCCCCAGGCAGGTGGCAAAATCCATCCGTTTTATGGGGTGTTTTCACCGGTACGGGGTGAATATTTGCAGTTGCTCGACCAGGCCCCCTTGCCTGAAGGCTGCCAGACCGCGTTTGATATTGGTACCGGTACCGGTGTTTTGTCAATTATTCTGGCCAAACGGGGAGTACCGCATATTGTGGCGACTGATTTGCAGGAAAGGGCGGTTGAATGTGCACGTTTCAATATTGCCAATCTGGGCCATGAGGACGTGATAACGGTAGAGCAGCGCAGTTTTTTTCCTGAAGGCAAGGCGGATTTGATCGTTTGTAATCCACCCTGGCTTCCTGCAAAACCATCCTCACCGCTGGAGCAGGCGGTGTATGATCCCGGTAGTGCAATGCTGAAGGGTTTTTTGCAGCATCTACCCGCTCATTTAAACCGGAATGGCCAGGGCTGGCTGATTATGTCTGATTTTGCCGAGCACCTTGGTTTGCGAAGCCCTGAAGACTTGCCTGACTGGATACGCCAGGCGGGATTAACCGTGCTGGAACGGCTTGATATAAAACCGCATCATGCTAAAGTGACCGATGCCACAGACGGGTTGCATGCCGCCAGAAAGGCGGAAGTGACCCGTTTGTGGCGGTTGGGTGTTCAAGACTGAATGGTTGCGCGTAATCAGTGACACTGAAATGTCATGAAATAGGCATCGTCCGGATTGCCCGAACCGGTGGGTGCATGTTGTGATGCGTTGACAACCGATTGCACCCCGCAGGTGGCCTGTGCTGTTTTCATGCACATCTCCCAATTGGGTGGCGTATTGGCATCTGCAGAACATTTAACACCAAAATTGTTTCTGTCAACAATGTCTATGCCGCTGGATGCGCAGCCTGCCAACACGAGGGGAAAAATAGCAAACAGTATTTTTTTCATGGATTTTATCTCCTGGGGACAGTAGTTATTGTAACGAAAATAAGAGAAATTTTTTACTTTTATTGAAATAAAGGATATAGTATTCCAGTAGCTGAAGAAAATTTCTTACTGTTTAAAAGTAATGTAATTTTCTAATGTGTGCACTTGCAATGCAATTTCCCTAATTTGGTAAAAGATGAAATTGTGATTGCAAGGTTTACAATGAGCAATATGGAAACGGGTAACGCCTATTTCAAGGATTTCAATCGCCTATTTCAAGGATTTCAATCATGAGAAAATATATTATCCCTGCTTTGGTCGCACTCACTGCTTCAGCAATGGTTCAGGCGGTTCAGGCTCAGGAAAGAGATACGCGCTCTGCTTGGGCCAAATCCCAGGACATGTATGTAGAGCCCACTTTACGCATTAGAGAATCAACGGTCGTGCTCACCCCCGAGCAGGCCCAGCAACTTAATGCAGGCGCACAACTTCCAGTGGGTTCCTATCAGGCTGATACAACGGTAAAAACAATTGTATATCCTGATGGCCGTACAGAGAGGGTTCAAGAGACCTCTACCACGGTTGTGCCCGCCGCACCGCAAGGTACTGCTCCGGTCCAGGATATGTCTTCGCCTAAGTAAGTTTCAAGACTTCGGCACTCGCCCGGTCTGGCTTTTTAGTCAGAAACTCCAGGCAGTCCATATGCCCGCCTTAAAGGCGGGCATTTTTATTTTCGCTTCTGTTGTCCTGGATGTATTTGGCCCCTGGATGTATTTGGCCATTACTTCATTTTATGTGAATTTCTTTTATTAGAATAAGGTTGCTTTTTAGGCGGAGCAGCGATGAGTGAATCTGGCAGTGATGGTGAATTACAGGAATTGAAGGCTTATAAAAGCCTGTTTGACAGGATAGAGCGACAACCCCTTACGCATGAACAGCGTACTGCATGTGTATCCAGTGCCAGAAATACCCTGGTTTTGGCCGGTGCCGGAACCGGAAAAACCAGTACGCTGGCAGGTCGTGCCGCTTATTTACAGGCCAGTGGCAAGGCCAGGCCAGAGCAGATTCTGTTGCTGGCGTTTGCCCGAGAGGCTGCTCATGAAATGGATAGTCGTATTGCTTCACGGCAGAAGCAAGGGGGCGGGACTGTTCAAGCCAGAACATTTCATGCTTTGGGCTTAAGTATTGTCCGGGAGGTTGAGCAAACCTCGATTGCCTTGTCCGAGTTAAATGATGACACTTGCCTGCAGGCCTATCTTGACAGGGAGTTTTTTCAATTACTTAATGGTTCGGCCCGGTATGGACATCTTGTCTTGTCATGGTTTGATGCCTATGAAACCCAACCTCGTTTTCGGTCCTGTTTTAAAGCGGAAAAAAAATATCGGGCTTACCTGGAGCAGCATGTTTTCAGGTCGTATAACGATGATTACACCAGAAATGTGAGTGAAATGTTGTTTGCCAATGCGCTGGCCGTGCTGGGTATCCCTTATGTTTATCGAGCGCATTATTTCAGGGATATTTATTTGCGTGCTTATGAACCTTATTGCTGCTGCTTTTACTTAAGTACTTATGATTGCTATGTGGAAATTCATGATCTGCCTGAATCATGGGTCATGCATGATCCGTTGGTGGAAAAATACCGCACCAGGGTGCGGGAGATTCATTGCCAGCATGGTACTTTTCTGCTTGAGTTTTACGAGCAGAAAATAGACGCTTCAGGTATTAATCCGTTTGTTGGCATGATTCAGCTGGCCTTGGGTCTTGGGCCGGAGTGTTTGCCCATTTCAGACAAGTTGTTTCGCTCACCTTCCCGTTTACGTCATTTGGTGCATTTGCTGAAGTCGGCGCTGCTGGCGGCCCGGTCAGGGCATCAAAATTTGTCAGTCATGCGGACCTTGCTGGAAAATAAAACCGATTTTCAGCACCGCTATCAGCGGATTTTGCTGGACTTGTTAATTCCCCTGGCCCAGTCACATGAACAATATATTCTGGACTCTGGAAAAATTGACTATGCCATGATGATTGACAGGGCGATCCGTTACGTTCAGGAGGGTAAGTATATCGCTCCATGGAGCGATATACTGATCGATGAGTTTCAGGATTTGTCTGCCCAGCGCTATGCGTTGATTAAGGCGCTAAGAGTGCAAAATCCACAGATACGGCTTTTTTGTGTGGGCGATGACTGGCAGGCCATTTATCGCTTTGCTGGCAGTGATATAGCGTATACCTCTAAGTTTGAGACCTGGTTTGGTAAGGCAAGGTGTGTGGCGCTGCGTCATACATTCCGGTTCAATAACCGGATTTCGGATGTGGCCAGCCGCTTTGTACTGGAAAATCCCTCACAAACCCGTAAGTGTCTGATTGCCGGTGTGCAGCAGACCGGGCCGGCTGTGAGTGTGTTGGATGAAAAACAAGGGGTGGCGGGTGTCTTGCGGGAGATTGTCCTGAAGCACGGTGATCAGCCAGAGAAAACCGTATTGATCCTGGCCCGTTTCAGGCATTTATTGTTGCCGGCTTCTGCCTTGCAAGCTTGGGAACAGCAGTTTTCGGGATTGCATTTGAGGGGGGTAACGGTGCATGCGGCAAAAGGACAAGAGGCCGATTATGTTATTGTGCTGGGTTTGAATAATGGTGAGTTCGGGTTTCCATCGGGTAAAGTGTCCAACTTATTGCAAGAATCTTTGTTGCCTGAAGCGGAAGATTTTTCGCAGGCAGAAGAGCGGCGTTTGTTTTATGTGGCATTAACCCGGGCCAGAAAGCATGTTTACCTGATGTATGAGCCTGATCATCCTTCAGCGTTTGTACTTGAACTGTTAGAGAATGGTTATGCGATAGAAGTGCAGAAAGATAAAGACCCGCAAGTGGGCAGGATATTATCTTCCTGGTGTCCGGGGCCTTTGCCGATGTGGAAAGACCTTCCATGGGTTTCGTTTAAACAGAGACTGAAAACGACTTTATGTCGTTTAATTGGGTTTGATAAAAGTGCGTGAATCGTGATAGTTCAGGAAATCCAGCCCGGTGTGAAAGCTGTTTTCATCTGAGCAAAAGAAAATAACCGTATCTTCCGATTGCATGTTGACCAGCACGGATTCCATTTCGTCTTCAATGTCCAGCGATTCGTCCAGTGAAGCAACGTGAATATCATTGCCCTGTTCAAAACGCTCTTTGGGGACCAGGGTGGTAATTTCTTCGAAATCGGTTTCACCCAGGATGAAATAAACATTCAATGACAGATTTTCCACTTCACACTGGATTTCTATACCATGTTCGAGGGGGCGGATTAAAGTGCTTTGCAGTTCCATGGGGTAGCGCTGTTGTTATTATTGGGGAGCCATTAAATTGGTTGGGGGGGGTACATCGGCAGGCATCGAAGGGGCACCGTCATAGGCACCCTTGCTGGCGCAAGCGGCAAGTAGGGCGGTAACAGCCAGTAGAAGCAATTTGTTTTTCATGATTTATAATGAACGTGTAAGAGGTGTTTGATGGGTGCTTAATGCATGACTGCCTATTGTAATCCAATTTAAGGTTTGCTTTTTTGATGACGCGCAAGATTATTCATGTTGACATGGATGCCTTCTATGCTTCTGTCGAGCTTAGAGAGAATCCATCGTTGCAAGGCAAGCCGGTTGTGGTTGCCTGGGATAGTGCCCGCTCGGTGATTTGTGCCGCGTCGTATGAGGCCAGGAAATACGGTTTGCGTTCGGCCATGTCAGTGGCCAGGGCCAGGCAATTATGTCCGCAGGCCATTTACATTCCGCCCAATTTTGATCTTTACCGCTCGGTTTCCCGGCAGGTAAGGTCGGTGTTTGAATGTTATACCCACAAGATAGAACCTTTGTCACTGGATGAGGCTTATCTGGACGTCACCTCAAACCTCAAGAATCTGCCTTCTGCCACCGAGGTCGCCAATGCCATTCGGGCGGATATTTTTTCGCTGACTGGATTAACGGCTTCGGCGGGTGTGGCACCTAACAAGTTTTTGGCAAAAATTGCTTCAGATTGGCATAAACCCAATGGTATTTTTGTTATTTCCCCTTCCAAAGTACAGGCTTTTCTGGCACCGCTGCCATTGCAGAAGATTCCCGGTGTGGGCAAAGTGACCCTGGCCAGGTTTCATCAATTGGGCTTGTTTACGGTTAGTGATCTTTTACGCTTTAATGATGCTGAGTTGGCCTATCATTTTGGCAAATTCGGCTATCGCCTGTATCAACTGGCACGAGGGGTTGATGACCGGCCGGTGGAATCCAATCAGCCAGCCCGGCAAATCTCAACAGAAACCACCTTTGAAGACGATATTGCGTTTGGGCAGGTAGAGACCTTTCTGGCCGCATTGTGCACCAGGTTATGGGGGCAGTTGCTTAAAAAGAAAAAGTTTGGCTATACAGTGACATTAAAGCTTAAAACAAACACGTTTCGCATAATTACCCGTTCAAAGACCTTTTCTGTTCCTCTGCACAGTCAGGCTCACTTGCTTCAGGCGGGTCAATCTTTGTTGGAGAGGGTGGATGAAGATCTCAGGCGTTATCAGTTTCGTCTGGCGGGTATCGGTGTCAGCCATTTTCTTGAAGACGGGCAAGGCGGTCAGCAATTGTCCCTGCTGTAGAGGGGGTGATAATGGGCTAACCCGCACTACGTCATGGTTGTTCTGTGTGGCGCGGGTGAGCCTGTCAGGCTTATGCTTGTTGTGAGTCAAGCCAGGCCTGGCTGGCGGGTGGTTTGAATTACATGATACGAGCTTTGAGTTGTTTGGACAGCTCGGACATGTCGGCGCGGCCGGCCAGTTTTTGTTTGATGATGGCCATGGCCTTGCCCATGGCAGGCGCACCACTGACGCCTTGCGCGGCGACTTCTTCGATGGCGGCAGTAATGACGGCAATGATTTCTTCCGGACTGGCCTGCTCGGGCAGGAACTCACTAAGCACTTGCATTTCCGCTTTTTCTGCCTCGGCGGTTTCGGTGCGTCCGGCTTTTTCGTAAGCGGAAATGGATTCTTTTCTTTGTTTGATTTGCTTTTCGATAATGGCCAGAATTTCGTCGTTGGACAGTTCTTTGCGTTCATCGACTTCTTTTTGCTTGATGGCAGCCTGCAATAAACGCAGGGTACCCAGGCGCTCGGATTGTTTGGCGCGCATTGCATTTTTAATTTCTGCCGAGATGGTTTGTTTTAAAGAATCAGACATGAAAATTCCAGGGGAATGTTAAGATAGGGTTATATTATTACGCAGTTTTTTATAGGCATCAACATGACAGCGCTGGTAACTGAAAGAATACTTGTTCCCGGAAATAAGGACATCAGGCAATTATTCGTTATTTTTTTTGATGATATACGACAAAAAGAGAATCTTGATGTGCTGGTGCAGCAAATATGCCAGCATTTTGAAAATGCGGCTGTGGTCGCGGTTTGTCATTATCCGGTTCAGGCCAATAAGCCTGATTCCTGGGAGGCAAAGCTGTTGCAGCATATAGCCCTGTCAGAGGCGGAACTGGCGCAGATGGTTATGCAAAGTGATGAACAATATCTTGCTTATCTCAATGAAAAAAGGCAAGAATTTGGGCTTCCCGTAGAGGCAACCGCCCTGATTGGGGTGGGCTATGCCGCGAGCGTGGTGCTTGAATTGACCAAAGCCGAACAGGTTCCGGCGGGGCGGGTTATCACTTTTGGCGGGCGGTATGTACAATTGCCTGAGTCCCTTTCCCTAGAGCAGACAATTCATTTATTGCATGCTGATGAAGACGAGAAAATCAACATTCATTTTGCCCGTGATACCCACCTTCATATTGATCAAATACAGGGTGATGCAACGGTGGATATTGCCA
>WARP01001471.1_pt1 | contig 25283 bp, 24 predicted proteins | sample 4769151 | NCBI WGS metagenome assembly WARP01 (sample SAMN08893023, study PRJNA449175) | gut metagenome | isolation source: rumen sample fed with dry roughage | host: cow | place: India: Nagpur | collected 2016
ATTTGAATTATGGATGAAATTTTCTCTTATCTTTGTGTTTATAAGGCTATTTTTGCCTTTGATGTTTATCTTTTGATCTTCGATTCTATAAAGGTTCTTTCTGCCATATAGGATGAGCGTACTAATGGACCTGATTCTATATGGTCAAAGCCTAATTCTAATCCTATTTTCTTGTATTTCTCGAATTGTTCTGGGGTTACGTATTCTTCTACTGGTATGTTATTAGTGGTCGGTTGTAGATATTGTCCTATTGTAAATAATTGGCATCCTACTCCTCTTAGGTCTTTCATCAACTCAATAACTTCTTCTTCTCTCTCTCCTATTCCAACCATTATACCTGATTTTGCTATTAAGCCATACTCTCTTGCTTGTTTTAATACATCCAAGCTTAAACCGTATTTTGCTCTTGAACGCACTTGGTTTGAGAGTCTTTTTACGGTTTCCATATTATGTCCAAGTATATCTGGCTTTGCTTCAAACACTATATCCAACCATTCTTTATTAGCATCGAAATCAGGGATAAGCACTTCGATAATTGTTTCTGAGTTTAATCTTCTTATCTCTCTAATTGTTTCAGCCCAATGCTCTGCTCCCTTGTCTGGCAAATCATCTCTATCAACAGAGGTGATTACACAATGCTTTAATCCCATTAGCTTAACACTATTAGCTATTTTCTTTGGTTCATTACTATCCAATGGCAATGGCTTACCAGAAAGAGTAGCACAAAACTTACAACTTCTTGTACATATCTCTCCTGCAATCATAAAGGTTGCTGTACCCTTGCTCCAGCATTCCCCAATATTAGGGCATTTACCACTTGAACATATTGTGTGAAGGTGGTTTTCCTCTACTATATTCTTAACTTTTGGGTAATTTTCTCCCGAGCTAAGTTTAATCTTTAGCCATGAGGGTTTTCTCTCTTTATTAATCATTGATAATCTTTTTTTCTTGCAATAGCTTATAGGTTTTTTCAGCTGCTAATTGTTCTGCTGCCTTAATAGAATAATCTATACCTGTTTCATAGCCTTGTTCATCAACAAAAACCTGTACATTATATTGTTTACGAGAATGATTTTCTAATATATCCAAAACCTGGAAGGATACCTTTTGTTTGGTCTTTTGCCCCCAGTCAATAATCTTACTCTTGTAGTTCCAATCTGTATTTTCTAAAGAATCAATATCCAGGTATATAGAAAATATCTTCTTAGTAATAATATTATAGGTGAATTTATATCCCTTATCTAAATATATTGCTCCGACAATTGCCTCAAAAGCGTCTCCGTCCATTGACACAAACTGAGTGTAATTATCTCTTGAATACTTAATATGTTGTGTTAGACCTATTTTAAAAGAAAGCTTGTTTAAAGAAGTTCGTGATACAATTTTTGAACGCATTTCAGTAAGGAAACCCTCTCCTTGATAAGGATATTTCTTAAATAAATAATCTCCTACAATAGTACTTAATACTGTATCCCCAAGGTATTCTAACCTTTCGTTATTCATTTTATGCCCTTTGCTATCAGTATGTATATAAGACTTATGAATAAGGGCAAGCTTATAAATAGAAATGTTCTTGGGCTTGCACCCAAGAACATTAATTAGAAAGAGTTTTAATTCTTTATCTTTTTTAGAAAATGCTAATCTTATATTATTAATAAGACTAAACATTTTTACTCAACATACTTTTTTAGTGCTATACAAGCATTATGACCACCAAAACCGAAAGTATTGCTAAGAGCAACATTTATCTCTCTGTTTTGAGCTTTATTGAATGTATAGTTTAAGTCAGGAAGTTCTGGATCATCAGTGAAATGATTAATTGTTGGAGGAACAATGCTATTTTTAATAGCAAGAACAGTTGCAATTACTTCAATTGCTCCTGCTGCTCCCAACAAGTGTCCAGTCATTGACTTGGTAGAATTAAGGTTGATATTCTTTGCATGATCACCAAATAAAGATACGATAGCCTTAGGCTCAGAAACATCCCCTACAGGGGTTGATGTTCCATGGGTATTGATATGGTCTACAGAACTAAGCTCTAATCCTGCCTCTTCAAGAGCAAGCTTCATTGCCATCATAGCACCTCTACCCTCTGGATGAGAAGCAGTCATATGATATGCATCAGCAGTAAGACCAGAACCAACAACCTCAGCATAGATTTTTGCACCTCTTGCTAATGCGTGTTCCAATTCTTCCAATACCAAAGCTCCAGCTCCTTCACCAATTACAAATCCATCTCTATCTTTGTCGAAAGGTCTTGATGCTGTTTTAGGATCATCGTTTCTTGTAGAAAGTGCTTGCATTGAACCAAAGCCACCGACACTTGATTCAACAACAGAGGCCTCACTGCCTCCGCAAACCATCATATCAGATTTCCCAACCTTAATATAAAGAGCTGCATCAGCAATAGCATGAGCAGAAGAAGCACAAGCAGATACTGTAGCAAAGTTTGGTCCCCTCAAATCGTGTTTGATTGAGATATGTCCAGCACAGATATCGGCTATCATCTTAGGAATAAAGAAAGGGGAGAAACGCAATGCACCATCTCCATTTACAAAATCCTTTACTTCGTTTTGGAATGTACCTATGCCACCAATACCTGATGCCCATACAACCCCAATTCTATCTTTATTAAGAGTATTGAAATCTGCTCCAGAATCTTCCACTGCTTGGTCTGCAGCTACAATTCCATACTGTGAAAATTTATCGTATTTTCGAATTTCTTTTCTATCAAAATACTTAGATCCATCAAAACCTTTTAGTTCGCAAGCAAACTTTGTTTTTGCCTTTTCAGGGTCAAAATAAGTAATAGGAGCAGCGCCACTTACTCCATTAACTAATCCATCCCAATACTCTGAAATGTTTAGCCCAATAGGAGTAAGCGCACCCATTCCTGTTACGACAACTCGTCTCATTTTCATAATGAAATGAAATTATTTTGTTGCGTTTTCGATGTATGCTATAGCATCACCTACAGTTGTGATCTTCTCTGCTTGATCGTCTGGAATAGAAACACCAAATTCCTTCTCTAATTCCATAATCAATTCAACTGTGTCTAAAGAATCTGCACCCAAATCGCTAGTGAAACTAGCTTCTGGAGTTACTTGACTTTCTTCAACACCTAGCTTATCTACTACGATAGCTGCTACTTTTGTTGCAATTTCAGACATAAATATTAAGTTTTAAAATTAAACTAAGTTGCAAAGAAACGACATTTTTATTATTTGGGCAAAAAAAAACCATACTAATTACCCCCTTTTAGGGGTATTTAATTGATTCATAAGTTATAGCCTAAGAGGCTAAAAATGGTCTTTTTTTGGTTTTTTAGTGCATAAATTTCGATTCATCGAATAATAAATCTTATTTTTGCACTCTAAAACAAGAAAAAAATGAAGAAAATCGCAGTTTTTGCCTCAGGAAACGGTTCTAATTTTCAAAGGATAGTTGAGTATTTTGAAAACAAGGATAATATAGAGATAAGCTTATTGGTTGTAAACAAGAAAGATGCATTTGCAAGAGAAAGAGCAAAAGACTTAGGTATAGAGCATATATATATAGGTAGAGAAGAGTTTTATAATTCTAATACATTATTAGATATATTGAAGGGAAAAGATATTAATCTAATAGTATTGGCAGGTTTCCTTTGGTTGATTCCTGAATATTTAATTGACAACTATACAATAATAAATATACATCCAGCCCTCCTTCCTAAATATGGAGGGAAGGGAATGTATGGAGACAAAGTTCACAATGCGGTTATCGAAAATAAAGAAAAGGAAAGTGGGATAACTATACATTACGTAAATAACAAATACGACAAAGGAGAGGTAATTTTCCAAGCAAAATGTGAGATTCTACCCTTTGATGATGCAAATTCTCTTGCAGAAAAAATCCACGCTCTCGAACATGAGTATTTCCCGCAAATAATTGAAAAACTTATTAGTGAAAGCTGATAAGAATATTACTGAAAGAAGAAATATTAGAAATAGGTTTATTTTTTCTATTTTTTATTTGAATCTTAGAGTCTATTTTCATATCTTTGCCCCCAACTTAAATAAATATTAATTCTTTAATCATGTAAGTATATGAAATTATATCAATCATCTGAAATCAAAAACATCGCATTAGTTGGCGGGGCGAAATCCGGAAAAACCACTCTTGCAGAAGCAATGGCATTTGAAGGAGGGGTCATTAGTCGTAGAGGTAGTGTTGAGGATAAAAATACTATTTCTGACTATAGAGAAATTGAAATTGACAGAAGAAATTCTGTAGTATCAACACTAATGTATGCGGAATACAATAATCATAAGATAAATATTATTGATGTGCCTGGTTTTGCAGACTTCCAGGGTGAAATGGTTTCTGCACTTTCTGCAGTAGAAACAGCAGTAGTAGTTATTAATGCCCAAATAGGGATTGAAGTAGGCACTGAGATTGCATTCAAATACACTTCTAAATATAATATTCCTTTAATTTTTAGTATTAATCAGCTCGACCATGAGAAAGCTAATTTTGAGGAGCAGGTTAAGGAAATGAAGGAATTCTTCGGAGAAAAGATTACCGTAGTTCAATATCCAATTAATGCTGGAGTTGGCTTTGATTCTTTCGTTGACCTTGTTTTACAAAAAATGTTGAAATATCCTAAAGGAGGAGGAAAACCTGAAATATTAGAGATACCTGAAAGCGAAAAAGAAAATGCTGAGAGATATCGTTTGGCATTGGTTGAAAATGCTGCATCAGGAGCTGATGACCTTATGGAAAAATATTTTGAAGAAGGCAATCTAAGCATTCAAGAAGTAAGAAGAGGGCTAAAATTAGGTATTGCCTCAAGAAGTATATTCCCTGTATTATGTAGTTCTGCAAAAGAAAATATTGGAGTTGGCCGTCTATTAGAATTTATCACTTTTAATGTCCCATGTCCAAGCGAATTACCAATAGAAAAAAATCTAAGCACTGGAGAAAAAATAGAATATAATGCTTCCTCTCCTGCACTTTTGCATATTTTCAAAACTGCCAATGAGCATCATCTTGGAGAAATTGCTTTTATGAAGGTATTACGAGGAGAGATTGCCGAAGGTATGGAATTGATTAATTCCAAGAACCAAGTAAAGGAAAGATTAGCACAGATATTTGTAAACTCTGGAAAGAATAGAGTAAAGATTGAAAAAGCATACCCTGGTGATATTATAGCTACTATTAAACTTAAAGATTCTAAAACTAACTCTACCCTTACTTCATTAAAGGTCCCTGAGGCTATGGTAAACCCTATTATATTCCCAGAACCAATATTCACAACTGCTGTAAGAGCTATTTCAAATACGGATGATGAAAAGGTTGGAGCTGCACTTAACGAATACTGCCAACACGATAAGTCTATGAGGGTTGAATTTTCAAGAGAAATAAAGCAAACCATAGTTAAAGGGATGGGAGAATTGCATATCAATACTTTGAAATGGTATTTCGATAATCAATATAAATTAGGTATTGAATTCTTTGCTCCTAAGGTTCCTTATAGAGAAACAATCACCAAGAGTGCTGAGGCTTCTTATCGCCATAAAAAACAATCAGGAGGTGCAGGACAGTTTGGAGAGGTATATATGTTGATTGAGCCTTATGTTGAAGGTATGCAACCTCAAAAGAAATATCCTATTAGAAGTAGTGAGACCCACGAATTACCTTGGGGTGGTAAGCTAATCTTTAATAATTGTATTGTTGGAGGAGCTATTGACACCAGATTTATGCCAGCTATATTAAAGGGTATAATGGAAAAAATGGAAGAAGGTCCACTAACTGGTAGCTATGCAAGAGATATTGTTGTAAACGTATATGATGGTAAGATGCACCCAGTGGATTCAAATGAAATGGCATTTAAACTTGCTGGTAGAAATGCTTTTAGAGAGGCTTTCAAAAATGCAGGGGCTAAGATTCTTGAACCTATTTATGATATTACTGTTGAGGTTCCTTCAGATATGATGGGAGGAGTAATGACAGACCTTCAAGCTCGTAGAGCAATAGTTATGGGAATGGATTCTGAAGGAAGAAACCAAATAGTAAAGGCTCAAATTCCTATTGCTGAAATGCATCGTTATTCAACTTCACTATCTTCTCTTACCTCTGGAAGAGGAAATTATACTCTCAAGTATAAGGAATACCAACCAGTTCCTACTGATGTTCAAAATGCATTACTAAAAGCATACGAAGAAGAATCGAAAGACGAAGAATAATCTTTATCTTTATATATCAAAACTGCGAAGCTGTAATTACTCATCTTCGCAGTTTTTTATTTAGTTAGAATAGGTCTTATAAACTATCTCCCCTATCTTGGCCATTATCTCCTCGGCTTGCTCATAAGTAATATCAATATCCCTCATAAATACAGATATTATTATATGATTATCCTTATCAATCTCCATTATTCCTACATCATTAACCGATTGAATAACCCTTTTAGGATTCATTGGTCCTGTTCCTGTCTTATGATAGAATAAAACATTCTTTGGAAGATTTTTCCCCAATCTTGTATTTGTCTTAGTTGTCATTATCCCTTTAAGATAATCTCTTGAAATATCATTTAAAACATCTGTGTAAAAGACCTTATAAAGCAAATCGCACATAGCAAGAGGTGTGGAGTAATTGTCATAAGCCAAATCAGGATTAGCATGCATTTGAGCCTCTGTTGATAATATTTTAATATTGTCAATATCCAATCTCTTAACAAACCTATTTACCTTCTTAGGGCTTACAACCTTTTTTAGAAGAATATCACAAGCATTATTATCCGAAAATTTAACCATATTCTCAAGTAATTCCCCAAGACTTAAATCCAAATCCTTAACTCCATACTTATCTCTAAGGGGTGAGTGGGTATTCTCTAATATAAGACTTTTCTTTATCTTAATCTTTTTATCCAAAGCCAATTCTCCCTTGCTTACCTTATCTAAAACTGCAACTGCAATAGGAAATTTATATACACTTTGCATTGGATAGTGATAATTATTATTGAAATGCATAGTATCCTTTTTCTGAACATGTATTATTCCAACCCCAATATCCATAGGACCATGCTTAGAAAGGGCAAGTATAACATTCTTCCTAAGTGCATAGAGCTTGGGATCAACGCTCTGAGAGAATGAAAGACTATTTACCCCTAAGACAAAAAGAATTACAAAAAGAATTTTTTTCATAGACTACTAAGTGTTTTATATTAATTTGATTGGCAAAAATAGTGAAAAACTATGATTTATTGAACAAAACATGTCTTTAGACGTTCTTAGAAATAGATTTTACATAATAAAAACATATAGAAATGAGCTTTAAAAAGATTGAGTTAATATCCCCTCCTCCTCCTATTCATTGGGTAGGAAATGGATTCAGAGTACATAATTTCCTGCCTTCGGTTGATGGATTAGAGATGGAGAGAATGTCGCCCTTTATCCTATTAGACTATAATTCCCCACACTACTTCCCTCCAACCGATATACCTAAGGGAGTAGGTGTTCACCCTCATAGAGGTTTTGAAACAGTAACCATTGCCTATAGTGGTAAGGTTGAACATAAGGACAGCACAGGTGCAGGAGGAGTAATTGGTCAGGGAGAGGTGCAGTGGATGACTGCCTCAAGCGGAATTTTGCATAAGGAATTTCACGAAAGAGAATGGAGCAAGCAAGGAGGAATATTCCAAATGGTTCAGCTTTGGGTAAATCTTCCTGCAAAGGACAAAATGAGCCCACCGAAATATCAGGCTATAACAAGAGATATGATGGAAGTTTATGATTTAGATAATAATATGGGCAAAGTAGAGATAATCTCCGGAGAATATAATGGAGTAAAAGGACAAGCCTCAACCTTTACCCCAATACATCTATTTAACGCATTTCTTAATCCAAAAGGAATTGCAAAATTTTCCTTCCCTTCTTCCTATACTACTTTTATATTAGCTATTAAAGGAAATGCAATAATCAATAATGAGACTCCTCTAAAGGAAAACCACTTAGCATTATTCAAATACGAAGGTGAGGAATTCACACTAAGTACAGAGGAGGAATCAATCATACTAATCCTAAGCGGAGAACCAATCCCAGAGCCAATCTCAGCAAGAGGACCATTTGTAATGAATACCTATGAAGAGATAATCCAAGCCTACGAAGACTTCAACTCAGGCAAATTTGGAGATATGGACTTCTAAGATTTCTTTGTATATTATTAAAGATTTTGTATCTTTGCAAGTGCTAATATATTATCACTTAATCATGGAAAACGAGTCAAATAACAATATATTATCAGTTATAGATAATTATCCAGATAGGATAATGTTATCCATTGCTGGGCGTGTAAAGGAAAGAAGATTAGAAAAAAACTTTACTCAAAATGATTTATCCTTGCGTTCAGGTATTCCTCTACCTACCTATCGTAGGTTTGAACAAACAGGAGAGATTTCTTTACGTGGTTTGGTTATGATATCTTTTGCATTAAATTCAACAGATGATTTCTCAACTCTTTTTGACAAGAAAGGTTATAATAGTATTGATGAAATAATCAATATTGACAATATAAAGAAACGGAAAAGAGGAGGTAGGAAATGAAGAACGTATCTCTGTTAGAGGTCTTTCTTAATCAAACCCTCATTGGAAAATTAGCAATAACTCCCGGTAGTTTATGTGCTTTCGAATATGATGCAGAATACATAAAAACTGGGATGTCAATTTCTCCTTTTATCCTTCCATTAGAGAATAGGGTTTTTATTGCTAAAAGAACTCCTTTTGCAGGAGGATTTGGAGTTTTTGGAGATAGCTTACCCGATGGCTGGGGAAATCTTATTCTCGATTATTATTTGAAACAAAAGGGAATAGATCCAAATAAACTTACTATTTTGCAACGTTTATCTCTAATTGGTTCAACTGGTCGAGGTGCATTGGAATACTTTCCTGATAATAGCAATACAACAAAGGATGAATTAATTGATTTTGACTTATTAGCTAAAGAAGCAGAAGAAATTCTTTCAAGCAAAGATTATAATGCAAAAGTAGATACCCTATATCAATATGGTTCTTCTTCTGGGGGAGCAAGGCCTAAGGTGTTTGCAAAGATTGGGGATAAGGAATGGCTTGTTAAGTTTAAAAGTTCAAATGATTCAAAGGAAATAGGACAAATAGAGTATGAATATTCTCTATTAGCAAAAGAATGTGGTATTGAAATGCCTGAAACAAAATTAATTGGAGGAAAATACTTTGGAGTTGAAAGATTTGACAGAACAAAACAAGGTAAAATACATACAATTAGTGCATCAGGATTATTAAATGCAGATTATAGGATACCAAGCTTAGATTATATTGAACTCCTAAAAGCATGTGCAGCCTTAACTCGCAATATGGAGGAAGTATATAAACTATTCCGCCAAATGGTTTTTAATATTCTTATTTCAAATAGAGATGACCACTCCAAAAACTTCTCTTTTCAATTAATAAATAATAATTGGCAACTATCTCCTGCTTACGACCTTTTACCAAGCATAGGGTTTAATGGTTATCACACAACAACAATAAATGGTAAAGGAGAGCCAACACTAACGAATATTGAAGAAGTTGTAAAAATATTAGCCCTAAACAAACAACGCACAAAAAGAATTTACGAAGAGCTTGCAGATATTTGTCTTTCAAAGAAAATGCTAAAATACTCAATAAAATAAACCTATCAAATAATCTCCATATTCTCTACTCACACTTCCTAATTTTAAATTCCCAAGCCTTTATTTTGAATTTAGAAGAAGATATTTCACCCAAAAAGTGGCACTTTCTTACCCAAAAAATGGCACTTTTCACCCTAATAAGTGGCACTTTTTGACTATAAACAAGAAGTCTAAATTTATTATCAAGAAGTCTTAAGCTAAAAACAAGAAGTCTCAATTATCCCCCAATTAGACTTTTTTTTTGGGATAACTAATCTCTCACACCTTACTTTTTGATTTAGTAGTACGCATTTTACAATTCTGCACTGCTTTATTTATGCCCTACATTCTTATGTTATCCCGATTCTTTATATCAATTAATCTAAGCAATTCATTCATATACAATATCATTTCTTTTTTAGAAACATTACTTCTCTTAAATGATTCAAATACTTTCCTAATTATATCTGTATCTTTATATAAATCCATATCAATATATGTGAATTTATTATCTTCGACAATAACAATAAGATAATCATCTGGAGACGATAAAGTGCCAATCCTTCGTATTGCATAGTGTTCATTTTTGGGTAATCCTGATTGTACAATATTAGGTATAGATATTATAATATTCTCTTTCTTTACTTCAGTTGAGTCCATATTTTTTTTAAATAATACCATTTCATATACAAATTGATTAAACTTGTCATAATCTGTCTGTCCATACGAAGCCAAACAAAAGAAAGTGAATATCGATGTAAATACAATCTTCCTCATATCCTTTTCATTAATGTAGTTAGAAAAAAATTTATTCATCTTTGTCATTTAGGATTTGCACTTCCGCACTTATTCATTATTGGTTCTTGAGGCAAATATACAATTTCTTATTCTAATTCTTTATTTTTATTTTTCAGTGTTTTAGCGTTTTTACTTGTTACAACATTTTTCTTTGTTGTATCTTCAAGTTGTTTTCTTGCTGTCTTTGCAACATCACCCCCTTGATGTGCAACCTTCTTATTATCTTCAAAATTTTGAGGTTGTTTATCCTTTGATATTTCTGTTGTGGAAGCTTCTGCTAGCATATTCAAAACCAGCTCCATATTTGTCATATGGTCACGTAAACCTTCTTTTTTAAGTCCTTTATATTTTTTGTATTCTCTTGTTGTAAAACCACTCCAAGTCTTAGTAATTTCATCTGTAAGAATTGCAAATTCCTCTCCCTTTTTCACTCCTCTATTTTCCCACTCATCTGTTAGCTCCTTTCTTATTTCAATACTCTTCAAACGTTGATTAATCCATTCTTTGCTATAACCTTTGCGTAAATAAGTCTCCATAAGTCTTTCAATCCCTATTTCAGGGTCATTAATCTCATCTATTCTCTCACTCCCAACCCTTGCCAACCATAGTTTAAAAGGTTCAGCTTTGGGAGAAGGAATTGATTGAATTAATCTAAAAAGTTGTTCTGTATCAGCAACATCAGTTTTGTAAAACTTCCCATCACTTGATTGCATTTTCAGTTGGTTACAATTTGTAACCAACTCGCTACCCTCTTTAATTAATCTATGCTTTAATACTTTCCAATAATTATTAGGATTAGAACTGTCTGTCAAAACACTGACAACATCAACAATAGAAAAATACCATTTCTCTTGCTCTTCGTCCCAATGAGTACGAATTTTCTTATCCTCAAAAATCTTAATTGCTTTTTCCTTCTCCATAATTATAAACTCTAAATTCCCGAAATCCTATACTTATTCATTCTTAATCCCTTCTCTCATTAATTCTTTGGCGGATTTTTTCCCATGCATGAGTTCCAATTAAACTAGATTCTCTTATTGTAAAATACATCTCCTTTAGCCTTGAGTGTGGAATAGTGAAACTCAAATGGTCTTTGTGGATATATGGTCTGGCTGAGGGGTCAAGCATTCCAAGGAAACAACTTCTTCCTTCTTTCTTATTTTCATTTACTGCATTAGTTATTATTGAGCTGCAACCAGATCCAAAAATTGTAGTAACTGCATTTGGAGAGTTATTATCAAAAAATGCCCAAGAGCTTAGTCCTGATATTGTATCGCAATTTCCAAGAAAGAATATGCCTTCCAAGTTTTCAAAATTTTCTAATCTATCTATTCTCGCAAAATTAAGGAATTTTCTTTCAGTCAAGCTTATATCCATGTTGTCAATAAATTCTACTACCATTTCAGGAGTTTTTTTGTATTTTTCTTGTAATGAAACAAAATTAGGTACTCTTTCTGGCATAGGAGTGAATCTTGTGTAAAATTTACCTCCACCACAGCCAATTCTCTCTTCATTTAGACTTATTATTTCTCCTTCTAAGAGGTTTGGAATAGCTTTGAATAAACATCTATTTATTTTTTGAGTATTTGCTTTTTCAATATCTGAGTACCAGAAGCCTATTGGGAGGTAAGGAGTTTCCCCAAAGGCTTCTCTATAATTATTAATAAATTCTTTTATTTCCATTTTTAATCCATTATTCAATTCAAGTGTCAAAGTTATGGATTTATTTTTATATAGGATAGAAATTTGAGGAGTTTATTGGAAGAGATTTTATTTTAATCAAGTTTAAAAGAATTTTCTCTTGATAAAAACGAATTCTTCTTTAATAAAAAAGAATTTTTCTTTGATTTAAATGTCACTATGGTNNNNCTACCATAGCAGCATTATGGTAGCTACCACACGCCCTTTATGGTAGCTACCACACGAGCGTTGTGGTAGGTACCATAATGTAGTTTTCGAAATTATGGTGATTTTGCTTTGGGATAAGGTTTTCATTCCCTTACTTTTGCAAAGATAATAAAAATCTCGTAGAATCAATCAAAAATCACTGATTTTTTTGCTTTTTTTCTACTCAATTTTATTTAAACTATTTGTTTTACTCAATTACTATATCGTAGATTCTTCCTTCTATATCATTTTTAGGGAATGGAATTAGGTTTTGGTCGTAGATTATTGGAGGCCAATATTCTGTATAATGGTATTCTTGGGTTATTACCGATACCATTTGATTATTAGGAATTGAAGTAACCTTATCGTTCATATATCCTACTATTCTCATATTCTTTTCATCCTTTCCCAATCGCCAAATTATCTCATTAGGCTTCCATTCTATCTCGAAATAATAGAAATCCTCTTGAAAAATCTTGTTTTGGATAGGGGTGCGTATGGTTATTGCCCTATATGCTTCGCTCCAGCGATGTAGGGTGAAGAGATTATCTAAGTATTTCAATGTTTGCAAGCCTTGAGGATGGAATTTCTTAGGATTAGGGCAGGCAAGGTCCCAATTGGTACATGCTAATATACATTCATCCTTGGAAAATGGGTTATAGTTCTTGTCAATTTTTGTTTCCTCAGGCCAATATTTTGAGGTCTTGATTATTTCTATATCTATCTCAGAATAATTGGCTCTTTCAGTCCTGCCAGCATCCTCTCCTACTTCAAGCCCTGGCTTTACATAACCCTTATCCTTACAAATCCTTCTCTCATTCCAAGGACTATCGCTTTGATATATAAGCCAAAAAGCATTAGTCAGCCCAGACCAAACTCCATAAGGATTTAGCTGAGCAGGGAATTTAATCTTTCCACGGAATTTCCCATAAGTAAATCCAACCCTTGTGATTACCCCAACGCTTTCCTTCTTTGGGTTAGTATTATTCTCCCCATTCCCAGGATTAATCAAACTAATATAATCCCTATTATCGCTTACCCTAACAGTTTTCCCAGGGTAGTCAGTTACAAAAGGGAAGGAATAAATCCTTGAGAGGGAATCGGAGTATTTAATTGAGTTTTTCTTGTAATCTTCCTGAGTATAAGAATAATTATCTTCCACAAGGGGAATATTTTTCAGAGAATAGCTTTTGCTAATTGTATGGAAGAACTGCTCGTATAGGGCATTATTATAAAGAGAGTCGGAATTGCCAACCCAACCGTTATTCTTATGGATTCTAAAATTATTATCAGGATATTTTAATATATCCACATAAACTCCCTTTTGAGGATTTAGATGAGCTCTTAGCTTTAACTTCTTTGGAGAGATAATATAGTTTACTCCTTTAAGATTCTTACCCTTACCATATTTAAAATAAGAATAGGGATTGGTAAATCCACTAATAGAATCGCTTAAAGAAATATTTCTAACCTCCTTTGGAATAGAATTTAAAGCTTCTTTCTCCACCACAACCAACATAAAACTATATTCTCCAGCTCTAGGATTTCTCTTCCAGCGGTTATTTTCTTCCTGAGATTGTGATGGGTTTTTCAATATCCAAGACATATCCAAATAGAGTTGCTTTTCAACACTAATATTATTCTTAATGGCTTTCTCCTTAATGGCTTTATACCAGTTTTCATCCCTTCTTATCATCTCCATCCCGTTTATTATATCCTCTTGTGTAACTTGGGTAGGAGTTTTTTGCCCGAAATACACTTTCTCGTTTCTTGGATTTCCAAGTATTCTAAAAGAATCCTTAATCATCCCATCCTGAGACATTGGCTTAAACTCAATATCTGTATCTTCCCAAGAACCATAGAAGTTTTCATTAGCTAAGGGATTATCCTCTTCAAATTTATACGATTCGTTTTGGTAGTAAATCTTATAGAAATACTCCTTGCCCTCTTGAGGTTTTACCTTTGCAGAGAAATGAAATAATCCATCAGAGCTTTGATTAACACTTGGAATAATTATTCCAGAGTGAACAACGCCGTCAAGGTCAATATCCATTTCAATTAAGCTCTTATCCTTGCTTTGAATATTCTCGATAGGATTGAACTCAATAATTATATTATCCTTTTTGGAACACGAGAAACAAAAAGGAAGGAAAAGAAGAATTAGAATTAGCTTTTTCATATTAAAATACATATCCAAGTTTTAGAAATTTATCAATAGGTCGTGTAGCTCCCATTGGGCTTTGAATTATATTATAGAAGCCATATTTAGCCTGATAGCCTATTATATATCTTAGGACTCTAAACTCCAAACTATATTGAAGTCCAAAAGTATTTGGGTTTATAAATTTATTAATGTTTTCATTGCCAAGATTATATTTACTTCCAATATTATAGGAGTAATAAACCCCAGCACCAAGACTTAATTCAAAGGAATTATTTAAAGTAGCATATCTTGAAATAAGACTAAGGGGCAAGGAAATAGAATGATAGTCTATACTTCCATTTACTCTGTTTGCTCTTTTAAACTCATAGGCTAATTCGGGCTTGAGGACGAAGAAATTATTTAGACTATAACGATAGAAAAGTCCAATAGCTCCACCATTAGAAGGTTTGGAGGTCATAGTCCCCTCTTTATAATAATGTTCGTTTGTCCCAAAGCCCAGATTAAATCCAAAATAACTGTTATTATCAGGTCCTTTTCTAAAATAATTCTTCTTCTCCTTTTTAGTTATCCTCTTGCTCTTATCAATTTCTAATAATAGGTCGTAGATATTATCCTTAATTAGAGCGATGCCATAATAATCGATAAATTTTGCATTATCCCATGCCTTTCGATTATAATGTTTAATCCCTGTTGTAAAAAGGATAGATGGTATATCCTCTTTTTCGAATGATATATTGTCAAACTGATAATCATACCCTCCAAAACCTTCCCTATATTCTATTCTATTTCCTCCTATATTATCTATCTTATTAATATCAGGTTCTCTTAAATCATCAATACCATATATATATAGTAGGCTATCCTTATTCATATGACCTACCATATCCAAATTTATAACAAGGCGTATATTCTTCTTCTCAATAATATTGCTAAGAGCATTATTAGCAAAATAAATTGAACCGTTCCTTCCTGTTTCGTTAGCATCAAATCCAATAAAGGCAATACTTCGACAAAGATTAGCTTTGTTTTCCTTTATTTTTCTTGCTAATTCTAACATAAGCCCAACCCCAGAAGCATTATCGTCTGCTCCATTATAAACAATAGTATCATTTTCGGGAACTTCCAAACTATTATCAATTATCCTAACCTTCTTTAACCTTCCAGTGCTATCCCAATAATTATAAGTCATATCACCATGAGTTTGATAGCCAATATGGTCATAATGTGCTGAAATAATTATCCACTCATTTCTTAGCTGAGAATCATTTCCTGGGATTATTCCAATAATATTCTTATACCTCGGGTTATTGAAAAGATATTGATTGTGGGTTTCAAGCCCAATTGATTGGAATTCTGATTTAATATATTCAAAAGCCATATTGGAGTATTTGCTTCCTGAGGGTCTTCCCATTAATTGATTAGAGCTAAGATAGGAGATATGGTTTTCTAATCTTATTATAATATTTGAATCAATCTCTTGAGCTTGAATTGTGCTAAGAGATAAAAAACAAAATAAAATAATTAGTATTAACCTATTTGCCCCAACCATCCCTATCCAAGCTTCTATAATTAATTGCTTCTGCTAAGTGGTGGTTTTCTATCTCTGGGCTATTATCCAAATCGGCAATTGTTCTCGATACTTTTAGTATTCTATCATAGGCTCTTGCACTAAGACCCAACATATCCATTGCATTTTTCAATAAGGTAACTCCCTGAGGAGAGAGTTTACAATACTCCTTAATCATCTTAGGGGTCATTTGAGCATTACAGTGAATAGCCTCATTATCTCTATATCTTTCCTCTTGAATCTTCCTTGCCAATATAACTCTTTCTCTTACCAATCTGCTTTCTTCTCCATCTCTTGCTGAGGAAAGCTCTTTGAAAGGGACTGGTACAACCTCTATCTGAATATCTATCCTATCTAAAAGAGGACCTGATATCTTATTCATATACTTATTTACTACTCCCTTACCACAAGTGCATGGAGTGCTTGGATGATTATAATAACCACAAGGACAAGGATTCATTGCAGCTACAAGCATAAAGCTCGAAGGATATTCTACGCTTTGTTTTGTTCTTGATATATTGATTACCCTATCCTCCATAGGTTGTCGCAAAACCTCTAATACACTTCTTTTAAACTCTGGTAATTCATCTAAGAATAATACTCCATTATGAGCAAGAGATATTTCTCCTGGTTGAGGCCATGCACCTCCTCCAACCAAGGCTGTATCGGAAATAGTATGATGAGGGCTTCTAAAAGGGCGAACAGATACAAGTGCTTGATTTCTACTTAGGCGTCCTGAAACAGAATGTAGTTTTGTAGTTTCAAGGCTCTCATCTAAGGTTAGAGGAGGAAGGATTGAAGGAAGTCTTTTTGCTAACATTGTTTTCCCGCTCCCTGGAGGACCAATTAAAATCACATTATGAGAACCAGCTGCTGCAATCTCCATTGCTCTTTTAATATTTTCCTGACCCTTTACATCAGAGAAATCGTACTCATATTTATCCAAGCCCTTAGCAAACTCCTCCTGAGTATCTATCTCAACCCTTTGAAGTTCTCCGTTTCCTGATGCAAAATTTATTACCTCCAATATATTCTCAGCTCCATATACTTCAAGCCCCTGAACAATTGCAGCTTCCTCTGCATTGCTCTTTGGAAGAATAAATCCTTTAAACCCTTGTTTCTTTGCCTCCAATGCTATTGGCAATACTCCTTTAATAGGCTGAAGGCTTCCATCCAAAGACAATTCTCCCATAATTATAAATTCAGAAAGCTTATCTGCAATAATCTGTTCACTTGAAGCAAGTATTCCCATTGCTATTGTCAAATCATATGCAGACCCCTCCTTGCGAATATCGGCTGGAGCCATATTTATTATTATCTTTTTCCCTGGGATTCTATAACCATAACAGCTAAGAGCTGAGGATATTCTTTGTTGAGACTCCTTAACTGCATTATCGGGTAAGCCTACAAGAAAGAAGTTTACTCCCTGCTCGCAACAGACCTCAACAGTAACAGTTATTGCATTTATCCCATTGATGGCACTACCATAAGTTTTGAATAGCATAATTATTCTGTTTTTTTAATCACCAAATCTAATAATAAAGAAAGAGAATCAATATCCTTTGAATAGTATTCAATACTTTTATTATAGATAGAGGATGAAGTTTTATACTTATCGAAGATTTCTTCTTCGCAGGCCTTTTTGTATTGAGATTTATCTAATTGATTAGTATCCTGCTCTACCAAAGAATATGCAAAATGCAAATCATAGATAATATTTGATAACTCCTGCATTTGAATAATCTCTTTTTGAGAACTATTATCCTTATTGCATGAGAAAAGAATTAATAGGGATATAAGTAAAAAAAATTGCCTTAAATAATACATCATATGAAGTTTTATTTAAGGCAAAGATAGTAATTTTATTAATATCGAGCCCTTTGAGCTAATTATAATTGAAATAATTATTCCTTAAGACGCTCAACCATCCATATAAATTCTTCTACCATTGGACTTAATTGTTTGTTTATCTTATTTATATCTACTGGGACTCCATCCTTGTCAAATAATGAATCAATCTCAGTTGCATTATATGTGGTTGGGGTTACAATTGCACCCATTCTCATCAATATATTTTCAATTTGGAAATAAGGGGCTACTCCTATATATGGGGAAGCTGTTGCTGTTATTAATCCAACAACCTTTCTCTTCCATTGTGGATAAAGCAAATCGATTACATTCTTAAGCGATGCCGGGAAGCCTTGATTATAAACTGGAGAAATTATAATTATTCCATCAGCCTTATCAAATCTCTCTACATAGTCGAGAACTTCTTCTGATGGGTTTTCCATAAACATTAGTCTTTCGTCGAATAATGGGAAATTAAATTCTTTCAAATCCAAAATATCACATTTAGCCATCTTATTAGACTCCATATATTGTTTTACATAAAGAGCTATCTTATGACTTGCTCTGTTTTTTCTAACGCTTGATGATATAATCGCTATGTTTTTCATTTTCTTTTATTTTTTATTGTTTTAAGTTTCTATGTGTATTAAACGTTTATTAATCGCTTTTGTTTGAAAGATTTTATCTATTGGCTTATTGACAAGGTTAATTGGATATTAATTAGTATTTTTGCAGGCTCAAATTAAAAAAATAAAAAATAGTTTATGGCTCTGAAATGTGGTATTGTTGGACTACCTAATGTTGGGAAAAGCACCTTATTTAATTCTTTATCAAATGCGAAAGCTCAATCAGCAAATTTTCCTTTTTGCACAATAGAACCTAATTTAGGTGTTATTACTGTTCCTGATGAGAGGCTAAATGCTTTAGCAGATATTGTAAAACCAAATAGGATTGTTCCTACAACTGTGGAGATTGTAGATATTGCTGGTTTGGTAAAAGGAGCAAGCAAGGGCGAAGGATTGGGAAATAAATTCCTTGCCAATATTAGAGAATGTGATGCTATATTGCATGTGCTTAGGTGTTTTGATGATGATAATATTGTTCATGTTGACGGGAATGTAAACCCAATAAGAGATAAGGAAATCATTGATATGGAACTCCAGATTAAGGATTTGGAGACAATAGAAAACAGGATTCAAAAGGTTAGCAAGCAGGCAAAGGTTCAAGGAGATAGAGAGGCTAAAATTCTTTTAGATGTAATGTTAAGAATTAAAGAGACTCTTGAGCAGGGGAAGAATGCAAGAGAGGTAAGTTTTGAGTCGAAGGACGAGATAAGTGCTATGGAAGATTTGTTTCTTTTAACTTCAAAGCCTGTATTGTATATTTGCAATGTTGATGAGGCTTCTGCTAAAGAAGGGAATAAATACACCAAGGAGGTTGAAGAGATTGCAAAAAGGGAAGAAGCTGGGATATTGATTATCTCTGCAAAGATAGAAAGCGAGATTGCAGAGTTTGAATCTTATGAGGAAAAGACAATGTTCTTGGAGGAATTAGGGCTTGAACAAAGTGGGGTAAACAGATTGATTAAAGAAGCTTATAGACTATTAAATCTTGAGACTTATTTTACCGCAGGAGTTCAGGAGGTTAGAGCTTGGACATACGAAAAAGGCTGGAAGGCGCCTCAATGTGCTGGTGTTATTCATACAGATTTTGAAAAAGGATTTATCCGTGCAGAAGTAATAAAATACGATGATTTTATTAGCTTAGGTTCAGAGTCAGCATGTAAGGAAGCAGGGAAAATGAGCGTTGAAGGAAAGGAATACATAGTAAAAGACGGAGATATAATGCATTTCCGATTTAATGTGTAAAAATAATAGATACACATTATTAGAAAAGCCTAAGAACGAGTGATATTGTTCTTAGGCTTTTTTAGTTATTGAATTTATAGTTTATTATTTCCCTAATTTCGATTCAACTTCTTCTTTAGAAAGTTTCTTTGTGCAGAAGAACCAGTCATAGCATTTTATCTCTCCCGATTTGTCTTCCATCCTATCCTTAGCAACACCACAAGAACCTGCTGTTGGAACAATTACATCATCTCCCGGTTGCCAATCCGCTGGAAGTGCAACTGAAAAATTATCAGCTGTTTGAAGTGCTATTAAAGCTCTCTTAATTTCTTGGAAATTCCTTCCTAATGCAAGTGGGTAATAGATAATTGCTCTAATAATCCCCTTTGGGTCGATAAAGAATACTGCACGAACTGCTTGTGTTTTGCTTTCTCCTGGTTGAACCATTCCATAAGCACTTGCAACATTCATTGTAATATCTTCAATTAATGGGAATTTGATTTCTATATCCTTCATCCCCTTGTATTCTATCTTTTCTTTAATAGTTCTTAGCCATGCAATATGACTATATAGACCATCAATAGAAAGACCTACTAATTGAGTGTTTAAATCTTCAAACTCTTGTGCCATTGATCCAAATGTCATAAACTCCGAGGTGCAAACTGGAGTAAAGTCAGCAGGGTGAGAGAATAGAATTATCCATTTCCCCTTATAATCTTCTGGGAAATTAATATTTCCTTGAGTTGTTACTGCTTCAAATGAAGGTGCTTTGTCACCAATTCTTGGCATAGGTTTAATTTCGTTTTCCATGTTTTTTTCTTTTTATATTGATTTGTAAATTATTTACTGCAAAATTATTCCTTAATATAGTTCTAACCAACAAATAATTTCTATCTTTGTATTCAAATAATCTATAATTTAACCATTATGACATTACAGCAATTACAATACCTGATTAGTCTAGATAATAATAAACATTTCTTGAATGCAGCAGAAGAATGTGGGGTTACTCAACCAACATTAAGTGCTATGATTCAAAAGCTTGAAGATGAATTGGACGTAAAAATTTTCGATAGATCTCAACAGCCAATTCGTAGTACAGAAATTGGAAAAGAGATAATTGCCCAGGCAAAAGTTATTCTAATGCATTCGGAACATCTAAAAGAAATTATTAAAAACAAGAGGGAAACTCTCGAAGGGAGGCTAAATCTTGCTATAATTCCTACAATTGCTCCTTATCTTTTACCTAAATTCCTTATAGAGTTTAGAAAATCATATCCAAAAGTAGAGCTTAGCGTTCAAGAGATGAAAACATCGGATATTATATATAATCTTAACCAAGCAAGGATTGATGTTGGTATTCTTGCTACTCCATTAGACAGAAATGAATTATTGGAAATCCCGATGTATTATGAGAAATTCCTTGCATATATATCTCCCAAGGAAGAGATTTACAAAAAAGAAACGCTTTCAGCCAATAATATACCTTTGGATAATCTATGGATATTGCAAGAAGGACATTGTTTAAGAGACCAAATCTTTAATTTCTGCACTACTAAAAGAGATTCAAGAGCGGTTTATGAGGCAGGGAGTATAGATACATTGGTTAAGATAATTGACGAAAATGGAGGATATACTGTAATACCAGAACTCCACCAACAATTCTTAAATGAAACTCAGAAAAAGAATATTAGACAAATTGAAAATCCACAAGGAGTAAGAGAAGTCTCTGTTGTAATAAAAAATGATTTTATTCGAGAAAGACTTCTAAACGCCGTTGTGGATACAATCAAATTAATAATCCCTGAGGATATGATAGACCAAAGACTTAAGAAATTTGCTGTTCGTTTATAGAGAAACTAATTTAAGTCCAAGAAATATTGTTCTTGGTTGCATAGGTCCATATATATATCCTGCATCTCTATTTACTCCTTTATCAAAATCGCTTTGGTAAGAATTAAAGATATTCTTTACCCCTGCGTTTAATTGTAAACCAAGGGAATTAGATAATTTAAAATTATAATTAGCAGTTAGGTTTAGATCGAAGAAATCAGGTGTTCTCTCTAATTTATCTTGTGCTATATATCCAGCATAGTGTGGTACAAGCATTTCGCCTGTATAGGTTCCTGTTAAAGATAGATTTAATGGTTTTATTGGCTGAGTGCTTATTGATAGGAAGCCATAACTGTCTGGGGTCCTCATCATTTTCTTTGTTCCTTCTACGCTTGGGTCTTCTGACCAATATTCTGTTTCTTTATATTCATTGTTTTGAAGTGTGTAGCCAAGGGTTAGGACATAATTTGTCTTATATGCTAATTTAGCTGTAATACTTCCTCCCATTATCCTTGCTCCTGATGCATTATATCTTTCTTTTATTACTGCATTATTAGTAGAATCATATCCCAAGTCTCTTAATGCAAATGCATTTGCTAAGTCGGTATAGAATCCTTCAACTAATATATTGGTTTGTATGTTATCACTTAATTGCTTATATATATCTGTAGATAGGCTAAAGCTATTTGATACTTCTTGTTCTAAATCTTTGTTTAAGGTTAAAAGTACTGCCTCTCCTCCTACTTGGAGTACATGGAGGTCTTCATCATATGCTTGTGGGGCTCTATATCCATTTGCATAGGATGCTCTTAATTGAAATTCATCGCTTGGCTTAAATAGGAAGTTTGCTCTAGGACTTAGGATAAGGTTATCAATTAGGTTATTCTTCTCTAATCTTCCTCCTATTAGGAAGCTATATAAACTTGCCTTCCATTCACTTTGAAAGAAGGTTCCCATTATATTTGTCTTTTGGTCAATATATCTATTATATCCTATCATCTCATCTTTTAAACGGTTGGAATTATACTCTAATCCATAGGTTAAGGTAGCTCTTGTAAATAATAGTTTCTCTATTTCATTATTTGCCTGAACTCCCAAAAGATAAGTTAAATCATTACTCTTTCCAAAGGCATTTGGGTCTTGATGGGTCCCAAAATAAGAATCTCTATCTACATATTGTCCTGAGGCGTAAGCACTCACTCTATTCAATCCATCCATTGATGTATAATCGTAGGTTACTCCTCCGCTATGGATTTTATGTTCTGTCATCTCTGTTATATCTGCAAGATGAACTGGTTGCTCAAACTTATTTCCTCCTCTTCTTGTTTCTTGTGTAGTATGGTATTCCATTGTTAGCTTTTGAGAGGGAGTGAATTTATGATAAACCTTTGTCCCAAATGAAAATGCATCCATTTTACCTATTTCTGAATATCCATCGTTATTGGCATCATATGGGTTCTTCTTTCTAAAGGTCTGATAAAACGAAACTCCTGAATTGCGAGTAGAATTGATTAAGGCTCCATTCATATTGAAATTATTTGCAATCGAATTCATCCCTACTAACTGAAAATCATTGGCAATTGAGAATGAGGGACGGGTTGCTTCTTTGGTAATAATATTAATTGTTCCGGCTATTGCGTTTGAGCCATAGAGGGCAGAGCCTCCTCCTTTTACAACCTCAACTCTTTCTATCATATTTACTGGTATTTGTTCAAGACCATAAACGCTTCCCAAAGCTGATAATACAGGTCTAGAATCAATTAACATTTGAGTGTATGGTCCTTCTAATCCATTTAATCTTACTTGTGGTACTCCACAGTTTTGACAATTATAATCAACTCTAATCCCTGTTTGAAGCCCTAAGGCTTGGGAAAGGTCTTGGGCATTATTGGCTTCAAAGTCTTTGTTGGAAAGAACATTTACTATAACTGGAGCATCCTTCCTTAAAACCTCATTACGATTTGCTGATACTACTATCTCATCGAAGATAATCTTTGATTCTTCAAGTTCAAAATGTGCGTGTGTGGATTTATTTGCCTGAACTATAATTTCTATTTCCTTAGTCTTATATCCTAAGGAACTTGCTCTTAAAGTATATTTCCCTGGCTTTAGAGTCCTGATTACAAAATCTCCAGCATCATTTGTTGTTGTTCCTATATTGGTATTCACTACTCCTATATTTACATAGGGTATTGGTTTCTTGGTTTTGGAATCAACCACATGACCTTCAACAGCAGCAATCTCATTATCGCTCTTGTCCTCTACTGCCAATAGGTTTAATCCAATCAAGCTTATTAATAGGGTTAAATAGAATTTAGTTCTCATATTATTATTTTTATTGGTTTCTTTCTTCTTTCATTTTGCAAAATTACTTCTAAGCATAATTATTCCAAATCCCCTAATCAAGGGATATTTTATTTTCTCTATACCATAAAATAATGAATTTCTATAATTATATAGGGATACTCTTAAATTGAAAGCCTCTTTTGGAATAAAAAAACAGAGTATTACTAAGGGAATAAATCATATTATCCCTTGCCTTAATATTATCATGAAAGAGTATTATGTCGTTATCTGTTACGCTTTTTCTAATATTATCCCATACCTTTTCTTTCGAAAGTTTGCCACTATAGTCATAAGAAAGAACTGACCAAAGTATTAATCTATACTTTTTTCTAAGTTCCCTTGCTTGGAAAAAACCTATCCTTCCATAGGGAGGGCGAAAGAGATTTGAATTTACTAATTGATTAGCTCTTTCAATATCCTCAAAATACTCATTATTTGGAGTTTCCCATCCTTTGATATGATGATAAGTATGGTTACCCAAACGGTGCCCTCTATCGATAATAGATTGAAATACTTCTGGATGTTTTTTTATATTATCAGCAACACAGAAGAAAGTCGCCTTAGCATTATACTTATCTAAAATATCTAAAACCTCAGGAGTTACTTCAGGAATAGGTCCATCATCGAAAGTCAGATAAAGAGTTTTGTTTTCTCCTTTTATTTTAAATTCAAAATAGTATAATAAGTATTGGATTAGTTTTGGAATCTTAGCTATCACCATCTTTTCTTTCAATAACTTGTTTTATAATATCGTACTCATATCCTTTCCCCATCAGGAAATTTATTGTTTTTTGCTTTTTAACTTCTGGGTTTCTATCTTTTAGCTCCAAGTATTTTCTCTCGTATAGTCTTTGACATATATTCAAATACTCTTTTTCTTCTATCTCATCTAATCCTGAAATTATACATTGATTTGATATCCCCTTATATTTTAAACTATATGATATTTTCTTCTTCCCCCAATGGTTTTGATGGAACTTACTAATAGCATATAGTTTAGAAAACCTTGTCTCACTTATATAATTCTCAACAATTAGTTCAGAAATCACCTCATCTGCTTCTTCTTGGTTCAAGCCCCAATCAATAAGCTTATTAAACACTTCACTCTGGCACCTTTCAGCAATAGAACAGTATTCCTTTGCTAATTCCATACCCTGTTTAATTGTATAAGCTTTCTTTTTCATTGATTAAATCTCACAAAACAATTTGCAAATGTAAGAAAATGAAGTAATTTTGCAAAACAAAAAATAAAGTATTATGAAATCTATTATATTTCAATTTCTTATTGCTCTGATTATATCAAGTATTTTTATTGGATGTGGGAAAAAA
>WARP01000666.1_pt1 | contig 25168 bp, 26 predicted proteins | sample 4769151 | NCBI WGS metagenome assembly WARP01 (sample SAMN08893023, study PRJNA449175) | gut metagenome | isolation source: rumen sample fed with dry roughage | host: cow | place: India: Nagpur | collected 2016
GGTAACTTTTATTTATAAATTGTATAAAATAAAGAGAATGAAATAAGTTATGAATAAAACAGTTATAGATAAAAATCGGAGTAGTTTTTGTGTCGCCAACAGCATTGAAGGGTTTGCAAGTCCAGAGCCCGAAAAAATGAAGAAGCTTATTACTAAGCTTAGCATATCTAATATTCAATTTACAAAAGAAAATGCACATTCAATTTTATTAAAAGTTGATTATGGTGTATACCTTAGAGTCCTTTTTAATGAAACAAGCGAAAAAGTTGAAATTAAAGAAGTATCAAAAGGGTATAACCTGCTATCTGGACCAATACCTTTAACATTTAGGGGGCAATTAGTATTTAGTAGTATTCTTCTGCTGATTTTGGGATTTTATACATGTTATCAAATGTATGCAAGACCAGCTTTAATTCCTATCATGGCTGTATTAATCGTCGTTGGATCAGTATTATTTATCTTTTGGGCTTTATACTTTAGCATACGTTTAGAACTCATGAAGAAACAGTTGATAGGATGGATTAACGAGTACTAAACAGGTGCCACAACAAAAGCGAGTATACTTGTTATCTATATAAGACTTAGGCACTGTCTGGAATTTTATTATAATTATAAAACCTTAATTTATTGTTTAAAGAAAATTATGGACAGTGCCTATTTCATATCTCAGATACGCACAAACTTTAATGCTTTTAACTGCGTTCTTTTTTGCTTGTTTGTTTTTTGTGTTAACATTTCTGGATCGAAAGTATAATAATACTATTCGGAGAAACAATTAATTTATGGGTATAGGAGAGTTTCCAATTTTTAATATCTTTGAGCGCACTTTCTGAGGAGGTTAATAATTAGGAAAGAGATATAAGTACGCAATGAACAAGACTATATTAATAAGTGGACTTGACAATATTGAAGAGGCTGCCGGAGAGTTTTTAATGAAAAAGCCGGCTAATATGGTTGTTGCACTTTATGGAGAGATGGGTGCAGGTAAGACCACTTTTACAAAAGCTTTATGTAAAGTGTTGGGGGTAGTGGATGGTGTGAACAGCCCAACTTTTAACCTGATTAATGAATACAGGACAGACAAGGGAGAGGTCGTTTACCATTTTGATTTTTACCGTATTAATAAACTTGAGGAGGCCTTTGATATAGGCTTTGAAGAGTTTATTGAGTCCGGAAATCTCTGTATTATAGAGTGGCCGGAAAAAATAGAACAGATACTCCCTTCCGACACATTGCGGGTGAAAATATCTGTTCTTAAGGATGGCTCCAGAGAGCTTGCTTTCTAGTTAGTTCTCAGGATATAACAGGTAAGGGCGTCTCTGCTCCTTAAATTTTGCAACATCTCCTGCCCACATAGCCTTGATCTCTGCTGCTGACTTACCCTCTTTAATCATTTTGCGCACATATCCCTGGCCAATAAGAAGCTCAAAGAAAGAGCGGAAGAAATGGTCGTCAAGGTTTAGGTTGTTATAAGCATCAATTACATATTCCAGATTAATTCCTGCCTTGTTAATCTCTTCAATTGAAGGCGTTGTTCTAAGGTCCACACCGTAACACTCTCTGTTAAGCTGAGGTGGAAATTTTGCTCCCGGGATGCTTTTAGGGGTAAATGAGAATTTGTATCCCTTCATATTAGGATGTCCGTACATCTGGAACGCTTCAGTTGTACCCCTTCCCAAACTCACCGGAGTAGCTTCAAAATAACAGGTTGAAGGATAGAGATAAATTGATCTCATATCAGGAAGGTTAGGGGATGGTTTAACAGGGAGCTGATACATACTTGCATGTGTATAGTTTTTGCACTTGATAACTGTAACATCGCACTGAATCCCATCTTTTAGCCATTTTTCACCATTAATCATGCCCGCCAGCTCACCAAGGGTCATGCCGTGAACTGTAGGGATAGGCAGCCAGCCGACTCCTGATTTATACTTCATATCAAGGATAGGGCCGTCAACATAAAATCCTATTGGATTTGGTCTGTCAAGGACAATCATCTTTACTCCGCTCTCTGCGCATGCCTCCATCATTCTGGCCATTGTTGTGAGGTAGGTATAAAATCTTACACCAACATCCTGAAGATCAAAAACCATTACATCAATTGTCTTCATTAGATCTGCAGATGGTTTGCCGGTGTTTCCCTCGTAAAGTGATTTGATTGGGATTCCGGTCTTTTCATCAATTGAACTTGCTACATGCTCACCTGCATCCGCATCACCTCTGAAACCATGTTCCGGAGATAGTATAGCAACGATGTTTACCTTGAGGGAGACGAGGGAGTCCACAAGGTGTGATTTTCCAATTATTCCTGTTTGGTTTGTCAGAACTGCCACTTTTTTGCCCTTTAAAAGAGGGAGGTATTCGCTTATAGATTCCGCCCCTGTTTTAATGTTTCCGGCAATAAGCAGAGTTGCAAGAAACAGAGTTAGTCCGGTTAAAAATACTTTTTTCATATTTGGGGTTATTGGTTAAAATTTCTCAAATATACTATATAATCTCAATATATTCCTCAGAAGTGCGCCTCTTGAGAGAGCCTATTCTGTAAAGAGGGAAGCCCTCTCTTATAGCTGTTTTTTCAAGCTTTTCCACCCCCTCGGGAAGAACAGCAATCAATAATCCTCCGCTGGTCTGAGGATCACAAAGAAGCATTTTTTGGTTTTCAGTTACAGAGCCGGACTTATGTCCGTAGCTTGCATAGTTTCTGAATGTCCCTCCCGGGATACACTCCTTTTCAATGTAATAAGAGGCTCCGTCAATTCTGGGGATACTGTTGAATTCAATCTCGGCTATTAAGCCGCTCCCCTCAGCCATTTCAATGGCGTGTCCCATCAATCCAAATCCTGTAACATCTGTGAGAGCGGTTACCTCATCAAGTTCAGATATTGCCATTCCGGGAGAATTCAGAGTTGTCATAAGTTTAAGTGCACAGGCCTTATCGTCGTCTTTTGCAAGTCCAAACTTTTCAGCTGTAGTAACGAGGCCGATTCCTATCGGCTTGGTAAGGAATAGTATTGATCCCTCCTTTGCTCCGCTGTTCTTTTTTACTCTGTTTGTATCAACAATTCCGGTTACGGCAAGGCCGAATATCGGATCGGATATATTTATACTATGCCCGCCTGCAAGAGGAATACCTGCATTGTCGCAGACCTCTCTTGCTCCTGCTACAACATCAGCAGCAAGTGATCCGGGAAGTTTTTCAAGAGGCCATCCCAGTATTGCAATAGCCATTATAGGCTTGCCACCCATTGCGTATATGTCTGATATTGCATTAGTCGCTGAAATCCGTCCAAAATCTCTGGCATTATCCACAATAGGAGTAAAGAAATCTGTTGTGCTGATTATAGCCTTCCCGTCACCAATATCGTATACTGCAGCATCATCTTTGCTGTCGTTTCCCACGATCAGATTTGGAAAATTGAGTCCGGAAACACTTCCTTTCAGAATCTCTTCGAGATCTTTAGGGGCTATTTTGCATCCGCAGCCTGCCCCGGGACTGAATTGTGTAAGGCGTGTATTTTCCTTGCTCATAGCTTAATGAGTTTAGTGCTGTTGTACTGGATATCAATAATGTCCAGCATTGTTCCAACGCTGCCGGTTTCAACTTTGTCAAGCAAATTGTAGAAGATAAGACAAGTTTTACATATCACAATTTTGCTCCCCATACTCTCCAGTTTTACTAATTCATCTGTAAAACCTGAATTTTTGCAGGCAACCTTAACACCCTCTCCGTACATACAGATATATGCAGGAATTCGCTGCTCAGAAATTATAAGTGTCAGATAGTTTTTAAGTAAAGTGTGGGCAAGTTCTTCAGGAGCATTACCCATTCCAAATCTGTCAATTATTAAGGCAACTTTTACATTGCCTGATCTGTCATTCATATTGTAACAATTACTAATTAAAAACAATTTTTTCCGCAAGGTTTTTTAACTCCTCTAAGATATTCTCCCCATCCAGTGAATCCATTTTTACAGATGGCAGAGATTCCCTGTCACCAAACCGTGTGTCCAACTGGCTGCCATAGGCCGAATCATAATAGTCCAGGCATATTCTGGCTGATTGTTCTATGTCACCGGAATTGCAGGCATCAAGCGCCTTTTTACATTTGTCAAAGCCGAGGCGCTTCTCTATCTTTTTAATAGAAGCAGCAAGCCCCTCTGTTTCAAAGCAGGCATAATCCCTCATAAGCCTTGCGAGTCTTATTTCATAAGGAGTATCTACCCTTATAAGAGGAGATGATCTCATCTTGTCCCATAAAGGCTGAGGAAGAAAAACCTTTCCAACATTTCTGCTCTCATCCTCAATCCAGACATGGTGGTTAATATCAAGTTCTGCTATCTCTAAGTGAAGTAAATTTTCAAACTGTTCTGTAGATGGCTGATTTGGTTGTCCAAGAGATCCAAAAGCTGAACCTTTGTGATTGGCAAGCCCTTCAAGATCAAGAATCTGCTCACCTGAGCTCTTCAGTAACTGCAGCAGTTCTGTTTTGCCAGAGCCGGTATAGCCCCCCAGCAGGATTATATTAAGCGGGGCCGAGAAACTGTTTTGAACCAATTTCCTGTATCCTTTGTAACCACCCTCCAAAAGATATACTTTTAAACCCACGGTCTCCAGCAGCCAAGCCATAGATGAGGATCTCATCCCACCTCTCCAGCAGTGAACCAGAATCTCAGGAGAGTTAAGTTTAAGTGCAAATTTTGTGAATCCCTTAAGTTTGGGGCCAACAAATTCAAGCCCTTTCTGAACAGATAATATTTTGCCCTGCTGTTTGTAAAGAGTCCCTACTTTTGCCCTCTCTTCATCATTAAACAGGGGTAAAGAGAGAGCCCCCGGAATATGTCCCTGAACATACTCTCCGGGGGATCTCACATCCAACACGGGAAGGCTCTTAGCCTTTATTATAAACTCTTCAGCTGTTAGTACCTTTGCCATACTCTCTGCAAAAGTACTCTTTTTTTCTAGAACTTGAATCTAAGTCCAAGCGATGGCAGGAAGGCAGTTGTCTTGTAGTCTCCTCCAAAAAGGGTTGCATTATTCTGGATATACTTCCCGTTTGTTTTAACACCATGGTTATACTGGAAAGCAAAATCCACATTCATAAATTTAGCCGGTTTATAAGTAAAACCTGTAGTAACGCTTATCTTATCAGAGCCCGGTGAATCCGGAGTATAAAGATTCAAGTCAGAAGGGGTGTTATCATAAACAAATCCGGCTCTTGCAATAAAATTCTTAGTACAGTAAAATTCTGCTCCCACACGGTAAATCATAGTGTTTGAGAAATTCTTCGGAGAGTTCATTTTTACATTAGGGAAGACTATTGATAAAGTATCATAAGCCTTCCATCCCACATACTGCAGCTCAGCTGACAGTAACATCTTGTCCGTAGCTTTCCATGCAATACCAATATTTGTATTAGAAGGGATTGGCAGCTCTGCATCAAATTCTGCACCATTTAGCGCTATTGCACCCTTGATTGCTGCAGGGAAGTTAGGACTCTGTGAAAGCATTCCAAAAAGGGTTTGCAGTTCAGGAGATCCATAGCTTATTGCGGCACTGCCTCCTTCAAGTTTCATCATCACCTTTGAGCGGTATGAAAGTCCTATACTAAGCCTCTCTGTAGGACTGTACAGGATGCCGATATTAAATCCCAGGCCTATCCCGGATTTTCCGCTCAGGTTCATATCAAGCGGGGAGACATTCAGATTATTATTAATTATTGGGTGATACTGAGCAGGAAGAAGTGGAAGGAAAGCTGCAACTGATCCCACCGGCATTATCCCTTTACTCATCTCCATACTACCAAAGTCAGCCATAAGTCCTGCACCAATACTGAGGTGGTCATTGAACTTATATGAAATTGTTGGCTGTACAGAAAAAACCTTCAGCGATATATTCTGGATATATGTTGAACCTGTCCAGTTATCCGGCCATACAAGAGAGTTACCGGCGGGATTTGTAATACTTACCCCTGCATAAAGGTTGTCTATAATCTTAAATCCGGCATAACCAAACAGAGGTGTGCCAATAGGATTGTCTGTCTCAGCACTGTAGTTGCCTGATGTAAACTTTACTTTTGAGAATATGGCAGTAGTTCCTAAAGACAAATCTACCTTACCCTCCATATATGATAACCCTGCAGGGTTAAACAGCATACTCTCTCCACCCAGCTTTAAAGCTGTTCCCAGATGCCCCATCCCAAGCTGGCGTGCACTCTGAGTATTTAGCTGGTAGCCTTCAGCCATCAGCGACAGGCCAATCAGATTGGCCAGAATAAACATTGAAATTTTCTTCAGTTTCATTTTATTAATATTTTGAACGGATGCAAAACTAGAATAAAAAATACTTTTCTATACTCAGATTTGAACAAAAGTCCGTAAAGAGCTGGATGTGAGGGATAAGATAAATATACTATTTCTGATATTAGGTGTATAAAAAAGGCTGACCAAATACTTTTTGGTCAGCCTCAGTAAATTTTATTCGTATATGATCTAATTATTATTCATTTCTGGGATCTCAACTTCATTCTTATAATCACCAATCAGATACCTTGAGAAGTAGTCACCCATTCTCCAGAAGAAGTACTCTGTCATATCACCAAATCCGTGGCGCTGGCCGGGAAGCATCATCATATCAAATCTCTTGTTTGCGCGGATAAGTGCGTTCACCATTCTCAGGGTGTTGCCCGGGTGAACATTGTTATCAATGTCTCCGGTGAACAGGAGTAGCCTGCCCTTTAAATTTTTTGCAATCTCAGAGTTTTTATCAATACTGTATTTAAATGTAGTATCGCCTTTTTCTGTAATACTCTCAAGTACGCCATGGTGCTGTTCGCTCCACCAGCGATTGTAAATATTGTTTTCGTGATTACCTGCTGATGAGACAGCAACTTTAAAGAAATCCGGGTAAACCAGCATAGCTGCCGTTGACATGAATCCTCCGCCAGAGTGTCCGTGAATACCTACCTTTGATCCGTCAATAAACGGATGTTTTGCAGCTAATCTCTCAACAACTACCTTTTTGTCCTCAAGTCCATAATCTCTGAGATTTCCGTAACCAAAATTATGATACCACTTAGAACGGGAAGGGTGTCCGCCTCTGTTACCAACGGTAATTACAACAAAACCAAACTGGGCAAGTCTGTCCACTCTGTCCATTGATTTTGTCCAGGAAGCATTTACAGCCTCTGTCTGAGGGCCCGGATATACATATTCGATTATAGGATACTTTTTGGTTGAGTCAAAATCAAAGGGTTTGTACATAACTCCGTAAAGATCTGTTATACCATCACCAGCTTTAACTTTAAACAACTCAGGGAATTTATAACCTGCTGCAAAAAGGGGAGTCAGGTCAGTCTCTTCCAAATCCAGAATTTTCTTTCCGGTATTGTCATAGAGAGCAGTTCTTGGAGCTGTATTAACCCGTGAATAGTTGCTTATAAAGTATTTGCCATTATCTGATGTATTTGATTCAAAATTGTAATCACCGGGATTTAGAATTTTTAATCCTGAGCCATCAAAATTAACCCTGTACTGATGTGTATAATAAGGATTCTCTCCCTTCTCCCTTGCGTTTGCAGTAAAATATATTACTCTCTGAACAGGGTCTACAGCAGAAACCTCCTCTACATGAAAATCTCCGGATGTAACAGGATTCTTCAATTTCCCGTTTTCATCAAATAAATAGAGGTGAGCCCATCCTGATCTTTCGCTCCACCAGATAAACTCTTTGCCATTATTCACCAGGTTAAGCTGACGAGTCTCAACATATGTATTTAATCTCTCTTCAACCAAAGTTGTCAGAGTATCAGATGTAACAAATGCAGCACACAGATCTACCCTTTTTAAATCACGGCTTGTTCTGGTAACATAAAATTTATCAGTAGTACCCATCCATACACTGTGCATAATGGAGTCTCCATAATTCTTCTGCAGTACAGGCTGATTAAGGATTCTAATCTCTTGATCTTTAAAAGCGGCGCTCTTAATCTCTTTATATGATTTATTCTCCATGTCAAACAGATAGAGATGACGAACCGGAGCTTCACTTTCTCCCGGCATATGATATTTGTATGTTTCCAGCTTTGGTCTTGGGTTGGCAAGAACATCAATAACCCACAGATCTTTTACTTTAGATGTGTTACTTCTTACGAAAGCAAAGCTTTTTGAATCAGGAGACCATAAAATATAGGCTCCTGTTCTCTTCTTCTTATCCTTATCTGTAGCGTACGGGTCGCTGTTGCCACCTCCAAATCCAAAATCTTTAGTCCCCTCTGTTGTTAACTGGTGTTCAACAATAGTTGAGTCCTCGTCATTTTTACGGGCCTTCTCAAAATTCTCCATATCCATCCAGTAAAGGTTGAAATCTCTTGAGAAAACAACATACTTTTTGTCAGGGGAGATGCTTCCCCATCTCGGATATGGTTTTGGAGTTTTATAATCTTTTATTTCAGTAAGTTTACCTGAAGCAATATCATAATCAAATCCATGAACTTTCTTAACCTTTTTGCTTTTGCCTGTCTTCTCGTCCTTCTCGTCCACATCTGCAGTGCTCTTAATCTCAAATCTGAATTTAACATCATCAATCAGACGGATGTTTTGAATTGGGATATTCTGTGCGTCAAAAGGATCTTTTACAATTTCTGTGAGTTGAGCAGCAAGTTTAACATTGTCAAATAGCTGTTTCTTAGATCCTGTTGCGGGATCTGCAATGTAGTAAAAAGTGCCCTCTGTAGTCTGCCAGTTATACCAGAACTTATCAGAGTTCTTAAACCATCTTGGATTTACAGAGGTTGAAAATACCATTTTTCCAACCTTTTTTGGAGAGAATCTGGCTGCCAGTTCGTAGTTTGCTTTTGTCACAGGAGTATTCTGGGCAAATGCAAACGAAACCGAAAAAATAACAGCAAGCAGGATGAGTGTTTTTTTCATAAGTTTATAGTTAGATTAATTATAATTTGACTTTTAAAAGTGTACTTAGTTTAAATCTGGTTAATCAAATTTGTGCTTTTCTTCCATTCACCAACCTCCATATCAGATACAGACCCGTTTTCAATGCGGAATCTCAATGCAGTTCTTACATTATGAAATCCCTGTATTCCTGCTGCTCCCGGGTTGATTGTAAGCATATTGTATTTTTTGTCGTTGATGACTTTTAATATGTGAGAATGTCCGCAGATAAAGATATCCGGTCTGTGTGCTTCAATTAATTGAAGGGCTTTGTAGTCATATCTGCCGGGATAACCACCAATGTGTATCATAAGAACCTTCATACCCTCCACACTCATTATCTGAATATAAGGATGGACTACTCTTACAGGAGTCCCGTCACAATTTCCGTAAACTCCCTTTAGTGGTTTAAAAGCCGATATTTTGTCTGAAACCTCCAGATTGCCAAAGTCTCCGGCATGCCAGATTTCATCAACATCTTTGAAAAACTCCTGAAGTTTTTCGTCAAAAAATGTATGAGTATCTGAAAGAAGACCAATGTATGCCATCAGAGTTTAATTATGATATTCTTTCTGTAAAGCCATATAGCCATAAGGAGAAAGAGTGCCACATACATAAGGGCATACATAAGCGAGCCAAATTCGTTGTGACCCAAAAGTTCTACGCAGCAATTTCTGTATATCCATGATGAGGCTGATATTGTACTCTCTTTAATGGTTAAGTCGTCAGTTACAATCACCTCTGTCCATTTTATTACCCTTCCAAGTGTCTTAGCAAGTACCCCGGCCATAACAAATGCAAAAAGAGGATTAAGACCCATAGCCCTGAAAGGGAAGAATATTTTATCCTTTCCCTTAATATCAATAAAATATATAAACAGTGCCAACATTACTATTGACCATCCACCTGCGTAAAATACATATGAGGGTGTCCACAAAGGCTTATTTATTGGAATAAATATGCTCATTACAACTCCGGCACCCAGTGACAGGAGACCTAAAGTATAAAGTTTTGCAACTGCATCACTTTTATTTGAACTTTTTCTGATAATACCACCTATTGTATAACCTAGCAATACTGTAGCAGCACCCGAAAGAACCCCAAGAAGCCCCTCCGGATCAAAGGCTTTGCCGAATCCATGGTATACATGACTCTCACCCAGTACAGCGACATCAATTGCGCCGGATATATTTCCTTCAAGAGAGAAGGGCTCTACTCCTCCGTAAATAACAAGAATTGCAGTGTGAAGAATCATCAGAACTCCCATTCCTAAAGCAATTTTTCCCGGTCTTTTGAGCCAGAGAGCAAGAGCACCTCCTACCAGGTAGCAAAGAGCAATTCTTTGCAATACCCCCATTATTCTGATGTTTCCCAAATAGTTCATATAATTCTCACCAAATGAGAGAGCTGTATCAGGAGATGTGGGGTAGAATGGATATGCATTTAACATGAGGCCGGTTAAAAAGATCAGAGCAGACCGTTTTATTAGTTTAATAAATGATTTTGCATCAAGTCCGTCTCCATATTTTGCAAAAGAGAACGAAAGGGCCGCACCAACAATAAAAAGGAAGAAGGGAAAAACCAGATCAGTTGGGGTACAACCATGCCAGGAAGCGTGACGCAGAGGTGCAAAAATTTTTGACCAGCTGCCGGGATTATTGACAAGAATCATTCCTGCCACAGTCATCCCTCTAAGCACATCAAGTGCTGCATATCTTTGTGAAGGGGTATTCATAAGGCAAAAATAACCTTTTTTCCTATATTTGCCCCCGGAATGGAACTCTTTTTCACCAATACAATTACAGGCTCAACTGCTATGCTTGACGAGCAGGAGAGCACACATTGTCTTAAAGTCCTAAGACATAAGAGAGGGGACAAAATCACATTTACTGATGGTGCAGGAAAGCTTTATTCTGCAGAGATATCAAATGTCCAGGGCAAAATATGTCATCTTAATATACTCTCCTCGCTGGATAGTGGAGAGGTGAGACCATACTATCTTCATATTGCTGTTGCACCCACAAAAAGCCTTGACAGATATGAGTGGTTCCTTGAGAAGGCTGTTGAATTTGGTGTAGACAGGATAACTCCAGTAGTTGGAGATCATTCTGAAAGAAGAATATTCAAGAAAGAGAGGGGGGAGAGGGTGATTTTATCTGCTCTTAAACAATCGCTTAAGACTACATTGCCCATGCTTGATGAAACTATTGATTTGAGTGATTTCATCAAATCTGAAGCAGTGGAAAGGTTCGCCGGAGCAAAACTTATTGGTCATTGCAATACCGGAGAGAGAACAGAACTTACAACAATAATCGATTCACTCACCCCGACAGATGGGAAGAGGAGAGCCCTGATTTTAATCGGCCCGGAAGGAGACTTCTCTCTTAGTGAGGTTAATCTTGCTATAAGTAAGGGGTTTAGGGATTTTACAATGGGTGAATCCCGGTTCAGGGTAGAGACAGCAGCTGTGGCTGCCATTTCAGCAATGTACTTTCTAAGCAGGAGAAGCTGACAACAACCAGACTACATAACCAACATAAAGAGTAAAGAGCAGAGCCCCCTCTTTTTTGTCTATTCTTATGCCTTTTCCCCGGAATGCAAGAACGAGCACTAGTATTGTTGCCATTGCAGAGATAACAAGGTCTGCCATATTATTCCTGGCAAAAGGGAGCGGGGTTATTGAAGCAGAAATTCCCAGTATAAAGAATATGTTGAAGATATTACTTCCAACAACATTCCCTATAGCTATATCACTGTTCCCTCTGTAGGCTGCCATAACGCTTGTGGCCAGCTCCGGCAGAGATGTTCCTGCGGCAACAATAGTAAGGCCGATAACAGTTTCGCTCATCCCCCATCCACGGGCCAGCTCTGTGGCATTATCAACTATCAGGTCCCCTCCGAATATCAAAGCAGCAAGCCCTCCGGCCACAAAAAAAAGAGATAGCATAACAGGGTATACCTTCTCCTCTTTAGGTGTGTCTTCCTCTTTGATCTGTCCGTTTTTTGCAGACAGGAATATATAATAAATAAAAATAGCAAAGAAGAGGAGCAGAGTGATTCCGTCTGACCTTGATATCATCCCTGACCCCTCTCCCATAAACTGGTCACCCGCAACAGCTATCAATACAAAAGCAGCAAGAATTGCATAAGGAATCTCAATTTTTACAAGGGACCTCTGAAGTCCAATCGGCCGTATCATGGCTGCAATACCAACAATAACAAGGAGATTAAAGATATTGCTTCCTACCACATTTCCAATGGCCATACCGGGAGAACCGCCGGTTGAGGCCATAATGTTTACGGCAAGTTCAGGAGCAGAAGTTCCAAAGGATACTACAGTCAAACCAATTATAAGATCTGATATCTTTAATTTTTTTGCAATTGATGAAGCACCCTTGACAAGATAGTCTGCTCCAAAAATCAGCACAACAAAACCTAATATGAGTAATAAATAGGGTAACATATTATTTTTTTATTCTTTTATAATTTTAACCTCTCCGGAGAGTCCCAGCATCATAATAGATGAGGGTTTTCCTGTGGATCCTGACTCAAATGAATTATCGGCAACCCAATCAGCAGCTTCAATAATGTCAATTGAGACAGATTCAAAGAAGTCTGGGGCATTGGATCCTGAAATATTCGCAGATGTTGAGACCAACGGTTTGCCGAAACGCCTTATAAGAGACCGGCAAAATTGGTGATCCGGGATTCTGAATGCAGCAAATTTATCCTCGGAGATTGCATTGGTTGCCAGCCTCTCTGCTCCGGGATAAATTATTGTCAGAGGTTTGTCATTAATTTCCAGGATTTGCCATGCTATCTCCGGCACCTCTCTTATGTAACGGGAAAGCATATCTGGACCATCAACAAGCATTACCAGGCTATTGCGGTCTTCTCGTCTCTTTATTGCATAAATTTTTTCAACCGCTTTTGGATTGGTAGCATCGCAGCCAAGTCCCCATACAGTATCTGTTGGATAGAGGATAACTCCACCCTCTCTTAGAATCTTTACGGCCTCATCAACAGCTTTTTTTAACTCTTTCTCCTTTGATATCATAACTTATGGTATTATCAGTTCTGTAATTACAGGATAGTGGTCTGACCATGGCTCTTTAGGAGTCCTGTGACTCATTGCCCACCAACCGGATGGGTAAAGGACATAGTCTATCCTCAAAAGAGGCCACAAACTTCCATATGTTGAACTCATTCCCTTCCCGGACTCTCTGAAGCTGTCTTCTTTTCCTCTTGAGAGAATATGGTAAGTGTAGGACATAGGAGTGTCATTAAAATCCCCGCAAATGATTGCAGGTATCTCAGAGGCAGAGGAGTGTGCAGCGATTGTGTCTACTTGTCTTGATCTTCTTTTAAATGTATTTGCCATTTTATCGTGAACATCAAGAAGCTCTTCACTCATCTTTTCGCTATTTGATATCCTTTTTACAAGAGATGTGAATGAGATGCTGTGTGATTCCAAATGGGTGTTGTAAATTCTTATAGCTCTCCCATAGTGGTCAATATCGCTGTAGATACAAAGATTTGTACTCTTCTTAAAAGTAATCTCTCCCGATTCTTTTATTGGAAAGCGGCTCAAAGTCAAATTCCCGAATCTGCTTCCGCTTTTTAGTTTATAAAAGTGGCTGCTTCTGAATGGATACTCTTTGAAAAGTGTCTTTATCATCCCTGTATCCCTTATGTAAAACTCCTGAAAGCATATTATATCCGGGTTATTTTCCCCGCAGAATCTGGCAATACTTCCAAGTGCAGATTCCCGCCCCACATCTCTCTTATGGGCAAACATCCCCACATTGTAAGTCATTACTTTTAAAGAGATGCCCTCCTCTCCCCTGTTGGGCTCTCCCCAGTTAACAAACATATCGGCAAAAAGCAGAGAGGGGAGTATAGTAAAAAAGGTAATCCATGTAGCACCGCTTCTGCGTAGCATCCCTGCAATCAGTAAAGCGATGTTTACAAGTAGTATAGGAATAAAATAGAGACCAAAAAAGAGAGGGAATGATACAAATGACGGATTTATGAATACTGACAGATATGATAGTACCAGGGCCACCCCTGCAACAATAATCATCAGCCTGAAGAGCAATGCAAAAGGCCAGGGAGATCTCCCATGTTTTACCTTTTTGTTTTTTGATCTTCTTCTTCCGGCCATCAGAAGTACATTTTATTATTCTTTTTCCAGTATCTTATAAGGAAGAAACCAAACAGCATACCGCCCAGGTGGGCAAAGTGAGCAATGTTACCTCCTGTATTAGAAACACCCAGTAATAGTTCAATACCGCCAAATATTAGCACAAACCATTTTGCCTTAAGAGCAACAGGAGGGAAAATTAACTGCAGTACATTATTAGGGAAGAGCATTCCGTATGCAAGCAGAACTCCGTATACTGCTCCTGAAGCACCTACAGTAGGGGTCATAAGCAAGTTCTGAATATTTTGAAGAGCATATTGATTCCCTGCTTCAAAAGCAGCTACTTGTGAAGTGTAGTCAAAATAAAGAACAAGAGAGTGGAGAGCGGCTGCACCCAGCCCGGTCACCATATAGTAAAGAAAGAATTTCTGGCTTCCCCACACATGTTCAAGTACTACACCAAAGATAATCAGTGAGTACATATTGAAAAAGAGGTGAATGAAATTCCCGTGCATAAACATATGTGTGACAAACTGATATGGGCGGAAAAACTCAGATTCAAAATAGAACAGTGAAAACTTCTCGTACATGAAATTCCCCGTAAAAAAGGTGATCAGTAACATAAGTGCGTTGATGATCACAAGGTTTTTAATAACCGGCGGTAGTGATGTAAAAAATCCGCCTCCTCTGTATGGTATCATATTGTAAAATTTTATCAATTAAATTATACGGACATTCGTCCCTCTATCTCTTCAACGGATAGAAGCGAGAAAACCGGGTACCCGGATGGTGAGTTTGCTGGTTCTGTACATGCAAAGAGTGCATCAACAAGTCCCCTCGCCTCCAGATGGCTTAGAGTTCCGCTCTTCTGTCTTGCTCCTGCCGAGGAAAGAGTTGAGGCAATCCTTTCTCGTACCTCAGCACCAATATCCCCTCTGCCTTCCGGAAGTATGTTAATCAGAGTATCAGCAAGTTTGTCTACTCTCTCTATTTCACCTGAAAAGCTGTCCGGAATACCTGTCAGCAAATACTCTCCATTCTCACTCCTTCTTATGTCAAAACCAAACTGCAAAATGCGTGCACTCTTTTCATCAACAACAGATTTCTGTGCTTCACTAAGGTTTAACTGAGCGGGGAAGAGTACCTTCTGGATATCTGCAGATTCCATTGTAAGAGATTTTATATATCGTTCAAAGAGAATTCTTTCCCAGGCACGGATTATATCAATAATAATAAGTCCGGATTTAATAGTAGTGGCTATATATCTGCTCCCCACCTGCAGTACAGGCTTCTGAACAATATGCTCCTCCTGGAAAATAGCTCCGCTATCTTTTATAGGCTCCCATCTTCTGTCTGCCTCTCGATTAAATTTTCCCTCTTCAAAAAATGGGTTAAATAATGGGTCATAATCTATTTTAGGAGGCGGTACCCAGTACCCGCTTTTAACTTTGGGAATCTCCGGGGCTCCCTCCTGGTCAAAGTCAATGCTGGGCGTAAAGGAGTTTCTTCCAAGAGATTCTCTTACGGCACTATGCAGAATATCAAAAATTGCGTAATCATCTTCAAACTTGACTTCAGTTTTTGCAGGATGTATATTTACATCAATTCTGGACTGTTCGGCTTCAAAAAAAACAAAGAAGGATGGAAGATGCCCCTCCTGGATAAGATTTTCGTATGCTTTAAGGAGTGCCTTCTGAAAATAGGGGCTTCTGAAGAACCTTCCGTTTGCAAAGAAGTACTGGTTGCCCGGAGTTTTTCTGGCATCCTCAGGCTTGCCGATGTATCCTTTTATTTTGACAATAGTTGTATCAACAGATATCTCTACAAGCTCTTTTCCCAGTTCCCGTCCCAGTATAGACTGAATTCTGAGACGGAGATTGGCCGGAGGCAGGTTGTAAACCTCAACTCCGTTATTGGTGAAATGGAAATGGAGATCCGGGCGGGTAATGGCAATCCTTGTAAATTCAGCAAGAATTTGTCTGTACTCGGCAGCATCGGATTTAAGAAATTTTCTTCTGGCCGGGATATTGTAGAATATGTTTCTAACAGAGAAGATTGAACCTTGTGGTGTTGCAATTTGATTTACGGAGTTAACTTTTGACTCGGATATTTTAACTTCTGTTCCGGTCTCATCTTCAGCTCTTCTTGTCCGGAGAGTAACCTCAGAAACAGAGGCTATTGATGCCAGAGCCTCTCCGCGGAATCCAAATGTGCCCAGCTGCTCCAGATCCTCAATTTCATTGATTTTTGATGTGGCATGTCTCTCAAATGCAAGCACGGCGTCTTCACGGGACATCCCACATCCGTTATCGGAAACCTGAATAAGAGTTCTACCGGAATCCTTTATGGAAACGCTAATTTCCGCAGCTCCCGCATCAACAGCATTTTCCATTAGCTCCTTGACCACAGAGGCCGGTCTTTGAACCACCTCCCCCGCAGCGATCAGATTTGAAACATGTCCCGGAAGTATCTTGAGCATAAGTATTGGTAATCTAACGCAGACTATTTAAAAAAGTTGCTAAGTGCGTCAGCAAAAAAGTAAACCACTGCCATCATAGCAAGGATGGAGACAAGAATAATAATTCTTGATATCATAGGAGACATGGAGCTCTTTCTCCCCTCATAAACCGCCTTTTGAATTTTACCGCGGATATGGCTCCCAATGATATGGACATCATTGTGACTCTCGGCTGCCTTTATCCTCCCCTCCAGCTCCTCTCTCTTAGGATCATAGTAGCGTGGCTGATAGTTAAAGGAGCGATGCTTGGGTACATTAAAGAAATTAAATAAAGCCATTTGCCTCTCTTTTGTTTATATTTACACAAAGATAACAATAATTAATTTTCTGATTTTGTCCTGACATGAAAACTGCAGAAACAATATACCCGCCATTTAGAATCGGCAATGGTTATGATGTTCACCGTCTCGCTCCCAGACTCCCTTTCTGGGTTTGTGGTATTCAGGTTCCTCATGAAAAGGGGTGTATTGCCCATTCAGACGGAGACACCCCTATCCATGCACTCTGTGATGCCATCCTGGGTGCATTGGCCCTGGGTGACATTGGCAAACACTTCCCTGATACTTCAGAGGAGTACAGAGGGATTGACAGCAAAATCCTTCTGAAAAAGGCAGTCCAACTCGCCTCTGAAGAAGGATGGTCTCTTGGAAATTGCGACATAACCATCGCCCTTCAGCGTCCCAAGATTGGACCATTCATTCCCCGGATGCGCCAAATTATGGCAGAGATTCTTGAGTGCGACATCACCGCTGTCTCAATAAAAGCCACTACAACAGAGAAGCTTGGATTTGTAGGAAGAGAAGAGGGTATTGAGTGCTGGGCGAGTGTGCTTATGGTTCGTAAAGATTAGAGACTCTCTCCTGATATATGCCCCCGCAGAGGCGGTATCGGCCACCATATGCCCCGGACCAAACTTGTCCTGAAAGAAGTTCTTATACAAATCAATAAGCCTTGACTGCGGATACAACTCCAACTGCCTTTTGACCACACTCTCAACCTCTTGTCTCTGCTGCCCTAACATCATCCCTCCGCCTCCGGTCACCAGTCCGTAAATCAGCACGAAGCGCACGGCTAATCTCATAAACTTTACTCTTGCCTTACTCTTTTTCATACTGCTTATATCTGTTTGCTAATATAGTATAAAGATCCCACTTCTATATTTTGATCTGAATTGTTTAATAAAATCTGACAAATGATACATCTCCTCAAAAGGCTATTTATAGATAAACAGAGAGATACAGAGGTGCAGGCATGGCAAATATCCGGCCGGAAAGCGGTGAGTTGGATGCTTGAGCTAAAGTTTCCCACGTCAAAGACCAGAAGTAAACTATATACCCACACCGCTGTAACACCCTGATTACCTAAGCATAAGCAATCCACCTGTCAGGTCACCTGACAGGTGGATTGTCTATACATTGATAATCTAAGACTTAGAGCCGCACGGGTTTCGCAAAAATCATCTGCCGAATGGCCAACTCAGGGCGGGCGGGTATCCGCCAAGCCTCACGCCCGGCTCGGGTTGACAGGGATATTCGTATATGTGCTTATAAATCTAGCAATTGCAAATTGCTTTTTGAAAAACTTTTTTAAAAACCAATTTATAAACACCTAACTACCTATTAAATAGACAAATATCCCTGTCAAACCATCGCCCGCCTTCTGGCAATTCACCGCCTCCCGGCTTTAGTTACCCTTTTTGCAGAAAATTCCGACATACATCTGCTACTATAACTTGCATATTGTGTGTGCGTTAACATTTATTCCCCCGGGTGATCCACGGAGTTGATTGTTATCTTAAAAATATACTGCGTGTTACAGCTGCACGGGTATATAGTGTACATAAGGTTGGAGTATATTATTCACTACAAAAATTAATAATTAACCCTCGAAATTTGTCACATCATAAAAAAGTATTACTTTTGCCCTCCCAAACCAAACGCGGCGCGATAGCTCAGCTGGTTAGAGCGCATGATTCATAATCATGAGGTCCCCAGTTCAATCCTGGGTCGCGCTACAAGAGACCCCCACTTTTGCAAAAGCAAAAGTGGGGCTTTGTTTTTTCCACCCGGTCAAGAGCTAGCTCTTGCCGGAGCGAAAAAACAAAGCAACCTGTATGGCATTGCCATACAGGGGCTCTCCACTCTTGGGCTGTATTGCCGACCGTTGCAGGATCACCGACCGCAGGGAGGTACTCCTGGCTTTGGGCTGTATTGCCGACCATAGCAGGATCACGGAGCAAAGCGACGTAATCCTGCAAACAAAACTGCAGATAACTCAAAATCATCACATTTTTTTGTAATTTTATACAAACAAAATTGGAGGATAGAGATATGGAGAGAGAGAACCGAAAAGACGTAGCCTTTTTCGAGGCGTGGCTCAAGAGTAGCAGATACAGTACCCGGACAATCGAGGTCTATTTGAATGCCATCAATGTATTTCTTAATTACTTCGCAGATAAAGATCCCGGGGATATTACAAATTCAGATTTAGTGCTGTTCAACAGGAACTACATCCTTAAGCGCGGATATTCAGCCTCATACCAAAATCAAGTGATAAATGCCATCAAACTCTATTATCAGAAGATTGAGAAAAGGCAACTCTCAATTGAAGAGATAGAGAGACCCAGAAAATACCGCCCGCTCCCGAAGGTCATCTCAAAGCAAGTCGTAGAGCAAATGCTTGTGTCAATTCCCAACTTCAAACACAAAACGGCACTCACCCTTGTTTATGCCTGCGGTTTGCGCAGAAGTGAAATCCTGAATCTAAAACTCATGGATTTGGATTCCAAGCGTAAGACATTGACTGTCATAAATGGAAAAGGGCAGAAGGATAGGGTGCTGCCATTAAGTGATAAACTTATGGATATGATTATCAGATATTACAAAATGTACAGACCGAAAAAATATCTGATAGAGGGACAATCACCCGGAGAGCAATACAGCGAAACAAGCATAGAGAATATCTTTCACAAATATTTGGGAAAAATTATTAAAAATCATAGCTTTACACTACATTGTCTGCGACACAGTTATGCCACACATCTATTAGAGGCGGGAGTAAGTTTGAGATACATTCAGGAGTTGTTAGGACATAAAAGCAGCAAGACAACTGAGATATACACATGGGTAAGTATGACCGGCCTCCAGAAGATCAAAAACCCGACAGATGACTTTGACTTATGAATAAAACATTAACTTCACCCAATTGCTTAATTTATATTATTCAACAAACCTGTTTCAAGCCCCATTATTTCAACTCCTTGATTCAATTTTATTGTATACATAAACAAGTTAGTGGCAAGGCTAAGAAAAAAGATGACAAAGCACAAATTAGAATGACAGAAATAAAGAAAAAATTAAAAAAAGAAGATTTTAATAGAGTTTATGGTTTGTACCCTAAACAGCCTTGGCTATGTGATAAAGAACCCAATCTAATTGAATTAATTGAACTTTGTGATACTCCTGAACATAAAGATTTATTAATAGAATTATTAAACGATTTTAAATATTTGGACCAAAAAGTACTAAATTCCTTCTTAAATTATTTATCTGAATGTATAATTGATGATTCTGGTTTTCAGGAAGAGACAACTATAATAGCATCATTAACGGCTGATGATTCCGCAGATAGTAGTCAAAAAGTTCTTGATTACATAAAAATGCCATTGTTTAAATTGGGATGGAGTAATATAACAACCGTAAACAGGTTTAACGATATTCCAAAACACATTTTAAAAGGAAAAACTCAAATTATTTTAATTGATGAGTTTATAGGAAGCGGTAAGACAATACACCATAGACTAAGAAGTACCAATGGGTGGCCAAAGATAAAATTTGAGATAAAGTTTTGCTTTTTAGCAGGGATGGACTATGCAATAAAAAATATTGAAGACATAGGATATGAAGTTTTTTGCCCTTTGCGATTAAAGAAGGGTATTAGTGAAAGGTATGATGAACCTTATCTTGCTAAAGCAATTGAAAGAATGAAAGAATTAGAGAGTAAATTGGCTCAGCAAATAAACACTCATAATCTATGTACATTTTCACTTGGTTATAATGATACGCAGGCTCTTTATTCATTGGAATCTTGTTTAGGCAATACACCAAATTCAGTATTTCCAATTTTTTGGTGGCCACGATATTTAAATGACAGCTCAAGAAACACTTTACTAACAAGGGTAGAACAAGGATTAAAATGAAACTAACAAAGCAAGAAAGACAAATATTGATTGAGATTTTTAAATCTATTAATGGACTATTTTTGTTTTCATTACATAGTAAATTAAATTTTTCTCCTAAAGAGCTATTCGCTGCAATTGAAAACTTAAAACAAAATGGACTTTTAGATGTAGTCGATGACAGAGTATCAATTACAAATGAAGGTGTTAATTATGCTTCTAGAGTTCCTCTAAAATCCAAATTAGACATACAAAATAAAAAGTTGATTAAGGAAGAATTCTTGGGTAAAAAGATAAATATCAATGAATTTTACATTCCACAGAATTTTGAAAAATAATTTTGAGTATGTTTGCAAATTATAGGGAAGGCATTAAAGAAACTAGCACAAAGGAAGTGAAGTCGCTTCCAAGGTTAAGGTGTTCTTTAACCTCTACCAATAAAATCCAAATCAGAGATTTGAATTTTATTGATGCTCGCTCAGCAGAGCTGAGACTCGCGGTGGTTAATCCAAATTATTTTGGCGATTTCGCCAAAATAATCCGTCTTAACCACAGAGCTGAAGTAAAGAAAGTAGTTAATAATGTCTTCCCTTTATTATGTCTATAACAAAAACATACAATTATTGGAAAAGTAGCTTTGAAAAGTCTGGCATAAAGCCAGAGTTAATTGAAGAATATTTATCTTACATAAAGCCTATACTTAAAAATGACATTCCAATAATTTTTGACTTTAATCATCTCTGTTTGTTGCTTGGCAGAAATCAAAACTATTTGGCTTCTGTGGTAAATTCTAATATAAGCCACTATAGAGAGTTTGAAATTCCAAAAAGAAGTGGAGGAAAAAGAAAAATTACCGCACCATATCCAGCACTTTTAGAATGTCAATCTTGGATTTATGAAAACATATTGACAAAAGTTAAAATCCATTACTCTGCACATGGGTTTACTTTTAATAAGTCAATAATATCAAATTCAAAAGTTCATGTTGGTCAGAATCATTTTCTGAAAATTGATTTAAAAGATTTTTTTCCATCAATTACAATTAATCAAGTTATCACAGTATTTAAATCATTAGGTTATACACACAAAGTTTCATTTTACCTAGCATCAATTTGTTGCTATGGTGATGTTTTACCTCAAGGTGCACCAACAAGTCCAATGCTTAGTAATATTGTTGCGAGAAGTCTTGATAATAGATTAATGAGATTCTCAAAGAAATTTAATCTAAAATATACTCGGTATGCTGACGATTTAGCGTTTTCAGGAGAATCAATACCTGTAAAACATATAGAATACATTACCAAAATAATAAATACATGTGGATTTACTGTAAATGAAAAAAAGACATTTCTACAACACGAAAAACACAAAAGAATTATAACAGGTATTTCAATAGCTGAAGATGTAATTAAAGTACCACGAGAATATAAAAGGAAACTTAAACTAGAAATACATTGTATCCGAAAACACGGATTGTTGGGTCATATGAGAAAACATAAAATAAAAAATCCTGACTATCTTTTAAGTATAATTGGAAAAATACATTTTTGGTTATCTGTTGAACCCGATAATATATTCGCAAGACAAGCATTAACTGATTTAACTAAAAAAGATGAAGAGAAGCCCAGCCACTAACAAGCGGTATAAAACATTGGGGTTTATGTGGTTATGCAATGATTCTGCCCCGCATCAAAGTTTGCTATCGGGTGATAGTTACGTGCTCCGCAATCCCCAACGTTTCATACCGCCAAACCGTTAGGCAAAATAGTAAAATAAACAATCTACATCTTTTAAAAATAACATAATATGAGAAAGATTTTCACATCAATTTTTATTCTGACAAGTATAATTTCATCTGGACAAAATGCCGCAATTGAGGATTTGTGGAAATTGTACAATTCACAAGACTTAAAAGAAGTAATTGAAAAAGCGAAACCACTTATTGAAAAAGATCCTAACAATGTTGATTTAAATTTATTAATGGGACGTTCTTTCGCTGACCAAGCAGATTTTAAAAATGCTCTTCCTTATCTTGAATTAACAGTAAAAAATGATAATAATAATTCTTGGCAAAAAGCATGGGCGCTTAGCTATCTTGGGACTTGTTATTTTATGTTGCAAGATTATAATAACTCAGAATCATCCCTTAACGATTGTATAAAATTAAATGCAACTAAGAATGCAACCAATACAGCTTACGGGCAAGCTTTACTTTTCGGGTTTAACGAGTTTTATAAAACGTGGAAAATTGTTGAAACTGATAATTTCCGTTTCCATTTTCAGGACATGAGCGCAGCGGGAGTCGAAAAATATATATCAGAAAGAGAAGTGGCTTACAAAGAGATAAATGGCTTCTTTAAAAGCACTCTGCCAAAAAAGATTGATTTCTTTGTATGGGAGTCCAGAGAAGATGCTATGAAAGTTCTACATGCAAATTTAGGATTTTCCAAACCAAATTTTTGTATAGTTCATTTGTATTATCAACAAACAATTGGACATGAAATGACTCATGTAATTTCGAATTATACCACAGAAATTAAAAATAAGACCAGATTTATAAATGAAGGTATAGCTGTTTGTTTTGACCTATCCAATCAGGATAAATTAAAATTGCTCAAAGACTATATTGCAGCAAATAATAAACAAGTCGCAATAAAGGATTGTTGGGAAAATGGAGATAAGTACGGAGAAGAAATATTATATCCGTTATCCGGATTGTTTGTGAAAGAACTTATAGATAGTTTTGGAAAAGAAAAATTCCTTGAATTCTTTAAAAATCAAACATACGATAATGCAAAATTGGTATTTGGTAACAAACTTGATTTGATTATTGAAGAGCTTGAAAAAAAGATAAACACATAAAACTACTTTGCCTAACACACGGTAAATTCCATTAAAACGGGATTTTACCGCAAAACCGTTATAAGCCATTTAAAAAGACCAATATGAAACAATTGACTGTCTTAATAGGACTATTTATCTCAATGACATTTTACTGTCATGCGCAATCTCAAACAGAACGTATTGCCAAAGAGATTTGTGATAAATTAAATGACGTGAATCTTGACCAGAGTTCAGAATTTTCTAATAATAAATCAATTGAGATAATTCAATCGACATATTTGAGGAATCAAGAATCAATCAAAAAGCTTATCAGCGAATATTCAAAAACCTATACAAATAAATCTAACATAGAGATTGCAAAACTAGTTGGGCGAGACATAACGTTTTATTTAATGAAAAACTGTAATGTCTATCAGAGAATTACAATGTTCAAGAATAAACCTGTCCCAAATATTTCGACAACGACCGAAAAAGTTGGAGAAGATTTTACAGAGCTTTTGATAGTTAAAACCAAAACAAACAATATTTCTCAATCCCTAGTTGACGAATGTATGATCAAAGCAATGGACAAAAATGAAAAAGAATTGGTGAGAAATTTTGGATCAAAATTTTCGTTGGCGTTCACAAGAGAATTTCAAGCTTATTTAATGACAAAATGTGAACCTTACATGACATGGACAGCGAGTTTATTGAATTAAATGAAAACGGCTTATAACAAAAACTATATGTCAATTGCTATAGCAACTGCATATAGTTCCAGCCGTTACCAACAATACTAAAAGACCAGCAGCAGAATGAAATATCATATGAACGTAGCAATAGGCTATGAAGCAATTTTTGAGGATTACAAAGATGTTAATCCTGTTGATTTAATTTCTGATATACCTTCGATTAATTCATTGGAAATATTAGGCTATTTTATTGCACAGGTTCATACTAAAGAACGTAGTTTTAAAGCGCAAGTGGAATTTTTAAGAATTTGGTGTGGTAGATTACCAAATGAAATTATACCCAAAATCAATGACTTTATTTCAAGAGTCACTTCTGATGGAAAATCAGAGTTTAATTTCATAAACAATATCGCAGCATTAATTCTTATTGAAATTATCCTTGAAAATCATAATGATTTGGAAAAGGTTGATAACTTAACTCCTGAACAAGAGTTGAATCTTTTCAAAGCATATTTATGGTGTAATCAGCACTGGACAGATAAACAAGGTTCAGATTTGCCAAAGGTAAAAACTGCTGATGATTTAATCTCAATAATCTTTCCTGCTCAATTGCCTTATATGGAAATATTAGAATTTAAGGACTTTAGAATTCAGTTTTTAAAAGCAATATATTTCTTTAAGTTTTGTGAAGCTAATGAAGTGTTTAGTTCTTATATAAAAGCGTTTCTTGAGGATTATAACCTAGATAGTTGGCAGACCTATCTGATAAATATTCTAAGTTTATATGTAAGACGTTTTGAGGAGCTTAGAACTCCTTCAATTTTAAATATCCAAGACGAGCATGAATCAATAAAAGATTTTATTAATCAA
>WARP01001152.1_pt1 | contig 25135 bp, 24 predicted proteins | sample 4769151 | NCBI WGS metagenome assembly WARP01 (sample SAMN08893023, study PRJNA449175) | gut metagenome | isolation source: rumen sample fed with dry roughage | host: cow | place: India: Nagpur | collected 2016
CTACCGATTCCGCCATCCGGGCAGTTGTTTTGGTAAACTTTGGAGTGCAAAAATAGCAAAATTAAGAAGCCCGGCAAAAATTATTAGCTGTTGGGGCATTTATTTTTTGCCGGGCAACTACCGGGGTTATTTTTTCGAAACCAGGATCGGTTTGCCGAGTCCAAGTTTTTCCAAAGGTTTAAGCTGGGTTTTGGCATCACCTACCACAATGAATACCATATCACCTGCTCTCATGTGTTTTTCCATCATTTCACGTGCTTGCTCCACGGTCATACCCGCAAGCATCTCTTCTTGCTGCTTCACATAGTCCAAAGGCAGTTTATAGTAAGAGATGTTTTGCAGCAATCCGGTCAAAGAACCAAGGGTCTCAAATGAAGAGGCCATGGATTTTCGTAGGGAGTTGCGGGTTTCGTCCAGCATCTCCTGGGTATATACTGCCGGGTAGTTGGTAATCAAGTCACGGAATGTTGCCAGGGCATCGGGGGTTGTGCTGGCCTGTACGCTGGAGTAGGCAGTGAAGTTGTTGTAGAGGGCACCACCGTCAAACGATGAGTACGCGCCATAGGTATAACCTTTTTGCAGCCTGAGCACATCAAAGAGCATTCCCTGTGACCCATTGCCCAAACGGTAGTTGGCAATGTATGCCGGATAGAAGTCGCTATCGCCGTAGCTGATGCCCTGCTTGCTCACATAGATCATGGATTGGGGAGATCCGGGATTGTCAACAAAGTATATTTGTCCTCCTTTTGCAGGGATACCTTGTACGGGTTGTGGCAATACAGTCTCTTTTGGAGTCCACTCGCCGGCAAGCTGTGCAAGCACCTCTGCACACTCTTCCTGCAGTATGTCCCCGGCAACGTTCACTGCCGCAATGTCGGGTGAGAAGTAGCTGTTATAGTGGTTTTTGATGTCGTCAATAGTGATTTTGGCTATACTTTCGGGTGTGCCTGTATAGGAACGTGCCAAGGTGCCGGTCTCTCCGTACAGCAGACGGTCCCGGGTATTACGTGCCATCACGCGAGGGTCGGCAGAGGCTTGACGCAGAGACTGGAGTGTCTCTTGCTTGATCCTTTCGAGAGCGGCCTCGTCAAAGCGCGGGCTGAGCATGATTTCGCGTGTCAGCTCGATGATTTGGGGTAAGTTGCGTTTTAGGGCAGAGATGTCTATGGACATTTGCTCTATCCCGGAGGATACCCTTATGCGTGCTCCCAACAATCCCATTGCGCTTTCAAGTTCCTCGGCGGTCTTTAACGCAGTGCCCTCATTCATGAGCCTGGCATTGAGGTATGATAGTCCCTCCATTCCTTCGGGGTCGGTGACCAGACCACCTTTGAGTGTGATGTTGAGTTCTACCACAGGGAGTTCGGACTGTGTAATGCCATATACTTCCATACCGTTGGAAAGTTTGGTGTTCCAGATTTGGGGCAGATTGATGGTTGGGGTATTGGGGAGGTAACCGGGCTCTATGGAGCGGTCGATTTTGGAAACACTCCTTTCATAAGGGTCGTCAATGATCTTGCCGCCTTGGGATTTCATCTGCTGGTCCTCTACCTTTTCCAGGGTTACCTCTGCCATCCTGGAACCCTCTACCGCAAGTGAAGCCTGGCCACGGGGAACCATACTAAGGACTAGATGTTCCTTGTTTTTGAAGTACTTGTCATAGACCTCCATTACTTGCTCTGCAGTAATATTGCGGATAATTTCCAGGTCTTTGATAGATTTGTCGGGGGTTCCCGAAAACTCATTGTCCCTGGCCATCATTATGGCTTTACCCATTATGCTGCTGAGGCGGTTGTACATGTTTACCTCTGTCATCACTTTATACTTCTCCAGCTCCTGTGGGTTGACACCCTCTTTTTCGAACTTTTCGAATGCTTTGTTAATCGCACCATATACATCATTGAGATTAATGCCGTCGTGAGTCCTTACGGAGATTTGGGCCTGACCGGCCACCTCGCGGGACATGCTGTACGCACTGACATTGGAGGCCAGTTTCTTCTCATCTACTATCACTTTGTAGAGGGGAGAATTTTTACCTTGGGCAAAAAGGGTGGTAAAGGCCGATAAAACATATGAATCGGGATGGTATTGTTCTACAGTCGGGTAAACCGAGGTGATTTGCGGCAAGCGTGCATATGCATCTTCCCACATTACATATTTACTTGCTTCCAGGGTAACAGGCTGTGGTTTTGGAACCTCCACTTTATGTGGGTTGGGGATCTCTGCAAAGTACTTGTCCACCAACTCCTTTGCCAATGCATTGTCAAAATCGCCCGATATCACAAGTGTGGCGTTGGAAGGCACGTAATAGGTGCTGTAAAACTCTTTAACATCATCGATTGTGGCGTTGCGCAGGTCTTCGATTTCTCCGATGGTGGTCCAGCTGTATGGGTGCCCTTGCGGATAGAACTCTTTGGCAATGATAATGCTGCTCTGTCCATAGGGCTGACTGTCGTAGTTTTGGCGTTTTTCGTTGGAGACAATGTCAATCTCCCTCTCCAGTCCTCCCTGGGTCACTGTGTTGATGAAAAAACCCATACGGTCTGATTCCATCCAGAGTACCTTTTCCAGTGCATCACGGGGAACAGTTTCGTAGTAGTTGGTACCGTCGGCATTTGTAGAACCGTTGAAGTCACCACCCAATCGGGCAATCTTTTGGAAAAAGGCGTTGCGCGGCAGGTTTTCGGAGCGTTGGAACAGCATGTGTTCAAAAAAGTGGGCAAATCCGGTACGTCCGGGCTTTTCCCTGCCCGAACCCACATGGTACTGTATGGCCACGGCCACAATGGGGTCGGAGTGATCCTGGTGGAGAACCACCTTGAGTCCGTTGTCCAGGGTATACTGCTCATATGGCAGCGATATACCGGGATCCGGGGTGCTGCAGGCTGTGAGCAAAAGCATTGTTGCTGCAGCCAGTGAGGTTAATCGTGATAAGATTGACATGGTTTGTTGGTTAATGGTTTGTAATTGGTTGGTTTTGTTACAAATTTATAAAAAGTTGTCTATATGGAATAAAATATCTTACCTTTGTGGCGTCTCTCAGTTTTGGGAATTCCGTGAAATCCGGAAACAGTACCCGCTGCTGTGATGCTTTTCCCGATAGGGTTCATCCGCTTTCTAACCACTGCCAAAAACGGCGGGAAGGTGCGGAGGTAAAAGCTAAGTCAGAAGACCTGCTGGAGCGCAAACATATAATCGAACTTTCGGGAGATAGGGAGCGATGTACAGAGGTATATCTTATTTATTGTTTTTTGCATTTATTGCAATCACCGCAGAGATTTCTGCCGGTGCGAATTCGTTTACATCCGTATCGCAGATGCCTCAAAACGACAGTATTAAAAAATATCGTCTAGACTCGGTCACTGTGCGGAGTGCAGTAAAAAACAAAGTGACAAAAGAAAGTGCCTTTGCGGTGGGTACCAATGTGCAAAGGGTTGATGCCGGAGTTATCACCCGTATGGCCGGACTGTCATTATCGGAACTGGTCAAGGATCAAAGCTCAGTTTACATAAAAGAGTATGGGAGGGGTATGGCATCCTATATTTCGGTAAGGGGAACCTCTTCTTCTCATACGAATATTGCCTGGAACGGGATTAACCTTGCTGTTCCTACCTTGGGACAGGCAAACTTATCCCAGGTACCGATCTACTTTTTTGACAAGATGGAGTTGCATGTTGGAGGGAGTGCAATGTTGTACGGGGATGGTGCCATTGGGGGGAGTATTCAACTCTCTACGGTTCCTGTTTGGAAAAAGGGATTCTCGGGCGACCTCCTGCTTTCGGGCGGCAGCTATTCGACACTCTATGGTGCGGGTACATTAAGGTATTCCAACGGCCGCACAGAGAGTCGTTCCAGTCTGTTCGCCACATCTGCCAAAAATGATTACACTTTCCGGAACAATACGAAACCGGGTCACCCAAAGGAAAGGCTCAACAACAGCGGTTACTCCAATCATGGAATACTTCAGGAGGTTCACCGCAAATTGAAGGACTCCTCCGTTCTGTCGTTCAGTTTGTGGTATCTCGATCATGACCGGGAGATACAGCCATCGGTTGCCATTAATGACAGGCCTCAGCACTACGCCTCTGTCAGGGACCGCAACATCAGGGGAACATTGCATTACGGGGCATCTTCCAAAAGGGTGAGCTACTCTTTGAAGGCATCATATGCAAATGATTTCCAGCAATATGAACAAGACATTATAGAGGCCTCCAGGTTCTCTGCTCTGGCAGAGCTCCAGTATAATTTCAATGGTATCACTTTTAAGGGAGGAGCTACAGCCGAACATACAATTCCTGCCGCGCGGTCATTTGCCGATTCGGTAAGGGAAAACAGGTTTTATGTTTACGGAGTGGCCAGGTATATTCCAAGCTCTCTGCCGGGTCTGCTGTTTTCGGCCGGTATCCGGGCAGGCAGTGTAACCAACGGGAACGTGCCCCTGATGCCCTCTGCAGAGGCAAGATATACTTTGCTTCGCTCAAAAGGTCACAATCTGGCAATCAGGGGAGCTGTGTCACGTAACAGTCGTGTGCCTACCCTCAATGACCGTTATTGGGGAGGTGTCCATACCTATCTTAGGAGCGAAAATTCTTTTACAGTAGAGGGGGGGAGTGACTATCACTGGTTTAAGGGAAGTCGTCGGGCAACTGCTTCGATCACCCTATACAGCAGCAGTGTGAACGACTGGATAAGATGGCTGCCTGCAGGAAACGTCTGGCGCCCCCAAAATGTGCCAAAAGTCCACTCCAAAGGAGCAGAGGCGTTGTTGTCAACTGAGGCTCCGCTGGGTAGGTTCGTGGGGGGGCTTTCTGTAAATTACAGCTATACATCAATCAAAATGGTCAAAGGGTTGAGGGAGGGAGATCCTTCAGTAGGCCGTCAGCTGGCTTTCCAGCCCAGGCACTCCGTAAGGGGATCGTTATCATTGTCGGGCGGTCCGTTCCTGTGGTTTGCCACAATTTCATTCACCGGCGACCGTACCACTTTGGATATCTTTGACGTGCTTGACCCGTATACCCTTTTGGATGCAGGGGCCCGGTACAAGGGAGAGTTGGGTGGGCATAAATACTCCATCAACCTTACATTAAAGAATATCACGGGTACTAATTATCAAAATGTAAAATTTTACGCCATGCCGGGCCGTAACTACAACGTTGCTTTTAGATTGTATTTTTAAATAATTGAAAAATGGAAAGAAAAATTTTTGTCAAAATTGTATCAGGTCTTTTGCTGACCTTTTTGTTGACCGGGTGCCTCAAAGATAACATGGGTCCCGATGTTCCGACCAGCAAAAAGGTGATGATCCTCAACCAGGGTAATTTTACCGAACATTCGGCAAGCATATCATTATATGACGAAGAGACCAAGCAAATCCAGAACAGGGCTTTCGAGACAGTCAACGGCCGCTCGATAGGGGCAACAGTGGTGTCGGGGTCACTGATTGGCAACACAGCTCTGTTGGTTTGCAACTACCCCGATAAAATTGAGATTGTCGATTCCTGGACAGCAATTGCATTTTCGGAACCAATCACCGAAGGACTGGCATCGCCACGTAATGCGATAGCTACCACTAACCGTATATACGTTACCAACTGGGACTACACATATAATGAGACTCCATCGGGTTGGTGGATCTACCCGGATTCATATATTTCTATCTATGATATTGTATCCAGGCAATTTATAAAGAAGGTGAAGGTTGGTACCGATGCCGAGGGGTTGCTGATAATCGGCAACAAAATGTTTGTTGCAACTTTGGAGGGGGTGAAGGTGTTCGAGATCATGGGAGACAACCTTAACTTTATGACCGTTTTGCGGCCTCAGGACACAGAGGGTGGTGCAAAACATCTGGTAGTTGACAAGAACTTCATGGTATGGGCATCATTCCCGGGCACAGGTGTGGTTAAGATTGATCCAAACACTCTGACAATCAAAACAGTTGTGGATGTTCCCGTGGATTCCATGGATGGGTATATTGCCAGCGATCCCATGAGAGGGAAGATTTACACTTACAACACTACTTTTGACCAAAACTACTCACCGGTAGAGGCCAACATCTATTCGGTTGATACTTCGACAGGCCAGGTATCCGTATTCTTTACCGGTACATATTTTTACGGAGTGGGTGCAAGCCCCTACACCGGCAATGTATACACTGCAGAGGTGAGCTTTACCTCCAACTCTGTTATGAAAACAATAACTCCGGCAGGGCTTCCCGACGGGAGTGCCACAACCGGAGTAGGTACTTTCAGGTTCCTTTTTTACCTTAAAGGAGAGGGGCTGGATTAGTCCGGGATATGGTACCTAATGGTTTTGACTATGTCCGGATGGATACTGTTTGCCACCGGACAGGTCTTAACCGAAGACTCGATGAACCTCATCTCCCTGTCGGAGTAGCGGCGGGGCAGGTAAATATCAAGGATCAGCTCGGCAACCCTTCGTGGGTTGGATGCCATTACCTTCTCGGTCTCTATGCGGGTGCCGTCTATGTCAAAACCATGTGCCTGTGCCGATATTCCCATTATGGTGAGCATACAGGCTCCGAGTGAAGTTGCAAAAAGATCGGTGGGCGAAAACATCATCCCTTTGCCGTTGTTGTCTTCGGGGGCTTCGGTCATGATTTTGCTTCCCGATTTAAGATGCTCGGCCTCTGTCTTTAGTTCGCCGATATAAATTGTCCTCATTTTTGTCATATCGATATCGTTTTTATTGTTTAGTATTGTTTCCTTCGTTTTGTACTGCAACTCCTTTGAGGGTTGCAGAGGAGCATGATGTAATCTTTACCAGGACATAATCCCCCACCTTGTACTCCCCGGCGGGGAACACACACACCTTGTTCTGGGATGTCCGTCCGAAAAGTTCACTGGAAGAGCGTTTTGAACGGCCCTCGACAAGCACTTCGAAAGTTTTTCCCACATCGCTTTTGTTGGAGATATGGGAAAGCTTGTTCTGGAGCTCAATAATCTGGTTGAGTCTTTCGTTTTTTACCTCGGCAGGTACATTGTCGGGATACTTGGTTGCCGCTGTTGTGCCCGGCCTTTCGGAGTACTGGAACATGAAGGCTGTATAATACCCGGCCTCTTCCATCACAGACAAGGTCTCTTTATGGTCCTCATCGGTCTCTCCCGAAAAGCCCGCAATGATATCTGTGCTCAATGAGCATTCGGGAAGGATCTCCTTTATCATCCTTAATTTGGCCAAATACTCTTCCCGGGTGTATTTTCGGTTCATTCTCTTAAGAATGTTGTTGCTGCCCGATTGTACTGGAAGGTGTATATGCTTGCATATGTTGTGATTGGATGCAATTGCGCGGATAACCGGCTCGTCTATGTCTTTGGGGTGGGAGGTAGAAAACCTTACCCTTAGCAATGGGTTTACTTTTGCCACCATCTCCAAGAGCATGGCAAAGGTTACAGGTTCTTCCCCGTCCTTTTCCTTCCGGTTGTAGGAGTTTACGTTTTGCCCCAGCAGGGTCACTTCTCGATAGCCGTTTTCGAACAGGTTTTTGGCCTCGTTGACTATGCTTTGCGGGTTCCTGCTGCGCTCCCTTCCCCTCACATAGGGAACCACGCAGTAGGAGCAAAAGTTATTGCATCCCCTCATTATCGAGATAAAGGCAGAGACACCGTTTTTGTCCATCCTCACAGGGGAGATATCGGCATAGGTCTCTTCTTGGGATAGTAATGTGTTGATTTGTTTTTTACCATCTTCCAGACCCGACAGCAGCAATGGCAGTTCCCGGTATGAGTCGGGACCGGCCACTATATCTACTGTACCGTTTTCCAACAATTGCTCTTTGAGCCTTTCGGCCATGCACCCCAGGATTCCAACCTTAAGCCCTTTGTTGCGGCGTTTGAGGGAGCGGAAATAGTCCAGCCTGGACCAGATTTTCTGCTCGGCGTTATCCCTTATAGAACAGGTGTTGATAAAAACAAGGGAGGCATCCTCAAGCTTTTCGCAAAGTGAGTAACCATTGTTTTGCAAGACCGAGAGTACAACTTCGCTGTCGTTCACATTCATTTGACAGCCGTAGGTTTCTATGTATACTTGTCGAAGTTTTGAGTCTAAAATAGGTTTTACGGAATAGAATTTGTTTGTCATCACCTATGTAATTATTCTGCAAATATATGCTTTTTTATACCTTTGCGGTTATATACCCTGGAAATGATGAAGAGATTATTGGTTTTGCTGGCATTCCTGCCCTTGGTTTTGAGTAGCTGTTCCAAACTTGGAGAGGTGGAGGTGAGGGAGTTGGAGTTAAAGAGTTTCCAGCTTCTCAGTACCACATCGGCAAACATTGAGGTTGAGTATGTGATCCACAACCCTACATCCAAAAAGCTGATGCTGGACAACGTTAATGGCTTCCTTAAAAAGGGAGATGTGAATTTTGCACAGGTTACCCTTATAGAGGCCGACACGGTGGCAGCAAAAAGGGTGAGTATTAACCGGCTTGTCTTTAAGCTGGATATACAGGACCCGCTTTCATTGCTTTCCATGGGTCTTAATATTTCCAAATGGCACTATTCGGATTTTACAGTTGATGCGCGTGCAGTGGTCAAAACATCGGGCGGAGGCAGGAGAATAATAAAATTCAAGGATATGTCAATGGAGAACTTACTTAAAAGATTATAATTGGTCATGAAATACCGCTTTTTCATTATTTTGACATCAATCCTCTTTTTGGGAAGCAAATCATACTCCCAGACAGAGGTAACCACCTCTACCCTCCCGGACTCCCTGGTCAGTAACGTCGAGATCCTTGACTCGGCATACCTGGGAACAAATATTTTCGATATCCTGGGGCATCGCAGCTATGCCGGCGGTGAGGTGCGCCTGTTGCAGAGCCACCTTGTAAGGGACGCTGTAAACAACTACATTGCCAATGCATCAAAACGGAAGATTCCGGGGTTCCGTATAAGGATTTTCTTTGACAATAAACAAAATGCAAGGGTAAGCTCCGAGGAGCTGGTAGTCAGTTTCAAGGAAAAGTATCCCGGGACAGGTGTATACAGGACTTATGACAACCCTTACTTCAAGGTTACTGTAGGTGACCTGCGCACCAGATCCGATGCAGAGTGGTTGTTGAGGCGCCTGGCCATCGATTATCCTGCAGCATTCATTGTAAAGGAAAACATTAATTTTCCTCCGCTATAGTTTCACCCTCCACCATTTGGGCTGGAACTTGAGTGCCAGCCTGCGCAGAGGCGTAAGGTAGCGTTCTATCTTTTCCGGGTAGATTTCGGGGATGTTTATCATGATACCGGTCTCTTCCACTCCGCCAAAACTTTCGTTGACAGCTGTGCCAAATACCTTCATTGTGGGTGAGAGGTTCATATAGGAGTTGATGAGCGGAGGTATGTTCTCACCAAGCCCGCGCACCTCTTTGGAGAGTGCTTTGTATGCCTCTTTGTAATCGGTGTGGCAAAAGAGTTCTTCGAAGTAGGGGTTTTGGTTGTCGTACTCCAAAGGGGAAACGGGAACAACCAGTTTTTGCTCATCCCGGAAGTACTGGTTGAGGAAATAGAGCAGCGTGTTGCGTGCCCTTTCGTTGTAAGAAGAGTACATGGTAACCTTTCCAAAGAAGTATTTGATATGGGGGTACCGGAGCATCAGTGCCCCCAGCCCGTCCCATAAGTTGTCAAGGGCATAAAGACCTTTACGGCGGATGTTTGTGCTTTGGTAATTGGGCTGGATAAAGGAGCGTCCTAACTCAATTGTAAAAGGGAGGTAATCTTTAATGAATTCTTCCGAAAAATTGAAAAGTTCGCTGGTAGCCATATGGTGAGTAGCCAGTCCGGAGCACTGTATGTAACGGTAACCTCCTAAAATCTCCTGATCTTTGGGATCCCAGACTATAAGTTGTTTGTATGCGTTTTTTGAGTCAGTGTCAAACTCATCCATGTCCATGGCTTTGCCGGTACCTCCCCCTGCAAGCCGGAACGAGATTTCCCTGAGCCTCGCTATCTCCCTCATGGTATGGGGGGAGTTATGAGCTGTTACCTCGAATATCTTGTTGTCGCCCTTACGGGTGTTGCGGATGAATTTATCGCTGTTGAGTTCTTCGTTGATCAGCTTTCTGTCAACTGGTTGTATAACGGGTTCCATAATTATTTTTTTAGTGAATAGACCCTCTCCCTGATTGTCTTGTTCCATTCTGCCACACTCTTTTCGTTGGAAAGATTTTGCCAGGAGACAGGTTTTCCAATGTATATGTCAAATTTAGAGTTCTTTTTCTTAAACATTTCACGGGGCAAAAGGATTGTTTCGTAGTTGAATTTTATTCCCAGTTTTTTGCGGATGTTTGCAAGCCTGTAAAACAAACCCGAATTACGCCCTTCGAAATATACAGGGAGGATATCCCTTTTATAATTGATTGCCTGTGTTATGTAGCTCTTTTTCCATTCCAGGTCTTCGATTTTTCCATTTATGCTTCTGGAGCAGAGGCCGGCAGGAAAGTACAGGATTTGTGCATCGGACTCATAGCTCTCTTGTATCATACGGGCTGTCCCGGTGCTCTGTCTGCCATATTTGTTAACCGGTATAAACACCGGTTTCAATGGTTCTATGTGGTATAGCAAGTCGTTTACAACAAATTTGACTTGCGGGAATAACTTTCCAAAAAGTTCTATCATCACAATTCCGTCAAGACCTCCCATTGGGTGGTTGGATACGATTATATACCGCCTCTCTTTATCGAGATTTTGAATACCGTGTGTATCGTATGTGATATTGAACTTTTTAAGGGAGGCAGAGGCAAACTCGGCACCTTTGAGATGGCCTGACTCTTCCAAAAGGGAGTTTATCTCCTCCTGGTGGACAAGCCGGCTTAGCCAGTTAATCATAAATTTTGGTATAACTTTAAGCAAGCCAGGATTTTTGTCTCCTATGACTTTTTGTACATCTATCTTCATTTTAACTCTTGTCGCCGGTTATTTTTAGCTTGGATGACAAGCGCGAAGTTAAATAAAAATCATATCTTTGCATAAACGCTCCTAATATATGTTAAAACAGGGATTACAACAAAAGTTACAACAGAAGCTATCCCCGCTTCAAATACAAACAATCAAGTTGCTGGAATTGCCCACAATGGAGTTGGAGCAGAGGATCAAAAAAGAATTGGAGGAGAATCCTGTACTTGACGAAGCCTCCGACGGAGAAGATTCGGACGACGGGTCAGGGGGTAATGTTTCCCTGAGCGATTACACATCGGATGACCAGATACCCTCATACAAGCTATATACCAATAACCAGGGCAAGGATCTAAAACCACAGTACAGTATTTTCTCGGTAAAAGAAAGTTTCCACCAAAACCTTATAGGGCAATTGGGTTACAGCCAAATGGACTCCAGGTCCAAGCTGATTGCTGCCTTTATAATCGGGAGCCTTGACGATGACGGATACCTTAGGAGAGATCTGGAATCCTTGGCAGACGATATTGCATTTCGCCAGGGAATAGAGACAAATGAAAAAGAGCTTGTCAAGGTTCTTAAGAAGATACAGGAGTTTGAGCCTGTGGGGGTTGGTGCAAGGGACCTGCAGGAGTGCCTGCTGCTCCAGATCAAAGTAAGGGAGCCCTCTGCCACCAGGGAACTGGCCGAATTGATACTTGCAGACCATTTTACTGAGTTCACCAAAAAGCATTACCAAAAGATCATGTCCCGACTCTCCATTACCGAGGAAGAACTCAAAGGGGCAATCGACGAAATATTACGGCTCAATCCTCGCCCGGGAGGTCAGATTGATGACTCCTACACTGAGCAGGCCCAACAGGTGGTTCCTGATTTCCTTTTAGAATACAAAGATGGTGAGCTGGTTATGACAATGCCACGTTTTAATGTGCCTGAGCTTAAGATAAACAAGCGATATGCCGATCTGCTCATGAAGTCTGCTGCATCTGACAAAGCAGGCAAAGAGGCTGCCACTTTTGTAAAACAAAAGCTGGACTCTGCCAAGTGGTTTGTAGAGGCTATAAGGCAAAGGCACAACACCCTTAACAATACAATGAACGCCATTATAGACTTTCAAAGGGAGTTCTTTGTAGAAGGCGACGAGAACAAGTTGAGGCCGATGGTCCTGAAGAACATAGCAGAAAAGACTAATCTTGATATCTCCACAATTTCCAGGGTCGTTAATTGTAAATACATCCAGACTCATTTTGGAATTTATCCTTTGAAATACTTTTTCTCGGAGGGGCTGATGACAGAATCGGGGGAGGAGGTTTCTACCCGGGAGATCAAAAACATTTTGATGGAGAGCATAGATGTGGAGGACAAGAAAAAACCTCTGACCGACGAGGAATTGGTTTCGGTATTGCACGAAAAGGGATACAAGGTTGCACGGAGGACTGTTGCCAAATACAGGGAGCAGCTCAACATTCCCATTGCCAGGCTTAGAAAGGAGCTTTAAAATAAACCAAATATGAAAAATTTTGTTTGGGGAATATTACTTATTTCCATTATAATCGGTTGTAAAATGAAAGAAAACGCAGATCTTATAATTGTCAATTCAAAAGCCTACACTGTGGATTCCCTCTTTTCCGTCCAAACGGCAATAGCCGTAAGGGATGGCAAGATTATGGAGACTGGCAGTGATGAGGATATCCTTGGAAAATACAAATCGGATAATGTAATTGACCTTGCAGGATTTCCTCTTTACCCCGGGTTCAATGATGCCCATTGTCATATAACAGGTCTTGGTATGGGACTGGGCAGGGTAGACCTGCGGGGCGCCACTTCATACAAGGAGGTACTAGAAAGGCTTGTCAAACGACATAAGGAGAGCTCTCCCTCTTACCTGGAGGGGGATGGCTGGAACCAGACGTTATGGGAAGAGGGGGATGATTTTCCCGACAATAAAGAGTTGAGCCGTCTTTTCCCGGATATACCGGTTATACTATACAGGATAGATTATCATGCTGTTATCGTAAATGATGCCGCAATAAGGGCATTAGGCATCTATCCGGGAGACAAGTCAATCCCCGATGGTGAGGCAATAATGCAAAACGGGACCTTCAAAGGGGTTTTCCTGGAAAATACAGCGGAGAGGTTCCGGCAAGTATTGCCTGTTCCCGACAAAAATGAATACTCACGTTTGTTGCTTGCTGCTCAACAGGAGTGCTTCCGTAACGGACTTACCTCCATATCGCATGCAGGAGAGGATGCAGAGGTGATTGAGGTGATGGAAGAGCTTAATGCAAGCGGAGAGCTAAAACTCAGGACAGACATATGGCTGACACCGAACCAAGCTACACTTTCAAAATACAGCCAACCCTTTTCCCGTGGAAGGATCAGGATAGGGACCATAAAACTTTTTGCCGACGGAGCACTTGGCTCCAGGGGGGCACTTATGATTGAACCCTATTCCGATATGCCACAAACCAAAGGGATTCCTGTGATCGGGGCCAATGAGTTCGATTCTCTTTGCAGGTGGGCAGCCGAGAGGGAATTCCAGGTTGCGATTCATTGCATTGGAGATGCTGCTAACAGGTTTGCACTGGATACATACGCCAAGTACCTGGACGAGGGCAATGACCTTCGTTGGAGGATAGAACATGCTCAGATTATAGCTCCCGGAGATCTTGAAAAATTCGGGAAGTACCGTATTGTACCCTCAATCCAGCCAACACACGCAACATCGGACATGCTTTGGGCCGATGAGAGGATTGGTGACAGGCTCCGGAACGCCTATATGTACAAAGAGTTGCTGGACCAGCTAGGGTGGATACCCTCCGGCACCGATTTCCCGGTTGAGCAGGTAAATCCTCTTTATACATTTTTTGCCGCAGTTTCCCGCAGGAATCTGGATATGGTTCCGCAGGGTGGTTTCCAGATGGAAAATGCACTTAGCAGGGAAGAGGCATTGCGCTCAATGACAATTTGGGCTGCCAAAGCCTCTTTTGAGGAGGCTCTGAAAGGCTCACTGGAACCGGGTAAGTATGCCGATTTTGTGGTTTTGGACAAAGATATCATGACACTCGACGAGGATTCTATCCCTGCCGTTAAAGTGCTTAAAACCTTTGTAAACGGAGAACTTGTGTACAGCAATTAAAGTTTGCTTCCGTAAGCCAGGTCGCCTGCGTCACCAAGGCCGGGCACAATGTAGGATTTGATTGTCAGCTCCTCGTCAATTGCCCCTACCCATAAGGTTACTTTTTTGTGTGGCAAATGCCTGGAAAGGTATTCAATGCCATCCCTGCTTGCAATTGGGCAAACTACATGAGTGTGTACCGGGATTTCGTTTTGGCAGAGACTGTTGTAGGTGAGCACCAAGGAAGAACCTGTAGCAAGCATGGTGTCGGCCAGTATAAGTGTTTTACCGCCAAGTGCAGGAGTGCTGGTGTATTCTATCTGGATTGTGAACTTGTTGTCTTTCCCGTATTTGCGGTATGCAGCTACAAATGCGTTTTGGGATTTGTCAAAGACACTGAGCATACCGTGGTGCAAAGGGAGCCCTGCCCTTAAAATACTGGCAATCACAATCTCATTATCCATTGTGTTGCACATGGCAATCCCAAGCGGAGTAGTCACCTCCTTGGTGGTATAATCCAGGATCTTGCTGATTTCGTAAGCAAAAACGGCACCTATCCTCTCCAGGTTGGTGCGGAATCGCATACTGTCTTTTTGAATAGCCGTGTCCCTGATTTCTGCTATGAAATTATTCAAAGCCGAGTTAGCTTCGCCCAGGTTTACAATTTTCATCAGATGTTTTTTTTGAAAATTTTATTTTCAAAGATAAGAATAAATCAAATCATACCATCGTCGGCAAAGCTAAAGTATCCGTCTCCTGCAATAATAAGGTGGTCCAACAAGGTTATGTCGAACAATGAGGCAGCATCTTTGAGAAGCTTTGTTTGCAACTTGTCGTTCTCTCCCGGGTTGGGATTGCCCGAAGGGTGGTTGTGGACCAGGATTATGGAGCTGGCCAGTTTGTCAAGGGCATTGCGCACCACAATTTTTACATCTACAATTGTTGAGGAGATGCCTCCAATGCTCAGCCTCTCTTTTGCAATAAGTTTGTTTGCCCGGTTAAGGTAAAGGACCCAACACTCTTCGTGGTTGAGGTCCCTTAAAAGCGGGCTGATGATTCCTGCTGCATACTCCGATGATTTGATCCCGGGCATCTCTTTGCCGGATGCAACCATAAATCTTTTTCCCAGTTCAAATGCAGCAAGCAGTGTTACTGCCTTTGTGGGACCTAGCCCCCGGATTTGCTTGAGTTGTTCGTAGTTGTATCTGGAGAGTTCCCTAAGGTTATTATCACATTTTCTCATAATGTTGCGTGATATGTCCAACGCACTCTCCTCCTTTGTCCCGCTGGAGATCAATATGGCCAACAGTTCCGAATCGCTGAGGGTTGCTGCACCCTTTTCCATAAACTTCTCACGCGGTCTCTCATCTTTGCTCCATTCCTTTATGGAAATCCTTTTTTGCATGGTATAGGTATATTAAAAAAGCTTCCCGAAGATGGGAAGCTTTTTTAATATTTTACCGACAGATTGTTAAAACCTATCCTAATTTGCTAACATGCGCAGCAATACCGCTTTTTAAATTTGCCGCTTTATTCTTGTGGATAACATTGATTTTGGCTAATTTATCCAACATTGATGATACCTTGGGGAGTAGTGCAATTGCAGCCTCCTTGTCGGTAGTGTTACGTAATGCTTTAATGGCATTACGGGTTGTGCGTGCATAATATTTGTTGTGGACCCTGCGTTTTGCGCTTTGACGCGCGCGCTTTTCTGCTGATGCGTGATTTGCCATTTTAACTTTTTTTTATTTTGTAGTCCGTAGGGGAATCGAACCCCTATTGCAAGAATGAAAATCTTGAGTCCTAACCGTTAGACGAACGGACCATTTCAAAACCTGAAAGATCTTGCCGTTAGCGGCGCCAATCATTTTGATCTTGGGAGTGCAAAGATATGTATATTTTTTTATGTGCCAAAAAAATCTTTAAAAAAACTCAAAAGAGTAAATCAGGGACTCAACTTGACGAAGATAGTTGCGTTTGTCGTACCTGGGTGCATATACAAAGGCCTCCAATGCTATTATAGATTTATTGTTTTGATCAACAAAGAAATGGCTTATGAACGGACCTCCCATGAAGTCGTTTTGCACCTCCCAAAGTCCCCTGAGTTCGGCAAATTGCCTTTTGTTGTAGGAGATCCAGCGCAAACCTGGTTCCAACAGGATATTTGTAGTCATATAGGATTTGTCTACGGGGCCGGGAACGTTCCTTCCAAGGATTTCGTTCCTGCGGGCAACCAGGCTGTCCCTGTTAAAATCTGTAGTGTCTTTGTAAGGGAAGCGGTAAATGAACACCCCCTGGTTGGTGTAGGTTGTTTCGTAGGAGACCCATATGAAGTTGTCGGTTTTCTTCTTTATGCTGTAACCTTTGGGAAAGTAAGGCGACCCTCCGAACTCGGCAGCAACCTCGGCCCTCAATCCTCTCTCTTCGTAACGTTTGGCATTTGAAATGTTGCGGTTGCGTTCTGCCATAAGCACAGCTCCCGAAAGCCGGTCCTTGTTTTCCTGGAACAATTGGGCTAGTTCGTGTGAATTGCGGGCAGTGGCTGTAACCACAATCTGTGGTGCTGCCCATACGTTTTCCTGGAAAACTATCCGGTTCTCTTCGGTGCCGGGAATGATCTGTGTGATGATCAGATTGCGGTGTGTCTGGAAAATGCTCGAAAAGGCATTCTCGGGAATATTGACAAGGTTGAACATTGGCTCCCTTTGGGGCAGGAATGGCTCATCCATGGCCAGAATGCTCCTTAGGGATGCCCCGGCCTCTCCTTCCCAGTCCCCCTTGCCAATCACTACAACCACTTCGCCTGCTTTGCCGCTAACATTGGGCATCAATTGGGGCCCTCCGGTAAATTTGCAGGATTGTGCAAAAAAACCTGCAGCAACGATTATAAGTAGTCCTAATGTTTTCATGTCGTTTTATTTAAAAAGTCTGTAAATATCGTTTCCGAATGCCAGGAACATGATGGCAAAAAGTACCAGCATTCCGGCTATCTGTGCATATTCCATTACTTTGTCACTTGGTTTGCGGCGGGTTATCATTTCATAAAAAAGGAACATTATGTGCCCTCCGTCCAGTGCCGGAATGGGTAAAAGGTTGAGGACTGCAAGCATGATTGACAAGAATGCCGTAATGTTCCAGAAGATATACCAGTCCCATGACGCCGGGAAAATCTTGCCAATCGAAATAAAGCTCCCTACCGATTTGTAGGCCTCTGTGCTTGGAGAGAATATTAAACCCAACTCCTTGATGTAGTTGCCTATTGTAGAAGTTGATTTATTGAACCCCGATGCAACAGCCCCGGTAACGGAATATTGGTAGGTTGTTATGTTAAAGAACTTACTTTGATCCCCCTCAAGAACTATGCCTATCATTCCCTCATCATTGACATGGATCTCAGTTTCCACAACGTATCCTTCGCGGAGGATAGTTGCCCTCATCGTTTTTCCTTTGTTTTGTGAGAGGATTGCTGCAACATCCTGGTATATTTGGGCGTTTGTGCTGTCAAGTGTAAGGAAACGGTCTCCTTTCATAAGTTTGGAGCTGTTGGGAGAGGCGGGATCCGTCGATGCCACCTGGAAAGGAAACCTGAGCGAGAACATACCGGGAGTATTCAGTACTGCCGGCAAATATGCAGGGTCCAGCTCCAAATTAATCTCCGCGCCATCCCTTATGATGGTGGCACTTTTGGCCTGGTTGCGGGCAAGGGTTATCTGCAGGTCGTTGAACCTCTCTACCGGTTCGTTGTCAAAAGCAATTATTTTGTCTCCGTGGCGGAATCCCATCTCCAGTGCCAGTTCATTACACTGGACACCATAAATGGCATCCTGTGTCTTGAGGTACTGCTCTCCCCAGGTGAAAAGGGTTGCCGAGTATATCAGGATTGCAAGTATGAAGTTGAAAAAGACTCCTCCGAACATCACAAAAAAACGTTGCCACGCAGGTTTGCTGCGAAATTCCCATGGTTGAGGTTCCCGGCTCATAGCCTCTTTGTCCATGCTTTCGTCAATCATCCCGGAAATCTTGCAGTAGCCTCCAAGCGGCAGCCATCCTATACCATATTCGGTATCACTGTTCTTTGGTTTGTATTTGAAAATGGAAAACCAGGCATCAAAGAAAAGGTAGAATTTCTCCACCCTGATCTTGAATAGTCTTGCAAAGAAAAAGTGTCCGAACTCGTGGACCAGTATGAGGATTGACAGTGCCAGTACTACCTGGGCGATTTTAATGATTGTCTCCATTTTTCTTGTAAATCTTTTTTATTTGGCTATCAATTTTGTTGCCAGCTCTATGCCGGCTTTATGGGTTTCAAGGATATCATCAAGCGAAGGCTCTTTTATGTATGGGACCATGTTTGTCACCTCGTTTATGATTTGGGTTATTCGGCAAAAGGGTATCTTGTTCCCGAGGAATGCATTTACGGCTGCTTCGTTGGCTGCATTCATCGCACATGGTATGTTTCCTCCCTTTTCTATTGCAGAGTAGGCAATTGCCAGTGCAGGGAATTTGCCGAAATCGGGAGCCAGGAAATCGAGCCTGGACAGGGCTGAAAAATCTATCCTGTTTGTGTTGAGCGGAACCCTGTGCGGGTAAGTTAGTGCATACTGTATGGGCAGTCTCATGTCGGGAGTGCTCAGTTGTGCAGTCACGGAACCATCGGCAAACTGTACCATTGAATGGATTATTGACTGAGGGTGGACCACAATCTCTATATCTTGAGGTTTGATCCCGAACAACCAATGAGCTTCGATCATTTCGAGACCTTTGTTCATCATGCTGGCAGAGTCTATCGAAACCTTGGATCCCATGCTCCACCTGGGGTGATTGAGTGCCTCTTCTACCGTGGCTTTGGCCATTTGCTCTGCACTTTTGTCCAGGAACGGGCCTCCGGACGCAGTGAGGATGAGCTTTTCGGGGGCTGATCGTTCTCCCTGCAGGCATTGGAAAATTGCAGAGTGTTCGGAGTCCACGGGAATAACAGGGATCCCCTTTTCCATGGCCAGTTTCATTACGATTGACCCTGCGGCAACCAAGGTTTCCTTGTTTGCAAGGGCAATGGCTTTTCCGGCTTCGATAGCCTCAAGTGTGGGGCCAAGGCCGCTAAAGCCTACCATGGCGGTAAGCACTATGTCTATGTTGGAGCCGGAGGCAACCCTGCCGATGGAATTTATCCCTGTAAACACCTTGATCCCGTGTTTGTCCAGAGCTTTGAATACCTTTTCGTATTTGGATTCGTCGGCGATAACCACAGCGTTGACCTCGTGTCTTATGGCCTGTTCAATCAGGAGTGTGTCATTGGAATTTGCTGTCAGCACCTCGGCCGACAGCAAAGAGGGGTGTCTCGAGATAACGTCCAGGGCCTGGGTTCCGATGGATCCTGTCGACCCCAGAATGGCTATTCGTCTTTTCATCCGTTCCGGGTTAAAATTTAATGTACTTTTCCGGGTCAACCGGGACTCCTTTGTGCCATAGCTCAAAATGGAGGTGGTTTCCGCTACTTAGGGTGCCCGTACTTCCCAAGAGTGCTATGGCAGTACCCGCCTTAACCCTCTCCCCTGATTTTTTTAGTATTTTGGAATTGTGTTTGTATATTGAAATTATGTCGTTGTCATGCTGGATCTGGATTGTGTAACCGGTCTCTTCTGTCCAGGCAGCAAAAACCACTGTACCGTCCAGTACCGCCGAAACGGGTGAGTTTTCGGGGGCGGCTATGTCAACGAAAGGGTGGTTGATGGCCGCATTGTACCTTTCCGATATAACCCCTTTGACCGGAGGGAAAAAATGGAGTCCCTCTATTTGCTCTATTTTTCTGTTGGATGAGTTCATGGACAATTGTTCTTGCCGGATGACCTCCTCCCTGAGCAATGAGTCACTTCCCGAATAAGTTACGGGGAGCTCATTGGCTGTGCTGTCTCCTGCCAAAAGTCCTGCATCCAGGTTTCCCGGTGTGAGTGGTTCCTCCCCGGATACAATCCTCTGGATGTTGTTAAGGTGAAAATCCCATACTTTTATCGCCTGCTCCAGGGAGTCTGCTTTGAGTGCATTTTGTACTATGGCCCGGCGTGTTTGGGCGTTGGGATAACCGGGAATGAACTCCCTTAACGGGGTAAATGAGATCAGCAGGGTTACTGAGCCTATAAGCAGGATGACTGCCATGGCAATGCTTACCAGCATCATCAGCCCGTTGGCCCTTAGTACAAAGATCTCTTCGTGTGAGGTGTCGTTGAATATGGCAAAGCGGAACTTGGTCCGCAATCTGTTTCTCTTTTCTTTTTTAATCCTGGCCATTGTATGTTACTCTTGCTGTCCTTCTACTTTTACGAACACCTCTTCGCTTTGCCATAAACCGTGTTTGTTGCAATATGCAAGTGCCTTCAGTCGCATGCTCACCTTTGGGATTATGGTAAAGTGAGCCTCAATATGGACCGGTTTGTCGCCGTAACTTGCCCTCTGTAATTTAAGCTCTCCAACCAGTGTCTCCAGGTTCCATAACTGGATATACTGGAAATGGTGGTCCTGTGCATTGGGGTGCTTGACGCTTTGGCCTATCCTTACTTTTACAGTGAAAGGCTGGTCAAAAAGGGCCTCTTTTTCACATATAATCACTGGACTATGTTTGTCGGCGTAGGTGCGAACAGTTTCGTTTCCTCCGGAAAAATCGCTGTATGAAAATAGTCTTGGCATGGTGTAAATAAACCTCAAATGTACAAAAAAAAACTAACTTTGCACCATGGAGAGAATAGTCGGAATCGATTATGGCAAGAAGAGAACGGGTGTTGCTGTGAGTGACCCTCTCGGGATATTTGCCTCGGCTTTGGAAACTGTCCCCTCTGCAGGTATTGTGGATTATCTCAAAAATTATACCCTCCGGGAAAAAGTCTCCCGTTTTGTCGTGGGCTATCCAATGAACCTGGACAATACCCCCTCCGAAGGGGCACGGTTTGTGGAGCAGTTCCTGAACCTTCTCCGGAAACATTTTCCTTCTATTCCTGTTATTTTAGAAGATGAGAGGTTTACCTCCAGGATGGCCTTCCAGGCCATGATTGACGGGGGGGTAAAGAAGATGGAGAGGAGGGACAAGTCCATGGTAGACAAGATAAGTGCCGCAATAATACTGCAGAGTTACCTGGACAGATGTGCAATTGAGAGGGAGAGAAACAATAAATGATTTAAAAAGTGCAAGTTATGGTATTGCCAATTTTTGTATACGGGTCCGATGTTTTGAGGCAAAAAGCTTCGGAGGTGCAGGTAGACAAGCCTGGAGTCAAAGAGGAGATCAAAAAGCTGGTCTCCGATATGTTCGAGACTATGGAAAAGGCCGACGGTGTAGGTCTTGCGGCTCCCCAGGTGGGGCGTTCGTTAAGGGTGCTGATTGTGGATGGTTCCATGTTGTCAGACGATATCCCGGAACTCAAAGAGTTCCGCAAAGCGTTGATTAACCCTGTACTGCTGGAAGAGAGCAAGGAGATTGCCGAGTACAGCGAGGGGTGTCTGAGTATACCGGATATACATGCGAGTGTGGAACGTCCTAGTAAAATCAAGGTGAGATACCTCAATGAGGCTTTCGATGAGGTTATAGAAGAATTTGACGGATTTGGATGCAGGATGGTGCAGCACGAGATGGATCACCTGGACGGAATCCTCTTTACAGACCGTACCCCGCCTATCCGAAAAAAAATGTTACAGTCCAAACTTAACGGTATCAAAGCCGGCAAGGTGAGGACTTCTTATAAAATCGCAAAATAAACAAAGAGTATGGGAGCATTTCATGCCTATGACATCAGGGGTGTCTATAACAGGGATTTTGACAAGGAGGATGTTTACAAGATAGGATTCTTTTTGCCGGAACTTTTGAAGAGCAACAAGGTTCTTGTAGGAAGGGATGTCAGGGAATCCTCCCCGGAGATCCGGGACTATCTTGTAAAGGGAATCAAAGATGCCGGGGCCGATGTTTACGACCTGGGAACGGTTACTACTCCTATGGTCTATTTTGCCACTGGCAAATACGGGTTTACCGCCTCTGCCCAAATCACTGCTTCACACAATCCCAGGGAGTATAACGGGCTCAAGATTTCGGGCGAAAACGCTCTGCCGGTCGGATTCGATACCGGGCTTGGTACCCTGGAAAAGTGGGTGAAGGATCGCGAAGTGGTTCCTGTGTCAAAAAAAGGTCAGCTGCACCGGCTGGATGTGAGGGAAGAGTATATTGCATTTTTGCATGATTATAAAAAAGATCTTTCGGGGCTCAAGATTGGTGTGGATGTCTCAAACGGCATGGCCGGAGTAATAATAAAAGATGTTTTGGGCTATCCGTCCGATAAGCTGCACTATATATTTGATGAGCCCGACGGCACATTTCCAAACCACGAAGCTAATCCACTGGTTCCCGAAAATATAAGGGACCTGCAAAACCTGGTCAAGGAGAAATCCTGCGATGTGGGGGTGATTTTTGACGGCGACGGGGACAGGGTCATGTTTACCGATGAGAATGGGCGGTTTATTTCGCCGGACCTGATGATTGCCCTATTAGGTCACTTTTTCATCGAAGAAAAGGGGCAAAAAGGTAACGTGCTCCAAGACATAAGAAGCTCCAAGGCTGTGGGCGAGTACCTCGAGCCGATGGGAGCCAAGGTGCATACCTGGAGGGTAGGCCGGGCTTTTGCTGCCCATAAATTGAGGGAAATAGACGGTGTGTTCGGAGGGGAACTTGCGGGGCACTACTATTTCCGCGATTTCTTTTACAGTGACTCGGGGTTGATGGCTGCACTTATTATTCTTGGTGTTTTGGCTCGGATGAAAAGGGAGGGCAAAAAGGTATCTGAGGTCATCTCTGCAATTGAAAAATATGAGAATTCGGGAGAGATCAACTTCCGGATAGAGAAAAAGAGGGAGGCCATGGATGTGGTGAGGGATTATTTTGCCTCGAGGGAGGAGGTTCTGGTGAGCCTTGATTTTGACGGGTACAGGGAGGAGTTTGCCGATTGGTGGTTCAATATAAGGCCGTCCAACACCGAGCCATACCTGCGTTTCCTGGCAGAGGCACGGTCCAGGGAGTTGCTCAACAGCAAGGTTTCCAAGGTCCGGGAGCTGTTGGAGCCTTTTCTTTAAAGCATTACAGATACATCACTGCAAAATATGAAAAGATACTTGTCACTCGATCTGCTGAGGGGTCTCTCAATTTTCGGGATGGTATTCTCGGCAATCATTCCTTACGGGGTACTTCCTGCGTGGATGTACCATATCCAGAATCCCCCGCCCGGACACGCTTTTGATGGTTCTGTATCGGGGACAGGATGGGTGGACCTGGTTTTTCCAGTGTTTATCTTTTGCATGGGTGTTGCAATTCCGCTGGCAGGCCGGAGAAAACTTGCATCTGCTCATAACGGGTCCATTACCTATTTGTATGTGAAGGAGTCCCTGGAGAGGTTCGGGATGTTGTGGCTCTTTTCGTATCTCTATGTGTTCCTCAATTTTTCCACTTCGCCAGGATGGTGGCCCCAGTTTTTCACAATCATCGGCTTTTTGCTGTTATTCCCGCTCTATTATATCTATGACAAGAAGTTCCCCGTAAAAAGGAGGACGATGTTGAGAGTGTCGGGATTTATTGCAATTGCAGTGCTCATCACAGTTGGTCATTTTGCATTTGGTGAGGTGATTTCAATTTACCGAAGCGGGATAATCATATTTTTGCTGGCATTCCTGTACCTCTTTGGTGCTCTTGTCTGGTATTTTACAAGGGACAACCTGCGTGCGAGGTTTTGGGTGTTCGCGGGACTGGTTGTTTTCTCGGCATTGGCAATGTTTTTTGATTTACAGCCAAAATTATATGCCGTGAGGGAGATCAGGTGGTTTTTCAATATGGAGTATTTCTACTTCCTTATGATCCTGATACCTGCAACATATATCGGGGATTTGGTCCAAAAACGGATTTCCATGGATTTTGGAGAAGACCCGGTAAAACAGACGGGCGGGGTAGCACCAAGTTATTTGCTCTCACTTGGAGCTGTCCTTGTTTACCTGGCTTGGCTGATGGTGGCTTTATACAGGAATATGTTCCTGGCCAATTTAATTGTTTCGATTGTCCTGCCATTGGTTATTCACCAACTCTCCAAAGTTGGCATGACTGTTTACAAAAAGGAGATACAGGCAGCTACCCTCTTGGCAATATCCGGAGCTTTGGCCATTTACGCAGAGGGTTCGGTAAGCAAATCGCCCTGCACAATCGGGTACTGCCTTACTACAGCCGCCTTTTCCACCTATCTTTTGATAATGCTGGACTTTGTTGTCCATAAATCAAGAAACTCATATTTTGTAAGGCTCTTTGCAGGAGCCGGTTCAAACCCGCTGATGAGCTATGTGGCTTTTGGCAGCTTTGTTATGCCTTTGTTCAAGATTACTGGATTGGTTTACATATACAATATTGCCTATCCCGCCGGTTATCCGTGGATAGGAGTTTTGCGTGCTGCTTTAGTGGTTTTGCTGACAATGGCTTTGGTAGCCCGTTTGAGCGAGAAGAAAATCTTTTGGAGGGCTTAGCTTATGGATGTAATTATAAAAAGGATTGTTAAATACGGCCTTTTGGCAGTGGCTGTGATGCTATTATCGATGGCAGCTTTTGCGGCATTTTTCGGGGATAAAATCAAAGAGCAGGCGGCTAAACTCATAAACAGATCGGTTAAAGGGAAATTTGAATTCTCAGATGCCGGACTCTCCTTTTTCCGCCATTTCCCCTATCTCACATTGAGGCTGGACGACTTCTCTCTTTCGTCAATTCCGGGATTTGAAAAGGATACATTGTTTAGTGGAAGGGAGCTGAGCCTTGGTGTAAATCCGTTTTCGGTAATCACAGGCAATATTGCAATAAGCAGGATTTATGCCGACGGTCTCAGAGTTAGGATGCTGATGGACCTTTCGGGGAATACAAACCTGGATTTCATTGTGCAAGATCAACCAAACCGGTTGGCCGAGGGTGTTGACTCTCTCTCAGGATTCTCTTTTGGAGGTAAGATAACGATAAAACATGTGGTTGTCAGGAATGGTTTTTTATTGTTCCGGGATTCGGTTGCAGATATGGAGATAATGATGTCGGGGCTTGATTACAAAGGAAAAGGGG
>WARP01000266.1_pt1 | contig 24509 bp, 23 predicted proteins | sample 4769151 | NCBI WGS metagenome assembly WARP01 (sample SAMN08893023, study PRJNA449175) | gut metagenome | isolation source: rumen sample fed with dry roughage | host: cow | place: India: Nagpur | collected 2016
AGCGTTCGTCTGCCATCATGTCTTCCCTTCGCATTGCACAAGAAGAGAACGGCTGGTTGTCAAGCGATCTGGTTGCCGAAGTTGCCCGCTATATCGGGGTGGAACCCATCGCAGTCCAAGAGGTTGCCACCTTCTACAATATGTTCGAGATGAAACCCGTGGGCAAATTCAAGATCACGGTCTGTACCAATTTGCCCTGTGCCTTGCGTGATGGCGTGAAAACCGCCGAATACCTCAAGGAAAAACTGGGCATCGGTTTTAATGAAACCACTCCCGATGGCGCCATTACCCTGAAAGAGGGCGAGTGCATGGGCGCTTGTGGCGATTCACCCGTTTTGCTGGTCAATAACCACCATATGTGCGTGCGCATGTCGCAAGAAAAAATTGATGAAATGCTGGCCGAGATGATCAAGGAGGCACAGGCATGAGTTTTCTGGATAAATACTCCCACGGCTTGATTGCCAATCCTGGCAATGACCTGGCCAACAGCATGGCATTGCATGGCCGCCATATCAAACCGCAAATCCTTGATGGCATCAACGGTGAAAACTGGCGCCTTGAGGATTATGTCAAGCGCGGTGGCTACGAAGCCCTGCGTAAAATCCTTACAACCGGCCTGAGCCAGGAAGACGTGATTGCTGAAATCAAGGCATCCGGCCTGCGTGGTCGTGGTGGTGCGGGTTTCCCGACCGGTCTTAAATGGAGTTTCATGCCCCGTTCCTTCCCGGGCCAGAAGTACCTGGTTTGTAACTCGGACGAAGGCGAGCCTGGCACTTTTAAAGACCGCGATATCCTGCGCTTTAATCCGCATGCGGTTATTGAAGGCATGGCCATTGGTGCATATGCCATGGGCATTTCCGTTGGGTATAACTACATCCACGGCGAAATTTTTGAAATTTACCAACGCTTTGAAGAAGCGCTTGAAGAAGCCCGCAAGGCAGGCTTCCTGGGAGACAATATCCTGGGTTCAAACTTCAGCTTCCAATTGCATGCTCATCATGGCTATGGTGCCTATATTTGCGGTGAAGAAACAGCCTTGCTGGAATCCCTGGAAGGCAAGAAAGGGCAGCCACGCTTCAAACCGCCATTCCCGGCCAGTTTTGGCCTGTATGGCAAGCCAACCACCATTAACAATACCGAAACTTTCGCGGCCGTGCCTTGGATTATCCGTAACGGCGGGCAGCAATACCTCGAAGTAGGCAAGCCTAATAATGGTGGTACCAAACTGTTTTCCATCACGGGCGACGTAGAGCGTCCGGGTACCTACGAAATTCCCCTAGGCACGCCATTTGCCACCCTGCTTGAACTGGCGGGCGGCATGCGTAATGGCCGCAAGCTGAAAGCGGTTATTCCCGGCGGCTCCAGTGCGCCCGTCCTGCCTGCGGACATCATGATGGATTGCACCATGGATTATGACTCCATTTCCAAAGCCGGCTCAATGCTGGGCTCGGGTGCGGTTACCGTCATGGATGAATCCCGTTGCATGGTCAAGTCATTGCTTCGACTGTCTTACTTCTATTATGAAGAAAGTTGTGGGCAGTGCACGCCATGCCGCGAAGGTACCGGCTGGTTGTACCGCATCGTCAACCGCATCGAAAACGGTCAGGGCCGTCCTGAAGACCTGGACATGCTTGACACGGTTGCCGGCAACATCATGGGACGCACAATTTGTGCATTGGGCGACGCGGCAGCCATGCCCGTACGCGGTTTCTTAAAGCATTATCGCGACGAGTTCGCGCACCACATCGAGCATAAGCAATGTGTGGTTCCTCACTATCTGTAGGTCAAAGCAATGGTTGAACTTACCATAGACGGCAAACCCGTATCAGTGCCTGAAGGCAGCATGGTTATGCATGCCGCCCAGGAACTGGGGGTCTACGTGCCGCATTTCTGTTATCACAAAAAACTGTCTATTGCAGCCAGCTGCCGCATGTGCCTGGTTGAAGTGGAAAAAGCGCCCAAGGCATTGCCGGCATGTGCAACACCGGTTACGCAGGGCATGGTTGTCCATACCTGTTCCGCCAAGGCGGTTGCCGCACAAAAAGCGGTGATGGAATTCCTGCTGATCAACCATCCACTTGATTGCCCCATTTGCGATCAGGGCGGAGAATGCCAGCTGCAGGACTTGTCCGTAGGTTATGGCCAGTCCGAATCCCGTTATAAAGAAGAAAAACGGGTGGTTTTCCATAAAGACGTCGGTCCCTTGATTTCCGCTGAAGAAATGAGCCGCTGCATTCACTGCACGCGTTGTGTCCGTTTCGGTCAGGAAGTGGGCGGTATCATGGAACTGGGCATGGTTGGCCGTGGTGAGCATTCTGAAATCACCACTTTCGTTGGCCACTCCATTGATTCCGAACTGTCTGGCAACATGATTGATGTCTGCCCGGTTGGCGCGCTGACGTCCAAGCCTTTCCGTTACTCTGCGCGTACCTGGGAACTGGCCCGCCGCCGTTCAGTCAGCCCGCACGACAGCGTGGGTAGCAACCTGGTCGTACAGGTCAAGGGCGATAACGTCAAGCGTGTGGTTCCGTTCGAGAACGAAGAAGTCAACGAATGCTGGATTACCGACAAAGACCGCTGGTCTTATGAAGGCCTGAACAGCGAAGACCGCCTGCAAACCCCCATGATCAAGGGTGACGACAATGTATGGCGCGAGGCTTCCTGGAATGACGCATTAACGGCAGCGGCACAAACACTGGGTCGTATCAACGAAACCCAGGGAATCGGCCAGATTGGTGCTTTGGCAACCGAGTATTCAACCGTTGAAGAGCTGGCTTTGCTGGGTCGGCTGGTGCGTGGCCTGGGATCTGAAAACATTGATTTCCGCCTGCGCCAGAATGATGCCGGTTTTGAGGCTGCCTTGAACGGTATGCCATGGTTGGGTATGCCGATTGCCGAACTCAACAACCTTGATCGTGTCCTGGTGGTGGGTTCATCACTGCGTAAAGATCATCCTTTGTTTGCACAGCGTCTGCGCCAGGCTGCCAAGAAGGGCACACAAATTGTTTTCATTGACAGCTTTGGTGATAACCCGCTGTTCCCGGTTGCCGCGCGTATTACGGTAGCGCCAAGCCAGTTGGCCGCAACATTGGCCAAGGTAGGCAATGCACTGGTTGCCCAAAAAGAGGGCGCGCAGGCCGATGAGAAAGATCCTGTGCAGAAGATTGCCGCGATCCTGGCAAGTGGCAGTAATAGTGCTGTCCTGCTGGGCAACACGGCTGTTTCAGCTCCCGATGCTTCCAATATTGCCGCTTACGCCCAGGCAGTTGCCAATGGCATTGGTGGCAAGCTGGGCTTCCTGACCGCTGGTGCCAATACGGTAGGTGGTTACCTGGCTGGTGCAGTGGCGGGTGAAAACGGCATGAATTTGCCCAAAATGCTGCAAAATCCGCTTAAAGCATTCATTGTGTTGCATGCCGAGCCAAAACTTGATTGCGATAATGGCATCAAGGTTCAGGCAATGCTGGCCAATGCATTTTCAATTGCCTTGACACCCTTCAAGTCTGCAGCCCAAGACTGGGCCCGGATCATGTTGCCGGTGGCACCGTTCACTGAAACCTCCGGTACTTTTGTCAATGCAGAAGGCCGTGCCCAAAGCTTCAAGGGTGTGGTCGCCGGGAAAGGCCAAAGCCGTCCGGGCTGGAAAGTGCTGCGTGTACTGGGCAATATCCTGAAACTGTCAGACTTTGACGACGAAACCTCAGAAACCATTCGTGATGCCGTGCTCCAGAATGGTTATGTTTCCCGTCTGGACAATAAGGTTATTGCACAACCCAAGGCACCTGCCGTCGCACCGGTTGGCCTGGAGCGTGTGGCTGATGTGCCTATTTATCGTACCGATGCTATCGTGCGTCGTGCTGAGTCCCTGCAACAGTCTCCGGCCAGTGCTGCACCCAAGGCCCGCATGAATGCGGAAACCATGGGTTCATTGGCATTGGTTGCCGGCAATCAGGTAAAAGTGAAATCCGCCAGTGGCGAAGTCACCCTTGAGGTTCAGCAAGACGACACGCTGGCTAACAATACCGTGCGTATTTCCCACGCATTCGAACAAACAGCAGCATTGGGTAGTGCCTTTGCTCAACTTACTGTGGAGCGCGTCTAATGGATATCTGGTCTTGGTTCACTGATGGCGTTGCCGCATTTGATGCCTGGGGCGCCGGTCTGATCGGTGCAACACCGTGGCTGGTGTTGTGGTCAATCATCAAAATCCTGATTATTGCCCTGCCAATCATTATCTGTGTGGCTTTCCTGACTTTGTGGGAACGTCGCATGATTGGTTACATGCACGTTCGCCGTGGTCCCAACCGTGTGGGTCCCGGCGGATTGTTGCAGCCTTTTGCAGACGTGTTCAAGCTTCTTACCAAAGAAGTGATTGTTCCTGAAAAATCCAACAAGGTGCTTTATATTCTGGCACCCGTCATGACTTTGCTGCCGGCACTGGCTGCATGGGCCGTTATTCCTTTTGGCCCGGAAACCGTACTGGCAAACATCAATGCCGGTTTGCTGTATGTCATGGCCATTACCTCACTGGGTGTTTATGGCGTTATTATCGCGGGCTGGTCATCCAACTCCAAATATCCGTTTTTGGGTGCCATGCGTGCTTCGGCACAAATGATTTCCTATGAACTGGGTATGGGTGTCGTGCTGGTTACCGTGCTGCTGGTATCAGGTACTTTAAACATGAATGGTATCGTGCAGGGCCAATTAAGTGGCTGGTTTGCCGATCGTGGCCTGACTTTCCTGTCATGGAACTGGTTGCCCCTGTTGCCCCTGTTTGTGGTGTATGTGATTTCAACGGTTGCCGAAACCTGCCGTCATCCCTTTGACGTGGTCGAGGGTGAGTCTGAAATTGTGGCTGGTCACATGGTGGAATACTCTGGTATGGGTTTTGCCATGTTCTTCCTGGCCGAATACGCCAACATGATCCTGTTGTCAGCCATGGCTTCCATCATGTTTCTGGGCGGCTGGTCATCTCCGCTGGATTTCGCACCGTTTACCTGGGTGCCGGGCTGGTTGTGGCTGGGCCTTAAAACATTCTTTGTCGTGTCCTTCTTTATTTGGTTCCGGGCTTCGTTTCCCCGCTATCGTTATGACCAGATCATGCGTCTGGGCTGGAAGATCTTCCTTCCATTAACGGGTGTGTGGTTCCTGATTGTTGCCATTTGGATGCAGACACCGTTCAATATTTGGAAATAGGCTAGAAGAAAATTATGAGTGCTATTAAAGATTTCTTCGGCAGTTTCATGCTGACCGAGATGTTAAAGGGAATGGCCCTGACCGGCAGGTATTTCTTCAAGCGCAAGATTACACTGCGTTATCCTCACGAGAAAACGCCCATGTCTCCACGTTTTCGGGGTTTGCACGCGTTGCGCCGTTATCCCAACGGTGAAGAACGCTGTATTGCCTGTAAACTGTGCGAGGCCGTGTGTCCCGCGATGGCCATTACTATCGAATCCGAAGAGCGTGACGATGGAACACGTCGCACCACGCGCTACGATATTGACTTAACCAAATGTATCTTCTGCGGTTTTTGTGAAGAAAGCTGTCCGGTGGATTCCATCGTGGAAACCCATATCCACGAATACCACGGTGAGAAACGGGGCGATCTGTATTTCACCAAAGATATGTTGCTTGCAGTAGGTGATAAATATGAATCCGAGATCGCTGCACGTCGTGCAACCGATGCGCCCTACAGATAATCGGCAGGTGAGCAAACTATGACTTTTACTACTGTTTTGTTCTATATATTGGCCGCAATCCTGGTGGTGGCCGGTGCGCGGGTGATTACTGCACGCAGTCCCGTTACGGCTGTGTTGCATCTGATCCTGTCTTTTGTGACAGCAGCTTTGCTGTGGATTCTGATCGGCGCAGAGTTCCTGGGCCTGGTGCTGATCGTGATTTACGTAGGTGCCGTGATGGTCATGTTCCTGTTTGTGGTCATGATGATTGACGTGGTACCCGAGGCCTTGCGTGCCGGTTTCCGTACTTACCTGCCTTTGGGTCTGGTGGTCGGCGGCATTATGGTTCTGGAAATTGCCTTTGTGCTGGGTACGGTATACTACGGTTCGGGTGATCCGGTTGCCTTGCCTGATTCCTATAACAACACGCTTGAGCTGGGTGTGGCGATGTACAGCGAGTATTCGTTCCCGATTCAGGTGGGCGGACTGGTGCTGCTGGTTGGCATGATTTCAGCCATTGCACTTACCCTGCGTGAACGTCGCAATAGAAAATACGTTGTTGCCAGTGATCAGCTGCATGTCAATGCCGCAGACCGCGTAAGACTTGTCAGCATGAAATCTGAAAAAGAAGAAGCTGCGCCAGTAAAAGAAGGGGATTCAGAATGACGCTAACTTTGGCACATTATCTGATTTTAGGGGCAATCATGTTTGCCCTGGGTGTATTTGGTGTTTTTCTGAATCGCCGTAATCTTATTAGTCTGTTGATGTCCATCGAGCTTATGCTGTTGTCGGTGAATATCAATTTCGTGGCATTTTCCATGTGGAATCCGGGTGCCAATGGCTTGCCCGAAACGTCAGGGCAGATCTTCGTGTTCTTCATCCTGACCGTTGCCGCCGCAGAGGCCGCCATCGGCCTGGCTATCCTGGTCCTGTTGTTCCGCAGAATCAATTCCATTAACGTTGACGACATCGGTCGTTTGAAAGGGTAAGGGGAATATAAGCATGACACCAACATTCTCTAGTGCCTTTTTACTTATGATCGCATTGGCCCCGCTTGCGGGTGCCATTATTACCGGTCTGTTTGGCACAGGATTCTTCGGGCGTTCAGTCAGTCGCAAAGGCGCACACAGCCTGACGATCCTGCTTGTTGCCATTTCATTCCTTGGTTCACTTTATGCTTTGTATGAAGTAGCCATGAATGGCGCCTATTATGACCAGGCTATCTATACCTGGACATTGGTCGGTACCAAAGTGTTTGAAGTCGGTTTCCTGATAGACCCCTTAACCGCCCTCATGATGGTAGTGGTTACATCGGTTTCATTAATGGTTCACATATATACCATTGGTTATATGGTTGATGATCCGGGTTATCAGCGCTTCTTTTCCTACATCTCATTGTTTACCTTCTCAATGTTGATGCTGGTCATGGCCAACAACATGCTGCAGCTGTTTTTTGGCTGGGAAGCCGTGGGTCTGGTTTCTTACCTGCTGATCGGTTTTTGGTATACCCGTGACACGGCTATTTTCGCCAACATGAAAGCGTTCATCATGAACCGTGTAGGTGACTTCGGTTTCGTATTGGGTATTGGCCTGCTGTTTGCCTATACCGGCTCCATGCGCTATTCAGAGATTTTTGCCCAGGCAGGTTCCCTGGATACCCTGATTTTCCCGGGTACCGACTGGAAACTGCTCACGGTTGCATGTATCTGCCTGTTCATCGGTGCAATGGGTAAATCCGCTCAAGTGCCTCTGCACTCATGGCTGCCAGACTCCATGGAAGGTCCTACACCTATCTCCGCATTGATTCACGCGGCGACCATGGTTACTGCTGGTATCTTCATGGTTGCCCGTTTCTCTCCGCTGTTCGAGTTGTCCTCAACCGCCTTGTCCTTCATCATCGTGATTGGCAGTATCGGTGCACTGTTTCTGGGTATTCTGGGTATTATCCAAACCGATATCAAACGCGTCGTTGCTTATTCAACCCTGTCACAGCTGGGCTACATGACGGTTGCACTGGGTGCGTCAGCCTATCCGGTTGCCATTTTCCATCTAATGACACACGCTTTCTTCAAGGCACTGCTGTTCCTTGGCGCAGGTTCCGTGATTATCGGCATGCACCATGATCAGGACATCCGCAATATGGGTGGCCTGCGCAAATACATGCCCATTACTTGGATTACCTTCCTGATCGGTACGCTGTCATTGGTGGGTACACCATTCTTCTCTGGTTTCTATTCCAAAGAAAACGTGATTGAAGCGGCTGGCCTGGCCAATATCTGGGGTGCCAATTTTGCTTATTGGTCTACGCTAATTGGTGTGTTTGTTACCTCATTGTATTCATTCCGCCTGTACTTCCTGGTTTTCCACGGAAAAGAGCGTTTTGATACCAAGCCTGCGCATGGCAAGAAACATGATGACCACGGTCACCACGGTGGCGTTCCGCATGAGTCTCCATGGGTAGTCACCTTGCCCCTGATCCTCTTGGCAATTCCTTCGATTGCTATTGGTGCATGGGCCATCGATCCATTGCTGTTCAAAGGGTTCTTTGGTGATGCCATCGTCATTTCTCCCGAGCATCCTGCCATGGCAGAACTGGCCAGCCATTACCACGGCTGGGTAGCTTACGCCCTACATGCTTTCCAAACTGCTCCATTCTGGCTGATGATTGCCGGCCTGGTAACGGCTTGGTACTGCTATATCGTCAATCCAAAACTTCCTGCCAAAGTGTATCAGGCGTTTTCAGGTATCAACCGTATCCTTGAGAACAAATACTACGCAGACTGGTTTAATGAAAACGTGATTGCCCGTGCAGTTCGTGCACTGGGTGGCGTTTTCTGGAATGTTGGCGATAAGGGTATTATTGATGGCGCAATTATTGGTGGAAGTACAAGGCTGGTAGGCTGGATTGCCGCCATCAGCCGCTACTTGCAGTCCGGCTATATCTATCACTACGCGTTTGCGATGATTGCTGGCGTGATTGCATTAATTACTTTATTTGTGCTGGTAAACTAAGATGGGCGAAATGACTACTACTATTCCTTGGCTCTCCTTGTCGATATTCGTGCCGATTGTTGCGGGTATACTGGTGTTGATATTCGGTCGAGATGACCGTGCCGACTATACTCGCAAGATGGCTTTGGTTGGCGCTATCGTCAGTTTTCTGGTTACCCTGCCTATTTACCTCGGGTTTGACTCATCAACTGCGAATATGCAGTTCGTCGAGAATATTTCCTGGATTGCGGCCTTCAACGCTTCCTACCATTTAGGGGTGGATGGCATTTCCATCTGGTTTGTGCTGTTAACCGCTTTCATCACTATCATTGTGGTGCTTGCTGGCTGGGAAGTCATTACCAATCGGGTAGCCCAATACATGGCGGCTTTCCTGATCCTGTCAGGCCTCATGGTAGGTGTGTTTGTGGCACTTGACGGCTTGCTGTTCTACGTGTTCTTCGAGGCAACCCTGATCCCGATGTATATTATTATCGGTGTCTGGGGGGGGCCTAACCGCGTTTATGCCGCTTTCAAGTTCTTCCTGTATACCTTGATGGGTTCATTGCTTACCCTGGTTGCCTTTATCTATCTGTATACCGTTACCGGTACTTTTGATATTGCTGCCTGGCAGGCTGCCAAGCTGGGTTACACACCGCAGGTACTCATCTTTATCGCCCTGTTTGCCGCATTTGCCGTGAAGGTGCCCATGTGGCCAGTACATACCTGGTTGCCTGACGCCCACGTTGAAGCACCTACCGGTGGTTCTATCGTGCTGGCGGCCATCATGCTGAAGCTGGGTGCTTACGGTTTCCTGCGCTTTTCCCTGCCAATTGCTCCTGATGCCTCACAAAGCCTGTCTGGCATCATGATTGCCCTGTCCCTGATTGCGGTAATCTATATTGGCCTGGTTGCGATTGTTCAGGATGACATGAAAAAACTGGTGGCCTATTCATCAGTTGCCCACATGGGTTTTGTAACACTGGGCTTTTTTATGTTCAATGTTACCGGCCTTGAAGGTGCGATGGTCCAGATGATTTCCCACGGTTTCGTTGCTGGCGCCATGTTCATGTGTATCGGTGTGCTGTATGACCGCGTCCACAGCCGCCAGATTTCCGCTTACGGTGGTGTGGTCAATGTCATGCCCAAGTTCGTTACTTTCTTCGTGCTGTTTTCCATGGCGAATGCCGGCTTGCCAGCCACCAGTGGCTTTATTGGCGAATTCCTGGTTATCCTGGGTGCCGTCGAATATAACTTCTGGATTGGCTTGTTGACTGCGACTGCCTTGTTGTGGGGTGCTTCGTACTCCCTTTGGATGGTCAAGCGCGTGGCTTATGGCGAAATCAAACATGACCATGTCCGTGAAATGAAAGACATCAATTGCCGTGAATTCCTGATTCTGGGCTTGCTGGCTATTTTTGTGCTGTACATGGGTATTCATCCGAAACCCTTCACCGATGTGATGCACGTTTCTCTCCAACAATTGTTGGAGCATGTTGCAATTTCTAAACTGTAAGTCTGGACAATGATGGAAAATCAATTTAATTTTGCACTCGCCTTGCCGGAAATTACATTATGTGTTCTGGCAACGCTGATCCTGCTTCTGGATGTGTTCATTCCCACCAAAAACAGGGTACTTACTTATATGCTCTCGCTGGGCGCCCTGGTCATTGTCACGTTAGTGTCTTTGTATCAGTGGAATGCCGGTGTGATTGGCCAAACTTTTTACGGTCATTACGTCACCGATCCCCTGGCTCATCTCATGAAAGTGGCTTCTTACCTGGCGGTCATGGTGACACTGATTTACAGCCGCCAATATGTGATTGATCGTGATATGGTCAAGGGTGGAGAGCTTTATTCACTGACGTTGTTTGCCCTGGTTGGCCAAATGGTCATGATTTCCGCCTCTAGCATGCTCACGATCTATCTGGGTCTGGAACTCATGTCACTGGCGCTGTATGCATTGGTTGCCGTTCGTCGTGATTCCCTGATCGCGGTTGAATCTGCCATGAAATACTTCGTGCTGGGTTCACTGGCATCCGGGTTCATGCTGTATGGTATTTCCATGGTTTACGGTGCTACCGGTCATATCGACCTGGCGGGTGTAGCTGCGGCGATCAAGGCTGGCAATGTCAGCTATATGGCGATGGTTCTGGGTACGGTATTCGTGGTTTGCGGCCTGGCATTCAAATTGGGTGCCGTGCCGTTCCACATGTGGCTTCCCGATGTTTACATGGGTGCACCTACTGCCATCACCTTGACGATTGGTGCAGCACCCAAGCTGGCTGCCTTGACAATGGTGCTGCGTTTCCTGATCGAAGGCTTGCACGGTGTTGCCGAAAGCTGGCAGCAAATGCTGATGATTCTGGCTGTTTTGTCGCTGGCTATCGGTAACCTTACCGCCATCATGCAAACCAACTTCAAGCGCATGCTGGCTTACTCCACCATTTCACACGTCGGCTTTGTCCTGCTGGGACTGTTGTCGGGTGTGAATGCGGATGGTACCCTGGCGATTGGCGCTTACGGTTCAGCCGTGTTTTACATGATTACTTACGTGTTAACCACGCTGGCCAGCTTTGGCATTATCCTGTTGCTTAGCCGTCAAGGTTTTGAGTGCGAGGAAATCAGTGACCTGAAAGGTCTTAACCGTCGCAGTCCAATGATGGCGTTTGGGGTCCTTGTCCTGATGTTCTCATTGGCAGGTATTCCCCCGCTGGTTGGTTTCTATGCGAAACTGGTTGTCCTGCAGGCAGCGATTGCCGCCGGTTACCTGTCCCTGTCTATTATTGCCATTCTGTTCTCCTTAATTGGTGCGTTCTACTACCTGCGCGTGGTCAAGGTCATGTACTTTGACGAGCCGGCAGCTGATGCCCCCGTTATTGGCAACCAACTGTCTTTCCGTAGTGGTGTCATGTCTGTAAACGTATTGCTTATTATTCTGTTGGGTATTTTGCCTGGCGGTTTAATGACACTGTGTGTACAGGTTATTGATGCATCATTGAAATTCTAGGGTTTTAAATATGTTTCCTGCTTCTTCCATCTGGTTACTGATTCTTTTGGCTTTTGCGACGGCACTGTTGCCATTTCTGACTGAAAGGGCTTTTGCCTTTGTGCCATGGAAGCAGCAGGGTGAGCCCGATAAAAATGGCCTGTTTTACTTCTTGCGGGCCTTGTTGGTTTATGTGGCAGTAGGGGCAGGTTGTTATTTGCTGTCACAACCTGCTTCAGATGCCTTGATGCTGGCAGTCGGGGGGATATTGATCCTGCTTGGCGTTTACCTGCCGGGACAGGTAATGGCCAAAAGTCTTAAGGTAAAAACCTTTGTAAATCGGCTTATAGAAGTGATCGTGTTTTTCTTTGTGGTTGCTGCGGTGGGTTTTGCACTAGAGGCTTACTATACCAACCCCATCGTTCAGGGCTGGGAGTTCTGGGCCATTTTTGCCTGTTTGTATGTTGTGATGGCATATCCTGGGTTTGTCTTCCGGCATTTACTAAAACACCCCAAAAAACATAAACATGCCTAGTTATTGATAAATATGAATAAAAAAACCGGTTATTGCAAAATAACCGGTTTTTTTTATTTAATTTCAGATGAAATGTTTTGTTTGATGCACGTCAATAGTCATGTTTATTCTTGTGCAAGTCTGGAAAAATGTACGTCTGGATCATTTTTTTTGAATTGCCCTGATGATACTATGGGTATTAACAAATATTTACTATGCTTAATGCAAATTGATTTTTTGTTTTTTCGTATGAATTCCATAATTTTAGATTTGTATTGTTGAAGGCATGAAGTTGGTAAGTGGTTTGACTCAATAAAATCAATGAATATATTAAACATGGTAAACATGAATGTTTAATGCTTGTAAAGGAAAGAGCCATGGCAAAAAGTTATGATCCGCCTGCAGATATAGGGGCTAAAGGCGAGTGGAAGCGGTTTTTTATGTTGGGATTCGTTGGTTTGCCCATTGCCATCTTATTGGCAGTTTGTGCTTATGGTTTCATCATATGGTTTATGCAAATTCTTTTCTGGGGTCCTCCAAGCTAAGCGGTTACATTCTTTTTTTCACGTTGCAGTCTTGTTGCTAGCTTAGTGGCAAGTTTTTTTACGGGGAACATTTTTTTGGATGCCCGTTTGCTGTAACGTGATTGTGTTCTGAACTTTCAAAACGGTGAGCCCATGCGCTTTATCATAAATTTTATCAAATGGACCTACGACATCTTTACGCGTCCTGCCGCCAAAATCGGTTTGGGTGTGTTGGTCGCTGGGGGGTTTATTGCCGGGGCCTTGTTCTGGCATATGTTTAATCTTGGCATGGATAAGACCAACGAAGAACAGTTCTGTTTGTCCTGTCATACGATGGAAGACAACTTGTTGCCAGAATTGCAAAAAACCGTACACTGGCAAAACCGCTCGGGTGTTCGTGCCCGTTGCCCTGATTGTCACGTACCTCATGATTTTACCGACAAGATCGCCCGCAAAATGCAGGCTTCACGTGAAGTCCTGGCGCATATAACCGGTACCATTGGCACTCGCGAGAAATTCAATGAGCATCGTATTGTTCTGGCTCAACGTGAATGGGCACGCTTTAAAGCGAATAATTCCAAAGAGTGCCGTAACTGCCATGACTATAACAGCATGGATTTCAGCAAAATGCGCGTCACATCCCAAATGATCATGCGTAGCGCGGCTGAACGTGATGCCAGCTGTGTTGACTGTCACCGTGGTATTGCCCACTCTTTGCCTGATTTGAAAGGAGCGCGTAACCCGGCCTTTGATACCCTCATGTCCGAGGCACGCAGTGTTTCTGTGGAACCCGGTGTTACTTACTATAGCGCTTCACCACAAGATTTTTTTGCCGATGAAGGCCTGACCCAAAAACTGGGTAGCCTTGAAGTGGCAACGCCTGTCCGTGTGGTAGAGGTCAAGGGTGATGCACAAAAAATAGAGCTTGATTTGTGGCGTAAGAACAAAGGTTTTGGGCGCGTCCTGAATAGTGACTTTGGCCTGAATATTACCAGCGCCATCCTTGAAAAAACCGCTTCCCAGGATACCAATCTGATTGAAGTGCTGGAAACCAAGGTTGATGACCTGACGGGGCTTGAGTGGCAAAAAGTGGCGGTTCAGGGGTGGGTCAGCACCGGTGCGGTTCTGGAAACGCCCGAGACAATCTGGAATGTCGCCCGCACCAGCTATCAAAACAGTTGCAGTGTTTGTCACCGTCAACCGGTTGAATCTGGACACGATACCAACCAATGGCCCGGCTTGTTTGCAGGGATGGTTGGCTTTACAAACATGGATACAGATACTTCGAAATTGGTCCTGAAATATTTACAAATGCACTCTTCTGATTTTGCCACTGGCTCACAAGCCCCAGGCTCTCCAGAAGGTACTGTGCAATCGGCTCGACCATAAGGATAAGAGGTTATTATGAATAAAATTAGCAGAAGGGGCTTTCTGACCGGTATGGTTGGTTTTGGTGCAACCGCTATGTTGCCGTCCGCCTTAATTAATACCTTAATGGTTAAACCTGCCAAGGCAAGTACTGCGGCAGCACAGGATTTTAAAGGTTGGAAAATGTCGGGGGCTCACTGGGGCGCTTTCCGTGCACGGGTCGAAGCCGACCGCGTGATGGAAATTCGTCCCTTCGAGTTTGACAAGCATCCCACCGATATTTTAAAAGGCACCATGGGCGTTATTTATAGCCCGTCACGCGTGCGTTACCCTATGGTTCGTCTTGACTGGTTCAAGAACCGTCATCGCAGCAATACCGCCGAGCGTGGCGATAACCGCTTTGTGCGCGTTTCCTGGGATGAAGCCCTGGACATGGTTTATGAAGAATTGGAGCGGATTCAAACGAACTACGGCCCGTGGGCCTTGCATACGGCCAACGTGGGCTGGCGTTCGGTAGGGCAGATGCATAGTTGCGGCAACCATATGTTGCGTGCCGTGGGCATGCATGGCCGTAGCGTTGGTACTGCCGGTGACTACTCCACCGGTGCCGGGCAAATGATCCTGCCGTATATCCTGGGTTCTACCGAAGTGTACTCACAAGGCACTTCATGGGATATTATCCTTAAGGAAAGTAAAGTCATTGTGCTGTGGGCCAGTGACTTGAATAAAAACTTGCAGGTGGGCTGGAATACCGAAACCCATGAGGCCTATGCCTACCTTGAACAGCTCAAGGAAAAAGTCGCCAACAAGGAAATCCAGGTCATTTCCATCGATCCGGTCAAGAGCAAAACCCAAAATTATCTGAATTGTGACCATCAGTACGTCAACCCCATGACTGACGTTGCCCTGATGCTGGCACTTGCCCATACCTTGTGGAAAGAAGACCTGTACGATAAAAAGTTTCTGGAACTATACACGCTTGGGTTCGAGGATTTTCTGCCTTACCTGAAAGGCGAAAGCGAAGATATGGTGGAAAAAACACCCGAATGGGCGGCGCCCATTTGTGGTGTGAGTGCCGACCGTATTCGTGAGTTGGCCCGTCTGTTTGCCAAAAACCGGACGCAGCTTATCTTCGGCTGGGCCATTCAGCGCCAGCAGCACGGTGAACAGCCGTACTGGATGGGGGCTATCTTGGCGGCCATGCTGGGACAGATTGGCTTGCCAGGTGGTGGAGTCAGTTATTCCCATCACTATAGCTCGGTGGGTGTTTCCAGTTCGGGCGCTTCCATGCCCGGGGCTTTCCCGCTTAACCTGGATACCGGTCGCACACCCAAGCACGATAACACCAACTATAACGGTTACAGCTCGGTCATTCCGGTGGCGCGTGCCATTGATGCCTTGCTCGAACCGGGCAAGGAAATTGATTTCAACGGCCACAAGGTTAAACTGCCACCGTATAAAATGGGCATTTTTACCGGTAGCAACCAGTGGCATCGCCACCAGGACCGCAACCGCATGAAGCTGGCCTACCGTAATATTGAAACGGTGGTGGCCGTGGATTACAACTGGACGGCCACCTGCCGTTTTGCCGATATCGTGTTACCGGCATGTACCCCTTATGAGCGTAATGATATTGATGCCTATGGTTCTTACAGTAACCGCGGTATTATTGCCATGCACAAACTGGTGGATCCGCTGTACCACTCCCGTTCAGATTTTGATATTTGGCGTGAGTTCTGCAAACGATTCAAGCGTGATATTGAGTACTCGCGCGGCATGACAGAAATGCAATGGGTTGCGCAGCTTTATAATGATTGTCGCATTGATAACGCGAAAAAAGATTTCCCCATGCCCACCTTCGAAGAGTTCTGGGAAACGGGTTATGTCCTGTTCCCCGAAGGCAAACCATGGGTTCGGCACGCCGATTTCCGTGAGGACCCCGAGGTGAATGCCCTGGGTACGCCATCAGGTTTTATCGAGATCTTCAGCCGCAAGATTGCGCGCTACGGATACGATGATTGCAAGGGGCACCCGATCTGGATGGAAAAAGCCGAACGCTCCCATGGTGGTCCCAACTCTGACAAATACCCCTTGTGGCTGCAGTCCTGTCACCCCAATGAACGGCTTCACTCGCAAACCTGCGAGTCTGAGCAAAGGCGTGCTGAATATACGGTGCAAGGTCGTGAACCTGTGTATATCGGCCCCGTAGATGCCGAGCGTCGCGGTATTAAACATGGTGATCTGGTGCGTGTCTTCAATGACCGTGGCCAGCTGCTGGCCGGTGCCGTGGTTTCTGATAATTTCCCCGAAGGGATTATCCGGATTGAAGAGGGTGCATGGTATGGTCCGGTCGGCCCTGAAATTGGCTCGCTGGATACTTACGGTGACCCCAATACCCTGACGCTGGATGTGGGTACTTCCAAGCTTGCCCAAGGGCCAAGTGCAAATACCTGCCTGGTAGAAATAGAGAAGTTTGAGGGTGTGGCACCACCGGTCACGTCGTTTGGAGGACCCCAAGAGGTCTTGCCTGATGGCTCTCCGGCACCTAAAGACCGCACTTAGTCACTCACCTGTGCGGGCAAAGTGCCCGCACTGTTTTTGCCCGCACTATTTGTTTGGCAGATCAATTTTACTCAGGATAAAAAACCTTTATGGTCAATGTTGTAGATAGCTGGACGTCTGTTAGCCAAAGCCGCGCCTTGTTGTATCGCTGGTTTTCCAATCTTTTATCATTGGAATTAACGGAAGAACAGGTGAAGTTGTACCAGGGCAATCAACTTGAGGGCTTATACGCAAGCCTTGAGCAAAGCGGTCTGGCCACCGAGGTGAAACGGATGCGTCAGGCCATTGCGGCCTGGCCGGCTTTCTCCCACTTGCGCATCGAACTGGCAGCGGATTTTGCGCAGCAGTTTTTGCTTGGTGTCAAGTCTGCCGCGATTCCTTATGCCTCCGCTTACCAGGACGAAAAGCAAATGTATGGCTCTGTCGAGCGGCTTATGCGTGAAGTTTTGCGTGACAATGGCCTGGAAGTGCCTCGTGAATTTAACGAACCGGCCGATCATCTGGCGGTGATTCTGGCCACACTGGCGCAGTGGATTGAGCGCGAGCAATCGCATGACAAGCCGTCCGCTCAATGGCGTAAGACCGTGCAGGACCAGTATGATTTCGTGCAGAAAATGCTATTGACCTGGTTGCCTGAATTCACCCGGCGCAGTCAGGCAATTCCCACCAGCAGTGATTTTTATCCGGCCATCACACAGCTCCTGCTTGCTTTTGTAAGAGTAGATGCCGATTACCTGTTATCTTGCCTGCAAGATGAGGGTGTTCAGACCGGTTAGTGCTTTTTTATTTTTTTATGGTGGGTTGTGGTAAGAAGCTGTATGACTCCTGTTGCCTTATCGGTTGATCATTTTTCTCTTATGCGAGGCCAGTTGATGCTTTGCCATCAATGGCAGATGCGTTTGCAGGCTGGGCAGTGTGTTCACTTGGCCGGTGCCAATGGATGTGGCAAGACCAGTTTTTTCCAGGCGGTCACAGGGCTGTTGCAGCCCGAGCAGGGTGAGGTTTATTGGCACGGTCAGGCATTGGCCAAGGCAGGTAATGCGGTACGCCGGCAATGGCACTACTGCACCCATGACAATGCCCTTAAAGAGGCCCTGAGCGTGACTGAAAATGCCTTGCTGACTGCCCGGCTTTGTGGGGTAAGCGTTACCGATCATCTCCTTGAAGAAGCCCTGCAGGAAATGCAGCTGGTTTTCTTGGCGGATACCCCGGTGATGCAGTTGTCGCAGGGGCAAAAACGGCGCGCAGCCTTATTGAAACTTAAGCTGGTCCAGCGTCCTGTATGGTTGCTGGATGAACCCTTTAATGCCCTGGATGAAGCCGGTCGCCATCAATTGGCACATTGGATGAACCGGCATTGTGAAAAGGGTGGCAGTGTATTGTTTACCAGTCATTTTGCCTGGCCCGATCATTTGAAGGTAAGTCATCATGTGGTTTTTGGCAAACCATTGGGGGCTGCATGACCATGACTGTTTTTTTCAGCTTGATACAACGGGATATTCGCCTGGCCTGGCGCAATCGCCTGGATGTAAGTATTGGCCTGGTTTTTTTCCTTGTGGTGGCAGCTCTGTTTCCTTTGGCCATTAAGCCCAGCCCCGAGTTGCTTGAGCAGATTGGGGTAGCCGTGATCATGGTGTGCGGATTGTTGGCCAACTTGCTGACGCTTAACCGCCTGTTCGAGGAAGACTGGTCGGACGGGAGCCTGCTGCAATTATTGTTGTTACCGATTCCCAATGCCTTGATGGTATTGGCTAAAATGATCGCGTATTGCCTGACTATCGGTATTCCCCTAAGCCTGGTTTCCTTGCTGCTGCATACGCAATATCAGCTGGAACCCGGTTTGATGTGGCCTATTTTTGCGGCCATTGCCTTAATGATGGGAATTTTATCGGCGCTGGGGGCGCTAAGCAGTGCGTTAACACTGGGGTTACGTCAGTCAGGGCTGCTGATGTCTTTACTGCATTTGCCTTTGTGTGCGCCGGTTTTGATTTTTTCCAGTCGTGCGGTTTACAGTAGCGCTGAAAACGGTTTTGCCGAATGGTGGTTGCTGGGTGCCTTATTGCTGGGGTCCTGGTTTTTTATTCCGGTTGCAGCGGCAGCGGCATTGCGCTTGGCTGTTGAATAAATATTGATGAGAAATATGAATCGCCAAACCTCCTTATCCTCTCTTTCCGATGCGTCAGACTCTGCCACGGCAAAGGGAAATTGGCGCCAGTTTGCCAGTCCGGTCATGTTTGATCGCCTGGTGGGAAAACTGTTTTGGCCTTTGATGCTGGCAGCCGTAGTATGTGCGCTGGCAGGCCTGACACTGGGCTTATTGATCCTGCCGCCCGATGCGGTACAAGGTGATAGTTATCGTATCTTGTTTTTGCATGTACCCAGTAGCTGGATGGCCATGGTTGTGTATTTGGCCATGGCTTTCTGGGCGATTGTGTATTGGGTTTTACGTACCAAGATGGCTGCGGTAATGATGCAGGCACTGGCGCCAACCGGGGCCCTGATGGCCGTGCTTTCACTGCTGACAGGCTCCTTGTGGGGACGACCCACCTGGGGCACGTATTGGGTTTGGGATGCACGTTTAACCAGCATGCTATTGCTGTTTTTTCTGTATTTGGGCTTTATTGCCTTAACACGCAGCATTACCCAGCAAAAGCGGGCCGATCAGGCGGGTGCCATTATGGCTGTAGTGGGGGCCATCAATGTGCCGGTTATTTATTTTTCAGTGGTTTGGTGGAATACCCTGCATCAGGGCGCATCCATTTCGTTCAAATCGGGTGTGACTATGCACCAGAGCATGTTTTGGGCCTTATTGCTTATGGTGGCGGCCAGCTGGCTGTACTGCATTGCCGTGGCACTGGCACGGGCACGGGTCATTGTGTTGCAGCGCGAGGCCGGTAACCGCTGGGCCCGGCAACGTTATGCCAGTACCGTGGCGCAACAGCAAGAATAGGCGGAATAAGTATGTATTGGGAAAGCTGGACAGATTTCATGCAAATGGGCAGACATGGTTTTTATGTCTGGTCCTGTGTGCTGGCAAGTGTATGTTTGATAGGCTTTGAATGGGTGGTTTTAGCCAGGGCAAAACGTCAGGCCCTGAAAAAACTGCAGCAATTGGATCGGCAGCAGCATGCCACAAACATGGCTGCTCACAAGTCGCAGGGAGTTAATAATGAGTCCACGTAAAAAACGCTTGCTATGGGTCGTCGCCGCAGCAGGTGTATTGGGTATTATTTCCATTTTTGTCGTGCAGGCCTTGCGTCAGAATATGGTGTTTTTTTACACGCCCACCGAGGTGCATCAGGGTAAAGTCGGCAGCCAGGAGTATTTCCGGATTGGTGGCATGGTAACGGCAGGCAGTTTGCAGCGGCAAGCAGACGGGGTGACTGTTGCTTTTGCCATTGATGATGGTGCCACCCGGATTCCCGTTCAGTACAAAGGTATCTTGCCAGACTTGTTTAAAGAAGGGCAGGGTGCCGTAGCACAAGGTTATTGGAATGGCCAGGTTTTCACGGCTAAAGAAGTTTTGGCCAAACATGATGAAAACTATATGCCACCCGAAGCGCAAATGGCGATTGATCAGCAGCATCAAGCCGCCAAAACTTTAAAACTGGAGCAGTAAGCGTATGTGGGTCGAATTGGGGCATTTCGCACTTATTTTAGCGGCAACCGTTGCCTTGTTCAGCGGTTCGCTGGGTCTGTGGGCCGGCGCAACACACCGCGATGCGTTGTTGCCTTCGGTAAAAATGAGCGCTCAGCTCATGGCGGCTTTATTGGTTGCCAGTTTTGTTTTATTAAGTTATGCCTTTGTGCAAGACGATTTTTCCGTGCGTTATGTGGTGGTGCAGTCCAATAGCCAATTGCCGGTTTTCTACAAGGTGGCGGCAGTCTGGGGAGGCCATGAGGGCTCTTTGCTGCTATGGGTGGTCATGCTGGGTTTGTGGACGTTAGCGGTTAGTGTACGTTCGAAAGCCTTGCCATCCAATATCCAGAATCTGGTTCTGGGGGTGCTGGCCTTGCTGATTTTCGGTTTTGCGCTGTTTATCCTGCTCACTTCAAATCCTTTTATACGACAGTTGCCCCCCATGGCGGATGGCACTGATCTGAATCCTTTATTGCAGGATATCGGCCTGATTTTTCATCCACCCTTTTTATATCTCGGTTATGTGGGGTTTGCGGTGGCTTTTGCGTTTGCGATTGCCGCCTTGATTAGTGGCCAGCTGGATGCGGCCTGGGCAAAATTCAGCCGTCCATGGACACTGCTTGCCTGGGTCTTTTTAACCATTGGCATTTTCCTGGGCAGTGCCTGGGCCTATTATGAGCTGGGTTGGGGAGGCTGGTGGTTCTGGGATCCGGTTGAAAATGCTTCGTTCATGCCCTGGCTGGCAGGTACGGCCCTGATTCATTCGCTGGCGGTGGCAGAAAAACGCAATATTTTCAAGCAATGGACGGTATTGCTGGCGATTGCCACGTTTTCCCTGTCGCTGTTGGGTACTTTCCTGGTGCGCTCGGGCGTGCTGACTTCGGTTCACGCGTTTTCCACCGATCCATCGCGCGGCACGTTTATTCTTATTTATCTGATGGTGGTGGTGGGGGGAGCCCTGGCCCTGTATAGCTGGCGGGTACCCTTGTTAAGCAGTCGTGCAAAATTCAGCCTGTTTTCAAAAGAAAGCGCCTTATTGCTGAATAATATTTTCCTGGTTGTGTCCTGCGCCACCATTTTGTTGGGTACCCTGTTTCCCTTGCTAATGGATGCCATTGGCGGCGGCAAAATCTCGGTCGGGCCACCGTATTTCAACCAGGTATTGGTACCCATCTGGCTACCCATGATGGCGCTCATGGCTATTTCCGTTCATTGGCACTGGAAACAGAATCAATGGCAAAAGATACGTAGGGCCACCATGGGTATTGTGCTGGCGGGCATTGTTTTAGGTTTGCCCATGCCCCTGTATTTTGGGGAATGGCGCTGGGGCGTGGCCTTGGCCTTGTGTATTTGCTGGGCGGTCGTGGCCTCCAGTCTTTGGGCCGTTCATCATCGGGTCCGGCTTACCCAGGCTGGCACCTCCTATTTGCCAACGTTGTTTAATCAGCCCAAGGCGTTTATTGGCATGCATATTGCCCATATCGGTGTGGCCGTGTTTGCGATCGGTGCCACCGTGGTCTCGGCCTATGAGTGGGAGCGTGATGTGATGATTGATCCGCAGCAAACCGTACAGGTGGAAGATTACGAAGTGCGTTTTCGCAGTTTGCAAGGTCATCGCGGACAAAATTACGAAGCCTTGATCGGTCATTTTGTATTAAGTGCCAACGGCAAGCCGATTGGCGTGTTGAAACCTGAAAAACGTCAGTATTTCTCGGGGGGTGAGCCCATGACCGAGGCCGCGATCAACCGTGGCGTTTTCAGGGATGTGTATATTTCCCTGGGTGAAATGCATGGCGATAATCCCGAAACCAGTCCCTGGCTGATTCGCGTGTACTGGAAACCGTTAATGAACTGGGTATGGGTAGGTTGCCTGTTAATGGCCTGGGGCGGCTGGATGAGTTTGCGTGATCGCCGTTACCGAGTCAGGAAAACCCAGACCAGTCCAGATGTGCCGTCAATAAGCACAGGGGTCAAGCCGGATAGCAAGCAGGTGAAAGTATGAAACGTTGGTTGCCATTAATTCTGTTTGCCGGTTTGCTGGTGCTGTTAGGGCTTGGCCTGGGCATGAACCCAAGGGATTTGCCTTCGGCCTTGGTCGGTAAACCGATACCGCAGTTTGCCTTGCCTGATTTGATGCAGGCCCAAAAGCAGGTGACCGAACAGGATTTCAAAAATAAGGTTTGGGTCTTGAATGTCTGGGCTTCCTGGTGTGTCAGTTGCCAGGCAGAGCACGATTTGTTGCTTAAGTGGCAACGCCCTGAAGGGGTAGACCTGGTGGGCCTCAATTACAAGGATGATTCACGTGCTGCCCGTGCCTGGCTGGTGGATATGGGGGGGAACCCCTATGACCGCATTGCTGTTGACTTGAATGGGCTGGTGGGCATTGACCTGGGCGTTTATGGGGTGCCCGAGACGTTCATTATCAATCGGCAAGGAGAAATTGTTGAGCGCTTTACAGGCGCGTTAACCGAGGAAACCCTTGAGAAGAAACTCAAACCCATGCTTGCCAAGGCGTTGGCAACACCATGAAAAATTTCTTTATAAGCTTTTTAAGGCGGGGTGGATACGGCATGTGGCAAGAGGGCATGGCAAGTGGTTTTTTCAGGCGGTTGCAAGGTTTGGCCCTGGCGATATTGGGTACTACCTTGCTGTTTGCCGGGCAAGGATGGTTTTTTTCGGGTACGGCCTGGGCGCAACTTGAAACCCGACTGAGTGTTGCCGAAGAAGAGCGCCTGCGAGAAATAGCGAAAGAATTGCGTTGTCTGGTTTGCCAGAATGAGTCGATCGCTGATTCACAGGCCGGTTTGGCGCAAGACTTGCGCAAGGAAATCCGGGGGCAAATAGCTGCTCATAAAACGGATGAGCAAATTATTGATTATCTGGTTGTTCGCTATGGTGAATTTGTTCACTATAAGCCGGTATTTAGTCCCAGAACCTATTTGTTATGGCTGGGTCCGTTTGCCTTATTGGTGTTCCTGCTGTTTGCCTTGTGGCGTCATATTCATCGTCAGGGTCAGCAGGCAACAACGACAGTTCTTGACGAGCAGGATATGGCTAAAGATATACAACGTTGGGAAAAAGATTTCGGGAATAAAAAATGACAGAATTAATTTTATTGGGGCTATTTATTAGTGCCATCGTGGTGGCCTTGTTGCTTTGGGCGATGCAAAAAAACAAATACGGCAAATTGCAAAAACGAGCCCTGGAGCAACGGTACATGGTTCATGAACAAACCATGCAAGAGCTTCAGCAAGAGTTTGCCGCCGGTAATATGGATGAGACCAATTTCCAACAGGCACAGCTTGAAGCGCAAACCCAGCTGGTTGAAGACATGCGCCGCCTGGAAGCCCAGCCACAGGCACTAGTGGGTAGCGCCAAGTATATGCCATGGGCGATTGTGGCCGTGCCGGTGGTGGCTGCGGCGGGCTATTATTATTTGGGTAATCTGGCTGCCCTGAATCCGGCGGCTACTTTTGGCATGAATGGCAATGTAGAGCAGTTTGTGGGTGCGGTTGAAGAGCTGGAGAAAAAAGCCGCTGCCAATCCTGGAGATCTGATGCAGCAGCTGATGCTGGCACGCAGCTACCGCGCCATGGGACGTCATGCCGATTCTGTGGGGGCGTATGGCCGCGCCTGGGAATTGATCAAGGATAATCCAACCGAGTTATCGCTGTTTGCCGGGGTGTTGGCTTTGTATCGGGGCAGTTTTGAAGGCAAGCCCGATGAATTGCTTAAACAGGCTTTGGCGATTGATCCTGAAGACCATGATGCTTTGCTGCTTTTGGGCGGTTCTTATTACGAGAAGGCGGATTACCGCAAGGCGATAGAAACGTGGGAAAAACTGTTGGCCCTGTTGCCTGCAGATAGCGAGGAAAGAAGTGATTTGGTGCGTCAAATTGAAGATACCAAAGCGGTGGAAGCTGATCCTACTAAAGCGGTGGATAGCGACCTGGCTGAGGAAATGGACGATTTGCCACACCCGCCCATTCGTTCAGTTGAGGATATTCCTGAACATAAGTTTATGAAAAGTAATTAAGGGCGGCCTGTAGAGGGTGGCTTCGTTATAAAGCGGGGTATTGCCCCTATCTGGTGTTGCTCCAACCGCCCTGCGGGCAGAATCGCAACCCCAGATAGGGGCAATACCCCTTTTGGCTGTTTAAGGAAACCAGTGTATAGGCCTGGGTGTTATTTATATTGGTTTAGGGGTGTAAGGGGTAGCGTTTTCTTGAATAAGTCCCGGTGCGGA
>WARP01000799.1_pt1 | contig 24488 bp, 26 predicted proteins | sample 4769151 | NCBI WGS metagenome assembly WARP01 (sample SAMN08893023, study PRJNA449175) | gut metagenome | isolation source: rumen sample fed with dry roughage | host: cow | place: India: Nagpur | collected 2016
ATTTGCTATGATGTTTGTAAAGTGCGGTTGTAATATGTAGATAAAAGGCGGAATGGAAATGCCTATTTACCCACATTTTTTTGTATACTGGAATAAGTACACTACTGAGTATACAAGGAATTATATGAAAATTATTAATTGTTCCTTTTGTAACGGAATTTTAAAAACGGGAAAATTAGGTTATCGATATATATAGAACACCCAAAATTATTTTTGATGATGGGTCAGAAAAAAAAGTCAATAAATTTAGCCTTTTAAATGGTAACGTGATTGATAAAGTATTTTATTGTGAGTCATGTCAGGTTATGTTAGCTGATCTAAGTTCTCAAACATAAAAACTACTACCTAAATACTGGATAGATTAGTCATAATAAAATATTCATAATATTTACATTTAGCTGAGTTCATTGTTTATTCAACTTGAAGAATTTTTTAATAACAATATAGAACGAGAGATTATGCACAGACTCAACACAAATATATAAAAGTATGTTGCAAAATGAACACACCAAGTTGAAAGTATTTAAGCATTTCATTTACAGCAAGACATTTTGATAATTATAAATGCTACACGTTGGTGTGGCATTTTTTTATAGTAACTTTACCATTTTTGCTTATTAATGGTATTGATGTTATAATTCTAACCATGACTAGGGAACCTAGTAATTAATAAAAAAGAAAGGTGATTAATATTGAACTGTCCAAGTTGTGGATTTGAATACACGTATGAAGAAAATGATATGCTCGTGTGTTCTGCATGCCAATATCAATGGGAGAAGAACCCGGAAGTCTTTATTTTAGATTCCAATAACAACAAATTGTTTGATGGAGATAGCGTCATCATTATCAAAGACTTAAAGGTATCAGGGGCTTCTAATAACCTCAAACAAGGAACGAAAGTGGATAACATTAAAATTCAAGAAGGCGATCATAATATTGTTTGCCGTATTCCAGGTTTTGGCAATATGAACCTAAAGAGTGCGTTTGTCAAAAAAGCCTAATGACCTAAATGGGCATTTAAACTTGTAATGATTCATTCAACAGAAACTCAATTGAGTTTCTTTTTTTTGCCTAAAGCCAAAAAAAGTCTTCAATGTAGACGATAAAAAAAATGAAATTATGAAAACGTTTACGCTATAGGTCTTTTTCCATTCAATTGCTATAATTTAGGTAGAATAAATCGAGGTAAAAAACTATGGCAATTATTGAATTAAAAGATGTAAGAAAAGAGTTTAAGAAGCCTGTTAGAAAACCGGGAATCGTGGGGATGTTTAAGACACTTTTTAGCATGAAATACACGGTAACTGAAGCAGTAAAGGGCATCTCCTTTAGCTTAGACGAAGGTGAGATTGTTGGGTATATCGGTGCGAATGGTGCTGGTAAGTCTACCACCATTAAAATGATGTGTGGAATCCTAACGCCAACCAAAGGGGAAATCCATGTGGATGGGTATTTACCATACCATCCAAAGCAAAGAAGCAACGTTTTAGGTAAAATAGGCGTTGTTTTTGGGCAAAGAACACAACTATGGTGGGATTTGCCGTTAATAGAATCGTTGACGATTTTGAAGCGAATTTATGACATCAAGGAGTCTGATTACAAAGAAAGATTTGAATTCATCAAAGATGTACTAGAACTAGATCCGTTTCTTAACCAACCAGTTAGAACCTTATCCCTTGGTCAAAGAATGAGAGCGGATTTAGCAGCAAGCCTCATTCATAATCCAAAAATCTTATTCTTAGATGAACCAACGATTGGATTAGATGTCCTTGTTAAAGACAGAATGATCAAAGCCATTAAAGAGATTCATAAACGCTATAATACAACAATCGTCTTAACCACACATAATATGGATGACATCACAGACTTGTGTCAAAGGGTCATTATATTGGATGAAGGCGTTATTCTTTATGATGGGCCATTAAGCATGATTAAGAAGAAGTTTGGCGACATCAGACATATTACCTTCTCATCTTCAGAAGGTTTTGACCAATCCCGCATTACGGATAAATTTGATGGTTTGTGTGAAGTGGTTCAAACCGATAACACCTATAATATCTCATTTGATATTTCGAAGTTGAGCATTAATCAAGTGTTGAGCGTCATTCTTGAAAATGCATCAGTATCAGACATTCATATCACAGAGAACTCTCTAGAAAGCATTGTGAAACATATCTATGAAACCAAGAAATATTAAGAAATACATGGCCTTTAGCAAGGCAGGTATCTTAAGTGGTTTCGCCTATAAGTTTAGTGCTTTTGGGTGGTTACTTGGAGATATTATTTCCTTGTTAATACTCTATTTTCTGTGGAGTGCAATCTATCAAAACGCAAGTAGTGACGTTATTAATGGTATGACTTTCAAACAAATGGTCTCATACCTTATATACGCTAGGGTTGCGACCTCATTGGTATTTGCCTCAGCTTCATTTTGGATAATTGGTGAAGATATTTACGAAGGAAACATCGCAATTAGTCTGATTAGGCCAATTAATTATCGATACCGCTTGCTGGCAGAGGGGTTTGGAAACTTTCTTTCCTCTTTAATATTGATGTTTATTCCGCTTATGACTGCCTCTATCATCTTGTTGACAATCACAATAGGCGCACCAATACCAGGCGTACTTGATTTCGTATTCTTTTTCATCAGTGCGATTTTGTCATTTATGATTGCTGACTCACTCAATTTCTTAATTGGTGAAGTCGCGTTATTCACAAATGCACTTTTCGGACTAATGATAATAAAAAATATCACGATGTCATTTTTCTCGGGAAGTTTACTACCTTCTTCATTTTTCCCTGTTTGGCTTCAAAACATATTGAACTTTTTACCATTTCAAAGTATGGTTGAAAAACCAATTATGATTTTGATGGGTAGTTTAAATGGCACAGAGTTGCTCAAAGCCTTTGTAATTCAACTTATTTGGGTTGTTGTATTAAACATGTTATGCACATTGACTTTTAATGGAATTAAAAAACGTGTGGTTAGCGTAGGAGGATAGTCTATGATGAAATATTTGAAATTATATCCTTACTATGTCTCTAGAAGCATCAAGGCCAGACTGGCGTATAGATTTGATGCGTTCATAGGCATATTTGGATTTTTACTTGAAAACACCATAATATTTTCGACACTATACTTAACCATCTCTGCGATACCAGCACTAAACGGATGGGACTTAAACATGATGGGCTTTTTGTATGGGTATTATTTGATTCCAAAAGCAATAGACCATATATTTTCAGACCAAATTTGGCAACTAGCCAACGGGGGGATTACAAGAGGGATTTTGGACAAGTATTTGATAAAACCCCTAAACCCACTGTTTCAACTGGTTGCAGAAATGATTCAACTAGAGGGATTTGGTGAACTGATACTTGGCATCATCTTCTTAAGCGTATTTGGGCCTAAGTTATCGATTAACTGGACAGTATCAAGCGCCATCGCTTTAATCATATGTGGATTTTTCGCAATGTGGTTTTTCTTTTCAATCAAATTGATATTTGGATCGTTATCATTTTGGACCAAACGTAGCATTGAAGTCATGACATTAATATATGATTTTTCAAACTTTGCTAAGTATCCAATTGATATCTTTAGCCGCTCTATTCAATTTCTATTAACATTCATTCTGCCTTTCTCTGTTGTTATATTTTTCCCGATAAGGGCTTTATTGTTTGATCAATCTATGTGGTTACCAACATTGTATGTGGCAATCGCAAGTACTTTAATGTTATTTGTTGCCTATTTTATTTGGAAAAAAGGTCTAAAACGTTATGAAAGTGCCGGAAGTTAGGAAAAACACTTATTTAGAGGTTTTTTAAGGTTTATTTCATATAGACTTCGTGATATTATAGAGATTAGTGGTCCGGTAGCTCAATGGATAGAGCAGTACCGTCCTAAGGTAACGGTTGAAGGTTCGAGTCCTTTTCGGATCGCCATTTTTACATAATAAGGGAGTAAAATATGAAAAAATTAGTATTATTAAGCCTATCATTGGTTATGGCATTATTATTGGTGGCATGTGTTAGTAAGACATACACGGTTAAGATTGACCCAATGAATGGTGAAGAAGCAATCACTTTAAAAGTTGAATCTGGAAAAGTTGCAAATTTTCCTCAAAATATAACTAAAGAAGGTTATGTTTTTGCAGGATGGTTTGAAGGTGATCAAGAGTTCAACACCGGAATAGCAATTACGGCCAATCATAACGTGTATGCTAAATGGATTATAAATAAATACACAGTTACTTTTATCAATGCGGGTACTCAAATCGCACCAGTTGAAGTAGAACATGGATCACTGCTTACAGAACCAATTGCTCCAACTCGTGAACACTATGTGTTTAAAGAGTGGACAGATGGAAATGACACATATGATTTTTCAAAACCAGTTACGAGTAATCTTTATTTATATGGAGAATTCGATTTAGATTCTTATCAAGTTGTATTTGATACATTAGGTGGTACTCAAATTAGTGCACAAACAGTTCCTGCAAAAGGCTATGCAAGCATTCCTGCTAGTCCAACTAAAGAAGGGTCACAGTTCGATGGTTGGTATATTGCGGATAAACCGTTTAATTTCTCGGATCCAATCCTAAAGGATACAATCGTTACTGCTAAATGGCGTAGTTTCGCTCATGAAGCTTACTATGATGGTATGGAAGGATTAACGGGTGCTAACTTAATTATTTTCTTAAATAACTTGTTAGAACAAATGCAAGGTAAGAACTATGACTATGCAAAAAATGCACTTCAAGTTTCTGATAGAGATCCAAACAACAGTAGCAATCTAATAGAATTCTATACAGGACAATCAAGAAGAGCACAATGGGATGCGGGTAATACATGGAACAGAGAACACGTATGGCCACAATCCTTATTAGGTGAAGACGCTGGAAGTACGATCAACTCAGCTTCTGATTTACATAACCTAAAACCTTCTGATAAATCTATCAATACCTCAAGAAGTAACAAGTGGTTTGGACCTTCTACAACATCTTATTCATATGCACCAAATAGACAAGAAATCAAAGGCGATATCGCAAGAATTCTTTTCTATATGGATATTAGATATGATCGTTTATCACTTGTGAACTTAACTGGTGTTGTTACACCTTACACTTATCAAATGGGTGACTTAGCTACGTTATTATTATGGCATGCTGAAGACCCAGTAGATGATTTTGAAAGAAACAGAAATAATGTTATTTACGGTTATCAAGGCAACCGTAATCCATTTGTAGATTACCCAGAACTTGTTGGACATATCTATAACTAAAAACTAACCGTGAGACGATGAATCTCACGGTTTTTATTTACATAAAGGCTCAAAGGAGTATAATAGTCAATAATAGGGGGGATTTTTTATGAAAGCAGTTAGTATAAACAAGATTGCGTCTTTGGAAAAAGACTATCAAGCAAATGACATTCATAAAGTTGTAAGAAGGGTTCTATCAAAAACGAGTTTGGACAGTGTAGCCTATGTTAATGAGGCACAAGCAGACACCCAGTTTAAATTCTCCATTGATATTGATACACTGCCTGTTACAAACCAAAAAGCTTCTGGGCGTTGTTGGTTATTTGCAGGATTGAACGTATTAAGAGAATTGATTGCTAAAAAACATCAACTTAAAGACTTTGAACTTTCTCAAAACTATCAAGCATTTTGGGATAAATTCGAAAAGATTAATTATTTTTTAGAATCAGTGGAAGATTTTCTAACCGTCGATGCGGATGATCGCACGCTAAAGCATTTATTACAACAAGGTATTCAAGATGGTGGCCAATGGGATATGTTTGTTTCATTGGTACTGAAGTATGGGGTTGTTCCTAAAGAAGCAATGCCTGAAACATATCAATCCAGTAATACCGCTTTAATGAACCGAATCATCAATATTAAGTTAAGAAAATATGCAGCAGAAGCACGTGAATGCGTCAAGTTTGGCAAACATGAGCTCAAAGATCAACTTAAAGCATCCGTTTTGAAAGAGTTATATGCGTTTTTATGTGACTCATTTGGACTACCTCCAAAAGCATTCACTTTTGAAACGGTAAACAAAGACAACGTTTATGAGCGTGTAGAAAATGTCACACCTGTTGAGTTTTATCATCAAATTGGGATTGATTTAGAAGACTATGTATCCGTCATACATGCGCCAACTGAAGATAAACCTTATATGAAGAGTTATACGATTGATTATCTGGGCAATGTCGTTGGTGGAAAAGAAATCAAACACTTAAACTTAGAGATGAACAGACTGGTAGAACTATCGATTAATCAACTTAAAGACAGAGAAATTGTTTGGTTTGGTGCGGACGTCGCTAGAGATGGTGACCGCGAAAAAGGCATTTGGGATGACCAAGCCTATGATTTTGAATCCATATTGCAAATGCCACTAAAAATGACTAAAGCTCAAAGACTAGATTACTTACAAGGTGCGATGAACCATGCGATGGTTATAACAGGCGTTAATTTAGTAGAAGGCAAACCAACGAAATGGAAGATCGAAAACAGTTGGGGTAGCGATAAAGGCAATAAGGGATATTATTTAATGAGCCATACTTGGTTTATGGAGCATACTTATCAAGCAGTGGTTCATAAGAAGTATTTATCTAAAGCAGAACTGGCTGCTTATAATCAGTCCCCAGTTCGATTAAAACCATGGGATCCAATGGGAGCTTTAGCATAATGGAATTCTGTCGTAAAGATGGTTACTGCCTATCACTCGATATGGATTCTTCAAAGAGGCTTATCTTTACTTATTATGACTTAGGGATCACTATTGATAAAACACTCTATGTATCTAGTAGAAATAAGTATGAGGAAAGCATCATATTAGATAAAGTGAATAAAGAAAAACTGTTCTTTACATTAGCTAAACATCATAACTACTCGGATAGCTTGATGATTGAATATATCACAAGTAACTTTGATCAAGTATCCGGCTTAAATGAGATTAAGTCATTTCTAAATGAACATGATATCGCATTTGAACCTCATACATGGGTAGAGTTTTACGATTAGTAGAAAAAAAGTCAACTCGCGAGAGATGACTTTTTTGTTTATTCGATTGTTCCAACTACATCAAATCCTAGACGTAATGAAGGGTATCCTTCATCATCTTTAACGCCAAAGGACAACGCCATAACGGCTTCATGGTCAGGAAGATTAAATGCTATTGGTGCATTTGCTTTATCAAAACCACCAATTGGGCATGTATCAAGGCCAAATGCTCTAGCATTTAACATTAAGTTCATTGCGACAAATCCTGCGTCTAAGTAAGCAGTTTTAATGACATCGAGTTCGTTGACTTGAGCTTCTTTGAAAGCTTTTAAGTGACGGTCTCTGACATCAGCAGCCATGGTGCCTCTTTCAACTTGTTGATTGTAAATCATTTCAGCTCTTGAAGCATATTTCTTATCGGCTAAGATTACGACCATGAAGGAAGATGTTTCATATTGGTTTCTATTCCATGGAAATAGATGTGAATATTTTGCCTTAGCTTCTAGAGTTTTGATTACCTTGAATGTCCAAGGTTGAAGGTTATTTGCGGATGGTGCTCTTAAAGCCTCATCGAATAGTGTCTTAATGGTTTCATCAGTAACCACTACATCTGTTTTGTACTTACGTACAGATCTTCTGTTAAGAAGAATATCTTTAAAATCATTATTTGTTTTCATATACAATACCTCGTTCCTAAGAGATTATAACATGAGTTATTTGTTCGGTTTCGTAATATGCTCATAATTACGTCAATTCTAGAAAACCATATAAATATGGTATACTATTTAGGAGGTGTTAAAATGACAAAATTTATATTCATTCGACATGGTGAACCACGATATGATGAAGTAGTAGCACGTGGTTTTAAGAATCAAGGATACGATTTAGGGAAACTAACTGATCGTGGCGTTTTACAGGCTCATGAGGTATCCAAAGACCTGCGATTAGAAGGTGCAGACATTATAGTAAGCTCACCTTATACAAGAGCACTCCAAACCGCTGCAATCGTTTCAAAGAATACACAAATCAATTTAACCGTTGAGACCGATTTGCATGAATGGATGCCAGATGTAACATTTTCAGACCGTGATGATGTTTCATTAGCATATCCAGAGTTTATTGGTAACAACGGTATTAGAAACGATGAAACCAAATACAATTGGGAATCTATGGAAGAGGTACAAAAACGCTCTAGAATTGCCCTTAAACCCTATTTAAAATATGATAAAGTGATTGTCGTATGTCATGGTATTGTGATGTCATCCTTCACTCATATTAATGATATGATTGAACATTGTGGCATTAGGGAGTTAGATTTAGATGAGTCATTTTTCAAGTAAACTCTTAACTTGGTATGATGAGTCTAAAAGAGATTTGCCTTGGAGACATACCAAAGATCCTTACAAAATATGGGTATCAGAGATTATGCTGCAGCAAACTCAAGCAGTCACGGTTATGCCTTATTATGAAAGGTTCATCAATACGTTATCAGATATAGGAGCCCTTGCAGAAGCGGATGAGGCTCTTTTGTTAAAACTATGGGAAGGGCTGGGCTATTATTCTCGTGTTCGAAATATGCAAGCTACTGCTAGAGTAATTATGGAAAAGTATGATGGCATCATGCCTAATACGAAAGCCTCATTAATGAAGTTGAAAGGAATCGGTCCTTATACAGCTGGTGCGATTGCATCTATTGCGTTTGACCAAAAAGCATCGGCAATTGATGGTAACGTAAGTAGAGTATTGGCTCGGTATGCTCTAATCGAGGATTCAATCGACTCAAATGAGGTCAAAAAAAAACTTGAGGAAATCAACTTACCACTCATTGACGACGATAGACCAGCCGATTATACACAAGCGATGATTGAACTGGGGGCTACTGTATGCAGAAAATCCCAACCGCTATGTGATATATGTCCCATTAATCAGGATTGTAAGGCTTATAAGGCACAAAAACAGTCCATGATTCCAGTCAAGGATAAGAAAAATGCGAAGAAAATCTTTCAGTATATCACTTTCGTTTTAGAAGATGAAGATGGTAATCTAATACTATTAAAACAAGAAAATAGACTCTTAAATGGATTATTCTTATTGCCTCAAATCGAGGCTGAGTCTATTCATTATGCGATTACTAGCCTTGAGGAATATGGGTATGTTGTCAATAATTATGAACCATTAGGACATTACAGACATGTATTCACTCATATGATTTGGGAGATGGACGTTTATTACGTGAAAGTAATCAAACCAAGTGGAATACTATCATTTAAAGACTATAAAGAAGTCGCGATTGCAACTGCCCATAAACAAATACTGGACAAAATAAATCGTTCACGTAAATAAAAAGACACCGAATGGGTGTCTATTCTTCAAATAATGATCTAAATCCTGCATTGTGGTTAAGCACTTTATATAGAGGTAGTCCAATAATGTAGGTTACTACAAGCTCACCTGCAAATACAGAAGGTATTCCGACAATGAGTGGCGTATCTAAAGCTAGGTAAAGTGATAATCCAACAAGTAGTCCATTGAAGATACTTGGTGCTAACAAAGAAACATACTTATTTTTAATCAAAATCATTGATGAAAGTGACAAGAATGTTGCTAACACCCCAAGGGTTAAATCATAAGGTAACATTGGGCTAGCTGGTGTAAATAAGTTAGCCACGAATGTGCCAACTGTGATCCCGACAATCATTTTCTTATCGAAAAATATGAAGATTAATAGAATCTCTGCGACTCTAAACTGAATCTCTCCAAAACTAATTGGGATGAATGATAAAACCAGAGTCACATAAAGTGCGGCAATTGTAGATTGTTTTATCCAATCTTTTAAAGTAAAATGAAACATAGTATTTTCTCCTTGTTTTGTTTTCGCAGGTAACTAGTACTGCGGGCAAATAAGCCAATACAACTATAACACCATTATGTTATAATTTCAATGAAAAGAGGTATTTTTTATGGCAATACGTTTTGAACTTATCCATACTTGCAGGCAATCTGGCGCAAGATATGGTAAATTACATACACCTCATGGGGTTTTTGAAACACCGATTTTTATGCCAGTCGGTACTTTAGCAACCGTTAAAACACTTACGCCTGAAGAGATTAAAGAAGTCTCCGATGGGCTTATTTTAGGTAATACTTACCATCTTTGGTTACAACCAGGCGAGGATATTGTTGCTGCGCATGGTGGAATTAGAGGCTTCATGAAATGGGATGGAGCACTCCTTACGGATAGTGGTGGATTCCAAGTGTTCTCACTTACGGATATGAGAAAAATCAAAGAAGAGGGCGTTTATTTTAGACACCATAAGAGTGGTGAATCTTTATTCCTATCTCCTGAAAAAGCGATAGAAATTCAAGAAAAACTTGGTGCTGACATCATCATGAGCTTTGATGAATGTCCACCATCAGATGCCTCCTATCAGTATACGAAAGACTCACTGATGCGTACATTAAGATGGGCCAAAAGAGGCAAAGATGCTTTAAAGTCTGATCAAGCGCTGTTTGGGATTGTTCAAGGTGGATTATACGAAGATTTAAGAACTTATAGTGCTGAAAAGCTTGTAGAAATGGATTTCCCTGGCTATTCAATTGGGGGATTATCTGTTGGTGAATCTAAGGAAGACATGTACCGTATTCTTGATCACGTAAACCCGATACTACCTAAAGATAAACCAAGATACTTAATGGGTGTTGGGTCACCAGATGACATCGTAGAAGGCGTTATTCGTGGGGTAGATATGTTTGACTGCGTCCTACCAACCCGTAATGCAAGACATGGCACTGCTTTTACAACAGAAGGTAGAATTCAAATTAGAAATAAAAAATTCGAATTGGACTTCTCACCATTAGATCCAAACTTAGAAACGCCAATTTCCAAATACTCAAAATCTTATATTAGACATTTGTTTAAGGCAGAAGAGATCTTGGGAATGCGCATCATGACTTATCAAAATTTAGCATTCTTGAAGCAACTCATGAAGGAAATTAGACAAGCCATTTTAGAAGACCGTTTATTAGATTATAAAAAAGAATTTTTTAATCGATACGGTTATACAAAATAAAGATAACAAGTTTTAACTTTATATACCTTTTATTTAAATCCGTTTTAGTGTAAAATGGATAATAGGTATCAATCATTTTTTAGGAGGGTTATTATGGTATTTGGAGAAAACGACAGCTTCAATCAAAAACCGGTCATCAAAGTAATTGGTGTAGGTGGTGGTGGCGGTAATGCCGTCAATAGAATGATTGAAAATGATGTCAAAGGTGTGGACTTTGTAGCTGTAAATACCGATGCCCAAGTGTTACGAGTATCACGTGCAGAGACAAGGCTTCAAATTGGAAAACACTTAACACGAGGACTTGGTGCTGGCGCAAAACCAGAAGTTGGGAAACGCGCAGCGCTAGAATCTGAGGATGAAATACGTGCAGTATTAAGCAATGCTGACATGGTTTTTATTACTGCCGGCATGGGTGGTGGCACAGGAACAGGTGCAGCCCCAATTATCGCTAGACTAGCCAAAGAAATGGGTTGCTTAACCATTGGTATCGTTACAAAACCATTTGCTTTTGAAGGCCCAGCTAGAACACATGCAGCGATTGCAGGACTTGAAGAATTAAAACAATTTGTAGACACATTAATTGTAATTCCAAATGAACGTTTATTATCGATTATCGAACCAAATACTCAAATGCTTGATGCATTTAGAGAGGCTGACAACGTTTTAAGACAAGGGGTTCAAGGGATTGCAGAAATCATTGCTGTTCCTGGGCTAATCAACGTTGACTTTGCCGATGTTAGAACCGTTATGGAAAATAAAGGGACTGCGTTAATGGGAATCGGGATTGCATCAGGTGAAAATAGAGCGATTGAAGCAGCAAGAAAAGCCATTCACTCCAAATTGCTTGAAGTATCCATTGATGGCGCAACCGATGCCATTGTAAACATTACTTCAGGAACAAGCATTACGTTGTTTGAAGTATCACAAGCTTTAGATGAAATCAGAAATGCAACTGATTTTGAACTTAATGTTATTTATGGTACAACCTTAAACGAAGACTTAAGAGATGAAATGATTGTTACAGTCATTGCAACGGGTTATGAACTTAAAGCGAAAGAATCAACCATTGATGATTTTGCAACTCAAATCTTCAAGAAAACAACTAACGAACAAGTAAAAATCACGCCAACAGGTTTCGAAAAACAATCTGATTTCCGTGAACCAGTTGAAGAGAAGAAAACAAATAAATTGCCGTCATGGCTTCAAAGTAAAAAATAAAGAGGCTATTAAGCCTTTTTTAATGAAGGGACTAAAAACATGTTAAAAGCAGGAATAGTAGGGTTACCAAATGTTGGAAAATCTACTTTATTTAATGCAATCACCAAGAGTGCTGCATTAGCAGCGAACTATCCGTTCGCAACCATAGATCCAAACGTGGGCGTTGTAACCCTAAAAGACAAACGTCTTGATGTTTTGGCTTCAATGTATAAATCAGGGAAAATTGTCCCAACTACAGTAGAATTTACGGATATTGCTGGGTTAGTCAAAGGTGCATCCAAAGGTGAAGGGTTAGGAAACCAATTCTTAAGCCACATCCGAGAAGTCGATACCATTTGCCAAGTTGTCCGTCTGTTTAAAGATGAAAATATCATTCACGTTGAGGGATCAGTCAATCCACTTAGAGACATTGATATCATTCAACTTGAGCTCAATATTGCAGACTATGACACAGTTGTGAAACGTATTCCAAGAATTGAGAAAAAAGCCAAAACTGGCGGAAACTCAGATGAAAAAGCAGAGTATGAGGTTTTAGTGAAAATCAAAGATGCTTTAGAAGAAAATACGCCAATTCGATTGATGGGTCTTTCTGAAGAAGAAAAGTCAATCATCAAAGGGTATAATTTCTTATCATCTAAGGCAATGGTTTATATTGCAAACGTTTCAGAAACTGAAATACTAACACTAGATTCCAATCCAGTTTATCAAAAACTATTAGAAAAAGGTTTATCCGAAGATGCAGATGTCGTTGCAATCTCTGCACAAATAGAAGCTGAACTCGCACAGTTATCTGATGAAGACCGTTCTTTATTTATGGAAGAACTAGGGTTAGAAGAATCTGGATTAGATCAATTAATCAGAACAACTTATCACCGACTTGGATTAGAAACGTATTTCACTGCAGGTCCAATGGAAGCTAGAGCTTGGACATTCAAAAAAGGCATGACTGCGCCTCAATGTGCAGGCATTATTCATACCGATTTCGAACGTGGATTCATTCGTGCCGAAACCGTAGCCTATGATGATTTGGTTAAATATGGCTCCTATCTTGGTGCTAAGGAAGCCGGAAGGGTTAGACAGGAAGGCAAAGAGTATCTTGTAAAAGATGGCGATGTCATGCTGTTTAAGTTCAATGTCTAATCTAACGATTAACACTCAAACGCTCTTAAAAGAGCTCACTAATTATCCAAAAGCAACCTTGATTTGTGCCTCGAAATACTTAGATGCACCAATGATTGAAGAGGTTTACAACGCAGGGGTTACACATTTTGGAGAGAATCATGCTCAAGCATTGCTAAGTAAACAAAGAGCGTTAAACGACTTAAATATTACTTGGCATTTTATAGGTCACCTTCAAACCAATAAGGTGAAAGAGATAATTAACAATATCGATTACCTACACTCATTAGATAGAATTAAATTAGCAGAAATGATTCAAAAACATAGGGAAACACCACTTAATTGCTTTATTGAAGTAAATCTCTCAAGAGAAACCTCCAAAACTGGGATTTTTAAGGAAGATTTAAAGGATTTTTTAAACTTATTAAAAGAGTATGATAAAATTAAAGTAGTTGGATTGATGACAATGGGTGTTCAAGATGATTTAGATCAGACTAAATTAATCTTTGATGAGCTTAAAGCCTTAAAAACGTCATTCAATCTCGCCCATTTATCCATGGGAATGACTGATGATTATATGCTAGCATTAGAGTCTAGTAGTGATTTTATCAGAGTAGGTAGAAAATTCATCATTTGAGGTGACATATGGCTATTTTTAGTAAATCGAAGAAAGAACAAAAACTTCCAACTTATCAAGGTGAGTCTGTAGCAAACAGTTTTGATCGTATTATATTTGAATCATTAGAAACAGATGATGATGCTTATATAACAATGTTGGCTAGAGATTTAATAGACGGATCCCCGCTTGTGCTCAATTTTGAAGATTTAGCACCAGATCCAGCGAATAAAATCATGGCATTCTTGTCAGGGGTTATTTTCACTTTGGAAGGACAAATTGTCCAAATTAACAAAAAAGTATTCTTGTTCGCACGCGAACAGGATTTTAAAGATGGCACATTGAAACAATTTATCGACGATGTCAAAGAATGATTTTCTAACGATTCTTAAAAATCAAGCAAACAGTTATCATAAACCCATTTTATATAGATTCTTGAATCCTCAAGAACAAAAATGGGTTCATTCTATTTTTAAAGGCTATTTCATTTATGAAAGTAATGAAGCCTCTGAATATCGAAGAATGCTTGTTTCAGATTATGAACTAATCCCTGATTTTGAGATTTCGGTTTTAAAGACTTCATTTAGAGATAAATCCATTTCACACCGTGATGTATTAGGGTCACTAATGGCATTAGGTTTGAAAAGAGATATCTTTGGAGACATTACAATCACAGAAGATGAGATTTATGTTGAAGTCATTTCTGTCATGGTGCCATATGTTAAGGAATTGACTGAGATTAAGCGAGACACTGTTTTATTTGAACTTGCCGATAACATTCCGGTTGTAGAAGAAAAGAAAGAAGAAATCGTCCTTAGTTTAGATAGTTTGAGAGTGGATGCGATTATTGCTAAAGCGTTTTTGATTAATCGAGAAGATGTAAAGATACTCGTAAATCAAGATAGGGTCAAAATCAACTTCATTTTGATTCAAAAACATACCATTATTTGTAAACCTTATGATATAATATCAGTTAGAGGATTTGGACGGATTAGATTGATTGAAGTATTAGGACAATCTAAGAAACAGAAGACTCGAATAAAATGTGAATTATTACGATGATTTGGACAATGCCGTAGTAGGCAAGACAAAGCGACTTAGGGATGGTGGAAGCCTAAGCAACAAACTACTACAGGATATCACCAATGAGTAACATGCAAACGCTGCTATAAAGCGAAGAGGGCTAGATTATTTCTAGAACTAAGGTGGTACCGCGATTATTCGTCCTTAGATTTTCTAAGGGCGTTTTTTATTTATTAGGAGGTTATACTTATGGAACTTAAAGACACGCTGTTGTTACCAAAAACCAGCTTTGAGATGAGAGGAAACTTAGGGGTAAGAGAACTTGAATTTCAAAAAAAATGGGCTGAACTCAATGTATACAATCGAGTTTTAGAACAAAACAAAGATGGAAAACCATTCATTTTACATGATGGGCCACCATATGCAAATGGTGCTATTCATATCGGGCACTCACTTAACAAAATATTAAAAGACTTTGTATTGAGATTTAAGACAATGCAAGGTTTTTATGCGCCATACATTCCAGGATGGGATACTCATGGTCTACCTATCGAGCAAGCTCTAACAAAAAAAGGAATTAAACGTAAGGAAATGAGCGTTAGTGACTTCAGAAGATTATGTCACGACTATGCACTAGAGCAAATCTCTATGCAAAAAACTCAGTTTAAACGTCTAGGGATTTTAGGCGAATGGGATAACCCTTACATTACATTAAACCCTGAATTTGAAGCAGATCAACTGAGAGTATTCGCTGAAATGGCAAATAAAGGGCTAATCTATAAAGGCTTAAAACCAGTATATTGGTCACCAAGTTCGGAATCTGCGCTTGCAGAAGCTGAAATTGAATACCAAGATGTTGAAAGTCCATCTATCTATGTAGCCTTTGAAGTTGTTTCAGAAAAGTTTAATGGCAAGAAACTCATCATTTGGACAACTACCCCATGGACACTGCCAGCTAACCTTGCAATTTCAGCAAACCCACTATTAGATTACGTTGTTTTTAAAGCCAATAATGACTCATACATCGTTGCTAAAACACTTCTTGAGAAAGTCACTCAAGTCTTAGGGTTTGAATCCTTTGAGGTCACAGAAACTGTCAAAGGTTCAGAGTTAGAATTTGTACAATATACACACCCACTTAACGGAAAAGTGTGCCCAGTAATTTTAGGTGAACATGTCACTGATTCAGACGGTACTGGTTTAGTCCATACGGCGCCAGGACACGGCGAAGATGACTATAATGTTGGGAAGAAATATGGATTAGACATTTTAGTCCCAGTGGATGAGAAAGGGTTTTTCACAAGTGAAGCCAATGAATTCGAAGGCTTATACTATGAGAAAGCCAATCCGCTCATCATTGAAACACTTAAAACAAGTGGACACATGCTTCATGTTAATTACTTTAAACACAGCTATCCACACGATTGGCGTACCAAAAAACCAATCATTTTTAGAGCAACCCCACAATGGTTTGCTTCTATTGACCAATTAAAAACAGCGCTATTATCAGAAATTAAAGAAACGAATTGGGTCCAAAAATGGGGCGAACTTCGTATTCATAATATGATTAAAGATCGTAATGACTGGTGTATCTCTAGACAACGTGCATGGGGCGTACCAATTCCAGTGTTCTATGCTGAAAACGGTGATCCTATTTTAGATAAAGAAGTCATTTTACATGTTGCATCTATTGTTGAAAAAGAAGGCACAAATGCTTGGTTGGATAAAGATGCTACGGAATTACTTCCAGAAGGATTCACGCATCCAGGTAGTCCAAATGGCATCTTCAAGAAAGAAACAGACATTATGGACGTTTGGTTTGACTCAGGTTCTAGCCACAAACTGCTTCAAAGACGTGGATTATCTTATCCGGCTGATTTATACTTAGAAGGTTCTGACCAATACCGTGGATGGTTTAACTCATCCTTAATCACTGGTGTTGCAATCTATGGAAAAGCACCATATAAAGCGGTAGTTTCACACGGGTTCGTCTTGGATAAAGATGGTCGTGCAATGAGTAAGTCTCTTGGAAATACGACAGACCCACTGAAGATTACAAATGAAATGGGTGCGGATATCTTACGATTATGGGTATCAAGTGTTGAATACTCAAGCGACGTTAGAATCGGAGATAATTTAATGAAACAAGTTTCTGAATCTTATAGAAAGATCAGAAACACACTCAAATTCTTATTATCAAACCTATTTGATTTTAATCCTAAAACAGATAGAGTAGCTTACGATAAGTTAGGTTCTTTAGATAAAGTAATGCTTCATAAATTAGAAAGTTTAAGAAAAACAGTGATTGATTCATACGATTCATACAAGTTTGACACGGTATACCGTAGTGTCACAAACTATATGATTAATGACTTATCGGCTTTCTATTTGGATTATACTAAAGACATTTTATATGTTGAAACAAAGAATGGCGTTCTTAGACGTTCTGTACAAACTGTACTTTACGATCAACTTATGACCCTTTTAAAATTACTAAACCCAATCATCCCACACACAACCAGTGAGGCTTATTGGTCATTAGAGACTGAAAGACTTGATGATATCTATCTTGAACGTATGCCTGAGGAAATTCTCTATAAGGACCACGAACTAGATGAAGCATTCGATGTCTTTATGACAGTCCGTGAAGCAATCTTACTCCAATTAGAATTAATGCGTAAAGACAAGACTATTGGTAAGTCACTTGAGGCTGATGTTGTAGTTCGCCTAACTGAATCAGATTTGAAGGCTATTGAATCCTTGAATATCTCATTTACTCAAGTTTTAATGGTTTCATCCATCAAGTTTGAAGTATCTGATGAACTTAGCGTAACAACAACCGTAGCAGAAGGCGAAAAATGTGAAAGATGCTGGAATATTGTTAAGTCCGTTAACAAACATCATGTATGTGAAAGATGTGCGTCAGTACTAGAGGAAGATTACAATGAACATTTTACTCGTTAATGATGATGGCATATTAGAGCCAGGTATAAAGGTGCTAGCTGAGAAGCTGGCACCTCTTGGCGATATTTATGTAGTAGCACCTGAAACACACCAAAGTGGGCAAGGTCACGGAATTACGATCAATGAACCGCTTATCGTGAAGGATTACGGACATTTATATGGCGCAAAAAAGGCATTATCTGTCTTAGGCAAACCTGCTGACTGCACACGTATTGCGGTTGGTCTTTTGGATGTGAAATTTGATTTGTGTGTGTCTGGCGTGAATTCCGGAATGAATATTGGCTCTGACGTTCTTTATTCAGGTACGGTTGCTGCAGCTACAGAAGCTTTAATTCTAGGTATTCCAGCGATTGCAGTAAGTGGGCCAAAAAACAGCCTACATATGGCTGAAAAAAGCATCTATAAACTTGTGAAATATCTACTAGATAATCAAGCTCTAAGTTTAGACTATATATTGAACATTAACTATCCAAGTTCGAAATTTGATAACTTTATTGGCGTCAAATGGACCGTTCAAGGATTACACCACCATGGTGCAGTTTTCAAAAAAGTCGGCGAAAATGCTTATGAGACAGTCTATGACTTGCTTTCAAGGGAAGAACATCCAAATTCTGATGTGATGGCTTATCGTAGTGGTTATGTCTCCATAACACCTTTATTCGAAAATAGAACACATGAGGATATACTTCAAAAATTAGAGAATCAAAAGCAATTGAATCAAACCCTGATTTATGATAATATAATTAAGTAAGGTGGTGGCTTTATGAGCATGTTTCAGCTGCATTTTTTTAAAGAGAAAAGTCGCTTGTTCGATTATGAACGTCTTTTATCATTTTTTGATGAAATATCAGAAGCGAAGATGGCTGATGTCTCCGAAACTTCAAATGAAGTTCGAATTGAATACCGTCATCCAGTTTTAAGAACCAAAGCAGACTTTGTGATCTCAAGAAAATCAACTGTAACTGACATCTATAAGTTGGATCCTCAATATTTAGACGTTAATTTTAGGTTGGAAATGCCTTTAATGACCCCTTTATATAGTGCAAAGAAAGTGTTTGAGATTGTAGACAAAATGTGCAAAGAGTTTAGTTTTTCAATCTACCACAATTTGTTTGAAGATGTATTAAGGTTTAAATATGAAGTGGTTGAAAAGGTTTTTGATATTGACAGAAAGAAGTATCGAGAAAAATACGGGTATCAATTGTCGAATATTTACTATTACCCAGACCACAAATTAAATGATTGCTTAAAATACGTTGATGAACAATATGATCTTCATCGTTATTATAAAGAGTTAGATGTTTACGTTCCAAATTACTTTGTCGTTATAGATGAGCAAGATAAAGTTCATTTCACAATGGAATGGCGCGAAAACACGCTTACTCTATTCCCTCCTCATATCGACTATATTTATTATCGACAAGGGTTAGATAACCGAATCTTACCATTTGACGAGGTTATGGCAAAAATTGAAAAAATGACAACCAGTGTTCCTGGTTTCCTCCAAAACACAAAAGTTGTCGAACATAAATCATTAAAGAAAATAATGAAAGTGCTCAAAAAAACCAAGTTTACACCAGTTAATGGGTCATTGGTTCACATTGAGCTAGATCAAGTAATGGACATTTAGGGTCAATGACCCTTTTTAATATCTAGAAGGAGGTATCAAATGAATCCAGTTGTTATTGAGTTAATCGGGATTACAGCGAGCGCATTAGTATTAATTTCTTTTCTAATGAAAGGCGAACGTAAAATCCGTTTAGTAAACATCGTTGGTGCAATCATTTTTATTGCTTACGGAATCATGTTAAAATCAGTTTCTGTCACTGTAATGAATGTTGGATTAGTAATTGTACATATTTATTATTTAACTAAGAAAAAGAAATAGGGGGAATAATATGTTACTAAACAAGTATATCGACCATACTAAATTAGGTCCTGCAGTTTTAGAAAAAGACATTATCAAACTTTGTGAAGAAGCAAAAGCTTATGATTTCATGAGCGTTTGTGTCAATCCAAATTATGTAAAAACTGCAAAAGAAGCATTAAAAGGTTCAAGTGTATTAGTATGCACAGTAGTAGGCTTCCCAAGTGGAGCTCATTCGACGGCAGCTAAAGCATTTGAAACAAAACAAGCAGTATCAGATGGTGCTGATGAAATCGACATGGTTATTTCTGTAGGCAATTTAAAAGATAAAAAGTACGACTTAGTACTTGAAGACATCAAAGCTGTTGTAAAAGCTGCAGATGGTAAATTAGTCAAAGTGATTTTAGAAACATGCTTACTAACCAAAGAAGAAATTGTTAAGGCATGCGAATTAACCGTTGAAGCGAAAGCTGATTTCGTTAAGACTTCCACTGGTTTTTCAACCGGCGGTGCAACAGAAGAAGACATTCGTTTAATGCGTCAAACGGTTGGACCAAACTTCGGAGTTAAAGCTTCAGGTGGCGTAAGAAACTATGAAGATGCGATGACGATGATTAACGCTGGTGCAACCAGAATTGGGGCATCATCCGGAATTAAAATAATGGAAAATAAAGGAGATAAATCAAATGATTCCAACACCTCATATTAATATAAAGGACAAAAACTTAGTTGCAAAAACTGTTTTAATGCCTGGAGATCCACTAAGAGCAAAAATGATTGCTGAAACATTCTTAACAGATGTTGTTCAAATCAACGATGTTAGAAATATGTTAGGATTTACCGGTAAATACAAAGGGGTTCCAGTAACTGTTATGGGCTCAGGCATGGGGATGCCTTCAATTGGCATCTACTCATATGAATTATTCAACTTCTATGGAGTTGAAAACATCATTAGAGTAGGCTCATGTGGTGCATACACGGCTGATTTAAATTTATATGATGTCATCTTAGTAGACGATGCATATTCAGAATCAAGTTATGCTAAAACAATGGGTTTGACAAGTTCTAAAACATTAAAAGCTGACCGTAGACTTAACACAAGAGCGAAAAAAGCTGCTGAAAAGTTAGAAATTCCTCTACATGTTGGCCGCATTCATTCATCAGACGTATTTTACAACTTAAAAGGTTCTGTGCACGAAGAACGTTTTAATAAACAAGGTTGCATTGCTGTGGAAATGGAATCATTTGCACTATTTGCAAACGCAAAAGCATTAGGTAAGAAAGCGACATGTTTATTAACGGTTTCAGACTCCTTAGTAACACACGAAGCAACTTCAGCTGAAGAAAGACAAAAATCTTTCACACGCATGATGGAAATTGCTTTGGAAGTTGCTAGAAAATCTAAGTAATGATTTTAGTCGACCAAACCAAAAAATTCAAAACCGTTTTAATAACATTAAAGTTCAAGGCAAAGGCATCTAAAGATTCCTTTGCCTTTAGAACATTATTACCTAGTGTACTACGTGCGAAAACTGATAAATATAAGAATAGAATGGCATTTAATGAAAAACTTGAATCAATGTATGGTGCAAGTTTGACATCCAATACAGGGAAACTTGGAACACTTTCTGTGATTCATGTTCAGTTGAAAATAGCCAATCCTTCACTAACAGAACCAGGACTATTTGAAGAGGGATTAGAGTTCTTAAAAGAATATGTCTATGGACACAAGTCCTTTAATGAGACTGACTTCGAATTAGAAAAAAGACTATTATTAGAAGAAGTAATTGCTAAAGAAAACGATAAAACACGTTATGCTTTGACACGTCTATTTGAAATAATGTGTAAAGACGAACTCTACGGTTATAGAGCAAGTGGTACTAAAGAAGACATTGAAGGCTTAACATTCAATAGTTTCAAAAAAATGTATAAAGAGTTTCTTAAAAACGACGAACTTCAAATCATCCTATCTGGGGATATAAAACCTGAATATCAAACGATAACTGAGACATACTTCCCGAATGCTTCATTTACACAAGTGGATTTTCTAGATTATGAAACGAAGTCTTTTGAAGAAGTAACCGAAGTAATAGAACATGACAAAATAAGTCAAACTAAGTTAAATATCGGCTACCGTCTACCTGTTAGACAAGGCGAACAACTTCACACGGCAGCAGTATTGTTTAACGCAGCTCTTGGAGGATATGTCCATTCAAGACTATTTTTGAATGTTCGTGAGAAACATAGTTTATGTTACTATATCTCAAGTGTTTATGATGCATATAAAGGCATTATGTTCATCTACTCTGGGGTGGATGCTAAGAGACTGGAATTAGCGAGACAAGTCATTGATGAAGAAGTCAACAAGCTAACCACTAAGTTAATTAGTGAAAAAGAGCTTAATTTATCGAAACAAGCGATGATTAATGATCTAAAAGAATCCGAAGATTCTCAAGGCGCTCGTCAAAACGTACTATACGTTCAAACATTACTTAACAAGAAAACCTCATTGGAGGATAGAATTGCCAAAATTAATGCTGTAACGCCTGAACAAATATTAGAAGTTGCCAAACTACTTAGAAAAGATACCGTTTATCTTTTGGATGTGGAGAGATAATATGGAAAAAATTAACTATCAAAATTTTAACGAAACCATTATTCATGAAGTTTTAGATAATGGACTAAACGTTTATATGATTCCTAAACAGGAATATCACAAAGTATTCGCTACATTCACGACTAATTATGGATCATTCGATCAAAGTTTCATTGATCCTGTGTCAAACCGTAAGGTAAACCAACCTGCTGGAATTGCACATTTCTTGGAACATAAAATGTTCTCAATGCCTGATAAAACGGATGCCTTTGAAACATTGTCCAAACTGGGCGTTAATGCCAATGCATATACTTCATTTGACCGTACAAGTTACTTGTTCTCTGGTACAAACAATACTAAAGAGGCACTAGAGTACTTGCTTCATTACGTTCAAACGCCTTACTTCACACCTTCAAGTGTTAAAAAAGAACAAGGCATCATTGATGAAGAGTTACGTATGTATCAAGATTATCCAAGTCAACGCTTATTCTATGGGTTACTACAAAATATGTATCAAAAGCATCCGGTTAATACGGAAATTGGTGGAACTACGCTTTCGATTAAGAAAATTACAGCCAAAAAGCTCTATCAAGCTTATAATGCATTCTATCATCCATCGAATATGGTACTTTTATTGGTGGGTAACATCAACGCAGAGGAAATGATGTCGTTAATTCGCGATAATCAAGAAAAAAAAGGGTATCAAAAACAAGATCCAATCAGACGTTTTATGCCTAAAGAACCAAAGAAGATCGTCACAAGACACTCAGAAGTATTTATGTCTGTAACCATGCCGAAAGTTGGTTTGGGCTTTAAACTTACACCAAAGAGTGGGCTTGAAGCACTTAAACAAGATTTTGCATTATCGATTTTGCTAGACATGTATTTTTCTAGTTCATCAAAATACTACAATGACCTTTTAAAAGAAGGCCTTGTTAATGAATCCTTTGAGTACTCAACCATTCAAGAGACTGATATGCTTTCGATTGTGTTTACAAGTGATACGGCAGAACCTGAAGCATTAGAAGAAAGACTTATCAAAATGGTACTCTCACTTAAACGTAAAAAACTCGATGAAGAAACTTTCCAAAGACTCAAAAAAGGGATGAAGGGACAGTTCATCATGAGTTTAAACAGTTTAGAGTCTATTTCCATGAGTTTCACTAAATACCATTCACATGGAATATCTATTTTTGATGTGCCTAGTTTAATTGAATCCATTACAATAGAAGATTTAAGAGAGGCAACCTCACTTATCAAGAAAAACTGCATTTCATCACTTTATATTAGACCTTCAAAAGCCTAATTTGAGCTGTTTTGAATAAAAGAAGTAATAAAGTTATCCAAAATACTAAAAGCACACGTTAAAGTGTGCTTTTTATCTAAAAAAAGTTAAATATTTATCATTAGTAGTTCATTATTGCGTTTTTGTTATTAAGACTTTGAAGTGTATAATCTCAGTAAAGGAGGTTAACATGCTAAATCAAGTCACACTAATTGGGAGATTAACTCATGATCCTGTCGTAAAAACAATCGATGAAGGAAAGAAGGTTTCCGATATTCAAATTGCAGTTCAAAGAGCATTTAAGAATATGGAAGGCTTATATGAAACAGACTTCATTTCATGTAGTTTATGGCAGGGTTCAGCTGAAATCATTGAGAATTATTGTAAAAAAGGATCAATGATTGCAATTCGCGGCAGATTGCAGACAAAAAAAGTTGAACTCTCTAATGAAAAAACCGTATCATTTCTTGAACTTGTGGGCGAAAGAGTCATTCACTTATCAAGCACATTCAAAAATGCTCCATCATGTCCGGAAGAAGACGCTTAAGGCGTCTTTTTCATTGGTTTTAAAGACACAGAAATGTTGTTTAAAGTTACATTTATTGGTATAATAAAAAAAGGAGTTGATTAAAATGAATATAGATTTTACAAAAGAAGTAGAAATTAGAAAACAAGAAATACTCGATGACTTGAAAGGTTTAATTCAAATTAATTCAGAATTAAC
>WARP01002253.1_pt1 | contig 24241 bp, 23 predicted proteins | sample 4769151 | NCBI WGS metagenome assembly WARP01 (sample SAMN08893023, study PRJNA449175) | gut metagenome | isolation source: rumen sample fed with dry roughage | host: cow | place: India: Nagpur | collected 2016
CCATGCTTTCTATTTTGTGTGGCCTCGGTCCAATAATGATATCTGAATATTCACTTGAATATTTGAGTCTACCTGCATTTAAGTGTTTTGCTTGTCGATAATCAATAAATTCAATATTAGTTGGATCAATTCCTTTTCTTTTTGCTGCTATTTGATAATCCTTTAACTAGCACGCAAAACTCGATCTAACTATCTTGATATACTTAAATCTCATTCCTTTTCTCTTTGAACGCTATTGACAACTTATTTTCAAGATAAAAGAAAGATCGCATTTTATACAATAAAAAACATGCTCAAATTGTCCTAATACTGACAATCATAAGCATGTTTTAATTATTTATATAGAGTCTGTTTTGTGCCCACACTCTGGACAAAATTTCACTCCTGGTTTTATTTTAGTTCCACAATTAACACAGAAAGATGGCTTAGTAGCTTCTATCTTATTTCCACATTCTGGGCAAAACTTAGTGCCTTCATTTATTGAAATGCCACACTTAGAACATTTACACATTTCTGTAGTTGAAAAAATCTCTGTTTTTGTTGTATGAGTAACTGTTTTTTCATTTACCGACTCTTCAAATCCCATTAAGGTTTCCGTTAATGAAGGAATAACTAATTTATCAATTTCATCGTAATAATTTTCTAAATAGTACTCAAAGGAAAATTTACGTTCTCCCTTTTTCTTACCAACGAACTCTTCCTTAATCTCTCCCCACATATTCTTAAATTCACCAGCAATAGAGTCATCATATTCATCATCATATTCATCGAGTACTTTCTTACCCTCAAAATATGGTGCGAACTTAATTACAAATAAATAATCATCTGCTTTTAATACTAGATCATGATTCATCTTTGTTAGAATTACAAAGAACTCTCTAATCATGCAAAGATACTTGATGTTTTCCGAGGCTTCTTCTTTCTTTTTTCTTACTTCACCTTTTTCCTTGAATCCGAGTTTCTCATTTTCCTTACTCTTAATGAATTCTAATAGTTCATTCGTAGACTCTACTAAAGAGTTAACATTCTTAGAAAAGAAGGCATATTTCTTTATTACATAGTTCAAATAATTCTTCGATTCTTCTATTAATGCCTGATTTGATGAATCTTTACCCTCCGAACCTGATTTTTTCTGTTTTAGTTTCTCTTTTTCCAACTCTAATTTGGCCACTTTAACATCGTTCTTTGATGCGCCTGTTCCTATAATCTTATTCAATATTCCCATAAATATCATTTCTCCCATGTTCAAATTTATATATATAACAAAATTGTACGATAAAATCGTCAATTATTCAACGTTATTATAGTTTAATCACATAAAGTGTCATCATTTCAAAATTTCGATTACTATTTTATCGATATTAAAACTAGGGCCATTCAATTCTAACGTCTTATTGATTGGTCCTTGAAAATAAAAAAAGCTCGACACAAGGTCGAACTATTCATTAATATTTTGGTGTGGACGATGAGACTTGAACTCACACAGCCTTTAAGCCACATGCCCCTCAAACATGCGCGTCTACCATTCCGCCACGCCCACATAAAAAGGGTATAAATTAATATACCCAAGGGTTTTAATTCTTTATTTATTATTCAACTGCGATGATGTAGGCATAAATGTCTTGTTTGCCGTTGATCATTTCAATTTCTAAATCTTCATTTAATTCTTGAATGTAGCCTTTAACTAACTTCGCTTCATTTTCAGAAACGTCTTTACCAAAGAATACCGTGACGATTTCTGAGTTTTCATCAATGGTTTTAGCTAGCAATTCTTTGATTGCTGAAATACGGTCTGGTAGGGAAACTAAGATGTTTTTACCTTGAATACCGATAAAATCACCATTCTTAATCTTAACGCCATTCATTTCAGTGTCTCTAACCGCGTAAGTTAATTCAGCGGTTTTCATGTTTGAAATGATTTCGCTCATTGATTCTAAGTTATCGTCTAATTCTCTGGTTGAATCAAAGACCATTAATGACGCATAACCTTGTCCAATGCTCTTCGTTTTTAAAACGCGAACGTTTGTGCCTTCACAAAGGTTAACGGTTTGTTCCGCTGATAAAATAACGTTTGAGTTATTCGGTAAGATAATGACGTTTTCAGCATTAACCGCTTCAACGGCTTTTACGAACTCTTCGGTTGGTGGGTTCATTGTTTGTCCACCATCGATGATATAATCGACACCAAGCTCTTTGAATGCTTGTTTAATACCGTCACCAAAGCATACAGCAATCACGCCATATGTGGTTTTTTCTTTTTTAACGGGTTGAAAGTCTGGTTTAGCCTCTGCTTCATGATTGTGATCATGACCAAGTGATTGCACCACGCCTTCGTGTTGAATGCGCATGTTTTCAACTTTCATGGTTTGTAAATCCCCATATTTTTGACCTAGTGTGATTGCCACACCTGGTTGGTTCGTGTGTACGTGTACTTTTACTAGTTCTTCATCTTGTACTAAGACAAGTGAATCACCCATTGATAATAAGATGTTTCTTAGGTTGTCTTGATCAAAGTCTTCTTGATTGTGTAATTTCACAATAAACTCTGTGCAATACCCAAATTGGATATCGATGTTTTCAATGTTTTTACCTTGGAAACCTTCTTCGTGATGATGTTCAACGACTTGTTCTTGTTCGAGCGCTAATAATTGACCTTGTGCGGCAAGTAACATGCCTTCGATAATCTTAATAAAGCCAGCCCCACCTGAATCGACAACACCTGCTTGTTTTAAGACAGGTAGTAAGTCTGGTGTACGGTCTAAACTCACTTTTGCTTGTGTTAAATAGCATTGTAAAACATCCTCGATTGAACGAAGATTTTTTCTTTCTCTTAACACTTGTTCTGCTGCTTCTCTAACAACCGTTAGAATCGTACCTTCAACTGGTGTCATTACTGCACGGTAAGCCATTTGATAGCCACCCACTAGTGCTGTGATGAATTCGTCTACGGTTGCAGAACCGTTTTTAATTTTTGCAATCTCGCTATAGACCCCACGGAAGAACTGCGATAAGATAACACCACTGTTACCTCTTGCGCCCATAAGTAGGCCTCTTGATAGTATTTTTGATACATCTACGATGGATTTCGAATTTAAGTTGTTTACTTCTTTAATTCCCGCCATCATGGTCATTTGCATATTGGTTCCTGTATCCCCATCGGGTACTGGAAACACGTTTAAGTGATTGATTTCTTGATGATTATTCTTAAGGTTAATTGCGCCGTTTGTTACCATTTTTTTAAACAGTGATCCACTGAGTGTATTTGCCATTTCTAAGATCCTCCTAAATGATTTCAAAATGAGCATTAGATATTTAATTGTCGGTATAAGTTTAGATACTCAAGTTACTTGAGTTTAATGTTCACTAATCATGTTTTGTTATTGGCTTTTTATAGTATATCACGTGTGCAAGTCATTTGCAATAGGTGGATATACGACATTATTATATCATATTTTTCTAAAAAGCAAATATTATTCTTTCAATTACGTTTCGAAGCTTTTGGTTTGAATCTCTCATTTTAATCTTTTTTACAAACTTTTATGACTTACTAGTTGCTTTTTAAAATTTATTATGTTATAGTTTTATATGCGTAAAGTAGAGGAGTGAAACTATGGCAAAATGTTATGTAACAGGTAAGAGTACGTCTTTTGGTAATTCTAGAAGCCACGCCTTAAATGCAAATCGTCGCACTTGGAAAGCTAACTTACAAAGCGTTCGTATCGTTGATGAAAACGGGAACGTGAAAAGAGTTAAGGTTTCTGCACGTGCACTTAAAAAAGGTACACTTACAAGAGCTTAAAAAAAATAAGGCCGAAGCCTTTTTTTTTTCATTTTTTTGACCTGATGACGATCACATGACCTTGTTTTACAGTTAAAGTTAATGTGTCTTCTATCTCGTTTGATAACCCTAGCGGATCGTTTGGTTTCATCCAATAATCCGTTAAATTGTATTTACTACCCTTGGTACTAATTAAAGACTCTTTTATCGAAAATATAGAAAAGTAATCATACTCATCTTTTTCAAATGTGTATGTTCCCTCAGTAAATGACTGAATTTTATTACCTTCATCAATGATCGTTAATTTAGGGTAATGATGGAATAATAAGAGGTTTGCATATAGGTGATCAATTCTTGAGCCGAAGAGCCCACCTACCATGACGACGTCCTCGCTATTACTAAATGCGTATTTTAGCGCACTAAAGGTATCTGAAACGTCTTTTACGGGGTTTAGTTTAATCGTTGGTAGATTCTCAAGTAATAGAGGATTCTCAAGCGAATCAAAATCACCAATGGCCGCATCCACATGGATGTGGTTTTTTACTAAGTCTTTTAAGGCGGCGTCTACCGCCACCACAAACACGTTTTCAAACGTGATGAGTTGTTTAATGTTTTGAGGTACTTTTGGACAAACCACAATAAAACGCATTATTTAATTCCTCTAATGGCTTCGTTTCTGTCTTTTGCGTTAAAGACATAACTGCCTGCAACCGCGATATCAACGCCCGCTTCTTTGGCGAGTTTCGCGGTATCAAAATTGATGCCACCATCAATTTCAATGACGTAGTTGTAGTGATGTTCATCTCTAAGGCGAACCAATTCTCTAACTTTATCTAACTGATCTACCATAAAAGACTGTCCACCAAATCCAGGTTCTACCGACATAACCAAAACCAGTTCTAACTCACTTAAGTAAGGCTTTAATTCTTCAATTGACGTTTTCGGTTTTAAGGATAGCCCACGTTTAATGCCATAAGCGTGGATCAGATCAAGGGTTTCTTTGACTTTATTTGCCTCGACGTGAATGGTAATGAAGCTTGAATTGATGCCTGCAAAATCCTTGATGTAATCGATTGGATTTGAAATCATTAAGTGCGTGTCTAAAGGCACGTTTGTGATGTCTTTAAGGCCACTTAAAACGTGAGAACCAAATGAAATGTTTGGTACGAAGTGTCCATCCATCACGTCTAGATGAAGATAGTCACTTTCTTGTTCAATCGACTTGATTTCTTCTTCTAGCTTCAAGAAGTCCGCGGTTAAAATAGATGGTGCAATTTTCATTAGTATTTCTCCTTTTGTTGTTTGATTTCTTCGTAAAGTTTTTGATAGTTTTCATACCTTGAGTCTAACATAACCCCTGGTGTTTTAAAGTAACACCCAGGTTCATGAATGTGGTCACATTTGTTCTTAAACCGACACAAATCATTTTGTTCTCTAAATTCAATGAAGAATTCTTTTAAATCGGATTTATCGTAAAACTTAAGTTCGAGTTTTGAGAACCCTGGGGTATCGGCAATAAGTCCACCACCAAATAAAAAGAGTTCAGAATGTCTTGTGGTGTGTTTACCTCTACCAAGGGCTTTTGAGATTTCTTGGGTTTTTAGTTCTAAGTTAGGCATTAACGCATTTAAAAACGTTGATTTACCTGCGCCTGTTTGACCAGCCAAAACCGATACTTTGTCTACAAACAAGTCCTCTAGGACATCAAAACCAATCTTTTGTTTGGAGTTGACGTAATGGATGGTGTAGCCTATTTTATTGTAGTAGGTAAGCTTTTCTTTGAGTAAATCAAGTTCTTCATTCGTCACCAAATCAATTTTAGTAACAATTAAAACAGGCGTGATTTTCGCCTGTTCAATTAACACTAAAAACTGATCTAATAACATAAAACTAAACGTTGGATTTTTCGCTGCGAAGATTAAGAGGACTTGATCAACGTTTGCGACATCCGGACGGTAAAGTTCGTTTCTTCGTTCAAAAATTTCTTGAATCGGATGGTTTTCATCCGTTTCATCGTAAGAGACAAAATCACCCACTTTGGGTGAGATTTGCATCGTTGTTTTTTCTAATTTCGTCTTTTTGGTTGTTTGTTTTAAAAAGGAACTATCCTCTGTCAATTTGACGTTTCGAAGTTTACCTGAAGGTCTTGCGACAATCACGTCATTAGAGTCTAAATCAATTAGCTCATAAAGCCCTCCGATGGATTTGATAATTCTAGCTTTTCTCAAATAAACAGTCCTCCATTATAAATTTTGACTTCTTAATTGCCCACAAGCTGCGTTAATGTCATGGCCTTGTTCTTTTCTTAACGTACAGTTCATGTTGCCTTTTTTCAACGTGTCATAAAAGGCGTCCATGTCTTCTCTAGTAGAGCGTTTAAACGGTGCTTCTAACACTTCATTATAAGGAATTAAGTTCACATACACATTTAAACCCTTTAAGAGTCTTAATAGCTCAAGTGCATGTTCTTTTTGATCGTTTAAGTCTTTAATCATGATGTATTCAATTGTCACACGACGATTGGTCTTAGTCATGTAGTAACGAATGGCCTCAATCACTTGTTCGATTGGGTAAGCCTTATTGATTGGCATGATTTGATTACGCACGTCATTATTCGGTGCGTGAAGGCTAATTGCTAAGTTGATTTGTAGTTGTTCATCGGCGTATTCTTTGATCTTAGGTACAATTCCACACGTCGATACCGTCATGTGTCTTGCCCCAATCTCTAAGCCTTTAGGGTGGTTAGCATTTCTTAAGAACGTCATTAAGTTCTCATAGTTATCAAATGGTTCACCAATGCCCATAACAACCACATAGCTAATGCGATTGCCAAAGCTTCGTTCGGTTTGAACGATTTGGCTCATGATTTCACCAGCCGTTAGATTTCTTTTTTTCTTTAATACCCCTGAGGCACAAAACTTACACCCCATGTTACATCCTACTTGGGAGGTCACACAAATGGAATATCCATAGTCATGATTCATTAAGACGGTTTCAATTAAGTTACCATCTTCTAGTGCATATAGGTATTTAATTGTCCCATCCACACTCTTGACTTCCATGACTTTTTCAAGTGTGTCAATCACATAGTTATTCTTTAATAATTCAATGACACTACCTGAAACGTTTTTCATGTCATCAAACGACGTCACTTTCTTTTTGTATATCCAGTCAAAGATTTGTTCAGCACGAAACTTTTTTTCGTTGTTTTTAACCATCAAATCTTGTAAATCTTCTAAACTTAAATCATAAATACTTTTCATTTTATCACCAAAGATATTATACACTAAAAAAAGAGCCATATAAAGCATTTAAAAAAAGATAAGCGATTACAGGCAAAAAGACTAAAAAAAACGCACACAAAACCATGCTTTGAGCTGGTGTTGTGTGCGTTTAAATTAGCTTCTGACTTCGGCTTTAAATTCGAATTGTAGACGGTTAAATATGCTTTTAACAATCTTATCAATATCTTGAGTCTCTAAGGTTTTTTCTACCGAATTAAACGTCATCGTGTAGGCAAGTGATTTCTTATCAGTACCTATTTTTTCATCCATGTAGACGTCAAAGAGTTTGATATCTGTTAAGAATTTACGTGCAGTTTGAACAATCAAGGCTTCAATCTTACTTGTCTCAATGTGCTTATCAACAACAAACGCAATGTCTCTTGTGATGGCAGGGTATTTTGAAATTGTTTTAAAGTTTGATTGTTTTTCAACTAACTTAAATAACAAGTCTAGATTGAACTCAACAGCAACGGCTTCACTTTCTAATCTTGGGTGAAGTTTACCAATGTAACCAAGCGTTTGTTTTTGATAGGTAATCTTGGCTTGAATGCCTGGATGGAATCCATCAATGTCGGTTGTTTTTTCAAAGCTTGGGGTGATTTCATAGAAACTAAATAGTTTTTCAACCATCCCTTTTAATAAGAAGAAATCTGACCCAAGTGGTTTCTTTTGCCAGTTGGATTCGATGTAGTCGCCAGTTAAAATCATCCCTAGGTACGTTGGTTCTTCGTTATGGAAATACTTACGTCCAATTTCAAAGAACTTGAGGTTGTCAAATTGTCTGGATTCGTGGTAAACCACGTTTTCATATAGACCATTAATGAGTGAGTGTCTTAACACTTTACGATCATCACTCATTGGGTGTAACAACGTAATGACGTCTTCTGATTGTGGTGAGAATAAGTGGATTGTATCTTCTGATACTAAAGAGTAATTGATCACTTCATTAAAGCCAAGGGCTCTTAATTGTTTTCTTAACTCAATAATGTTTTTTTGTTTAAAGGTGTATTTACCTTGTGTGACTTCTTTAGGTAGTGTCATTGGGATGTTGTTATACCCATAGATACGTGCAACCTCTTCAATTAAGTCTGCCTCTATTTTTAAATCGTCCCGGTAAGTTGGGATCAAATACACTTGGTTTGAGACGTGCATGATGTTTAGGCGTTTTAGTAAACCGTAAAGCTCTTCTTGTTTTAAGTTAAGTCCTAAGGTTTTATTCACACGTTCTAGTGTTAATTCAATCCTAGTCGGCCGTTGAAATGCCGTACCAACAAATGTAATCTCTTTTGAGACGGTTGCCATGGTAATTTCTTGTAAGAGCGATGCGGCTCTGTTAATCGCAAGTCTTAATCTAGTTTCATCGATGCCGCGCTCAAATCGAAGTGAAGAATCACTTCTTAAGTCTAGACGCTTCGAGGTTCTTCTAATGCTATTTTTATCAAAGCTTGCGGCTTCAAAAATCACTTCAGTGGTTTGAAAATCCACCGCTGTGTTAGATAGCCCCATCACACCGGCTAAGCAGATTGGCACTTCACCGTTTGTGATTAAGATGTCGTCTTTGGTTAAGCTTCTTTTAACGTCATCTAAGGTAATGATTTCTTCGCCTTCTTTGGCATTTCTAACCACGATTTTGTTGGTTCTTAATTTCTTCGCATCAAACGCGTGTAGTGGTGTACCAAGTTCTAATAACACGTAGTTAGTGACGTCAACGACGTTGTTGATTGGACGAATGCCTGAGGCGATCAAGATCCCTCTTAACCATTCAGGGGATTCTCTAACAACGACTTGAGAGACGTGTCTTGCGTAGTATTTTGTACACTTATCGGTATCGAGTTTAACCACCACTGGGTTTAACTCATCGGATTCAACGACTGGTTTTTCTTCATAAACGACTTTATGTTCTAAGACCGCCCCTAAGTCATGAGCAAAGCCTAAAACACTTAATAGATCTGCACGGTTTGGTGTCAGTGATAATTCGATGGTATCTTGATCAAGACCTAAATAAGGTCTTGGGTCAACCCCAAGTGGTACTTCTTGTTCAAAGTAATAAATGCCATCTTTAAACTTTTCACTGACGTATTTGTCTTCAATCCCTAGTTCTCTTAATGAACAGATCATCCCGTTGGATTCAACGCCTCTAATCTTAGAATGCTTGATCACAAAGTCACCTGGTAAAACTGCCCCTGGTCTTGCAACGACGACGTATTGACCTGCTGCGACGTTTTTAGCCCCACAGACGATTTGATCAACCTCACCATGACCAAAATCAACGGTTGTCACGTGAAGATGATCGCTATTTTCATGATCAACACACGTCAGGACCTTACCTGTAACAATGCCTTTAGCATTTACCCACGTTTGATATGACTCTACTTCAGTGATGTACTGATTGGTTAATTCATATAAGTTTTCAGGTACTGGATTAATGAAGTTTTTTAACAAATTTGTGGCTATTTTCATTTTTCCAAGCCTCCTTTAAATTGATTTAAGAAACGAACGTCGTTGGTGTAGAATTGTCTAATGTCATCAACGGCGTACTTTAAGATGGCTAAACGTTCAATACCTATTCCAAAGGCGAACCCCTGAACTTTCTTTGGGTCATATCCACCCATTTTAAGGACGTTTGGATGAACCATACCAGCACCTAATACTTCAATGAAGCGACCATCTTCTGAGAAGACATCGACTTCAACTGAAGGTTCAGTAAACGGAAAATAAGACGGTCTCAAACGAATTGTACGTTCACTGCCAAAGAAGTGTCTAATGACTGCTAAAAGCGTGCCTTTTAAATCCGCAAATGATACTGACTCTCCAATCACTAAACCTTCAATTTGCATGAATTGATGGCTGTGTGTTTGGTCGTCATCATCTCTTCTATAGACCTTACCTGGGCAAATGATTTTGATGTTTTTACCTTCTGATTCAAGCATCGTTCTTGCTTGAACAGGTGAGGTGTGTGTTCTTAACAAACGGTTAACATCAATGTAGAACGAGTCTTGCATCGCTCTAGCCGGATGGTCTTTTTCTAAGTTTAACATTTCAAAGTTATAGTGATCGGATTCCACTTCTGGTCCGTCTTTGATTTCATAACCTAACCCAATAAAGAATTGTTCGATGTCTTCTTGAACTTGGGTAAGCAAGTGGGTAGACCCACTGCTTAGTTTTAAGCCAGGCAGTGTCACATCGACTTGTTCTTTTTCAAGTTTTTCATTTAACGCTTTTTCTTCTAAGATGACTTTTCGTTGTTCAAAGATGAGTTCTAGTGCTTGTTTGGTTTCATTGATTAATTTGCCCACCATTGGTTTTTCTTCGTTTGGTAAGTCTTTTAAATGAATCATCAACCCTTGTAATTCGCTTTTTTTACCAAGCGCACTTGAACGAAGCAGTTGTAAGTCGTTTAAGTCTTGAATTTGATTGATTTGTTGTTCAATCTTTTGTTTGATTTCAACTAATTGTTCTTTCATTTTATCCTCCATTTTTCATAAAAAAAGTCCCTAGATTTAAAAATCTAAGGACGACTAATCGCGGTACCACCTTAGTTCTAAGTATGATTACTTAGCACTTGAATGCTTTAACGCAGCGTCTGCGGGTGTGATTAACACCTCTAAAAAGATGAATTCAATCCATTGAAGTCTCATACTCTCACCAACCGTATGTTCTCTTGGCACTTCAATTACATAGATTTACTACTTCTTTTATCGTTGATTTAATCTCTACTTCTACTTGCTAAAATTGCTAATAATCTTAGGACTTGATAATAAATGTATACGATTGATACCATTAAACCAACCCCTACAGTCCATTCATAGCGTTTTGGCATGCCTTGATCAACTGCACGTTCAACGTGGTCAAATTGTAAAAGTAACATAAATGCCCCATACATAATTAAGACCAGTGATAAGAACAAGACTAAGCCACTGTTTGGGTTACCAAACAAAGTGTAGCTCATTTGTCCACCATCAAAGAATGAGACAATCCAAGTCAGTAAGAACGTTAATAAGATGCCCATACCTACCCCAATCACAAATCGTCTAAAACGATCAGTTACACGAATGATGCGTGAGGAATAGACAAACAACATCCCACCAAAAATACTCATCGTAATGATTACTGCAAGACCCACAATACCAGGGCCACCAAACGCATCACCAAATGCTGCACTATAGACGAGTGAGATGATGCCAAGTGAGAAGCCTTCTGAGATCGCGTAAACTGGTCCAAAAATATGAGCCACATTCGGTTTTAATGTTGAGACAAATACCCCAATAAGCCCTGTAATGATAGAAGCAATCAGTAAGCCCATGTATAACGATGGGTTTGATCCTGCAATCATTAAGGACCCAAAGGCAGAGCCAATCGCTAGTGCAAATAAAATTAATGTTTTTGCCATCACGCCGGTGTAGCTTGCGGCCTCACCTACATTGTCATAGACGCTTTGGCGTTCGATTTTTGAAAATACTGGATTATTATTTTTCATGTAAAATCACTCCTTACTAGAATATATTATAATCTTTTGTAATCTAAAGTGCAAACAATCCTTGTTCAATCACATCATTTTCCTCAATTAGGTCATCAAACGACCCATAATCTTCCATCTTTTCAAAGACAGTTTTGTTGATTCTGGTGCGCTCTTTGACATCTTTTTTTGAGGTAAATGGTTTTTCATTTCGTTTTTCAACGATGTCGTAAGCGACGTTCTCACCAAGGCCATCGACCGAGGTAAACGGCATTCTTAGGTTTCTGCCTTCAATCTTAAATTCGGTTGCTTCACTTAAGTTGATGTCGACTTTTAAGAACTTATGCCCACGTCTGGTCATTTCTAGTGAAATGAGTAGCGTCGTCAGAATCGCTTCGTCTTTCACCGATAGATTAAACTGACCTTCTAAGTCTCTGATGCGATTTCTAATTGCATTTGAGCCTGCGACCATCGTCTCATGTTCAAACTGTGTCGCGCGTTTTGAGAAAAATGCGCTATAGAATAACACTGGGTGATACACTTTAAACCAAGCGATGCGCATGGCCATTAAAACATAAGCCGTCGCGTGCGCTTTTGGAAACATGTACTTGATTTGACTGCAGCTCCAAATATACCACTTAGGCACGTTATTACGATTCATTTCTTCTTCGTATTTCGCCCATTTTTCTTTATCTTTGGCTGGTTTGCCTTTTCTGACGAACTCCATAATCTCAAACGATTTGAATGGATCCATACCAAACTGCATTAAGTTTACCATGATGTCATCACGACACCCAATCACCTTATCGAATTCAATTTGGCCATACTCTTCTTTTTTACCTAAAACGAGGTCTTGAGCATTTTTTAACCACACGTCTGTTCCGTGTGATAGACCCGATATTTTAACTAACCCACCAAACGAACTTGGTTTGGTGTCTGATAACATTTGACGAACGAAGTTTGTCCCAAGCTCTGGAATCCCATAAGAGGCAACCTCACTGTTGATGTCTTCTTTTGAGACACCAATGACTTCGGTTGAACAAAACAGTTCGTAAACTTTTTTGTCATCGACTGGGATATCTTGAGCACGTTTAAATGGAAATTCTTCTGGGTATTGGTAGACATAGTCCATTAAGAACTTGATCATCGTTGGGTCATCGTGACCAAGGATGTCTAGTTTTAGTAAGTTATCTTCAAATGAGTGGTAGTCAAAGTGTGTGGTTTTCCATTCGGAATTCACGTCATCGGCTGGAAATTGAATTGGCGTGACATCAAAGATTTCTTTTTCCTCAGGTACCACCACAATCCCACCCGGGTGTTGACCTGAGCTTCGTTTAACGCCTTCGATGTTTTTAGCCAAACGTTCTACTTGAGCGTTTCTAACGTTTGTGATTTGTTTGTCTTCAAGATAGCCTTTGACATAACCAAAGGCGTTTCGTTCGGCCACCGTTTGAATGGTCCCTGCACGAAAGGCGTGATCTGCGCCTAAAAGTTCTTTAACGTAATTGTGTGCTTTTGCTTGGTATTCACCTGAGAAGTTAAGGTCAATGTCTGGCACTTTATCCCCATTAAAACCTAAGAAGGTTTCAAACGGGATGTCGTGACCATCCTTTTGCATTTTAGCCCCACACTTCGGACACACACGGTCTTCTAAATCAAAGCCTGATTGGATTTGACTTAAATAGGGTTGGAATGCTTTTTCATCATCACTAATACCGTATTGTTCAATTTCTTCTTTACTCATCTTAAAGACGCTAAAATCCCCATTTGGACAACGGTAATGTGGTTTTAGAGGATTAACTTCGGTAATCTCCATGAGGGTTGCTACTAAGGAAGAGCCCACCGAGCCTCTTGAACCAACTAAGTAGCCGTCATCAAGTGATTTTTTCGTCAGTAAGTATGAAATATAATAAATCGGTCCAAATTCATTTTCAATGATGTTTTTTAGTTCTCTAGTGATTCTAGCTGAAACGATTGGGTGTAGTGTTTTGCCATAGAGTTCATGGGCTTTACTATAGACCAATCGGTCAATTTCGGTTTTAATTGAGGCAACACCAAGCTTATCTCTAAACGCATCGTCTCTAAGTGAATAAAGCGATTTTGGGAACGCTTGAATGAGATCAATCTTGTTATTTAATAGGTTCGTATTTTTAACCACGATTTCATAGGCGAGTTCACTGCCTAAGAATTCAAAGGCTTTAAGCATTTCATCGGTGGTTAAGAAATACTGAAGTGGGGCTTCATCATAAGATGCTAGGTCGTGAATACCCCCACCAACAAGCTTGGTTCTAATGTAGATGTCACGGTAGATGGCATCCGATTCATTTAAGTAATGGACGTCACCTGTGGCAATAATGATTTTCTTTTGTCGTTTGGCTTCGTTGATGATCTTTTTAATTAAGCCCTGAATAATACGATCTGCATCCACGCCTAAGTCTTGTCTTAAATGACGATACGCTTGAGGTGGTTGAACCTCAATGTAGTCATAATAAGCAATGACGTCAGCTAATTCTTCGTCGCTTTTATTTAATGCCGTTTCAAAGACTTCACCTTTGTAACAACCGCTACCGACTAAAATGCCCTCTCTAAAGGTATCAAGCACGCTCTTTAAAAGTCTTGGACCTTTAAAGAAATGTGTCGTTAGTGTGTCTGAGACCAGTTTAAATAGGTTTTTATAACCCACTTGGTTTTGAACCAACAAGTTGATGTGGTTTGGAAACCCGTGTTTCCAAGCTTCTTCGGTATTAATCACTTTATTGATATCCGAATGCAAGTAGATTTCTTTTTTAAAGAAGTCTTGAAGCATTTGAATGAACACTTCTGCCGTTGCTTTCGCATCGGCAATGGCTCTGTGGTGTTGTTCTAATTTGACTTTAAAGAGTTTGGATACCGCCTTTAAGTTAAATCGTTTTAATTGGTCGCTGTAAAAATATCTAGCGACATTTAGTGTATCAATGACTGGAAATCTCTTTTCTTCTAAGCCTAGTTTTTCCATATTGGCGTATAAATGGCCAATATCAAACGAGGCATTATGTGCAACTAAAATCGCATCAGAGATAAATTCGATGAACTTAGGTAGTACCTCATTAATGGTTGGTGCGTCTTTCAAGTCATCATCGGTGATGCTTGTAAGTGAGGTGGTAAAATCCGATAATTTTTGTTCTGGGTTGATGAAATAGCTAAATGAATCAGTGATGGCTAAATTCTCAATTTTGACCGCAGAAATTTCAATGATTTTATCTCGTTGATTAGAAAGCCCTGTGGTTTCAATATCAAAGACCACATAGGTCGCATTTTTCAATAAGATGTCTTTGTCATCAAAGGCCATCTTAAATCCTTTTTCATCAATGAAATTGAGTTCCACCCCATAAATGGGTTTGATGTCTTTGCCTTTGGTGGCTTTATAAATATCAGGGTAAGCATACAAACCGTCGTGATCGGTAAATGCGATGGCTTTATGTCCCCATTTAAGTGCTTGATTGACATAATCACTTGGTTCAGTCAGCCCGTCCATGTTCGACATCTTGGTATGTAAATGAAATTCAATGCGCTTTTCTTTTGCGCTATCTTTACGTTCTTTTTTTGATGTTTTTTCAATAAATGCAATCAAATTAGCAATGATGACCACGTCTTTGGCAAACGTGTCATAAGTCGCACGGCCATTACAATTGACGATATCGCCAATTTTATATTTTGAGGCTTCTTCAATGTCTTTTTCTTTATATAAAAACTGCTTAACAACAATCGCATCGTCTTCATCAGCAACCGTTAAGGTTAAAAGTGACGAGTTCTTAAGTGTACGAATTTCTTGTTTGATGATTTCACCTTCAATGGCGAAACTAGCATCTCCAACGGTGTTTTGATGCTTATCTAATTCGTAATTGTCTTTTGGTACTTGATTGATTGGTGAGACTTTGGTTGCCTTATACACCCGTTTGAAGTTCTTTAAATCTTGTTTTGGTTCTTCTTTATAACTTCTTTTTTGTGTGACCTTGGTTTCAATTTCTTTGATTGTATTGATTTCATCTGCTTCAATCAGTGCTTTTGTCTCAACCAATTCTTGTTTGACGACTAATTCAAAGGTCGCTTGTAGGCCGTATTTGTTAAAAAACTGATCAAAGGTCTTAATATGTCTATTTAAATGCGTTGAGCTTTGATCGATGTAGATCAAATACTTGTTTTCTTTAAACGTGACTTCGTAATTTTTAAATACTGAGATAGATCCTTTTTCTTCGACAATTTGATTAATCATCCACTGATAATAGAGCATCGCGTCTTTTTTCCAAGACTCTTTATCTTTAAACGAGATAAACCAATCCATATGCAAGACGTGGCTTGGGACTTTAAAGTAAAGCGATAACTGCTTTAAAAACAAGTCCAAACTATTTGGACTTGGTGCTTGATCAAATACGAGTTTAAAGGTCCATTTTTTGAAGTTTGGGTTGACCTCAACCGTTGTCAGTGTTGCGGTATTTAACACGGCGTCTTTAAAATTAGACTGTTTTATAAATAATTCAAACTTATCCACATGACCCCTCCTGATCGTATTATTTAGTCTTTTGTTTCTTCTTTTTTAATCACTATTTTTGACATGTTTAGTAGCCCAGTGTAGGCTAGGCGCATATAAATATAAGGTAAGAATAACCCAATAAAGAATAACTCATCTACCCCATAAAGCTTTCCGATTAACAAAATCACCACGTAAGGACTTAAACTATAGACTGCCATCTTAAAGCGGTATGGGTATTTGAGTCGTTGTGGCATCATGCCATAAACAAACGCAATCAATAACGCTAGAATGATAAAAAGTGTGTAGTCTGCAAAAAAGCTTGAAATCACAAAAATCGTATTTCTTTGTGTTCTTGTGTTGTCAAATAACGTCACAATCGCTTGTTCAAACGTTTCTTTGTCGGCTTCACTTGTTAGTGATAAGTCAATGTTCTCTAGGTTTAAATCTTGATAACTCAGTTCAATTAGCGTTTGGTTCATAAACGAAAATTGAACCCCGTTTTGAGCTAACACCAAATAGTATTCGCTGTCGTTTGACGCAGTAGTCGTAACGACAAACGGCCCAAGGTTAAACGGTGTAATCTCACACGCATTTGATAGAACGCCTGAGGTGATGCTACAGTCGATATTTTGTTTTTCTACTTGCGTACTTAATTGTGACAGCTCAACTGAACTTAAGCCTGAATCAAATGAGAGTTCAATGGCCGTTGGTATCGTAAGCACCATAGTTAAAAGGAAAAGATAGCCTAACACGTATCTTTTCTTGTCTTTTAAAAAGAATGCAATTTTACCTGGGGAAAACAAACTGATGTTTAATCGTTTAATCATATCAAAACCTCTTATCATTTATTATAACATATTTGTCTTGGTGTGTTAAAATACAATTGGTGATTTTATGAATCTGATGAATACTGAAAAACATTATAACACATTAAACAATTATTATCGAACCAAATATCAAAAAAAAGTCTTTAAAATCGCATTAAATGGCAACTTTACTTGCCCAAATATCGATGGTACCGTCGCCCGTGGCGGTTGTACGTTTTGTACACCGCTTGGTAGTGGGGATTTTGCAGGTAATAAGTATCAGCCACTAAAAGAACAATTTGAAAACATCAAAGAAATGATGCACCTCAAATGGAAAGATGAGGCATTTTACGTCGTCTATTTCCAAGCCAATACCAACACACACGGCCCAATTGAAAAGATAAAAACCCTCTTTGATGAGGCAATCACACTCGATCCAAACATCAAAATGATCTCGATAGCAACAAGACCAGATAGCCTAGGCAAAGACGTCCTAGACTACTTAGAAGAATTAAACCAAAAGATGCCTGTTCAAGTTGAGCTTGGGCTTCAAACGATACACCAAGAAACCTCAGATTTGATTAACAGGGCGCATGATCTTGCCTGTTTTGATGAGGCTGTTTTCGCCTTAAGAAACAGAGGCATTGAGGTAGTCGTTCACATCATTAATGGCCTACCTTACGAAACCAAAGAAATGATGCTTGACACCCTAAAACATCTAAACACGCTAGACATTCAAGGCATCAAGATTCACATGCTGCACGTGATGGAAAAAACCAAAATGGGGTTTGATTATAAAAAGAACCCATTTCCGATTTTATCCTTAGAAGACTATGTCGATATCACGGTATTACAATTAAGACATCTAAGAAAAGACATCATCGTTCACCGTGTGACTGGTGATGCACCTTTAAAACTCTTAATTGAACCCAAATGGACCATCAAGAAATTTGTGGTTCAAAACGAAATTGACAAACTCATGAGAAAAGAAAACTTCTTTCAAGGTGATCTTTATGAAGCATTATGAGATGCTCTTTTTTGTTGATTATTACCTAAACACCCACGTCAAGAAAGACGATCACGTGCTTGATATGACCTTAGGCAATGGGTTTGATGCACTAAAGCTATCGAAACTTGCGTCTGTCGTCACCGCCTTTGATATTCAAGAAAAAGCCATTTCAATCTCAAAAGAACGTTTGGTTGAGCACAACATCAAAAATGTGACATTTGTTTGTGACTCACATGAAAATTACCAAAACTATGTGAATCACGTCGATGGAGCCATCTTTAATCTTGGCTTTCTACCAAGTGGCGATAAAACCATCACAACCAAAGCGACGATCACCATAGAAACAATCAAACTACTCTTAGAAGAACCTGAACTTCGTTTCATTCTAGTGACTTGTTACCAAGGGCATGAGGAAGGTAAGAAAGAATCTCTACTTCTGCTTTCTTATCTAGAAACCTTAGAAAAACCATTTCAAGTGAGTACCTACCAAATGCTCAATAAGACGGATGCGCCATTTGTGCTATTAATTGAAAAGTGAACCTCACTTTTCTTTTTTTATCTAATCTCTAATGACAATCTTTATTAATTCATTATTTTATGCTAAAATAAATTTAGATAATGAATCAAAGGAGGTCACACATGTACGATTACAAAGTCGTTGCGCTCCGAATCAAAATGCTCAAAAATAAGGAAGAAAACGCAAAAGTGCTTGAAGAAGCCATCAATGAACAAGCCAGACTTGGCTACCGTTTAAATAAGATTACCACGGTAGATACATATCTATTTTATTTGACGTTTGAAAGAGAGTTATAAATTAACGCATTTTTTTACATTTCTCGTGTGAAAAATGCGTTTTTGTTTGATTCATCCATGCTTATTTCTGCCCTAATGCTATAATCTATTTTGCTTTATAAATGTATTATATGAGGAGATCTCTTATGCAACAAATTTTAGAATTTTTAGATTACAAAATGAAAACTCCCATTGCTTATGAATCATTTTCTGAGAGTTGGTTTCATTACTTATTTTTAGTATTGATGTTTCTAATGATGTTTTTGGGTGTTAAATACGCTAGGAAAACCACCACAAGTGAACTTAAGAAAACCTTACTGCTTTTAGGCTTACTCATGATAGTTCTTGAGATATACAAACAAATCATCTTTACCTATGAGGCAAACGACTATCAGTGGTATGCCTTTCCCTTCCAATTTTGTTCAACCCCAATGTATTTGTTTGTCCTTTACGGTTTATCCAAAAACGAACGACTTGAAGGGCACTTATTGTCTTTTTTAGCCACTTACGGCTTTTTTGCAGGTATCGCAGTCATGTTATACCCATCGACTGTTTTTGTTGAAACCATTGGTATTAACATCCAAACCATGGTCCATCATGGATTTATGGCTATCGTTGGCGTGAGTTTATTGTTATCAAAGGTTCAATTTAGCTTGAAAACCATGAAACAAGCCATGACGACCTTTGGTGTTTTAGTCCTTAGCGCCATTGTGTTAAACGGGCTATTTAATCTATTGATTAGCGATGGTACATTCAATATGTTTTTTATCAACTCACGATTTGAAAATGGGTTACCGGTCTTATCGTTAATTGAGCCTCACGTACCACATACCTTATTTGTCCTCATTTACTTTTTCGGATTTAGCTTAGTTGCTTATCTAATGCTCTTATTTGGTCAAGCGCTATCTAGACTCTTAAGTAAACATACAAAAATGAATAATCATTTAAAAAACGACTAAAAAATTAGTCGTTTTTATTCTCTTGTTGTAATAAAACTAACATCATCTTTGATGTTTTTTAACGCTTCTGCAAAAAACTTGGGGTAAGCCTCAAAGGTATGATAGCTATTAATCGGTAGGAATACCATGTGTTCTTTTACGCCTTCAAAGTTATAAGAGTCACTTTGAATGGCACCTAGATTATCTTTCATTAAGTAATAAAAAGCAAGTTCATGGAATGGCTTATCACGAAACGTGAAAAAGTTTTGATGAACATATAATAGCCGATCGATTTCAAGTCTAAGCCCGGTTTCTTCAAACACTTCTCTTATGACGGCTTCTTCGGTGGTTTCGTTTTGTTTGACTGCACCACCGACCGCGTAATAATAACGATCCTGTTCGTTTTTTACCATGAGCACCTGTTGGTCTCTAATGATAATACCACAGGCTCTTAGGCGAAATTGTTGCCCTTCATTTTCAAAAAATATGTCTTTATTCATGTGCTTCTAAAAACTGATGACTAATCAGTTTATCTTTCTTATAGTATAGGTTTAGTCTAAAAAATGGTCGTTTTTCTTCGATTGCCTTTAAGAAGATTGGGTCGCCTTCCCACAAATTGAGCTCATAGACCTCTGTTTGTTTGACGTAATAAAAACTACCTTCAATGGTTTCTTTTAAGGTGCCTAGATACTCACTTGAGGTAAACAAGTGCATTTCTTCAGACTCAAACGTATCGGAATGAAAATAGACGATGCCGTGGTATTCATAACCAGTCAATTTAAATCCGGTTTCCTCATAAACTTCTCTTAATAGACAATCTTTAACCGACTCGCCTGGCTCAACTTTCCCACCCACACCAATGTACTTACTGTGGTTGGGGTCATTTGTTTTTTTATCTCGTTTTAACATTAAGTACGAATCGTCCTTAATTAGATAACAAAGCGTTGTCTTTTTCATTCGTTTGTAAAGATGACTTCTAAGTTGATGTCAGCGACCTGTTTGATGGTTTCATGAATCGAACAATAATCCGCGCCAAGTTTGGCCGCTTTTTTTAGTTTTTCATGGTCAGACCCGCCTTTAATCGTTAGTGTTAAATCGACCACTTCTAAGGTTTCAGGTATGGTGGTTCGTTTTTTACCATCAACCGTCACAATCGCTTCATCAAAAGACAGTCTCATCTTTTTTGACACACTTAAGAAAGTGGCGTAAAAACAAGACCCCAAAGCCCCAAAAAGCAGTTGATATGGTCTAAAGTCCCCTTGTTCCATACCGATTGATAGGCTCGATTGATTGGTTTCTAAGGTCCCTTTGAACTGGTCATTAAACGTCATTGATACAAAATAATCACTCATCGTTAATCCCTCTTTTCATTGATTCTATTTTATCACAGCTTTGTTTTTTAAATGAAAAGAAGTTAACCTTGCGGTCAACTTCTGTATGTTTTACTCGATGACGATGGTCTTTGCCCATTGGAAATAAAGTGATTTATTCTTTTCCAAGTTTTTAGATAAACAACCAAAGTTCATGGTGTAGAAATGACCTTCGCCTTCAAATGTCAGTAACATATAACCAAAACTTTGGTCATTGACCACGGATTCATAATACGCGTAACGATAACCATCCTCACTTGTGTGAACCTCAGCTGTTTTTCCTGCTGATGCTAAGACTTGTGTGGTGTACTGACTTAAGTTAGACACGCCAATATATGAAAGTGATTCTTTACTTTCGCGATTTGACATAAAGATGTGGTCAATCGATTCCAAGTAAAAACCCACTTGAACCACTTCTTTTTCAATGAATCTATCAGTAAGCGTGATACTTACCCCATTTTTTTCAAACGTTTTCTTTTCTGTTTGACAACCAACCATCAAAGAAAGTAGTAAGAATATCGTTAGCACTTGTATGGTCTTTTTCATTGGTCACTTTCCTTTTTACTTGCGTCTTTGGTTAGTTTAGCTGCACCAAACCCAGCAAGTAATGAAGCTAGATCAAGTCCTGTTGCTTCTTTAACCGATTCAAGTACTTGAGTCGATGAATTAATCACATCAGACATGAGTTTCGTGTTATTACCCTCACCATACATAACGATCTTATCGACCTTCGTTAGTGGTTCAGCCGCTGCTTTAACGATGTTAGGTAGCACATTTGAATTTAGAACTAATTCTAATACCGCAGCACTTTCCATTTTCTTCATGGCTTCGGCTTTCTTTAGAATCGCTTCGGCCTCTGCCAAACCAACCGCTTGAATACCGATGGCTTTTTGTTCTTGTTGGAAACGTTCAGCTTCTGCTTGTAGTTTTACCGCTTGAGCTCTACGTTCTTCTTCAGCCAGGGTTGCTTCTGCTTCTTTGGTTCTAACAAATAATTCAGCTTCGGCTTTTTGTTCTCTAGCGTAACGTTCGGCTTCTGCCGCTTTTTTAATGCGTGCTTCTAATGTTTTTTCTTCAACTTCAACTTCTTTGGTACGAAGTTCGATTTCTTTTTCACGCTTCGCAATCTCAGCGTTTTGTTTGGAGATATTGATGGTTTTTGCTTCGTTGGCAAACTGAATTTCATATGAAGCGTCCGCAGTTGCTTTGGCAACATCGGCCTTTTGTTTTAACTCGGCTTGTCTTAAGGCAAGTGAGTTATTTTGTTGTTCAATTTCTAACTCAGCTTTGATTCTTGCGTCGTTGGCTAACTCTTTGGCTTTTGAGGTTGCAATCTCAACTTCTTTTTCAGAGTTTGCTCTTGCGATGCTTGCGTCTTTACGAATTTGTGCGATGTTGTCAACCCCAAGGTCATCAATGACGCCATTTTTATCTGCGAAGTTTTGAATGGTGATATTAACGATATCTAACCCCATCTTCTTCATGTCGGCAAGTGCAGACAGTTTCACTTGTTCAGCAAACTTATCACGGTTTTGAACCAACTCGCGTAGTTTCATTTGCCCAATGATTTCACGCATGTTACCTTCTAAAACTTCTTTTGCAATTTGTTTAACGTCTTCTAAGGATCTTGTCAAAAAGATTTCACCCGCAAGTCTAATCGATGCTTCATCGGATTGAATCTTGATGTTTGCCACCCCATCCACGAAGATGTTAATGAATTCATTGGTTGGTACCGCTGAACTCGTACGAATGTCGACTTGAATTAGATCAAGTGGTAACATATCGATTCGTTGAATAAATGGAATACGTATGGTTGCCTTACCTGTTACGATTCTTGAGCCTCTTGGCCCTGTAATAATCACGGCTTTATCTGGTCTTACTTTTATGTAGGATGCCGCAAATAAGATGATTAGTAGGACACCTACTAAACCTAAAATAATCAATACATCGGTCATTGTTAAAATCCTCCTATCTAAATTATATATTAATCTTTATTTTTTATCAATCGTTTTTTTGTCTTTCAACGGCATTATCGTCTCTCTTTATGATGTTTCTGTTGCTTTAGGATTGAACTTATCAAAATAGAAAAAAATAGAGTCTTTTTGACTCTACTTGTATTAAGCTATTGATTTTTGATTTACAATGCTAATTGAATCGTTAACCCAAATGGATCGGTGACCTGATAAACAGAAGTTGATTGGTCGACGTTATAGTTTGAGGCAACCAACCTTTTTACCACATTACTTCTTGTTTCTTCGTCATTGAAGATTAGACGGTAACTCTTGATGCCTGATTGATTGTTTTGTCTATTTTTAATGTTTGTCCCTAGCCACGTATTTAAGCCGATGTGGTGGTGATACCCACCAAAACTTAAAAATAATGCTTGGTTGCCGTAAGCTTGAATCAAATCAAGTCCAAGAAGTCCCACATAAAAAGCTTTCGCTTCTTCTAAATTAGACACGTGCAAATGAATGTGACCTAAGACGGTTTCATCCGGTAATTTCGTAAATGGTCGTGGGTTTAACTTCATTAGTTTTTCCACATCAACTTGTTCTGTCACCATTTCAATTTGACCGTTTTTTCTTGGCCATAACTGTGGTTCATTATCCGCATAGACCTCAATCCCATTACCTTCAATATCGGTAAAATACACGGCATTAGATACCCCATGATCTGATAAGCCCTCAATTAACTTTAAGTCATTAAGGTATAATAAGTAAGACGCAAAGTCTTTCATGGTTGGTAGTAAGATGGCTAAGTGGTATAACCCACTTTGTCTTTCGTAAGCTTTTATCGTGTTTTTATTATTATAGAGCTTGATGAGGGGTTTATTTGATACCCCTAATAAGACCGCATCACTTGATTTTTCTAAGGTGGTTAACCCTAAAACCGTTTCGTAATATTTTGTCATTTTTTCTAAATTTAGTACCTCAAGTGTAATGACACCTAAGTGCGTGGTTGGTTTTTGATGAAATTGATTCATAAGATCCCCTACTTTCAATTTCATTTTAACAGTTGGACATCCTTGATTCAATTAAATTGCTTCGAATTTGAATTAATTGGTGTAATAGTCTTTTAACGCAAGCGCGACTTCAATAATTAAATCATAAGGGATAGTCTCTTTCTTTTGAAACAACAAATTCCCTTTATCGTTTTTGTAAGGTGCGATTTTATCACTCAGTGGATGATTTTGAGGTAATGGCGGGTAAACACTAATGTGTTTTTTAAATGCTGCGTAATAAAAAAATGGTTTTTCATCAAAGAGACTTGGTACCCCGTAGTGAAGGCGTTCTAACGC
>WARP01001029.1_pt2 | contig 24185 bp, 37 predicted proteins | sample 4769151 | NCBI WGS metagenome assembly WARP01 (sample SAMN08893023, study PRJNA449175) | gut metagenome | isolation source: rumen sample fed with dry roughage | host: cow | place: India: Nagpur | collected 2016
GAAGATCCTACTTTAAGAATAAGTACAGATGAATCATCTGGACAAACTATTATGCAAGGAATGGGTGAGTTACACTTAGATATAATAATCGATCGTATTCGTAGAGAATTCAGTGTTGAATGTAATCAAGGTGCTCCTCAAGTTGCTTATAAAGAGGCTATAACTGGTAGTTGTCAGCATAGAGAAGTTTATAAGAAACAAACTGGTGGTCGTGGTAAATTTGCTGATATTATATTTAGAATAGAGCCTGCTGATGAAAATGTAAAAGGTTTACAGTTCATTAATGAAGTTAAAGGTGGAAATATACCTAAGGAATTTATCCCTTCAATTGAAAAAGGATTCAAACTTGCTATGCAAAATGGAGTTCTTGGAGGATATCCACTAGAAAGCATGAAGGTAACTTTAATTGATGGATCTTACCATGCTGTAGACTCTGACGCTCTATCATTTGAATTATGTGCTAAGATTGCATTTAAAGAAGCTGCAAGAAAAGCAGGTTCAGTTCTTATGGAACCTATTATGTCAGTTGAAGTTACTACTCCAGATGCTTATCTTGGAGATGTGACAGGAGACTTAAATAGAAGAAGAGCGATTCTTGAGAGCATAACAGCTAAGATAGGAGTTCAGGCAGTAAGAGCAAAGGTGCCTTTATCTCAAATGTTTGGTTATGTAACTTCATTAAGAACCATAACATCAGGTAGAGCAAATTCAACTATGGAGTTCTCTCATTATTCAGAAGCTCCAAAGGATATTGCTGAATCAGTATTGAAAAAATAATATACTAATATAAAGACAAGTAACGTGAGTCAAAGAATTAGAATCAAATTAAAATCATACGATCATAATTTAGTAGATAAATCTGCTGAGAAGATCGTTAAGACTGTAAAAATGACTGGTGCAGTTGTTAATGGACCAATTCCACTTCCAACAAACAAAAGGATTTTTACTGTTAACCGTTCAACTTTCGTTAATAAAAAATCGAGAGAACAATTTGAATTGAGCTCTTATAAGAGATTGTTGGACATATATAGTACTTCTGCTAAAACTATTGATGCTTTAATGAAATTAGAGCTCCCAAGTGGTGTTGAAGTCGAAATCAAGGTCTAATTAATATACTTATAATTAGCCAATCAGCCTATGCTTTATGCATGCTGGAATTTATTTATTAAAAAACAAGATTAAATGTCAGGTTTAATAGGAAAAAAAATTGGGATGACCAGTATTTACGATGCCTCCGGTAAACAACAACCGTGCACTGTTATTGAAGCTGGTCCATGCGTAGTAACGCAAGTTAAAACACTGGAGATTGATGGTTACGCTGCAATTCAATTAGCTTTCGAAGATATGAAAGAAAAGAATTGTACAAAACCTCTAAAAGGACACTTTGCAAAAGCAAGTACAACTCCTAAAAGACATGTTGCAGAATTTACTCGTTTTGAGGAAGGACATCGTAAGGGATTTGGAGAAACTCTTACATGTGAAATATTCATTGAAGGTGAATTTGTTGACGTAGTAGGTAAGTCAAAAGGAAAAGGTTTTCAAGGTGTAGTAAAACGCCATGGTTTTAGAGGAGTTGGTGATAAAACTCACGGTCAACATGACAGATTAAGAGCTCCAGGTTCAGTAGGTGCTTCATCTTATCCTTCAAGAGTTTTTAAAGGATTAAGAATGGCAGGAAGAACAGGAGGGAAAAGAGTAAAGGTTCAAAACCTTCAAATTCTTAAAATATTCCCTGAAAAGAATTTGATATTAGTAAAAGGATCTGTTCCAGGTCCAAAAGGTTCAATTTTAAAACTTGAGAGATGGAGTTAAAAGTATATAACATAAATGGTAGCGACACTGGTAGAATAGTTACTATTAGTGATACATTATTAGGGATAGAACCAAATGATCATGCTATTTGGTTGGATGTTAAACAATTTTTAGCAAATCAACGTCAAGGTACTCACAAATCAAAAGAACGTTCTGAAGTTTCTGGTTCAACAAGGAAGCTTAAGCGTCAAAAAGGGACTGGAGGAGCAAGAGCTGGAGATATTAACAGCCCTTTGATGGTTGGCGGAGGTAGAGTATTTGGACCAAGACCAAGAGATTATTCGTTTAAATTAAACAAAAAAGTTAAGCGTTTAGCTAGATTATCAGCATTAACCTATAAGGCTAAAGAATCAAATTTAATCATAGTTGAAGACTTCAATTTTGAAGCTCCGAAGACTAAAAATATGATTAAATTATTAGGAGATATGAACCTAAATGAAAAAAAATCACTGTTTGTATTGAATAATCAAGATAATTTCGTAATTTTGTCGGCTCGTAATCTGTCGAACGTAAACATAACTAACCCACAATCAGTTAATACATACGACATTTTACACGCAAATAATGTGATTTTTTCTGAAACAGCGATAAAGGAAATTGAATCAATGTATTCTAAATCGTAATTTAAAAAGAATAAATAACATTTAATTTAAATACAAATGGAAATTATAGTAAAGCCAATTATTACAGAAAAGATGACTAAAACGACGGAGAAATTCTCTAATCGTGTTGGTTTTATAGTTAATAGGCATGCAAATAAAATTGAGATTAAGAAAGCTGTAGAAACTTTGTATAATGTAAAAGTTGATAGAGTAAATACAATTAATTTCAGAGGGAAAAATAAATCACGCTACACTAAAGCTGGATTTATCAAAGGAAAAACACCTGCAATTAAAAAGGCTATCGTGATGTTAGCTGCAGGGGAAGCAATAGATTTTTTTAGCAATATTTAATAAACAGAGATGGCTTTAAAAAAATTAAAACCGACAACACCAGGACAAAGATTCAAGGTCGCTAGTACATTTGAAGAAATTACTGCTTCTAAACCAGAAAAGAGTTTAGTATTCGGAATTTCAAAATCAGGAGGAAGAAATAATCAAGGTAGAATGACCATGCGTTATATTGGTGGTGGTCATAAAAGATTATATCGTTTAATAGATTTTCGTAGGGATAAAGATAATATTCCTGCAACTGTTAAAACTGTTGAGTATGATCCAAATAGAACTGCACGTATCGCATTAGTTGCATATGCAGATGGAGAAAAACGATATATTCTTTGTCCTCATGGATTAAAGGTCGGTCAAAAGATTTTATCAGGTATTGGAGTTGCCCCAGAAATAGGTAATACATTATTATTAAGCGAAATCCCATTTGGTACATTAATTCATAATATTGAATTACGTCCAGGTCAAGGTGCTAAGATGGCAAGAAGTGCAGGTTCTTATGCTCAGCTTATGTCAAGAGATGGAAAATATGCAATTCTTAGAATGCCTTCAGGTGAAACTAGAATGATACTTCAAGCATGTAGAGCGACTATTGGAATGGTTTCTAATATTGAGCACAATTTAGAGGTTTCAGGAAAAGCAGGTAGATCTCGTTGGTTGGGACGCAGACCTAGAACAAGAGGGGTTGTTATGAATCCTGTTGATCACCCAATGGGTGGAGGTGAAGGCCGTGCAACAGGAGGTCAACCTCGTTCTAGAAATGGTATTCCATCAAAGGGTTATAAAACTAGAGCTCCTAAAAAACATTCTAGTAAGTATATTATAGAAAGACGTAAGAAATAATTAAATCATAGAAGGAAATGAGTCGTTCGTTAAAAAAAGGACCTTTTATACACTATAAGTTAGAGAAAAGGGTTTTAGAAGCACAAGAACAAAATAAGAAAACAACCATTAAGACTTGGTCGAGAGCATCTATGATTTCACCGGATTTTGTAGGTCAGACAATAGCTGTACATAATGGGAATAAGTTTATACCTGTTTATGTTACTGAAAATATGGTAGGTCATAAATTAGGAGAATTTGCTCCAACCAGAAATTTCCGTGGACATGCTGGTCAAAAAGACAAGGGTAAGAAATAATTAATTATCTGAGAATATGGGATCGAGAAAACATAATAGTGCTGAAGCACGTAAAGAAGCAAAAAAGAATCTATATATAGCTAAGCTGAATAATAATCCAACTTCTCCAAGAAAGACAAGATTAATGGCTGATGCAATTAGAGGCGTTGAAGTTAATAAGGCACTAGGTATATTACAATTTAGTCAGAGAGAATCTGCACCAAAATTGCGTAAGTTATTACTTTCTGCTATTGCAAATTGGCAATTAAAAAATGAAGGGATTAAATTAGAGGATAGTCAATTATATGTAAAAACTATAACTGTTGACGAAGGTAGACAATTGAAAAGACTTCGTACAGCTCCTCAGGGTAGAGGTTATAGAATTAAAAAACGCTCTAATCACATTACCCTTATTTTAGGTAGTAAACAAGAAGATAAAATAGGTGCAGCAACAAGTTTAACTGCTGAAAATTAATAAATAATATAATTAAAGAGTTTAATTAGATGGGACAAAAAGCAAATCCAATAGGCAATAGACTAGGAATCATCAGAGGATGGGATTCCAATTGGTATGGCGGAAAAAGGTTTGAAGCAAAACTTGTTGAAGATGATAAAATTAGAAAATATCTTAATGTCCGTTTAGCAAAGGCTGGTATTTCTAAAATTTATATTGAAAGAACTTTAAAACTTGTTACTGTCACTATAAATACTTCAAGACCTGGCTTAATTATAGGAAAAGCTGGTCAGGAAGTAGATAAATTAAAAGAAGAATTAAAAAAGCTTACCTCAAAAGAAGTTCAAATTAATATTTCTGAGATTAAACGTCCAGAATTAGATGCTGTATTAGTTGCTTCAAATGTTGCTAAGCAAATAGAAGGAAGAGTTTCTTATCGTAGAGCGATTAAAAACGCTATAACAACTACAATGAGAACAGGTGCTGAAGGAATTAAAGTTTCTGTTTCTGGCCGTATAGGCGGTGCTGAAATGGCGAGAAGAGAACACTTTAAAGAAGGCAGAACCCCTCTTCATACATTAAGAGCTGATATAGATTACAGCCAAGCAGAAGCTCATACCACTTATGGTCGTATTGGTGTTAAGGTTTGGATATGTAAGGGATTAGTTTATGGAAAGAGAGAGCTTGTTCCTTCAACAGTAGGCGGTGGTAATATTAAAGAAGGAGGAAGACCTGGTGGAAATAGACCTGGAAATTCTAATCAAAGACCACGCAGAAAAAAATAATAGTTTAGTTAATAAGTCAAATATTGTACGATAATGTTACAACCTAAAAAGACCAAATTTAGAAAACAACAAAAAGGCAGGATTAAAGGGAATGCTCATAGAGGGCATGAACTCGCATTTGGTACTTTCGGAATTAAATCTATGGAAACATGTTTTATGACTGGACGTCAAATAGAAGCTGCTCGTCAAGCAGTAACACGTTATATGAAACGTGAAGGCCAAATTTGGATAAGAGTTTTTCCTGATAAACCTATTACTAAAAAACCTAACGAAGTTCGTATGGGTAAAGGTAAAGGTGCACCTGAATATTTTGTTGCAAGAATAATGCCAGGAACTATGCTTTTTGAAGCTGAAGGAGTATCTTTAGAAATTGCAAAAGAAGCAATGAGATTAGCTGCTCAAAAACTTCCTGTTACTACAAAATTTGTAGTAAGAAGAGATTACGTTGAAGAAGAATAAATTTAAATGGATATGGAAAACAATGTAATAAAAGAACTTTCTACTGTTGAATTACAAGAAAGATTAGTTTCAGAAAAGTTGAGGCTAAATAAAATGAAGATTAATCATGCAGTAACTCCATTGGAGAATCCTAACATAATCAAAACTACAAAACAAGGCGTAGCTAGAATAATGACTGAACTCAGGATGAGAGAAATTAATTCAAAATCTACTGAAAATAATTAATACCTAAACTTATCAAAACAAAATGGAAAGAAAATTAAGAAAAGAAAGAATAGGTACTGTTATCAGTAATAAGATGGAAAAGTCTATTCGTGTAATTGTAGAAAGAAAGGTTAAACATCCTAAATACGGAAAATTTATTAAGAAAAGTTCCAAGTTTATGGCTCATGATGAAAATAACGAATGTAATATTGGGGATAAGGTAAGAATTATGGAAACAAGACCGTTGAGCAAGAATAAATGTTGGAGATTAATTGAAATTTTAGAAAGAGCAAAATAAGATGGTACAACAGGAATCAAGATTAATTGTTGCTGATAACAGTGGAGCAAAAAGTGCTCTTTGTATACGTGTACTCGGAGGAACTAAACGAAGATATGCATCATTAGGTGATAAAATAGTAGTTAGTATTAAAGATGCTATTCCTTCAGGAAATGTTAAAAAGGGTATTGTTTCGAAAGCTGTTGTTGTGAGAACAAAAAAGGAAGTAAGACGTCAAGATGGATCTTATATAAGGTTTGATGATAATGCTTGCGTACTTTTAAACAATAACGAGGAAATGAGAGGAACACGTATATTTGGACCAGTTGCTAGAGAATTGCGTGAAAAACAATTTATGAAGATTGTGTCTCTTGCTCCAGAAGTATTATAAAGCAAAATATTAAAGATATGAAATTGCACATAAAAAAAGGTGATATTGTAAAGGTTATAGCTGGCGATTCAAGAGGTTCAACAGGCAGAGTACTTGTTGTTTATCCTGAGAAAAATAGAGCTATAGTTGAAGGTGTCAATAAAGTTAAGAAACACTCTAAGCCAAGTCCTAAAAACACACAAGGAGGGATAATTGAAAAAGAGGCATCAATTCATATTTCTAACCTGATGATAGTAGATTCAAAAGGAAACGCTACAAGAATCGGAAGGAAATTAGATGAAAAAACTAATAAATTAGTTCGTTACTCAAAAAAATCAGAGGAGGTAATAAAATAATGTCATACGTACCAAGATTAAAGCAAAAATATCAAGACGAAATTATTGCTGCACTTAAAAATGAATATAATTACAAATCTATAATGCAAGTTCCTCGCCTTATGAAGATATCTTTAAATCAAGGCTTAGGAAAAACAGCAATATTAGACAAAAAAGTAATTGATCAAGGAGCTGAAGAAATGACAATTATTGCTGGTCAAAAAGCTGTTGCGACTAAAAGTAAAAAAGATATTTCCAATTTTAAATTAAGAAAAGGAATGCCAGTAGGCGTGAGAGTTACATTAAGAGGAGATAAAATGTATGAATTTTTAGATAGGTTAATTTCAGCTTCTATTCCTCGAATTAGAGATTTTAGAGGAGTTAATGATAAAGGTTTCGATGGCAGAGGTAACTTTTCTTTTGGAATTACTGAGCAAATTATTTTTCCAGAAATTGATATAGATAAAATTTCTCGAATTCAAGGTATGGACATTACTTTAGTAACCTCTGCGAATACTGATAAAGAAGCTCATTCATTACTAAAAGCTTTTGGATTCCCATTTAAAAATCAAAATAATTAAAATATTATGGCAAAAGAATCAATTAAAGCAAGAGAACGCAAAAGAGAAAAAATGGTCGCTAAATATGCTGCTAAAAGAGCTGCATTACTAGAGGCTGGAGATTACGAAGCTCTTCAAAAATTGCCAAAAAATGCTTCCCCTGTAAGATTACATAATAGATGCAAATTAACAGGAAGACCAAAAGGATATATGCGTCAATTTGGAGTGTCGAGAATTAATTTCCGAGAAATGGCTTTAGCTGGATTAATACCTGGTGTTAAAAAAGCAAGCTGGTAGTAGTAATATATTGCAAATCAATTAAAAAAAAAGAGATGGTAACAGATCCAATTGCAGATTATTTAACTCGTTTGAGAAATGCATCATTAGCAAAACATAGAGTTGTTGAAATTCCTGCTTCAAAATTAAAAAAAGAAATAACAAAAATTCTTTTTGATAAGGGATATATATTGAATTATAAATTTGAAGATGATCAATTTCCTAAGGTAATAAAAGTAGCCTTAAAATATCATCCTACTACTAAAGAGTCTGCATTGACTACATTAACAAGAGTAAGTAGCCCAGGTTTAAGAAAATATGTTGGAGCTGAAAAGCTTCCAAGAGTTTTAAATGGATTAGGAATTGCGATAATTTCTACTTCAAGGGGCTTGATGACTGATAAAGAAGCAAAAACATTGAATATTGGCGGTGAAGTTATCTGTTATATAAGCTAATTAATAATAGGAGAAAGAAAAATGTCAAGAATAGGTAAATTACCAATTAGTCTACCAAAGGGTGTTGAAATAAATGTTAACGACAATAATGTTGTTACAGTTAAAGGACCATTAGGCACATTAATACAAAATGTAGATCCATGTATTACTTTACATGTTGAGGACAATATTTTGGAATTGAAAAGAGAATCTGACCAAAAACGACATAAAGCAATGCACGGTTTGTATAGAGCTTTAGTATTTAATATGGTTAAAGGGGTATCTGAAGGATTTAAAACAGTTCAAGAAGTTATAGGTGTAGGTTACAAAGCTCAATCAACAGGTCAATTATTAGAATTAGCGCTTGGCTACTCTCATAATATATTTTTCGAAATACCTACTGAAATTAAGGTTGAGACTATAACAGAAAAAGGGAAAAACCCGTTAATCATAATGACTAGTTATGATAAACAATTATTAGGTCAGGTAGCAGCTAAAATTCGTTCTTTACGTAAACCAGAACCTTATAAGGGTAAAGGTATTCGTTTCCAAGGCGAAGTTATTCGAAGAAAAGCTGGTAAAACTGCTGCTAAGTAATAGTTAACAATTTATTCCATAAAATAGGATGGCAAATAATAAAGAAGTTAGAAGAATAAAGTTGAAAATGAGGATTCGTAAAAGAATTAGCGGAACATCTGCTAGACCTCGTTTAACAGTTTTTAGAAGCAATAGTGAAATCTATGCTCAATTAATAGATGACGTTAAAGGTTTTACTTTAGCATCAGCAAGTTCAATTGAAAAAGAATTCACTAAGAACGGAACAAACACAGACCAAGCAAAAGCTGTTGGTAAATTAATAGCAGAAAGAGCTTTATCAATAGGAATTGACACTGTAGTTTTTGATAGAAATGGTTATTTATACCATGGTAGAGTTAAATCATTAGCTGATTCTGCAAGAGAAGCAGGCTTAAAATTCTAGTAATAAGATATGGCAGATTTAAACATAAAAAGAGTAAAATCAAGCGAGATTGAATTTAAAGATCGTCTTGTAAGTGTTAATAGAGTTACCAAAGTTACAAAAGGTGGTAGAACATTTAGTTTCTCTGCAATTGTTGTAGTTGGAGATGAAAATGGTGTTGTTGGATATGGTCTTGGAAAAGCAAAAGAAGTTTCTGCTGCTATCGCTAAAGGAATAGATGATGCTAAAAAGAACTTAATTAAAGTTCCAATTTTGAAAGGTACTCTTCCTCATGAGCAAATTGGAAAATATAGTGGAGCTAGAGTATTTATCAAACCAGCAGCTCCTGGAACAGGAGTTATTGCAGGTGGAGCTATGCGTGCAGTATTAGAAAGTGTTGGAGTAAAAGATGTCCTTGCTAAATCAAAGGGTTCATCAAATCCTCATAGTGTTGTAAAAGCAACAATTGATGCACTTTTACAATTAAGAGATCCTTATACAATTGCTAAATTGAGAGGAATTGATATGGATAGAGTATTTAACGGTTAATAATTCAATCAATGAAAATAAAAGTTACACAAGTAAAAAGTGCTATAGGAAAAACCCTAAGACAAAAACAAACTTTAGCTTCATTAGGTTTGGGTAGAATCAATCAATCAAGAGATCATGAGTTAACACCTCAAATAAATGGGATGATTGAAAAAGTTAAACATCTAATTAAGATAGAGGAAATTTAATAAGTAATAAATTCTTTAAAACTAATAAAAATGGATTTAAGTAATCTTAAACCTGCAGAAGGATCAACAAAAAATCGTAAGAGAATAGGTAGAGGACAAGGCTCAGGAAGAGGTGGTACATCAACTCGTGGACATAAAGGAGCAAAGTCAAGATCTGGATACTCACGTAAACTTGGATTTGAAGGTGGACAAATGCCACTTTATAGACGTCTACCAAAATTTGGTTTTAAAAATATCAATAGAGTAGAATTTGATGCTATAAATATCGATATTCTTAATAAATTAATTGAAGAAAATCAATTATCTGATATTAATATTGATACATTAAAATCTCACGGTCTGGTTTCAGGAAAGAATAAGGTAAAAATACTTGGAAGAGGAAAATTAAATTATAAATTAAATATTACTGCAAATGCTTTCTCTAAGTCTGCTTTAGCAGAAATTCAAGCTCAAGGTGGTACTGCAATAATAATCTAATTACAAAATGAAAAGATTTATCAACACTCTAAAAAATATCTGGAACATCAAAGAACTTAGAACTAGGATTCTCTATACTTTAGCTTTAGTCTTAATATATAGAATAGGTTCTTATGTAGTAATACCTGGAATAAATCCAAGCGATTTGTCAGGATTACAGAGTCAAACAAAGGACGGAGTACTAGGACTACTAAATATGTTCTCTGGTGGAGCTTTTTCAAATGCTTCAATTTTTGCACTTGGGATAATGCCATATATTACTGCTTCAATTGTAATGCAATTGTTAACAATGGTAGTCCCTTATTTTTCTAAGATGCAAAAAGAAGGTGAGAGTGGTAGAAATAAAATTAATCAAATGACTCGATTCCTAACTATTATAGTTACAATATTCCAATCATTTGCTTATCTTGCAAACCTTCGTTATCAAATGGGAGGTGCCCCTATTTATAATATTGTAGGTGGTGATAGCCTTAATTTTATTAATTGGACATTACCATTATCAATAATGTTAACTGCTGGAACTCTATTTGTTATGTGGTTAGGAGAAAGAATAACCGACAAAGGGATAGGAAATGGTATTTCTTTATTAATAATGGTGGGTATTGTTGCACGTTTACCTTTTTCATTATTTGCTGAATTTGTATCCAAAGTTGAAGATCAAGGAGGTGGTTTGGTTATCTTTTTTGTTGAAATGATTTTCCTATTAATTGTTATTATGCTTTGTATTCTTTTAGTACAAGGTACAAGAAGAGTTCCTGTTCAATATGCTAAAAGAATTATTGGTAATAAACAATATGGAGGAGCAAGACAGTATATACCAATTAAAGTAAATGCTGCAGGGGTAATGCCTATTATCTTTGCTCAAGCAATAATGTTTATTCCTGTAACTATATTTGGCTTTTCTTCATCAGAAAGTATGCAAGGAGTAAAAGCAGCTTTATCTGATTTTCAGGGATTTTGGTATAATTTGATTTTTGCTATAATTATTATAGCATTTACTTATTTTTATACAGCAATTGCAATTAATCCTAAACAAATGTCTGATGATATGAAGAAAAATGGAGGTTTTATTCCAGGAATTAAACCCGGAAAAAGAACTGAAGAATTTTTAGATAATGTATTATCAAAGATAACTTTACCTGGGTCGATTTTCTTAGCCTTCGTTGCAATAATGCCTGCATTTGTAGGTATGTTTGGAGTGAACTCTCAATTTGCTCAATTCTTTGGAGGGACATCCTTATTAATTCTAGTTGGGGTTGTTTTAGATACATTACAACAAATAGAAAGCCATTTATTAATGAGACATTATGATGGTTTAACTAAGACTGGAAGAATAAAGGGTCGATCTCAAATGTAGTTTATTGAATAGAGAATAAAAATAATGATTCAACTAAAAAATAAGTCCGAGATTGAAGAATTAAGAAAGAGTGCTCTTTTAGTAAGTGAAACTTTATCTGAGATTGCTCGTAATATTAGACCAGGTATTACAACTTTAGCTTTAGATGAAATAGCAGAAACTTTCATAAGAGATAATGGTGCTAAACCTGCTTTTAAAGGGTATAATGGATTCCCATCAAGCTTATGTATATCAATTAATGAAGTTGTAGTACATGGAATCCCTTCAAAAAAGGAATTAAGACAGGGAGATATTATTTCTGTTGATTGTGGAGTAGAACTAAATGGTTGGATTGGTGATTCTGCTTATAGTTTCGCAATAGAAGGGATTAATGATGAATCTGTTTCTTTGTTGAAAACTACAAAAGAATCATTATATAAAGGAATTGAAAAATGTATAATAGGGAATAGAATAGGAGATTTAAGTCACGCAATTCAAAGTTATTGTGAAAGTAGATCTTATGGAGTTGTTCGAGATTTATGTGGTCATGGATTAGGTCGAAAGATGCATGAAAGTCCGGAAGTGCCAAATTTTGGAAAACCAGGTTCTGGTATTAAATTCAAAGAAGGAATGGTTATAGCTATAGAACCAATGATAACTCAAGGGAAAAAAGAAGTCATTTTCGAATCTGATGGATGGACTTGTAGAACATTAGATAGGTCTATGACTGCACATTTTGAACATGATATAGCAATAACTAATGAAGGGCCAGATATTTTATCTAATTTTCTTCCTATTGAAAAAGCAATTAACGAAAATATCAATTTATTAAATATATAGTATGGCAAAACAATCATCTATACAATTGGATGGAGTTGTGGTTGAATCTCTAGGCAACGCAATGTTTAAAGTTGAATTAGAGAATGGGCATATTATAATTGCACATATTTCTGGTAAGATGAGAATGCATTACATAAAAATCTTGCCTGGAGATAAGGTTCAAGTAGAAATGTCTCCTTATGATTTGACTAAGGGCAGGATAACATATAGACATAAATAATGCTATATTTTGAATCATAGAATAATAATTTAAATCAAATAATTAACGACATGAAAGTCAGAACATCAGTTAAAAAAAGATCTCCCGAATGTATTATAGTACGTCGTAAAGGAGTTGTTTACGTTATTAACAAGAAGAATCCTAAATTCAAACAGAGACAAGGTTAATTTAAAATACAAACAATATTAATAGTTTATGGCAAGAATTGCAGGTATAGACTTACCAAAAAATAAAAGAGGAGTTATAGGTTTGACCTATATCTACGGAATAGGAAGAAGCTTATCTTCTCAAATATTATCTAAAGCTCAAATAAGCGAAGATAAAAAGGTGAGTGAATGGACAGATGAAGAACAAAACACTATCAGAAATATCATTAATGATGAGATTAAAGTAGAAGGTGCTCTTCGTTCAGAAGTTCAAATGAACATTAAGAGATTAATGGACATAGGTTGTTACAGAGGAATACGTCATCGTATTGGATTACCTCTTAGAGGACAAAGTACAAAAAATAATGCTCGTACTCGTAAGGGTAGGAAGAAAACTGTTGCTAACAAGAAAAAAGCAACTAAGTAAGAAATTATCAACAGATGCGGATTTTTGATTTATTTATTTGGAGCATCTGTAATTATAAACTAATAAAAATAGAGATTAGAGAACATTATGGCAAAGAGTTCTAAACCAACAAAGAAAAGGGTAGTAAAGGTAGAGCCTCAAGGTAAAGCATTTATTTTTGCTTCTTTTAATAACTGCATAGTTTCGTTAACGAATAATGCAGGTCAGGTAATTTCATGGTCATCTGCTGGTAAGATGGGTTTTAGAGGTTCCAAAAAAAATACACCATATGCTTCACAAATGGCTGCAGAAGATTGTGCGAAGAAAGCATTTGATTATGGTTTACGCAAAGTAAAAGTATTTGTTAAAGGACCAGGAGCAGGTAGAGAATCTGCAATTAGAGCTATAAACACATGTGGAATAGAAGTGATGGAAATAACGGATGTTACACCTGTTCCTCATAACGGTTGTCGTCCTCCAAAAAGAAGACGTGTTTAATTATTTGTTTGATTAATAAAAAAAATATAGACTATGGCAAGATATACAGGTCCAAAAACAAAAGTAGCAAGAAGATTCAAAGATCCTATTTTTGGTGCTGACAAATCATTTGAAAGAAAAAATTATCCTCCAGGACAACACGGTCAAAATAAAAGACGTGCTAAACAATCTGAATATGGTATTCAGCTAATGGAGAAACAAAAGGCTAAGTACACTTATGGTATTTTAGAAAAGCAATTTAGAAATTTATTTGATAAAGCTTCAAGAAAAGGAGGTATTACCGGAGAAGTATTACTACAATTAATTGAATCTCGTCTTGATAATGTTGTTTATCGTTTAGGTATTGCTAAAACAAGAAATCAAGCAAGACAATTAGTAAGTCACCGTCACATTATGGTTAATGGAGAATTGGTAAATATACCTTCTTATTTGTTAAAACCAGGGGATATAGTTTCGGTACGTGAGCGTTCAAAATCTTTAGAAATAATTAATGATTCTTTAACAGGAAAATTTAATAATTTCTCATGGCTAGAATTAGACTCTGCAACAATGAGTGGTAAATTTATGTCATATCCTGAGCGTTCTGATATTCCTGAAAATATCAAAGAACAATTAATCGTCGAGTTATATTCTAAGTAAGATTAAAAAATTAAAAACATGGCTATACTAGCTTTTCAGAAACCTGAAAAGGTTATAATGATTGAGTCGGATGAATTTCATGGAGTATTTGAATTCCGTCCGCTAGAACCTGGATACGGAATGACAATAGGAAATTCTTTAAGAAGAATTCTTTTATCATCCTTAGAAGGGTTTGCAATAACCTCTATCAGAATAGAAGGTGTTGAACATGAGTTTGCAACTATACCAGGGGTAGTTGAAGATTTGACAGAGATTGTTTTAAACTTTAAACAACTACGTTTTAAACGCCAAATCGAAACAGAAGATAGCGAAAAGGTTAGTTTTACAATTGATGGCAAAAGCGTATTTACTGCTGGAGATATTAATAAACATCTTAATAATTTCCAAGTAATAAATTCTGATATAGAAATATGTCACATGGAGCCATCTGTAAGTTTAACCTTTGAGATTAATATTGAAAAAGGAAGAGGTTATGTTCCTGCAGAAGAGAATAAAAAACCAAATGATATAATCAATACTATCGCAATTGACTCTATTCATACTCCAATCAAGAATGTTAAGTATGAGGTTGATAACTATCGTGTTGAACAAAAGACTGACTACGAAAAACTAGTATTAGAAATTATAACAGACGGTTCAATCTCCTCTAAAGATGCATTAAAGGAAGCAGCAACTATTCTTATTCAACATTTTATGCTTTTCTCTGACGAAAAAATAACTCTAGAGTCAGATAAAAAGGTAATAACCGAAGAATTTGACGAGAATACCTTGTATACACGTCAATTACTTAAAACAAAGTTAGTAGACCTTGACCTGTCAGTAAGAGCATTAAACTGTTTAAAATCTGCAGAAATAGAAACCTTAGGGCAGTTAATTTCATTCAATAAGGCAGATCTTTTGAAATTCCGTAACTTTGGGAAGAAATCACTCGCAGAGTTGGAGAACTTAGTAAAATCTAAGAACATGGAATTTGGGATGAATGTTGCGAAATATAAATTAGATAAAGAATAAGAAAAAATGAGACACGGTTGTAAAATAAATAAATTATCGAGAACACAGGCACATAGGGCAGCAATGTTGTCCAATATGGCAGCTAGCTTGATATTACATAAAAGAATTGAGACGACAGAAGCTAAGGCTAAGGCTTTGAGAACTTATGTTGAGCCACTGATAACTAAATCTAAGTCAGACACAACTCATCAGCGTCGTATGGTATTTAGTTACCTTAACAACAAAGAAGCTGTTACTGAATTGTTCCGAGATGTTGCTCAAAAGGTAGCTAATAGGAACGGTGGTTATACGAGGATTCTAAAGCTTGGACGTAGGTTAGGTGACGGCGCAGACATGGTTATGATGGAGTTGGTTGACTATAACGAGAACTTGTTACGAGATGCTAAGCCAGCGAAAGCTAAGACTACTCGTCGTGGTAGGACGAAAAAAACTGAGGATACTACGGTTGAAACTGCTGAGGCTAAGGTTGAAACTGCTGAAACTCCTATTGAATCTGTTGAAACTCCGGTTGAGACTGCTGAAACTCCTGAGGCTAAGGCTGAATAAGGATTTTATTGGATTGTCTCTAACTTTGGTTAGATATGAAAGGATGCTTTAGGGCATCCTTTTTTTGTTTTATTTCCTTACTATGGCGTTTCATCGGAATATAACTTCGTTTTATTTTACTGAAACGCCGTTTTATTTTGGTGAAACGCCGTTTCATCACTGCTAAAACTAACTTTCATTCCGATAAAACTAACTTTCATTTCAGCGAAAGGAAGTGGGGGAGGAATGGATAGGGGAAATGGTAGGATGGTTTAGGATTTCGGGTTTATGTAAAAGGAAAAGCCGCTGTGAAATTTCTTTCCAGCGGCTTGTTAGTTTGCTTTAGTATTTTGATTTTAGCTTTTAGTTTGATCGTGCCTCGTTTTGTTGAGATTATCCTTTGTAAAAAGGCATCTTTACTACGTTTGCTTTTAGTAGTTTCTCCCTAACTTTGATGTAAATCTCCGTGTCTTTCTTCGAAAATGAAGTTTGAACATAAGCGGTTCCTATTGCCTTGCCAGTGGAAGGGCTTTGCGTGCCAGAGCATACTCGTCCTATCACATTGCCTTGAGCATCTGCTACTTCGTATCCTTGTCTTGGGATTCCTCTTTCTAACATTTCGAAGCCTACTAACTTCCTTTTAACTCCGTTAGTCTTTTGTTCCAAGAAGATATCTCTATCTATAAAGTCATTTCCTTCCTCGAATTTTGTCAGCCAATTGAGGCCTGCCTCTATCGGAGACGTCGTATCGTCAATCTCATGTCCGTAAAGACAGAAACCCATCTCAAGTCTTAGGGTGTCCCTTGCTCCTAATCCTGCTGGTTTTATCCCGAAAGGTTCTCCTGCTTCGAAGATTGCGTCCCATATTACGTCAGCATGTTCTGGTCTTAAGTAGATTTCGCAGCCGCCACTTCCCGTATAACCTGTGGTGGAAAGAAGAATGCCTTCTACTGATGCGAGGGTTAAGTACTTGAAAGTGTAGTATTCCATGTCCTCAACTGAGGTATCAGTTAGCTTCTGCATTACTTTCAGGGCAAGGGGTCCTTGGATTGCCAGCTGGGCCCAAGAGTCTGACTCATTGATAAAGTCTTTCCCAAGCTCCATTCCCATTTCTACTGCAATCTTACTAAGATACGCCCAGTCCTTATCAATATTCGCAGCATTTGGAACCATAAAGTATTCCTCTGAATTGACTCTATATATTAGTATATCGTCAACTAAACCGCCCTCTCCGTTAGGTATAACGCTGTAAAGTATCTTTCCATCGTAAAGAGAGTCGATATTATTTGTAGTGAATCTTTGTACGAAGTCGTGGGCTTTTGGTCCCATGGCTCTGAACTCTCCCATGTGGGATACATCAAATACTCCTACCGCATTCCTTACGGCGTTATGTTCTGCTACAAGTCCTTCATAGGATATCGGCATGTTAAATCCAGCGAACTCAGACATCTTTGCACCAAGTTCGATATGGCGTTTTGTGAATGGTGTTGTTTTCATTTATTTTTTTGTTTTAAGGTTATATTGTGTTAATTTGGTTTTCTGTATTAATCTTTCTTGATTTCCTTGAGATAAAACTCCTTTCCGTCCCAATGTCCATAGCTTCTGCCATTTACCATCTCTCCTAAATTGGTGTAGATAGCTCCTGTGGAGAGGGTATATTGGGCTTTTAGGTGCCTGTGACCAAGAATAAAGTAGTCGATATGGCGTTTTGTAAGCATATTTTCGCAAAATTTAACAAGTGGTTCTTCTTTTCCAAGGTCGATTTGGTCACTTCCATTATGGGCAAGTCTGCTATGCTTGCTCCAAAACTTGGCAAGAGAGAATGCGAAATAAGGATGTATGGCACTGAAAAGCTTTCTCAGGATTTTATTAGTAAATATCGACTTCAATATAAGATACTTACGGTCGCTCTTATCCAAACCATCGCCGTGACCAAGGTAGAATATCTTATTATTGAATTCAAATTCTGTCTCTTTGAAATGAATTTTCATGCCAATTTCTTTCTCGAAATAATCCCCCAACCATTGGTCATGATTGCCACTAAAGTAATGAATATCAACGCCCATATCCCCGATTAGGGCAAGCGTTCCTAAGAATCGGCTATATCCTTTCGGCACAACATGGCGATATTCGTACCAAAAATCGAAGACATCTCCCAGTAAGAAGATAGCCTTAGCGTCTTTTGAAATCTCCAAAAGGAGTTCTACTATCATTTTTTCCCTCTTTAATGAGTCCTGAAAGTTAGGAACACCAAAATGAAAATCTGATAAAAAGTAAATATTTTCTCTTTTCATTAATTTAAAAGTTTGATTGGGAGTAATCCTCTTCTAATATCCTCTTGGTCTTATCAATTAACGTCTTTAGTCCAAGGGTATGTTGGTTGTTTGGAAACGTCTTATTAAGCTCCTGATATACGGATTCGTATATATCCAAATCGCTTTTTAGTGAGAATAAAAAGTGGTTATCGAACTTGCGATACAAGGCTATAATGCAGGCAAGTGAACCTTTATTCTCCTGTAAGAAGGACTTGATGAGCTCTCTCTGCCTTATCTCGAGGAGATTGTACTGATCAAGGATTTCTTTCTTGATTTCGTCAAGATTATCTGCGAACTTATTGTCGTGGAGAGTTTGTCTCATTTCGCTAAGAACTGCATTTGTCTTGATATATTCTTGGTTTAGAGTATGTAAAAGCTCGCTCTGAGGTGAGTTTTCCACCTTATAAGAAGCTGAAAGGGAGTTGAAATACCCATGAATCTTAATATCCTCGCCACCATTTGGGATAAGGGTAATATAGTTGTTATCATTGGTTTGGAGAATCAAAATCTTAGCCTCCTTATACTTCATCTTAATATTAAATTCCCCCTTTTCGTTAATACCGATAGTATCCATTGGCAAGAAGCCTTCAGGAGTCATCTCATTGATATAAATATACTTATTCTCACCATTAACTATTGTTCCGCTTATTCTGAACTCGTCGCTGCCTAATTTCTTACATCCAGCAAAACAAAAGCTAATTATAACTAATATTATACTTAGTTTCTTCATAATCAATATTTCCTTTTATTATATTGTATCTAAATTATACTCTCTAAATTGTTAGAAAGACTTCTTAGCAAATGGTCAGTTAAGGTGATAGCAACCATTGCCTCCACAATAACAATAGCTCTTGGCAAAACGCAACGGTCATGCCTGCCAGCGATATTAACTTTTGTGATATTACCTTCTCTATCTATGCAGTCAATTCCTCTGCTTAGCGTAGCTACAGGTCTGAATGCCACCTTGATATCAATATCCATCCCATTAGAAATTCCTCCCATTATCCCACCACTATGGTTGGTTGCAGTAGAAAAGTCTTTTGTCCAATTATCTATTTGTTCGCTACCCCTAAGTCTTGCTCCTGCGAATCCATCTCCAATTTCCACCCCCTTAACACTTGGAATGCTCATAACGCTCTTAGCTAAATCGGCACTTAATTTGTCGAAAACAGGCTCTCCAATCCCGCTTGGGCATCCCTTAACCTTACATCTAATCACCCCACCTAAACTGTCACCACTATTATTAATAACTTCTAATTCTCTTTTAATCTCCTCTTGTTGAGTTAAATAATTCAACCCACCAATTGATTCTATACTTCCAACAACCTCGATTCCCCGTTTCATCAGAATAAGTTTAGCTATTGCACCGCCGATAACCCGAATCGCGGTCTCTCTTGCTGAGGAACGCCCCCCGCCAGAGTAAGCATTAACGCCGTATTTCTTGAAATAAGTGTAGTCGCCATGGCTTGGGCGGAATTTTTCCTTGATTTCGGAGTAATCTTCCTTCTTAATATCCTTGTTCTTAATTATGAAGGCTATTGGCAGACCAAGAGTTATGTTGTTCTGAGTTCCAGATACGAACTCAACACAGTCTTCCTCTCTTCTGGAAGTAGCCTCTGGAGTATCTCTTTGTGGCTTTCGTCTTTCTATCTCCTTGTTTATAAACTCCATATCCAAGAATAAACCTGACGGACACCCATTAATAACACCTCCAATGTAAGAGCTGTGCGACTCACCAAAGCTTGTGAGAGTAAATAACTTCCCTATAGTGTTCCCAGACATACTTTCATCTTTTCAAATCAACCTAATAATACTGCAAAAGTATTGAAAAAAACTGACATACCCAATATCATCAATTCTTATAAAACTCTTAAAACTCTTAAACCTCCATAAACGGCGTTAAATTGTACAGAAATTCCGCTTCTATTACAAATAAACTTAGTAACTTTGCCAATTATTTAGACATAATAAATTTAGTCGAAGTTATTATCAAATATAAACGAAATGACAACAAAAAAACTGATTGAAAAGGACGACGTTGTTGTAAGGTTTGTCGGGGATTCCGGCGACGGTATGCAACTAATTGGTACGCTATTTTCAGAAGCATCAGCCTTAGATGGTAATGATATTTCTACATTCCCAGATTACCCTGCAGAGATTAGAGCACCGCATAATACAATTGCTGGTGTGTCTGGTTTCCAGGTTAATGTTGGGAAAAAGGTCTATAGTTCGGGGGATAAATGCGATGTTTTGGTTTGTATGAACCCTGCATCGTTGAAATCAAACCTTAAATGGGCAAAGGCAGGAAGTATTATTATCTGTGATACTGATACTTTTACCGATGATGCAATTGAAAAAGCAGGTTATACATCTAATCCACTAACAGATGAAAGCCTATCAAGTTTTAGGATTATCCAAGCTCCTATCACTTCTATGTCAATAGAGGCCGTTAAGGAGATTATTGAGGATAAGAAATCTGCCGAAAGAACAAAGAATATCTTTGCTTTAGGTATGATTTTCTATATATTCAATAAGGATTTGGAAAATACAATTGCTTATTTAGACAAGAAATTCAAGAAAAAACCAGAGATAGCTCAAGGAAACAAAGCTGTGTTAAGAGCAGGGTATAATTACTGCGAAAATACAGACGTGTTAGAAGCACAATTCCATATAGCTAATGCTTCAATGCCTAAGGGTAAATATAGAAGTATAACTGGGAATATCGCAACGGCTTGGGGGCTTTTAGCTGCTGCTGAAAAAGCTGGATTAAACCTTTTCTTGGGGTCATATCCTATCACCCCTGCAACTGATATTCTTATAGAAATATCAAAACATAAATCTCTTGGAGCAAAGGTTTTCCAAGCAGAGGATGAGATTGCAGGTATTTGTTCTGCAATAGGTGCTTCATTTGCTGGAGCAATGTCTTGTACTACAACCTCAGGTCCAGGTCTTTCTTTAAAGAGCGAGGCTATTGGGCTTGCAGTAATGACAGAGCTTCCATTAGTTATTGTGGATGTTCAAAGAGGTGGTCCTTCAACAGGTCTTCCTACCAAAACAGAGCAAAGCGACCTTTATCAAGCTCTTTACGGACGTAATGGTGAGGCACCATGTATTGTAGTTGCTGCTTCAACTCCTGCAAACTGTTTTAATTGGGCTTTCGAAGCTGCTCGTCTTTCTTTAGAAACCATGACTCCAACTATTCTTTTAACTGATGGTTATCTTGGTAATGGTTCTCAATTAATGAGAATCCCTAAGATGGATGATATGCCTAAGATTAATCCTCCTTTTGCAAAACCTAATGATGAGACTTATAAACCATATAAGAGAAACCCAGAGACTCTTGCAAGAGAGTGGGCAATACCAGGCATGGAAGGTCTTCGCCATAGAATTGGAGGTTTAGAAAAACAAGATATCACTGGAGCTGTTTCTACTGATAATCTTAATCATGAATTAATGACTAAGTATCGTCAGGAAAAGGTAGACAGAGTAGCACATAGAATACCTGCCCAAGAGGTGCATGGAGAAGATGATGCAGAACTATTAGTAGTTGGTTGGGGAGGAACAGAAGGAGCTTTGCGTTTAGCTTGTGAAGAGCTTCAAGCAGAGGGCAAAAAAATTGCATATACTCATTTCAACTATATAATGCCTCTTCCACTAAATACAGGCGAGATAATGTCGAAATACAAAAAGATTCTTGTATGCGAATTAAATAATGGTCAGTTCGTAAACTACCTGAGAATGAACTTCCCATTAGTTAATTTCCAACAATATAATAAGATACAAGGTTTGCCATTTGTTGTAGGCGAATTAAAAGAAAAGTTAAACCAAATCTTAGGAGGAAAGTAATTATGGCAATTGAACACTCAACAATAGAATTAACTAAGGCCGATTTTGTTAGCGACCAAATGGTTAAATGGTGTCCTGGATGTGGAGACCATGCAATATTATCAGCAGTATTAGGAGTATTCCCGAGGATAGCATATAAGAAAGAGAACTTTTGTATGGTATCGGGTATTGGTTGCTCATCGCGTTTCCCTTACTATGTAAATACTTATGGTTTCCATGGTATTCACGGTAGAGCTGCAGCAATTGCAACAGGAGTAAAGATAGCAAATCCTAAGCTAAGCGTTTGGATAGCTTCTGGAGATGGTGATGCTACCGCAATTGGTGGGAATCACTTTATCCACGTAATTCGTCGTAATATGGATGTAAACTATATCCTTTTCAATAACGAAATCTACGGTCTAACCAAGGGACAATACTCACCAACAACCAAGCAAGGAAAGATAACCAAGACCTCTCCTTTTGGAGTAATAGACTATCCTTTCAATCCTGGGGAATTAGTAATAGGTGCAAGAGGTACCTTCTTTGCAAGAGCAGTGGATAATAATCCTAAAACCCTGCAAGATGTACTAAATGATATGGCAGCACATGATGGAGCAGCAATTGTTGAAATCCTACAAAACTGTGTAATATTCAACGATAAAACACATAAGGAAATCACCGATAGAGCAACCAAAGACGAGAAACAAATCTGGTTGGAACATGGAAAGCCAATGCTATTTGGTAAGGAAAAAGAAAAGGGACTAAGACTTAATGGAACTTCATTAGAGGTTGTGGAGATAGGCAAGGATGGAATAACCATGGAAGATATACTTGTTCACGATAGAGAGAATGAGAATACAGGTATTCATATGATGCTTGCACAAATGCGTCCACCTCATTTCCCAATGGCATTTGGAGTAATTAGAGCAGTTCCAAAGCCAACCTATAACCAGCTTTTCAACCAACAAATGGAAGAAGCAAAAGAAAATCCAAAAATAAAATCAGTTGACGATTTACTAAATAGCGGAGATACTTGGGAGATATAATCTGAATAAAATTCTAACAAATACAAAAGAGGCTGAATTGAGTAATCAAGACAGCCTCTTTCTTTTTTATAATCGTTGATTAGTTAAACTATAGTGAAGTAGCAATACCAAGCTTGAATGATAGTTGGTTAGCTGAGAATTGAGGGAAGTCTTTTACTTTTTGATAGGTATTAGCAACCTGCATATCACCATGATAGAAGAAATATCTATATTCAGCTCCTAAAAGAATTGCAAAGCCTTTAGAAGGGCTATATTGTAGATTAAGAGCAGCAGGAACATAGAAATTATTATATTGATTTACTTGCCAACTATATTGACTAAGTTCAGAATAAAGAATATCCCTATTTGAAACCTCTGCATAATTAAGAGCATTAAAGTTCCAACCAATACCTACTCTTGGAGTTATAGTAAATTTCTCATTCTTGCACAAAGCTAATCTATAACCAAAATTAGCACTGTATAAGCCAGAGAAAGAGTTGATTTGTTTGTTGTTCCTCTCGTTTAACCATCCTTCTAATCCCAAATTAAAAGTATATTCAAAACCCATAGAAGTAGAATAACCAAACACAATCTCAACCCCCATATTTACAAGATTAATATCATTAATCCCTGTAAGATTGTTAAGTCTTGAGTTCTCATTAAGGGTAGAAGTGATGAAATTAACTTCATAAATTCCCTTTCTTCTTGAATTATTATCTCTCTCATTCTCTTGCGAGTCAGTATCTTGAGAGAATGTTGCATTAAAAGCAAACAAAGAAAGAATTAAAACCAATGTTTTTTTCATAGTAAATAATATTTAAAGATTAATAAGCACAAAGATACAATATATTCTAATATAACGATAAAAAAGAGATTTATTTCCTCTTTTTATATAAGAAAACTATATTATATTACATTTCACAAGACTTAACCTATTCTTAATTAACATCTAAGTTAAGAGAACTAACTCTTGATTCTACGAAAATGTAATTTGATTCTATTTCCGTAGAATCAAGAGTTAGTTTTCTGTAATTTGATTCTATTTCGCTGTAATTTGATTCTATATTTATTAAGGTTACTATTGTCTTTGCCGTATCACGTCATTGCGAGCCTTGGCGAAGCAATCCAGAATACCCGCATTAATCTGCAACACTGGATTCTTGCTAACGCAAGCGGTAAACCGATAAGCTTCACCTTCG
>WARP01000254.1_pt1 | contig 24109 bp, 25 predicted proteins | sample 4769151 | NCBI WGS metagenome assembly WARP01 (sample SAMN08893023, study PRJNA449175) | gut metagenome | isolation source: rumen sample fed with dry roughage | host: cow | place: India: Nagpur | collected 2016
AGGACACCATCACCGAAAATTTGTTCGCCTTGTTTTGCCCGTCGTTTCATGATGGCAAACATGAGTTCTTGCTTGCGAAAACGGTTTGCGTTGTCTATTTCCAGGGTGGCTGCCATTTCAAGCAGCTGCGACACATGCAGTGCCTTGAGTTCATTAAGATGCATTATTTTTAATAAGAATAAAATAGGGAATGAGAAATTGGCGGGCTACGGATGAGCCCGCGCGACGAATAAAATACGTTGGATGATTTTAGAGGGCGCTATCGATAAAGCTGGTAAGTTGTGCTTTGTTAACGGCACCAACTTTGGTGGCAACGGCTTCGCCGTGTTTGAACACCATTAGGGTGGGGATACCGCGAATGCCGAATTGTGCAGCAACTTCAGGGTGATCCTGGACGTCTACCTTGACGACTTGCAGGCGTCCTTCGTATTCTTTGGCAACTTCTTCAAGGACGGGGGCAATGGCTTTACAGGGGCCACACCAAGGTGCCCAATAGTCAACCAGTACGGGTTTGTCAGACTTGAGAACATCAGCGTTAAAGCTGGCTTCAGTCGCGTGTTTGATAGTATCGCTCATACGAATTAAATTTTATATTGGTGAAATTTGAATAGCCAAGTACACTGGGAATGTAAGGTTGTCCGCTTGTTTCAGGAACAAAATGTGTACTGCGATTTGTGTAAGAATAACACTTATATCTAAAGATTGTACGAAAATGCCCGGATGGCACGACAAAATCACTAATCAGACTTTAAAATGTCTGTTTTTTTGCACAGTATAGAGACTAACGTGGCGATCAAAACAAGTTATGACGAGGCTTCCATCAGGGTTCTGAAAGGGCTTGAACCCGTTCGTGAGCGGCCTGGAATGTATACGCGGACTGAAAATCCGCTGCATATCATTCAGGAAGTCATTGATAATGCAGCCGATGAGGCGCTGGCCGGTTACGGAAAACATATCCAGGTTATTTTACACACGGATCATAGTGTGACGGTTGAGGATGACGGTCGGGGTATTCCGACTGGTCTGCATCCTGAAGAAAAAGTGCCCGTGGTTGAAATCGTATTTACCCGCCTGCACGCAGGGGGCAAGTTTGATAAAAAAGCGGGTGGTGCCTATGCGTTTTCTGGCGGTTTGCACGGGGTGGGGGTATCAGTAACCAATGCCTTGTCCCATCGTCTTGAAGTGCAGGTGTGGCGTGATGGCAAAATTAACGAACTGGTTTTTGCGGATGGTGGCAATGTACTTACTCCCCTGCACGTAACGTCTGGTTCAGCACCACGTAAAAAAACGGGTACGCGTGTCCGCGTCTGGCCTGATAGCAAATATTTTGATTCGCCCACTATCCCTCTGGCCGAGCTGGCACATTTGCTGCGTAGCAAAGCCGTGCTTATGCCTGGCATCAAGGTTTCATTAACCCTGGAAAAAACGGGTGAGTCGCGGCAATGGTACTATGAGGACGGCTTGCAGGGATATCTGAAAGAGGCCCTGGCTGATACCGAGTTGTTGATTCCCATGTTCGCTGGCAAAGAGTATGCAGGCAAAAACCATGAAACCTTTGCGGTGGGAGAAGGGGCTGAATGGGTGGTTTGCTGGACAACCGAAGGTGCGGTAATTCGTGAATCTTATGTCAACCTGATCCCCACTTCAGCGGGGGGCACCCACGAGTCTGGCCTGCGTGAGGGCCTGTTCAATGCATTAAAGAACTTTGCCGATCTGCACAGTTTATTGCCAAAGGGCATCAAACTGTTGCCGGAAGACGTTTTCTCACGGGCCAGTTTTGTGCTGTCCGCCAAGGTTCTGGATCCCCAGTTTCAGGGGCAAATCAAAGAACGCCTGAATAGCCGCGATGCGGTAAGGCTGGTCGGGGGATTTTCCAAAAGTGCCCTTGAATTGTGGCTGAACAGCAATGTTGAGTATGGTAAGAAACTGGCTGAACTGGCTATTCGCCAGGCCCAGGCCCGTACCCGCTCCAACCAGAAAATCGAGAAGCGAAAAAGCTCGGGGGTTGCGGTTTTGCCGGGCAAGCTGACTGATTGCGAATCACACGACAATACCCGTACGGAAGTTTTTCTGGTCGAGGGTGATTCGGCGGGTGGTTCTGCCAAGATGGGCAGGGATAAGGAATTTCAGGCGATTTTACCCTTGCGCGGTAAAGTGCTGAATGCCTGGGAAGTTGATCGGGACCGTCTGTTTGCCAATAATGAAATTCATGATATTTCGGTTGCGGTTGGTGTGGATCCGCATGGGCCAAATGATCATCCTGACTTGTCAGGCTTGCGTTATCGCCGCATTTGCATTCTTTCCGATGCTGACGTTGATGGCTCTCACATTCAGGTTCTGTTGCTGACGCTGTTTTACAAACACTTTCCGCGTCTGGTTGAAAATGGCTTTGTATTTATTGCCAAGCCGCCTCTGTTCAGGGTTGATGTGCCGGCACAGGGCAAGCGCCCAGCAAGGAAAATTTACTGTCTTGACCAGGCCGAACTGGATGCGGTGCAAGATAAACTGGTCAATGCCGAAGGGGTTAAGCAGTCTGCTTTGTCTATCAGCCGCTTCAAAGGCTTGGGTGAAATGAGTCCAGAACAGTTGTGGGAAACCACCATGAATCCGGATACCCGCCGTTTGTTACCGGTAGGCTACGGTGCATTGAGTCCTGAAGAGACTAATAATATGTTTGACATGCTAATGGGCAAAGGTGAGTCGTCACAGCGACGCGCCTGGATCGAAGATAAAGGCAATCTGGCCGAATTGGATGTGTAATGAGTGAATTGGATACGAAGTTGAATAACGAGCCCGGTGAAGAAGAAACCATCACGCTGGGGCATTATGCTGAGCAGGCCTATCTTGACTATGCGGTTTCAGTGGTAAAGGGCAGGGCTCTGCCCGACGTGGGTGATGGGCAAAAGCCTGTACAGCGCCGTATTTTGTATGCCATGAACGAAATGGGTTTGCGTGCCGGTGCCAAGCCGGTGAAATCCGCCCGGGTTGTGGGGGATGTGCTGGGTAAATATCACCCGCATGGTGACCAGGCCGCCTATGATGCCTTGGTTCGTATGGCACAAAGCTTTTCCTTGCGCTATCCGTTGGTAGACGGACAAGGCAATTTTGGCTCTCGCGATGGTGATGGTGCGGCCGCCATGCGGTATACCGAAGCCAGGTTAACGCCTATCGCTGCTTTGCTGCTTGATGAGCTTGATGAGGGTACGGTAGATTTTACGCCGAACTATGATGGCAGTCAGCAGGAGCCCCAAATGCTGCCGGCACGCCTGCCGGTCATGTTGCTAAATGGTGCCTCTGGCATTGCTGTTGGTATGGCCACAGAAATTCCTTCGCATAATTTGTATGAAGTGGCTCAGGCTTGTGTCACGTTGCTTAAGCAGCCTAAAACCAGTAATGAAGAGCTTTATGAAATTATTCCTGGCCCCGATTTTTCCGGGGGGGCGCAAATCATTTCTTCCCGTGAAGAAATTGCGGCCATTTATTCCAGTGGCAAGGGTTCTTTAAAAGCACGCGCCCGCTGGGTATTTGAAGAAATGGCACGTAGCCAATGGCAATTGGTGGTTACCGAATTGCCGCCGAATACTTCCGGGCAAAAAGTGCTGGAAGAAATCGAGGAAATCACCAATCCAAAAGTCAAGTCAGGCAAAAAATCTTTATCGGCCGAACAGCAGAACAACAAGGCCAGCATGCTGGCCATGCTGGATGCAGTGCGCGATGAGTCAGGCAAGGATGCGGCAGTAAGGCTTGTCTTTGAGCCTAAGTCTTCACGCATAGACCGTGATGAATTTGTCAATTTGCTGTTGGCTCACACCAGCATGGAAAGCAGTGTGTCTATTAACCTGGTGTGTATTGGGATTGACGGACGTCCACGCCAGCGTGATTTGCGGACCATTCTAGATGAATGGCTTGAGTTCAGGACGCAAACCGTCACACGCCGCAGTCGCCATCGTCTGGATAAGGTGCTTGACCGGATTCATGTGCTTGAAGGGCGGATGCTGGTATATCTGAATATTGATGAGGTCATCCAGACTATTCGTGATTCCGATGAGCCCAGGGTTGCATTAATGGATCGATTTAACCTGACCGAGCGCCAGGCGGAAGATATTCTGGAAATGCGTTTGCGTCAACTTGCACGTCTGGAAGGCATCAAGATAGAGCAGGAGTTGAAAGACAAGCAGCAGGAACAGCTCAAGCTGCAAGACTTGCTGGATAATCCCGGTGCCCTGAAACGCCTGATCATCAAGGAAATAGAAGCTGATGCCAAAAAATACGGTGATGATCGCAGAACGGTGATCCAGGAAGCGGAACGTGCCATAATTGAAACCAAAGTGGTGGATGAGCCGGTAACAGTGATTGTTTCTGAAAAAGGGTGGTTGCGTTCCCGTCAGGGGCATGGTCACGACATCAATCAATTCAATTTCAAATCGGGTGACAAGCTTTATGCTGCCTATGAGTGTCGAAGCACTGATACGGTTATAGGAATTGGTGATAACGGACGCGTGTATTCGGTGCCGGTGGGCAGTTTGCCTTCGGCGCGTGGCGATGGTCAACCCATTACTTCCATGGTTGATCTTGAAAGCGGGACGCACATTATTCATATTATTGCAGGTCCTACTAACGGTCGCTGGCTGTTGGCCCAAGCCGGTGGTCTGGGTTTCAGTGCCCGGGTGTCTGATATGAGCAGTCGCCAGAAAGCGGGCAAGCAGTTCATTACCCTTGAAAAAGGCGATGTCCTGATGCGTCCGGTTCCCCTGTTTGATAATGCCAAATACCTAGCCATGCTTACGGCAGCGGGACGTTTTCTGGTCATCGAATTAAGCGAAGTCAAGGCTTTGTCGGGTGGCGGAAGGGGAACGATCCTGATGACGCTGGATAAAAACGATAAGCTGGAGCAACTCATCCCGATTAGTGAACAGGGCCTGACGATCTCCGGCATCTACCGGAACAAGCAGGTTGATGAAATCCTGGCTTTGGGTGATTTGCAGGAATATATCGGCAAACGTGCCCGTAAGGGAAAGCAGCTTGATGTGCGTATGAAACAGGCGGTTCTTTTTCCGGTAATCTGACAGTAAACAATTTGCCCGTGCCTGATCGTGTCATAATTGCAAGAAGTTATGTCACGATCACTTTCATTTAAAATAAATAAACGAATTTTAAATATATTATGAGCTTCAATATTACGGTTCACCCAAGTAACCATCAATTTATTGCCAAAGAAGGGCAAACGATTCTTGATGCGGCTCTTGAGGCTGGCATCATTCTTCCATACAGCTGCAAAAGCGGTTCATGCGGTTCATGTAAAGGTAAGGTTCTTTCCGGAACCATAGAGCAGTCTCCAGCTGTTTCCCAGGTGGTCAGCGAGGAAGAAAAAGAGCAGGGCCTGACCTTGTTCTGTCAGGCAAGCGCCACCAGTGACCTTGAAATTGAAAGCCGCGAAATCCGCATGGCTAGCGATATTCAAGTCAGGAAAATGCCGGTTCGTGTGATCGAAATGGAAAAAGTGGCCGACGATGTCATGGTTCTCAAGCTGCAAATGCCCGCTGCCGAGCCATTCCGCTATTACGCTGGCCAATATGTTGAATTCATTCTTAAAGATGGCCGTCGCCGCAGTTATTCCATGGCTTCGGCGCCTAATGGCAATGAACCTGTAGAGCTGCATATTCGCCATATGCCTGGCGGTGTTTTTACCGATCACGTGTTTGGTACTGGCGCCACGCAAATGAAAGTGCGTGAAATCTTGCGTGCGGAAGGGCCGCTAGGCTCGTTCTTCTTGCGTGAAGACTCTGACAAGCCGATTGTGTTCATCGTTAGCGGAACCGGTTTTGCGCCGGTCAAAGCCATGATGGAAGCCCTTATTGAAAAAGGCATTACCCGCCCGGTTACCTTGTATTGGGGCGGCCGCAGGCCAAAAGACCTGTACATGAGCGAGCTGGTCAAGCAATGGGAACAACAATTGCCATTCTTTACTTTTGTGCCGGTTATTTCCGATGCCTTGCCTGAAGATAATTGGCGTGGTCGCACGGGGTTTGTGCATAAGGCAATTGTTGAGGACTTTCCTGATTTGTCGTCACATCAGGTTTATGCCTGTGGCGCACCTATTATGGTAAGCAGTGCCCGTAAAGAGTTTGTGGCCAACTGCAGCCTGCCTGAAAGCGAGTTTTATGCCGACTCCTTTACTTCCGAGGCGGATACGGCAATGCAGGAAGCCGCCAAGGCCTGATTTTTAGGCTGATATTGTTTTGTACGGCATGCTGCGTTTTTATCCGTCCGTAAATTTCGCAGCTTGCCGGGCTATTTTTTCCGTTGCATGATGCTTGGGTTTTGTAATTTCAATCAGGCTAAACATGACAGGAAAAAATCGGCTTTTGGGCTGTCTGCTATTGGCAGGCGTGCTGGCGGGTTGCGCTACGCAGCCCGAATGGCTGGTCCGTAAACGGCTTTACCCCCAATGGGAAATATCCAACCGCAGCGTAAACCAATATTCTTTTGATTGGTCGTTAAGTGGCGACCCTGCTATTGCGCCTTTGCAGGTTTTTAGTACGGGCGATGAAATATGGTTGCAGTTTGCGCCTGATGTTGCGGTACCGGCAATTTTTGCTGCTTATCCTGAGGGTGAGAAACCCTTGCCTTATCATCGTAATGATCCATATGTCGTTATCAAGGGAAACTGGGCGGAATTGTCGTTAAGGGCGGGAAATCGCCTCGTTCGTGTGCAGCACTGGCAAGAAAACAACATCAGGTAAAAGGGTGCTTTAGGATGTTGAGTCTGGTTTTAACAGGTCATCCACCAGGGCATTTAACGTAGTAAAGTGTCAAAAATGCACTTATTTGTTAAACACCCCTTATAATTGGCGGTTAAATAAATTTATTCAGCCACTTTTACACGATGAAATCAGCAGAAATAAGACAAAAGTTTCTACAGTTCTTTGAGTCTAAAGGCCACACCATTGTTCCGTCTTCGTCATTGGTGCCCGGAAATGACCCAACCCTGTTGTTTACCAACTCAGGAATGGTTCAGTTCAAGGATGTCTTTACCGGTAAAGAAACCCGTCCGTACAAACGGGCGACCTCTTCACAGCGTTGCCTGCGCGCCGGGGGTAAGCACAACGACCTGGAGAATGTGGGTTATACCGCCCGTCATCACACTTTTTTTGAGATGCTCGGGAATTTCAGCTTTGGTGATTACTTCAAGCACGAAGCCATCCGGAATGCCTGGGAGTTGCTGACGCGGGTTTACAATTTGCCTGCTGAAAAACTTTGGGTAACGGTTTATCAGGAAGATGATGAGGCCTATGAGATCTGGAACAAGGAAGTAGGGGTTCCGGTTGAGCGAATCATCCGTATTGGTGACAATAAAGGCGCACGCTATGCGTCAGATAACTTTTGGCAAATGGCTGATACTGGTCCTTGTGGCCCTTGTTCAGAAATTTTCTATGATCATGGTCCCGATGTCTGGGGTGGGCCTCCCGGCTCTCCCGAAGAGGATGGGGATCGTTATATCGAGATCTGGAACCTGGTGTTCATGCAGTTTGATCGTGATGCCGCTGGTGTTATGCACCCACTGCCCCGTCCCTGTGTAGATACGGGTATGGGTCTTGAGCGGGTTTCTGCTGTTCTGCAACATGTGCACTCCAATTATGAAATTGATCTTTTCCAGAATCTGATCAAAGCAGCGGCGCGTGAAACCGGCGTGGCAGATCTGGAGCACAATTCACTTAAAGTCATTGCTGATCACATTCGTGCTTGCAGCTTCATGATTGTTGATGGTGTTATTCCTGGTAATGAGGGTCGCGGTTATGTGCTGCGTCGTATCATCCGTCGTGCTTTGCGTCATGGGTACCAACTGGGTCAAATCAAGCCGTTCTTCCATAAGCTGGTGGCTGATCTGGTCAGGGAGATGGGTGAAGCGTATCCCGAACTGACCCAGCATCAGGAACGTGTAACCCAAGTGCTCAAGCAGGAAGAAGAGCGCTTCCAGGAAACCCTTGAAAAGGGCATGAAAATACTGGACGCCGAACTCGAGTTGACGGCAAAAGGTGGTGCCCTGAATGGCGAAACGGCCTTTACGCTTTACGATACTTTCGGTTTTCCTTTTGACTTGACGGCAGATATTTGCCGTGAACGAGGATACGAAGTTGATGAGGCGGGTTATGAAGAGGCCATGAACCGTCAGCGTGAAATGGCCAGGGCAAGCGGTAAGTTCAAAATGGCGCAAGGCTTGAGTTATTCTGGTGAGCAAACCCGTTTTGAGGGATATGAACGCCTGCAAACCAATGCCAAAGTGCTGGCCGTGTATGTGGATGGCTCGTTGGTTGAGTCCGCCCATGAAGGGCAGGATGCCGTTATCGTTCTTGATAATACCCCGTTCTATGCGGAATCAGGTGGTCAGGTTGGAGATACCGGTATTTTGTCTGGCTTCGGTACTCACTTCAATGTTCATGATACCCAAAAAATCCAATCCAGTGTTTTTGGTCATCATGGTACCGTCACTTTGGGTACCATCAAAACAGGTGATTCACTGGATGCGCATGTTGATGTGGAACGTCGCCAGCGTACCATGCGAAATCACTCGGTCACTCATATCATGCACAAGGCTTTGCGCCAGGTGCTGGGCGAGCATGTGCAGCAGCGTGGCTCATTGGTTGATCCGGATAAAACCCGGTTTGACTTTGCGCATGATGCACCGGTAGCCGCTGAGGAAATCGGCCGGGTAGAAGACATTGTTAATGCCGAGATCCTGAAAAATACCGAAGTTACCGCGCAGCTGATGTCTTACGATGATGCTGTGGCAGGCGGGGCAGTGGCGCTGTTTGGCGAAAAATACGATGACGAGGTTCGTGTGCTCGATATCGGCTTCTCCCGTGAGTTGTGCGGTGGTACGCACGTACATCGTACCGGTGATATTGGCATATTCAAGATTGTGTCCGAAGGTGGCGTGGCAGCCGGTATTCGTCGAATTGAAGCCATTACGGGTAGCAATGCCCTGGCTTGGGTTCGTAACCTTAACAAGTCGGTTCAGCAGGCAGCGGCTTTCTTGAAGGCTAACCCGGCCGAGCTAGTAGAAAAGGCTCGCCAGGCGCAAGAACATATCCGTTCTCTTGAGAAAGAGGTTGATCAGCTGAAGGCTAAAGTGGCTTCTGCGGCCAGTGCCGATTTGTCATCCCAGGCGGTTGATGTGAATGGCGTCAAGGTATTGGCTGCTGTAATCAAGGGTGCAGATCCCAAATCACTGCGCGGCATGATCGACCAGCTTAAAGACAAGCTGAAAACCGCGGTAGTTGTGCTGGCGGCAGAGGCTGACGGTAAAATCAGCGTAGCAGCTGGTGTGACAGCTGATGTCACCAGCAAGGTCAAGGCCGGAGATCTGGTCTCTCATGTTTCTATCCAAATCGGTGGCAAAGGTGGTGGCCGCCCTGATATGGCAATGGGGGGTGGTACCGATCTTCAGGCTTTGGATGGGGCTATTGCAGGAGTTCTTGCCTGGGTTGAGGGTAAGTTATAAGCATGTCTGAAAAACATTCTTATGTCCTGGAGGTGGATGCCAGTGGTTTGGTTTGTCCGCTTCCTATCCTGAAAGCAAAAAAGGCATTGGCTACCATAGAAAGTGGCCAAATCCTGAAGGTCATTACGACCGACAAGAATGCGGTCAAGGATTTTCAGGCCTTTTCAGCCCAAACTAAAAATGAACTGGTGGCACAAGAGGTTCTTGACGCCAGTGCAGTGCATTACCTTAAACGCAGGTAGTGTATGTTGCCTATATGCCAAAAGCAGGGGGTTGTTGTTTTGCTTTTGGCAGGCTTTATAAATTAAGATTGCATTATGTTTGTATCTCTTGATATAATCACTCGTTTCATATTAATTTAATTTTACAAGAAAGGACTACCTATGGTGGTGATTCGTCTAGCCCGTGGTGGCTCAAAAAAACGCCCATTTTACAACATTGTTGCCGCTGATTCACGCAATCGTCGTGATGGTCGCTTCATCGAGCGTGTTGGTTTTTATAATCCTGTTGCCAAAGAAGGCACAGAGGCCCTGCGTATCGAACTTGATCGTGTGAACCACTGGGTTGGTAATGGTGCGCAGTTGTCACCAGTTGTACAGCGTTTGGTTAAACAGTTTTCTGCCAAAGCTGCTGCCTGATATTTTTCTGTCAGACAAAATGATTCGACCGTTTGCGATGGCTGGCGGTCGTTTTGTTTTTTGTGTGCGGCTTTTTGTTTTTGAATAAATGGGTGGTGTGGATTAATGGCAACTCCAGAAGATCTTGTTGAACTTGGCCGTATTGTATCGGCTTATGGTGTGCGCGGTATGATTAAGGTTCAGCCGCATTCTGCCCAAGAAAGCATTCTGCTGAATGTCAATGAATGGTGGTTGGCCCGTCTTTCGCGCTCAGGTGTGCAACAGGAGCCGCATCGCTTGGTCAGGGTTTCCCGTGTTCGCGAGCATGCCGGTTCTATTGTTGCCCAACTGGAGGGGTGTGATGACAGGGATCAGGCTGAGGCTCTTAAAGGAACATCCGTCTTCGTGTCGCGTGCTGGTTTTCCCAGTGCCTCCGATGATGAATTTTATTGGGTTGACTTGATTGGCTGCTCTGTTTTCAGTACAGCTGATTCTTCAGGTCCGGTTTTATTGGGCCTGGTCCGGGAGGTTTCTGACAATGGAGCGCATGCTGTTCTCCATATTGACCGGCAGGGGCTTGATGAGCAAGGGAAGGTGGCTTTCCTGACAGATGACAAAGGCAGGGTTAAGGAAATCCTGGTGCCGTTTGTTCAGGCGCATGTCCCTTTTGTAGACATCCAGCAAAAAAGGATCGAAACAGACTGGCCGGCAGACTTCTGATGCGAATAGACGTTATTACCCTGTTCCCTGAAATCTTTTCCGTGGTCCGGGACCTGGGGGTAACGGGAAGGGCGCACCGGCAAGCTATCTGGCAGCTTAAAACCTGGAATCCCCGTGTGTATACTTCGGATCTTCATCAAACGGTTGATGATCGTCCCTATGGTGGTGGGCCTGGTATGGTCATGATGGCAGAGCCCTTAAGGATGGCGGTGCAAGATATACAAAAGGACCGTCAAAAGGAAAATGCATCACCGGCAAAAGTTGTCTTGTTAAGTCCGGTCGGCAGGCCATTCAACCAGCAAAAAGCGCAAGAGTTGGCAAATTCCGGAGGAGTGACTTTTGTTTGCGGGCGCTATGAAGGTATAGACCAGCGCTTTATAGATCACTACGTTGATGAGGAAATTTCGCTGGGCGATTTTGTTTTGTCAGGCGGAGAAATTGCCGCCCTGGCAATGATAGATGCAGCGGTTCGTTTGCTGCCGTCTGTGCTCAATGATGCGGCATCAGCCTTGCAGGATTCATTTCATGAGTCTTTGTCCGGCCTGCTTGATAGTCCGCATTATACACGTCCCGAGGTGTTCGAAGGGGGGGCGGTACCCGAAGTCCTGTTATCCGGGCATCATAAAAATATTGCTACCTGGCGTCGCCAGATGTCACTGAAGCTAACCTGGGAACGTAGGCCTGAGCTCATTGCGCAGGCAAGAAGCCTTGGCTTGTTAAGCCCTGTGGATGAAAAGTTTTTAAAGACGCTATCAGATAAATAGTGTAAGTTATTGCTTGGCTCATTTTGAAAAATAGGTATTGACTTGGTTCCCTTTTCTATTCTGGATTTGTCGCCTGTAAACGAAAATGAAACGGTAGGCGATGCGCTTGGTAATTCATTGTTGTTGGCAAAAAAAGCGGAAGAATGCGGTTTCACGCGTTTCTGGCTGGCTGAACATCATAATATCCCAGGCATTGCTAGTTCCGCTACGGCGGTGGCAATTGGCTATATAGCAGCAGGAACAAGCCGGATTCGCGTGGGGTCTGGTGGGGTTATGTTGCCTAATCATTCGCCACTTATTATTGCCGAGCAGTTTGGTACTTTGGCTTCTTTGTATCCGGACCGCATAGATTTGGGCCTGGGCAGGGCGCCCGGCACCGACATGAATACGGCAAGGGCCTTGCGACGGGATTTGCGAACCAGTGCGGAAAATTTTCCGCAGGATGTGCAGGAATTGCAGTTTTATTTCCGCCAGCCGGAACAGGGGCAGCAAATTGTGGCGGTGCCTGCGGCGGGGGTTAAGGTGCCTGTCTGGCTGTTGGGCTCCAGTTTGTATAGCGCACAATTGGCGGCATATCTTGGGCTTCCTTTTTCTTTTGCGTCTCATTTTGCACCGGCTGATTTGATGAATGCCTTATCAGTTTATCGTTCGTCTTTCAGGCCATCGGTTTGCCTTGAGAAACCCTACGCTAGTGCCTGTGTTAATGTGGTGGTTGCCGAAACCGATGAGTTGGCCAGGTATCACTATACTTCTCATCAGATGGCATCGGTGCAGCTTCTCAGGAATACTCCCGGAAAACTTCAGCCACCGGTGGATAATCTTGATGATCATGTTTCACCGGCCGAACGTGCCAGTGTCGATTACAAGCTCAAGTATTCCATGGTAGGTAGTCCCGAAACCGTTGCGTGTGAAATTACGCGGTTTGTCGAGATGACGGGAGTGGATGAGCTGGTGGTCACTTCGCGCGTTTATGATGTATCTGCAAGACTTAAATCTGTGGAATTGGTAAGTTCTGCCTTTTGATGTGGCATTATTTTTGCTGTCATTAAATATTGTTTAATTTTGTCAAATATCTATTTTCACTTGATTTTAAAGTGTGTATGATTTAAATGATTTAGTACTAAAACACGGCGTTCTTTTAACTTGTTGTTTTTCAAGGCAAAAAAAATTTTTAAGTGTGTTCATTTTTTAATCATGCTTAAAAAATGCTTGCCATTACTGGGGTTTTCCCTCAAACTATAGGGCTATGGTTACTAAAGTACTTTTCGTCTGTATGGGCAATATCTGTCGCTCGCCGAGTGCCGCGGGGGTGTTGCGTCGTCTCGTCCAGGAGGCAGGCCTGCAAAACTCAATTCAGGTTGATTCGGCAGGTACTCAAAACTACCATATTGGTGATGCGCCCGATGGCCGGGCTCAACTGGCAGCCCGTAAACGTGGCTATGATATTTCACAGCACCGTGCCCGCCAGGTTACTCCAGAAGATTTTACAGAATATGATCTTATTCTTGCAATGGACTGGGATAACCTTTCTTATATGCAGCAAATTTGTCCCAAGCCTTTACGGCATAAGTTAATGCTGTTAATGCGCTTTGCCAATGATTATGAAGAAGCAACCGTACCTGATCCCTATTATGGTGGCTTGGATGGTTTTTTCAAAATGCTTGATTACCTGGAAGATGCCTGTCAGGGCGTATTCGAAATAGTTAGCAAACGCGTCAAGCAATATCAGGCTGCCTAATCTCCCTCATGCCTAAACTTTGCATAAATATGACAATATTCGTGCAAAGTTCCTTGTATCAATAATAAATCCTAGTAAATTAGTCGGCTATTTGTTATACTTGAGTAAATTACTCGGCTATTGTGGCAAGGAATTTATTATGCGATTAACTACGAAAGGTCGATTTGCTGTCACGGCAATGATTGATCTGGCTTTACGCCAGAACAGCGGCCCCATAACTTTATCAACAGTCAGCGAAAGACAGAATATTTCTCTTTCTTATCTCGAACAGCTGTTCGGGAAGTTGCGTCGTCACGAGTTGGTGGAAAGTATTCGTGGACCGGGCGGTGGCTATATTCTAGCTCGCTTCGCAAGAGAAATTACAATCGCCGATATTATTTTTGCTGTGGATGAGCCCTTGGATGCTACCAGTTGTGGCAGCAAGTCCGAGTGTGCATCCGGTAAAGATGGAAATCCATCGGGAAAATGCATGACGCACGATCTTTGGACTAACCTGAATCGCAAAATGGTTGATTACCTGGATTCGGTAACGCTTCAGGATTTGGTAGATCAGCAACGCATGCGTCAATTGAACCAGGTTCCGCAAACAAGCAGTGTCCTGATGCAAAGAAAAACCGATACCTTATCTTCCGTCATCGTATAAATTTTGGAGTTTGATGTTATGGCTAAGCGCCCGATTTATTTAGATTATTCCGCTACGACACCGGTAGATCCGGTCGTTGTGGAAAAAATGGTTCCCTGGTTATATGAACATTTCGGCAATCCGGCTTCCCGTAGCCATGCGTTCGGCTGGGAAGCGGAAGAGGCCGTTGAGAATGCCCGTAAACAGGTGGCTGAACTGGTTAATGCCGACTCAAGGGAAATCATCTGGACATCGGGTGCCACCGAATCAAATAACCTGGCCATTAAAGGTGCAGCACATTTTTATGCTGAACGTGGCAAGCACATTATCACGGTCAAGACCGAACATAAGGCTGTGCTCGATACTACCCGTGAACTGGAGCGCCAGGGCTTTGAAGTTACCTATCTTGACGTGCAGGAAAATGGACTGATTGATCTGGATGTCCTGAAAGCAGCCATTCGTCCCGATACCATCCTGATTTCCGTGATGTTTGTGAATAATGAAATCGGTGTTGTGCAGGATATTGCTTCAATTGGTGAATTGTGCCGTGAAAAAGGAATTGTTTTTCACGTTGATGCCGCACAGGCAACCGGTAAGGTAGATATCGACCTGCAAACCCTCAAGGTTGACCTGATGTCCTTTTCGGCACACAAGACCTATGGCCCGAAAGGTATTGGCGCCTTGTATATCCGCCGCAAACCACGTATCCGCATCGAGGCACAAATGCATGGTGGCGGTCATGAGCGGGGTTTCCGTTCTGGTACCCTGGCGACCCACCAGATTGTTGGCATGGGAGAGGCTTTCCATTTGGCAAAACTGCACATGCAGGCAGAAAACGAACGTATTCGCGCATTGCGTGACCGTTTGTGGAATGGCTTGTCAGAGATTGAAGAAGTTTACCTGAACGGTGACATGGATCAGCGGGTTCCTCACAACCTGAACGTCAGCTTCAACTATGTAGAAGGCGAGTCCCTGATCATGGCTATCAAGGAACTGGCGGTCTCCAGCGGATCTGCCTGTACTTCTGCCAGTCTGGAGCCTTCTTATGTATTGCGTGCGCTGGGCAGGAACGATGAGCTGGCCCATAGTTCAATCCGTTTTACGATTGGCCGCTTTACCACCGAAGAAGAAGTTGATTTCGCTGTTGATTTGATCAAATCACGTGTTGGCAAATTGCGTGACATGTCTCCCTTGTGGGAAATGGCCAAAGATGGCATTGATCTTGATTCGGTTCAATGGGCCGCGCACTAATTTAAAGCAGGAGTATTATCATGGCTTACAGTAACAAAGTATTAGACCACTATGAAAATCCGCGTAATGTGGGTTCTTTTGATAAGAACGATGAGGCGGTTGGTACCGGTATGGTGGGTGCACCTGCCTGTGGTGATGTAATGAAACTGCAAATCAGGGTTAATAAAGAAGGCGTTATTGAAGATGCTAAATTTAAAACCTATGGTTGTGGATCAGCCATTGCTTCCAGTTCTCTGGTCACCGAATGGGTCAAGGGCAAAACGCTTGATCAGGCATTGGACATCCGTAATACACAAATTGCGGAAGAATTGGCTTTGCCACCGGTAAAAATTCACTGTTCAATTCTGGCTGAGGATGCTATCAAGGCAGCCGTACAGGATTACAAGGAAAAACATTCGAGCTGATTATGGCAATTACATTAACTCAAAAAGCGGCAAATCACATTCAGGACTACCTGAATAGAAGAGGCAAGGGCGTTGGCCTGCGCCTGGGTGTAAGAACAACAGGTTGTTCAGGCATGGCATACAAGCTTGAATATGTTGATACTCCTGATGATGCAGATGTTCTGTTCGAGAGTTTTGGTGTGAAAATTTTTGTCGATCCGAAAAGCCTGGCTTATATTGACGGCACCGAACTGGACTACGCGCGTGAGGGTTTGAATGAAGGATTCAAGTTTTCAAATCCCAACGAGAAAGCCAGTTGCGGTTGTGGTGAATCATTCACGGTATAGGTAGAACTTCTTTGGATAATCATTTCAGCTTATTGAATTTGCCCAAGCGGTTTGACCTTTCCGTCGATGTCCTGGAACAGGCCTGGAAACAGGCTTCGTCCCGGGTTCACCCGGATCGTTTTGCCACCGCTTCAGCAGCCGAAAAACGGGTTGCGGTACAGTGGGCTTCCCGTATCAACGATGCCTACCAAACCCTTAAAAACCCGTTAAGCCGTGCCGCGTATATGTGTGAACTGGAAGATTTTCCCATTCAGGCAGAAAGCAACACGGCAATGAGTACCGAGTTCTTGATGACCCAGATGCAATGGCGTGAACAGCTTGATGATGTTCGCGCTGATCCGCAGCACAACGGGGTTGACGAGCTACTGCAGGAAATCAAGGCAAAACAGGCTGAGCTGTTTGATGAAATGAAAAATTTAATTGATGTACGGCAAGATTACGCGAGCGCAACCAAAAGGGTTCGCGAGTGGATGTTTGTCAATAAAATGCATCAGGAAGTTAAGGCACTTTAAACTTTAACTTATTAATTACGAAGTACAATATGGCCCTCTTACAAATTTCAGAACCAGGCGCGTCACCGGCGCCGCATCAACGCCGTTTGGCAGTTGGCATAGACTTGGGTACTACCCATTCTCTGGTTGCGTCGGTGCGTAACAGTATTGCCGAAATCCTGACCGACCAAAACGGAAAAAAGCTATTGCCTTCTGTAGTGCGCTATCTGCAGAATGGTGATGTTGAAATTGGACACGTTGCAGTCAGAAAGCAGAATTCGGACCCGTTGAATACTATTGTTTCTGTCAAGCGTCTGATGGGTCGCTCATTTGCTGAAGCCTCCGCTTACACGCTGCCTTATGAACTTATCGACGAGCCGGGTATGGTTCGTCTTGGTACGGTTCAGGGGCCAGTCAGTCCAGTCGAGGTATCGGCGCAGATTCTGGCCAAATTGCGACAGCAGGCTGAAGATGTCCTGGGTGATGAACTGGTAGGGGCTGTTATTACCGTGCCTGCTTATTTTGATGATGCCCAGCGTCAGGCCACCCGCGATGCCGCCCGTCTGGCCGGTTTGAATGTCCTGCGTCTTATCAATGAGCCAACGGCAGCCGCGATTGCTTATGGTCTGGATAATGCCGCAGAAGGAATTTATGCGGTTTATGATCTGGGCGGTGGGACATTTGATATCTCCATCCTCAAGCTAAGCAAGGGTGTCTTTGAGGTAATTGCCACTAGTGGCGATACCCAACTGGGTGGCGATGACTTTGATGAATTGATCATCAATGACATCATGAAGCATCATGATAAAAGCAATTTAAATGCAAGCGACAAACGTGCTTTGCGAACATTGGCCAAGCAGGTTCGTGAAAAACTGACCGACCATCCGCGCGCCGTATTCCAGATAGCTTTGTCTGATGGCTTGCATATAGACCAGAATTTCCCTCGCAATCATTTTGAGAATATTGCCAAAGACCTGGTAAACCGTTCTCTTGACCGGGTGAAACAGACCCTGAAAGATGCCTCGCTCGACGTATCGGAGATCAAAGGGGTCGTCATGGTGGGTGGTGCCACCCGCATGCCGTTAATTCGCGCCATGGTGGCTGATTTCTTTAAACAGGAACCTTTGGTTAACCTTAACCCCGACGAAGTGGTGGCGCTTGGTGCCGCCTTGCAGGCCAATTTGCTGGCCGGTAATCGTGGTGTTGGTGACGATTGGCTGTTGCTTGATGTCACCCCCTTGTCATTAGGCCTTGAAACCATGGGTGGCCTGGTAGAGAAAGTCATTCCGCGTAACAGCACTATTCCCGTTGCCCGCGCCCAGGAATTCACCACCTTCAAGGATGGCCAAACCGCCATGAGTGTGCATGTTGTCCAGGGTGAGCGCGAATTGGTCAATCATTGCCGGTCATTGGCCCGTTTTGAGTTGCGTGGCATTCCGCCCATGGTGGCCGGTGCCGCACGCATCCGGGTTACTTTCCAGGTAGATGCCGATGGCTTGCTCAGTGTTACTGCCCGCGAGCAAAGCACGGGTATCGAAGCGGCGGTTACGGTCAAGCCTTCCTATGGCCTGTCTGATGATGAAATCTCTTCAATGTTGCGCGATAGCGTTGAAAAGTCTGATGAAGATGCCAAGATGCGGATGCACCGCGAGCAGCAGGTTGAAGCACGGCAATTGGTGGAATCCATTGAAGCGGCCATCAAGAAAGATGGTGATTTGCTGGAAGCCGCCGAATTGCTGGAAATCCAGCAGCTTATGAGGGAAACAGTCATCTTGTCTGAGAGTGGTTCTACCGATGATATTCGTGGTGCCGTCCTGACTTTGTCACAGGCTACCGATGATTTTGCAGCCCGTCGCATGGATCGCAGCATCCGCCAGGCGCTTTCAGGTAAAACTTTAGATCAAATAGCATAATTGGAATATAAATGCCAAAGATAACCATATTGCCGCATGAGTCACTGTGTCCCGAGGGGGCTGTGATTGAAAATGCACCAGTTGGGGAATCCATCTGCCGTGTCTTGTTGGACAATCATGTCGAAATTGAACATGCCTGTGAATTATCATGTGCCTGTACTACTTGCCACGTGGTGATCAAGGAAGGTTTTTCTTCTCTTGAAGATGCTTCTGATGATGAAGAGGATTTGCTGGACAGGGCATGGGGATTGAAATCCACTTCCCGTTTGTCTTGCCAGGCTAAAATTGCCGATAAGGACCTGGTCATCGAGATCCCGAAATATACCATTAACCACGCTAAAGAAAATCACTAAATACAGCAAGGAAGCCGTGTGAAAAGCATGAAATCAACAATTGGAATAATTGGGGGGGTCATGCTTTTTTTCATGTCTGGCCTTGCTTTTGCCAACAGTTATGTCAAGGACAAACTGCATAAACCTGTTCCTGGCGGCGTGGCCGTGGTTAGTCTTGGCGAACATAGCCAGGCGCCAAAGGTCAGCTATTTGAACAAGCCGGTCATGGTGGTTTCGAATGGTAATACATCCGAGTATTTGGCGATAGTTGGTATTCCACTTAAAAGCAAAACGGGTGTTGCGCAGCTTCAGGTCAAAACGCCAACCGGTGCTCAAAAGGTGGCTTTTCAGATTCAGCCAAAAAAGTATAAAGAGCAGCACATCAAGCTGAAGTCAAATAAATATGTCACGCCTTCCGAAGAGCATCTGGACCGCATCAAGCGGGAGTTGGCGGCACAAACCAATGCCTACGCCAACTTCAGGCATGCAACGCCCAGCAATATTGTTCTTGATCGTCCGGTAGAGGGAGGTCGCTATTCAAGTCCCTTTGGCCTGCGTCGTTTTTTTAACGGGCAAGAGCGTAATCCTCATTCCGGACTGGACATCGCCGTACCAAGCGGTACACCGGTGAAAGCGCCTGCGGATGGGGTGGTGACGATTGTTGATGATTATTATTTCAATGGTAAAACGGTTTTTATCGACCATGGGCAGGGCATGGTCACCATGTATTGTCACTTGTCAGCCATTGATGTTAAAAAAGGACAAACCATTAAAAGAGGCGAGCAGCTCGGAAAGGTGGGCACAACAGGCCGCTCTACCGGTCCACATTTGCATTGGAACGTGAGTCTTAATGATAGCCGGGTAGACCCGGCCATTTTCTTGGGGGCTTTTCAGCCGTAAGTGTTGTTTCAGCCAGGCCTGAAATAAGCTAGGTCATTTTCCCTGAAAGATTGTAATGAACTCATTAAAGATGAAACATTATTCATTTTTTGCTTGTCACTTATTGCAAAAAATAAGATAATAATGAGAATAATTCGCATTTATTGATGCGTTGATAATGTCTCACAGCATATGGTTTCACTGCAAGCCAGTTGCCGATCTTCTTGTTGCGCCTTGGTCTGATAAAGAAATCTTATGTGTTGTGATTAAGATTTTTTTCATCGGTGAACACATGAAATCGTTTTTTCTTAAATCTTTTGTCTGTCTGGCAAGCGCCGCTTTTTCATTGGCGCATGCCGCTGAAGTGGAAACTACCCGTGGTGCTGTTAAGGTTCCTGAACAGGTTCAGTCGCTGGCTGTCTACGATATTGCTGCGCTGGATAGCTTGAAGGCTTTGGGTATACAGCCCAAAGGCGTCATCAAGGATGTCTATGTGGATTACCTTGCCGATATGTCTGAAAAAGCAGATGTACATATTGGCACTGTCAAAGATCCAGACCTTGAAGCTTTGAATGCTATGAGGCCAGATCTGATTGTGATTGGTGGCCGCATGGCCCCCAATTATGACGTACTTTCCAAAGTGGGCCCAACGGTGGACATGACCCTGAATGGCAAGGAAGCTTTTAAACAAGGTTTTGATCGTATCGTTACCTACGGAAAAATCTTCAACAAAGAAGAAGAGGCGGCAACATTAATTGCCAATCTTGAAAATGCCCTGAAGCAGACGCAGGAAGCGGTCAAAGGCAAGGGTAAGGCCTTGATGATTATGGTTAATGGTCCAAAAATCGCCTCGTTTGGTGCCGAGTCCCGGTTTGGTTATTTGTTTAACGAGATTGGGATTGAACCGGCTGATTTAAACAAGAATGATGCAACGCATGGTCAGCCTGTTTCTTTTGAATTTATTCAAAAACTCAACCCGGACTGGATTATTGTCATGGATCGCACCTCTGCCATTAATGCCAAAGGTGAGAATGCCAAAGTGGTGCTGGACAATCCCTTGCTGAAAAACACAACCGCTTTTAGCAAGAACCAGGTCATTTATCTGGATGCTTCTTCATATCTTGCTTCTGGCGGTTATCATCAGCTTATGGCTGAACTCGAGTTGTTGACCAAAGCCTTCACGGCTAGCAAATAAACTCCTGAATCTTCAGCATGAAAATAAAAATTCTTGTACTGGCCACTATTTTTTTTCTGGTGGTGGCCAGTTTGTTTGTTGGCGTCAGTGATGTTAGCCTGGGATCATTATTCAATGATCCGCAGGCATTAAACGTTTTCCTCACCAGCCGTTTTCCCCGTACCCTGGCTATTATCCTTACCGGGGCATCCATGTCCATTGCCGGCCTGATCATTCAAATGATCATGAAAAACCGCTTTGTTGAGCCGTCTATGGTAGGGACCACGCAAAGCGCAACACTGGGGCTTATTGCCGTTACTTTACTGTATCCCGGTGCTTCGCTGATGTTTAAAATGCTCGTCTCCTGTATCACGGCTCTGATCGGTTTATATGGGTTCATGCTGATAGCCCGTCGTTTGCCGCCTACTGCGTACCTGATGGTACCGCTGCTGGGTATCATTTATGGTGGTGTAATTGGAGCGGTGGCTACATTCATTGCCTTTGAAATGGATATGATGCAGTTTCTGGCAGCCTGGATCAACGGTGATTTTTCCAGTGTACTGGCAGGGCGTTATGAACTGTTGTGGCTAACCTGTATTCTGGGTGTGATTGCCTATCTATTCGCCAACCAGTTTACGATTACCGGCCTTGGCAAGGAAATGAGCACCAACCTGGGTTTGGATTATGGCACCATTGTTTCTATTGGTTTGGGTATTGTGGCCATTATTACAGCGATTGTGGTTGTCACGGTGGGCGCTATTCCCTTTATTGGTCTGGTGGTTCCCAACATTATCAGCCGCCTGATGGGCGATAATCTGCGCGTTACCTTGCCATGGATTGCCATTATGGGGGCAGGCCTTGTTCTGGCCTGTGATTTAATCGGGCGTCTGGCCAATTACCCGTATGAAATTCCGGTAGGCACCATTATTGGTATTGTGGGCACCCTGGTTTTCCTTTATCTGCTATTTGTAAAGCCCGCTCATGTACGCTAAAAAACTAATCATAATGTCATGTGGCCTGCTTGTATCCATGGTCTTGTTCATGACGGTTAACAGTTCGGGCAACTGGGATTTTGTGCTGCCTTTTCGTGGCGGCAAACTGCTTGCCTTGTTGCTGGTTGCTTATGCCATTTCCATTTCCACGGTATTGTTCCAGACACTCACGGCCAATCGTATATTAACGCCTTATATAATGGGATTTGACTCCCTGTATTTATTAATTCAAAGTGCGCTGGTGCTGTTGCTCGGCGGGCTTGGCTACGCCATGCTCGACCCTTCGTTTAAGTTCTCGATTGAAATCGGCATTATGCTGATCGCCTCCCTGTTGATATTTTCTTCATTGCTTTTTAGCAATACGGGAGACTTATATCGCATGATTCTGGTTGGTGTCATTTTAGGGGTGCTGTTTCGCAGCCTGGCCAGTTTTATCCAGCGGATTATTGATCCCGATGATTTTGCCGTGGTGCAAAATGCCAGCTTTGCCCAATTCAACGTGGTGAACACCTCATTGCTGCAGATCAGTCTGGTGCTTATTGTGGGAGTCAGTATTGTGATCTGGCGCTTGCGATACATTCTGGATGTTATGGCATTGGGCCGTGAACATGCCATTAATCTGGGTATTCCATACCGTCGCTGCAATATGCTTGTTTTATTCCTGATTGCCATTCTGGTGTCAGTATCCACCGCCCTGGTGGGCCCGGTGAGTTTTTTTGGCTTGCTGGTATCGGGTATTACCTATGTGTTAATGAAAACGCACCGTCATGCAATATTAATACCGGCTGCTTTTCTGGTGGGGGCTTTGTGCCTGGTGTCAGGGCAAATGCTGTTTGAGCATGTGTTGGGCATGAAAGCCGTGCTGAGCGTGGTGGTTGAGTTTCTGGGCGGGATTGTATTTCTGGTATTCCTCTTGAAGAGAAAGGCATTATGATTGTATTGGATCAAGTCAGTTATCAGGTGGGCCGTTTACCTATCCTGAAAAACATATGTGCAACGATTGAAAAAGGGGGCATTACCGCTTTGGTTGGTCCTAACGGGGCAGGCAAATCCACCTTGCTATCGTTGATGGCGCGCTTGACTCCCCTGAAAGCGGGCCGTATCAGTTTTGATGGGATAAACTTGTCCAAAACACCCAATAGTGAGATTGCCAAAAAATTGGCTATTATGCGGCAGGACAATAGTATCACCAGCCGCATTACCGTGCGGGAACTGTTAATGTTTGGACGATTTCCCTATCATAAAGGCAACCCGGGCCAAGAGGATCATGAAATTGTGGAACAAACCCTGAAGCAGTTTAATCTGGCAGAGCTGGCATCACGGTTTGTGGCGGATTTATCGGGAGGACAACGGCAACGTGCTTTAGTGGCGATGGTGTTTTGCCAGTCGACCGATTACCTGCTACTGGATGAGCCCTTGAATAATCTGGATATGTTCCATGCCCGTCATTTAATGGGTTTGTTGCGTCAGATTGCCGATGAGTACAAGCGGACGATTATTATTGTATTGCACGACATCAATTATGCTTCGGCCTATGCCGATAGCATCATGGGCATGAAGCAGGGCGAATTGGTGCTGCACGGAAAGCCAAATGATGTTATAACACCTCAAAACCTGCAGCGTTTGTTTGGTGTGGATGCCAAAATTGTACCAGTTCAGAATCATAAGCTGGTTATGCATTACGTATAAGGGTGCTGCAACCTTTTGGTGTGGAAAACCGCGTGAATCGATTTTTAAATTCAACAATAGTGGAAAAATATAATAAATGATGAAAATCTGGGTGGATGCTGATGCCTGTCCCGTTGTTATCAAACAAATTCTGTTTCGGGCAGCCAAGCGCTGGGAAATCCATACAACCCTGGTGGCGAATCAGATGTTAATGGTACCGCCTTCTGTTTTTATTCAGGCCCGACAGGTGCCCAAAGGGTTTGATGTGGCAGATGCCTATATTGTTGCTCAGGCACAGGCAGGTGACTTGGTGATCACGGCCGATATCCCGTTGGCCGCCGAAGTCATTGATAAAAAAGCAACCGCCTTGAATCCGCGCGGTGAGCTGTATTCACCAGAAAATATTCGGGAAAGGTTGGCGATTCGCGACATGATGGAAGAATTGCGTAGCAGTGGCATTGAAACCGGTGGGCCTAAAGCCTTTAACCACGCAGACCAGAAAGCATTTGCCAATCAGCTGGATAAACTGCTGGCCCGTTATGTGGCACAGAAAAATGCCAAACCATGAAGCTGGTTTTTTTTAATGCTTCAATAAATATTTTGTGTATAAAAAATGCCTGCATTGTTTAATTAATGCAGGCATTTTCCTATCAATACCGCTTAAGCGGTATTTAAAATAGCCATCAGCCTTCTTTACGCAAATGCGGGAAGAGCAA
>WARP01002278.1_pt1 | contig 23695 bp, 28 predicted proteins | sample 4769151 | NCBI WGS metagenome assembly WARP01 (sample SAMN08893023, study PRJNA449175) | gut metagenome | isolation source: rumen sample fed with dry roughage | host: cow | place: India: Nagpur | collected 2016
ACCAGCGGGAAAAGCCGCAAAGCCGTAGGATCCGTCACCGTTGCCGGAAGACCACCCTGTAGTAGATTTAAGCTTAGTGCCAGCAACACCGGAACCACCTACAGCCGTGGCCAAGGCATCCCATTCCGTTGTCGTGGGGACATGCCAACCAGGAATTAGTTCAGACTTGTGGTCTTCGAGATACTTCACCGCAATCCAATTATACAGAAGGCCATACTTATTTCCATTTACGCCATAAGTAGCTTCATTGTTCTGGTAGTAATTGGCTCTAGGTTCTGAAGAAGAACTTCCCTGGCCAATGGCAAGACCGCTGAACTTAAAGTCCAGGTTTTCCGCCATCCATTCCTTGCCCCCGATTATGACCGTATTATATATTCGGCCCCCGATGTTGTTACTCGCGGGAGTATAGAATGTCACCTGACCCAAACCCTTGCTCGAAAAATCATCGCCGGTTGAAAGAATGGCATAATTGTAGTAGTAAGTGCTTCCCCTGTACTGGAAGAAGTTGGTCAGGTCAAAACCGATATAACCATTCGAATCGACCACGACCATCTTGGCAATCGGGACGATGTTCACGATGTTGTCGGCTTCGAACGAACCACCGCCGCCAGTTATGNNATGCGATGAGCAGGGCCATGTCGTCGAGTTTCGCCGAAGACGGCACGGTGACGCCCTTGTCGGTGATTGCCTGGATAATATCGGCTTTCGCGCCGTTCAGGCGCGTAATTTCACTTGCAACGCTCATTTAAAGCCTCCTTAAATAGCTGCCAAGAGGGTTTCGATATTGCCAAGGGCGGCGGTCACATCGGCCTTGCTGGCCATGATGCGCCCGATTTTGGCCACTTCCCACTTGGTGGAGTCCCAGGACCCGGCGGGGGTATTCTCGGAACCGATATCAACCTTGGCGCGGTAAAGCACACCGGAATGATACCTCAAGTCCCCTTCGATATAGTGATCGTTTGCACTATATTCATCTTCGATGTCAGCTGTTCCGGCGATTTCAGCCGAGTCGAGACGCTTGGAACTGCCCGAAATGCTGAAAACACCTTCGTAGTGGTTTTCGCGGGCTGCGGCGAGTGTCACCTGGGTAAGTTGCCCGGTCTTTTCGCCTTCGAATACTTCGTTACTGTTAGCCATAGTCACCTCTTATGCAAGTAAAGTCGTGTCAAGGTTCGCTTTGTAGAGTAGCGCCCTGAAGGAAGCCGTGATGCTCATCGCCCCTTGATTGGTTTTAAGTTTCAGATCGACGCTGCGCTGCGCGGGAGTGCTCAAGGGCGGAATCACAAGGTAGCCGCTGAACTTGTCGGCCCTGGCATCATATTCTTGCGTCATTTCCGGCAAGAAATAGCCTGAGGCGTTGCATTTCACAACGGACATTTCACACGTCTCTTCGCGTTCGTCGGCGTCTATCGCCTGCAAGGTATAGTCCGCGACAACGCCACTGCTGCCCGATGTCACCGGATAGGAGGACGTGCCGGTTCCCTTGACCATCACGATTGCGCTGTAGCCCTTGGGGACCGTAAGTGTTGCGAATTTCACGAAATTGGTAGATACGCCGCCGGGTGTGAAGCTCTTCCAGCCCGTATCGGTCATGGCGACAGGGTTGGTTTCGAGCTCGTAACACTTCCAAACAAGCGCACCACCATAAGACATTACCGTCAAAATTGCGCTAGAACCGCCTTTAAGCGAGATTTCCTTTCGAGTATTCGACGTTTGCGGCAACGATACCGTGACCGGATAATCCGTTCCACGGGTGACAAGGAGAATCGTACGGGCTCCATTACCGCCAATTCCGTCAATAGTAATGGTTACGGGTTGCAGCGAAGTCGTTGAACCGTAGTGTTCGACAATGGCGAACCCGCTCGAAGCCGAAGACAGGTCTACGGCACTATTTTCTGTTACGAACACCTGCACTTTTTCGCCGTAATTTGGCGGCAAGGGCAAGTGTCCGGCCTCTTCTTCATCATTCGTGAACGACGGATTCTGCAAGGCATTCATCAGTTCCGGGGGAATGATATCACCCGTTTTAAAATTTATCTTATTCATTTTCGTCCTCCAGGATAAGGAATTTGTCGCTTTCGAGCTTCAGTAGCTTGCCGTCCTCAAGTTCGAGGAATTTTTCTTTAGAGAGCTGCCAGCGGATTTGCGTGAACGGGATTTTCTCGGCTTCGAGCAGGTCCACGATACGGTAAATGCCGTGCTGCGGGTGGTCGCTCGTCACGGTCCAGGTGTACTGTTCTTCCGGGTCGTAGATTTCAAAGCCGACACGGCCAAGGCCTGCACGCAACATCCTCGGCGGCTTCACGATGTCGATTTCAAAGCCCATCGACGCGGCAAGCGCCTTGTAGTGGCGTTCGGCAATGCCAGAATCACGGTTGATGGCTTCCAGGAGCGCTGCCCTGCGGGCTTCAATGGTGCCGGAATGGCCCAATTCGTAGAGGTTTTCCCACTTTTCGAGCGTTGCGGTGGCCGAACTGGGGAAGATTTCGCGGTAAACGCCGTCTGCGCTTTCCAGGGCGCGGTCAAGCTCCTTGCACACCGCATACTCTTCCAGGTCCATCTGGAGCGGATGCAGACGCGAAAGCGCCCTGTAATGCCGACTGTCAAAGAAATTTTCACTCATTACTGTACCGCCAGCTCACCAAGGATAAATCGGTCTGTTTCATTTTCGGGATAGATTGCCGAAGTCTGTTCCTGGTACGCCCCGCCGTTCTTCGAGACCTCGACAACGGCATTGGACCCGCCGTGCTTGAGCACGAACACGACTATCTGCGCGGGGATAAACAGGTCGCCTGCGCTGAGATCGGCAAAATACTTGGTCACGTCTTCCCGGAAGCCGTCTTCGTCCATATTGGACAAGCCGCTTACCGTGACACGCAGGGAAAGGGTCGTTTCTACAGGGACATTGACCCAGATTTCACGCGGTGCCACCGGGCCTTCGTCTTCGCACTTGACGCGGACGGCTTCGCAGCATCGCATCGATAGCGTGCTCGGTCCGATGAGCATGAGAACCGTGCCCACGCCGTAGTGGTTCTTGAGGCAGCGGGATGTGGACGGAGCCTCGTCGGATTCAGCCGGTTCGTAGATTTCGACACCGAAGCACTTGACGGCGTGCAGGGATGCCGTCTGCCAGCTTTCAAGCGCCTCGATTTCGTCGAGTTCGACCTTGACATAGCGGGTAGAAACAGATTCGAAGGTGGTCATGGCCCACCAGTAGGCGGCATCGACCTTGCCCTGCTTTGTCCAGGTTGAACCATCGTCGGACGTATAGACATTGAAAGAAGCCGGTCGGTTGGTAATGAAACCGAGCCCGATGCCGAAAATTTCCTTGGAACCGCCCAAGTCAATCACGACATACTTTTCGGTGTCGCTGGAACCGCAGGTAAAGGCGATATTCTCGCGGTCGTGCGGCTTGACGGCGTTGGCGGCGCTCAGGTCGGGCATATTGCCGGAAATCATCGAGGATTCGAGCTCGACGGCCTTGCCGGTAGAAGACGCTTCGAGCGCCCAGCGTTCGTAGTCGCTTGGCTTGCCGCCACTCTTCGGGTTGCGGAGATACGACAGGATAAGCGTCAAGAGCTCGCTTGCGGTCAAGTTGCTGTAGTCGAGCCCTCGGTCGTTCGCCCACTGTTCCAGGCTTGCCTGGTTCATCGTGGTCGGGAAAATCTGGTCAAGGGTCCAGTCCATCTGCTTGTACAGGCCCCAAATAGCGGACGCGGCGGTGGCAAAACGGATATAGGTTTCCGTGCCCTGGCTGATATTTATCAGCGGGTCAATGTTCTTTGCGTCGGTCACCATGCGCTGAAAGATCTGGTCAACTGTTACGGCCATTGTTTAACCTCCACGAAACGGGTAAAATCAATTACGTCGCCATTGTATGCGACACATTCCACATGCACCTGGAGCTTGTCGCTATCGACATAGGTAGCCGTCGAGACGACGCTTTTAAGGTGCTTGTAGTCAATCATCCACTGCAACGCCTCGGCGGCGTATGTCTCGGCCCTGCTCCTGGTCTTTTCGGACGCCACTTCCCGGGCAAGTTCCTTGAAGCGGTGGCCAAATTCGGGCTTCTTGTAAAAGGAACCCTTGGCGACGGTAAGCGAAAGCTGGACTTCTTCTTTAATCTGGTCAGTAGTCATTGTAAGGTCTCCGGGAAAGGTGACGGGCTCGGCGGTGTCGTGGGCATGGTCTCGGTGACGGTGCAGACGGCGGTCTTCAAGACGGTTTCAATGTCTCCGAAAAGCTTCTTGTAGGGCTTTTGAACTTCTTTCGTGGTGACGCAGGCCATTATGGCAGCCAGAACGCCCGCCTGGGCAGCCGCGAAGGTCGGAACGACGGACACGACAGCCACACCACCGTGTGACGGGATTCCGGGCTTAGGAAGGCCCTGCCAGTAGGCGCAGAGCTTCGCCGCCATGTTGGCAGGCGTACCGCTGGACGGATCGAGCACCGAGAAGGCACTTTCCAGGAGAGACTTGTCACCGCCAGCCGAAAGGTCCGCACCGAGAATGATGCCGCCCTTGGCGTAGTCGTCGTAGGCCTTGGCAAGCTGCGGGGCCACGCTTGTCTTGCCGTCGGCAGACTTGACAATCCGGGAAAATTCGGAATCGAGAGTGTCCAGGTCAAGCATTTACGCCCCCGTGTCCTGTTTGTCCGTCGGAGCCGTAGGAGCGCCGAGGTTGCCGATGTGGGTGTGCTGGTTGTAGTTGTCGCGCAGCTTGGAGAGCTTGCCCACCTTGTCGCTCACCTCGCCGTTAACGCGCAGGTCGCCATCGACATCGACACCGCCATCGGCCTTGATGGCGATGGTGCCGTTATCCTTGAGGATGATGTAGTGGGCCTTGTCGCTGTAAAGCGCCGTTTCGCCCTCCTTTACGGCGGGGCGGTCCTTGCCGTCGCTTGCGACCGCAATGACAACATTGCCGAACTGAAGGAAAAGGCAGCGTTCGCCGGACTTTGGAATGCTGATGAAGCCGAAGTGCTGCATCATCTGCCGTTCTTCGAACTGTATGCCGTTGGCCTTGCCGCTGATACTGCGGAGTTTTCCAGCGATATCCTTGCAGCTTGTCACGACGCTAGTGAAAAATTTCATCATAGGGAGCCTCCCGGCTGGAGTTCCAGGCGCGTGCGCTTGCCGTTCTGCCTGTCAAGCGTGAACGTGCGGCGCTTGATAAGGTAGGAGTCCACAGCGCCGTTGTAATGGTCTTCTACGTCGCAAAAAGCGTTGATTGTCCAGGGCTTTCCGTTCTGAGAATGTCCGGGAACTGTATATTCGAGCTGGATTGCGGAAGCCTTTTCCGTCGCCAGCTGGAGCTCTGCGGTGCGCTTAGCAGGGCCCTCGTTTTCGTTCCAGTTCACGACAAGCGGACGGTAGAACGGAAAATAGTCGTTTTTCACCTTTGCCGCCACATACTTGATGTCGTCATCATCCTGGCTTTCGCCGATAACCTTGATGAGAGAATGCTGCCCGTTCAGGGTCTCGGTAACGGCTCCTTCGATGTAGTCCATTTCCTCGCCGTTTTCAAAGGCGTGGATCTTGAAATCAGCCTTGCCGCGTTCAACCGGCTTGTCAAAGACCAGTTCGCCTTCGGGAGACGCCCAGAACAGGAAACCCTGCGAATTTGCCGCCTTCTTGAGGACATCGAAAACGCTGTCGCCCGGAGAAAGTTCCACAAACTTTCTCTTGACCTTGACTTTATCGGAGCCCGATTTGAAAACAAAATCCTTCCTGGAGATAAACGGAAGGTCGCGCACCAGCTTTTCAGCCAGTGCGGGCAAGGTAGTCGGCAAAGTTCCGAAGTTTGTCACGCTGGAGTCTGCCAGGACGGACGCGACGGAACGGCCCTCGATTTCCAGCTTTGGCCCGCTGCGAGACAGCGAACGACGCACAGAATCGACAAGACCCTTCATCACGCATTTGCGATTAACGAAAATTTCGCAGGAATCGCCCTTGTTCACTTCATACTTAGAATCACTTTCGAACTGGAACGAGCCTTCCGGTGAATACAGGTCGGTATCGATCGTGTAGCTCACGAACCTGTCAGCACGCGCTTTTTCCACAAGCAAGATGACTTCATCATTCTCCATAGACCATCACCTTGCCTTGCATGAAAGTGGGATTCTTGACATTGTTCAATGCGCAAAGACGTTCAGCGGCCTTGTAGTTCAAGCCGTTTTCCAGGGCAATCTTGTGAAGCGGAGTTTCGTGGGACACATCGACCGTCTTTGTGGTCATGTATTCCAGCTTTATGCGAAGTACCGCATCGGATAGCATCGCGGCCATGTTCTTGAGCCTGTAAGGGCTTACAGCCTGCGGAAGGACTTGCTGAATGAACTCCCTTGCCAGGGCTAGGGTATCTTCCAAATCGGCAGGCGTAACAAGGTAGACTTCGCTTTCCTCTGCCAGTTCACGGCCTTCGGCATCGTCCATGACAATCCGTTCTGCGGCGAAGGATTCGCCCATCTTTTTCTCGTCATCGGAAATCTGCTTGGCAGTCTCTGTCGCGACTGTTGCCGCCGCAAGGGTCGCAAAAGCCGAACGGACGCTTGCAGGGGCGTCATAAAGGGATGCCAGCATAGAAGACGCGCTACTCACCAAAGTGGCCGTAGAAGCCCTGGATTTGCCATTATTCAGACCTGTCTTTCTGGCAAGAGTCACGAAGGAATCGCAACATTCCTGGATAGCCTTTGTCAAGGTTCCAGATAGCGAGTCCAAGTAATCGATAGTAGTGTTGATAGCATCGACGGGAGCCTGGACGGTAGCGAGAACTCCAAGAAGCTGCCCCATTGCCTTGCTTGTCGCATTGGCAAAGCTTCGTGCGGCATCGCCAAGAGACGACCACGCGTCAATAAGCGACCAGTCCGAAGAACCCGGAATGTCGGGAACGCCAGTCTGTTGCATCGATAGAGCCACGCTTTCCTGTACTTCCAGGTTGAGGGCCTGCGCCTGCTTGAAATTGTTCTGGTAGGGGTCCGTGTAGCTTTGAATGTCGGGCTGGATTTCATCGACTTCGAAATCGAAGGTGAACTCGCAGAAACGGCGACGACGGTCATTTCTGAAAGAAGCCGTCTTCGGGTAGCCGTAAATAGTCCCGTGGTCCGGGTGAAAGAGTTCTACAGGCTTCTTGAAAATGGACAAAAACCACTTGCGCAGCGACTGATAGTTATTGTCGTAGTCTTTATTCGAGAGAACGCCTGAAAACTTGAAGGTTTCCGGGTTGACGCCCATGTCTTCATGGTCCGCCCCGTTCTTGTAGGGGTAGGTCGTGGACGAGATGGCATGAGAGATGTCATCGTCGATGGATACGAGCTTAAGTTCCCACGGGCCCAGCTTTGCGGTCTTCGCTTCTGCCATTTACGCCCCCCAGCCCGGTGTATTCTTGTGGACCTTGACCTTGGGCGGCTTGCCCTTGTCGGTTTCCACTACGGTTTTCCCGGAAGAATCGATGTTTATTACAAAATTCGCCATGTATTCCTGGGCAGACACGCCATTTTTTCCGTCGCCGTTCTTGATGGCGTTTTTCATCAGAGTGTTATACATGTTCAGGTCGGCATAGAGCTTGTCGAGTTTCTTCTGCGACGGCAAAAAGCTGTTTTCTTCCTTCTGGATTTCGAGCAGGGTTTCGCCGTGCTTCTTGCTATACACCGCCGCCTTGCTTCCATACCGTTTTTCGAAATTCTCCTGGTTACGTTCCACCATGGCGCGGCTGTTCGCTTCGACATCGGCAACGACATTGCGCCATTCCATGAACGCCTGGCCAAAGTCGTAGATCTTGTCCATTGCCCAGGTGGTGGCAGCCGTAAGGCCGATGCGCCCCAGGGCAGTATTGCCGAGCTTGTTCAGCCCCGCACGTGCGGTAGAAAGTCCCTGGCGGAACTTGCCCACCTCTCTTGTGGTAGTTTCCATCGCCACGGAGGTCTGCTTTGCCATGTTCTTGACAGGCGGAACATCGTCGTCCATGTAGTCGGAGCCACCGCCTAAACCGTCGCGCATGTTGACCACGAATACCTTCTGGACGGAAGCGTTCAACGCAGAAGCGCCCGCACTGGTGGCAGACGGTCCAGTGCCGCCCTTCTTGCTCCAGATACCCTTGATATCCCTGGCAAGCCCTGCAACATCCTTCACGAGGCCTCCAATCTTGACGGCACCAAGGGCGATTGCGGCAACGGCCATGGCCTTGAAGCCCGCCGTGACTATTCCCTGATGGCGGGAAAGGAAGCCAAGCGCGGTCGTGAGCTGCTCCACGGGACCCGTAAGGTTCGTGTCGGCAAATTCCAGGGCGACATTCTTCATCTTGTCAACATTGCTGTTGAACGAATTGGACGCCTTTTCGAAGCGCTCATCAAGAACTTTCGTATTGGTCATGCCTTCCTGGCCACTCTTTGTAATGGCATCCAAGGTTTCCCACCCATTCTTGTATTCGGTGATGATGGGCTGCAACGCCTTGATGGAAGATGCGCCAAACAGTTTTCCCAATTTCTGCAGGTCACCGTTCGTTTTCTGCATCAGCTGGCGCATAATAGCGTCGAAATCGTTAAATTCCTTGTTCTTGTCAAAGACATGGACCCCGATTTTATTCAGGTCTTTCGCCTTTGCCGTGAGTTCGCTGAAAAGAGCCGAGACGGACGTGGTAAGCTCCGCTTCGCTCTTAATCTGGGAGTTCATCACCTGTAAATAGCCGCCGAAACTAGCGAACTGTTCCGCAGTCTTGATGCCGTGAGTGGACGTAGTAGCAAGAAGAGCCTTGCCTTCGCTTGCAAAAGAGCGCAGGACAAAGGAACCCTGGTCGCCCTGGACAATGAGTGAATTGAAGAATTTTGCGACTTCATCGGCGGTCAAGCCCATGGTCACTTTCAGGGAAGATGCGACATTAGCCAGGTCTTCCACAGATGCGCCGGAAGCCTTGGCAGTCTTTGCCAGGATTCCGCCCATTTCTTCGGCAAAATCGAATTTACCCGTAATTTCACCGATCTTTGAAACACCGTTCAAGATTTCATTGGCGGCAACCCCTGTTTCGACCGCCGTCTTATGCAGCGATTCGCGGAACACCTTCGTGTCCGCGTCGCTTTTCTTTGCCGCAAAGCCGTAATACATGAGCGATTCGGAAAGGTCGCCCACGTTCTTGACAGCCATGCCAAGCCCACCGCCAAGAACCAACGAATTGAAAGGCGTGACCATACGGTCTGCAAGCCCCCGTAGGGAACTGCCGACACGCGCAATGCTTGCACGAGCACGGACGCCAAAGCTGTTAATCGAGGCGGAAGACTGTCTAAGGCCTGTTTCAAGCCTTGTCGGGTCCGCGCCGATACGCAATGTAACGCTATTGTCAGCCAATGCTCTGCCATCCTTTATCGTTGGCCAAATAGCCCTTCATCGAAAAGATGAGGAGCCACTGGGCGTCGTTTAGTTCTCTTGCGGGGCAACCAAAATACGCAGAAGCTTCCAGGCTACAGGCAAGCTTAAGACTTTCGAGCGAATCTGGTCCGGTTTTTTTTTGAGAATGTCCTTGAGCTGTTCAAATTCTTCGTCCGAGAGCTTTTCCAGGTTCGGGTCGTTCTCGTCGGAGAAGGCATTGTAGGCATCGCACAAGGCTTTCAGTTCGTCATTGGTGCACAGGGTTCGCATGTGCTCGGCGCTGGTGAACACCGGCTTTCCCGTGGCAGGGTCGGAGAACGCCCGCCACATACCGTGCACAGCTTCCTGTTCGCGGTAGTCCGCCAGGTTCTGCATGCCGATTTCGATACCGTCACGGTTGAACTCCTGCTGGTTATCGACTTTCGCCTTGCGGGCTTCGGAGACCGTCAAAAGCCTCATTCGGACTTTCACGCCCGGGACACCGGGCCACTCGATATCCTTGAAGACATCGTGCGAAGCCTTGATTTGGTCGATAATCGCAGATTCTGCGACATCGACCTCTTCGGCGGCATCATGGGCGGCCTTGATTTTGTCAGACAAAGCGGTCATGGCTACTTCTTGTCCTCTGCGTAGAAGTCAAGCTGCGATTCCTTGGCGGTCTTGCCGTCCACTTCGTTCGGGGTGGACTTGAGCAGGTGAACGCCGGTATAGGTGACCTTGTTACCGCCAACATAGTTGATGATGAAGGTCCAGCCGTTATCGTTCGAAGCCTCTTCCTTGACCCAGTCCAGGTCGGCACCGGATTTCGGAAGGTAGGTAAGCGAGAAGGAATGCTTCGCCGGAACCTTGATGTAGTCTTCGCCGTAGAAGGTTTCTACGGTGGTGGCGACTTCGGTTTCACCTTCCTTGAATTTCGAGAAGTCGGTGATTCTGGAGCCGTCTTTGACGAGAGTAAAAGAAGAAATTCTCATGATTCACTCCTTACAGGTAAAGGTCGATGGTGGAATAGATCTGGTTCAGGCCAGGCACGACAGGAGCCGGAATCTGGCAAAGCATGCGGCCAGGTACGTTCGTCGATTCCTGCGTGACGAACTGGTCTTCGTATTCTTTGATGTAACGCAAGATTTCTTCTTTTTCAAGGTCTTCGGCCACCTTCTTGTTTTCTTCGTTGATGGCGTCCGCAAGGAGTGCATGGATAACCTTGTTTTTGAACTTCACTTTGTGCGTAGAAAGAATAGCTTCGCGGAAATAGTCAAGCGAAGCGATGACCCCGGTATCGTTGAGTTTATTCCATTCAGAACCGCTATTCTTTGTACGAGTGGTCACGGCACGCACGATGCAGAGCTGGCCATCTTCTTCGACGAGAGGAATCACGCCGCCGTTGAGCAGCAGATCCTGTTCTTCGCCACTCCACTTGTCTTCCAAAGCCGGGGTGGCAAGGCCAGGAATGGCTACGCTGTTCATCGGCACGTTCGGCTTGGAGTTGCTGGCAAAAATCGCACCGAGACCAGCCGCGATTTCCCATGCGGTAGCGTTGAGCTTGTTTTTTACTGCCGCGATGTGGATGCGTTCATAGTTATGGTACTTACCTTCGTTTGCGGCATTGGTTGCAGCCCCAGAAACAAGAGTAGTTCCATCCATAGTCGGAGTAGCCACCATGCCGCAGATGGCGCGCTGACCACGCTGTTCGAGCGGTGCGGCAGCAGCTTCAAGATGTACCTTGAGATATCCGAGGTTCGTTCTGTCATTCACCGGACTTACGATGATATGATAGCGTTCCGCAAATACGAATGCAAGAGCGGTTTGGAGGTTCACAGTCCCTACGCCAGCCGTAGCGGTGGTAGAACCGGCTGTCACGCCTGTTGCCGTACTGAACCCACTCACGTTGAGGCCACCCGCAGCCGTGGAAACATACGCACCCTTGCACTTTGCAGTAAGGGTGATTGTTCCGGAAGAGGCTTCAGCGGTAAACGGAGCGTCTGGGGTGTTGTTGATTTCAGCTGCGAGAGCAGTGGCGATATCGGCTGCCGCATCAGTCTTTGCGACGCCGGTCACGATCTGAACGCCGTTGCATTCGACGCCCACCTGACCTGCAGCAGTTGCATTTCCAGTAAGCGTGAACGCCCAAGTGGCAGCAGAACCGCCAGCCACATTGTAGCACAGGAACGAAATCTGTGCATACTTCCAAGCCTTCTTAGCAGCCTTGTACATCTGCATGAGCACGGATCCCGCACCCGCGAGGGCTATTGCATCCTGCTCGGTAGCAACTTCCGTCGGCCTGAATGCCGCAATGCTGCCCGCAGATGACTTGTCGCCAATAAGGAGCACCTTCTGAATGTTGGCGGGGAGACCGTTCGGGCCGGCGTAATAGTTGTAGGCCGTATAGGACCCCGGGATTTTAGTTTCGGGGATATTAGGGGACAGGTTCATTGTTTACCTCTTTGAAAATGACTTCGCCCTGGGCAAGTACCTCGTGTTCGGGCGTTTCGCTCTGGAACGTAGAGCCGATGGAGAGCAGTTCCCTGTAGTTTTCTTCGGCGGCTTCGGGCACGACCGTGAACTGCGTCTTAAACTTGATTTCAAACAGCGTCAGGGCAAGGTCAAGATGTTCCGCCGTGGACACATCGTTCCAGCCGCTAACGGTTAGGGGCTCCATCTGAAGCCCGAGATCGTTATGGTGCAGCTTCTGCACCACATAGGACACCATCGGGTGAATCATCATCCTGCGCTGTTCCTCGTTCGCAAGGTTATTCACGATTAGTGTCACCACCACCTCGACGGACTCCGTAATTTTGTCCATTCCTTCCTGCTCGAAGTCGCCCTTGATGATGGCGACCGTAAAGCTCGGGCGGGTGATGGTCCGTAAATCCTTCTGTATATCGACAGCCTTGAAGACCATCTGCGGGTTATTCCCAGCCTTAATCAGTTCCTTGATGGCCTTTTCTATCACATAGCAGTTAGTAACGGCAATCGGCGTACTCATCAGAACCTCATGGATTCAAGCGAAAACATGGCTGGTCCGCCGTTCAGCTTCGAAGCGACGGAAAAGCCAGATTCGACGACAGGTTCATCAGGATCCACACCGATATCCTGTTCGCCATCGGCAATGCGGATAAGCAGCTTGATGGCGTTATCGTAGCGGAGTTTCATACCGTCAGTGATATTCAGCTCCGTCACGCGTTCGTACAGATTGTAGATGCTCAGGTCAATGCAGACCATGCGCAGCACTTCCGGGACACTCTGGAACGGACGCGGGAAACGCTTCCTCACGTAAGAGTCGATAAGCGTGGAACTTTCCTTGATGGCCTTTTCCACGATTTCGACATTGACCGTGCCAGTCGCGTTCGGAGAAAGGTCGTCAGTGACCTCTACCAGACGCGCCTCGGGCACATGGCCCTTGATGTCCTCGTAAGTGCAGTAGTTCATGGGAGCCTTAGCCTGCGGCCTTGATGACGTTCTTCAGGAGGAAGCCTGCATCCTTGGCGACCACGACTTCCTTCTGGTAGAAGCCGGCCTTGATGATTTCGCCACCCTTGAGGCCAATCTTTTCGTCTTCGATGATCGTTGCGTAACGGTCTCCCACCTGTGCGGTCATACCCCAGGCGATGCCTTCCTTGAGCGTGGAAAGCGGTTCGGAGTAATGGGCCCAGATGTTGTTGTCCCAGCAACGTTCGAGAGTCGGATTCTTGGCGTTCTTGGTGGTGTTCACACGGGCTTCACCGACGAGGATGTCATCGACTTCGAACAAGGCCTTGATCTGTTCGCGGGTAGCGACGCCAGCGCCGTTGGAGTTCGGGTAGATAGCGCGGAGCACGTTCGCGTCGGTGCGTAGCTTTGCCCACACGACGGCGTTCATGCCAAGGATGTTCGGGCGTGCAAGCGGCTTTTCGAGGTATTCGAGAATGACATCCACGATATTGAAGCCGTCGGCACCGATACCCTGGTTGTTTTCGTAAGTGTGCGAAAGACCGGTTCCATAGTTCGAAGTATTCTGCACAATGCCAGCAACACGCTTTTCCTTGCCTAGGGACACCTGGTTCATGATGTATTCAAGGCTCGTATTGACAAAGCGTTCCTTGTTCTTGATCTGATCGATATCTTCCTTCGGAACAACAATCTGCAAGCCATGGGCTTCGGCAACAGCGGCCTTTTCTTCGCCGGAAAGGTGGATTATATTCGGCTCGGAAGTGCGGCCCACATGGGTATCAGGTGCGGCAAACGAATCGCCCTTGGTGCGTTCGTAATACTTGAACGCAAGTTCCGGGCCGTCGAGCACCTTGACCGGCATCACCTGGTCGGCAATCATCTTGCCGTTCTTGTAGGCGGCCACAAGGTCGGTCTGCTGCACGCCAATCGGCAAGAGCAGGCCAGCGGCAAGAGCGCCACCGTCGGAGCCAAAGAGATTGGCGAAAATCTGCGGAACGCCGCAGGCGGTAAGCGTGTCTGCACCTGCGAAGGCTGCTACAGAGCACACGAGAGCGAGGAGAATGAGCGGGATTTTGGTCATCTTCTTCATGTTGTTGTCCTTGTTAAAGTTTAACCCGCGGCAGTCTTGCCGCTGTAACCGAATGCGATGGTGATGAGGTCGCCAGAGGCACCTGCAGTGAGAGCCACGCCGTAAGTTTCGGCAGACGCGCCAGCCGCGACAGCCTTGCCGTTCGAATCGACGGCGATAAGGTTACCGACAGCCACATTGCCGCCAGCGAGCACCTTCACGTTACCGCTGGTCTTGATGACGATATTCGAACCGCTTGCGGTATCGGAATCGCCGCTTACACCGAGCGGGGCAGAAGCAGACGTGCCGACCTTGACCTTGTTCGTGTCGGTTCCTGCCTTCACGAACAGGTGCTTGCCGATGGCTTCTTCGGCCTTGAAAGTGGTTTCGTTAGTTGCGGCACCCTTTTCGAGCTTGATACGCACCAGGTCGCCGTCGCCGGTTGCGGCATCGAGAGCGATAGCCACGTAGGCATCGCCAGCGGCAGCGGCAACAGCCTTGCCGTTCGCGCCGACCTTGAGCTTTGCGCCAACGGCGAAAGCACCGCCAGCGGTCACTTCGGCAATGCCGTCAAACTGGACATCCTGGCGACCATCCTGTGCGGCATCCAGTTCGTAGCTCACGCCAACGGCATCGCCGTCAGCGGAAGCGAGTGCGACAGTACCTTCGGTTGCGCCAAGAGCGACAAATCGGAAGGCGGGGACGGCATTAGACGCCGTAAAATTGAGGACATTGCCCTTCATAGGATTGTCCTTGATTGTTTAAACCTTGATTCGACCGTATTCTTCCGCTGCTTCGGCAAACGAAAGCACGCGGCCCTTAGATTCCTGCTCCGCCTTGTACCTGGCAAGAGCTTCACCAGCCGCAAGCTGCGGCGTATCGTGCATGCCCTGGGCTTCGCCGAACTCCACGATCTTCGGGGGCGCGGCAACCGTCTTGGCAAGCACATTTGCAACATTCACGCGTTCATCGCCTTCGCCGAAGCAGCCTTCGCCATCGACGGGCACTTCCTGGCAGAAACCGAAAATCTTCATCAGGTTATCCTTGAGTTCCTGATTGCAACGACCTTCGGAAATGGCGTTGTCCAAAGTCTCAGAGAATGCCGCACCGGCACGGAGGCGCTGCGCCTGGAGCTTTTCAGCCTTGAGAGTATCGTTCTCTGCCCGGAGCGCGGCATTCTCTTCGCTCAGCCGCGTCGCTTCGCTAGAATTACCTTCCGGGATAGAATCGGTCGGTTCGTCGCGAGGGGGCGTTGTAGGCTGAGGATCCTGATTCCCGTTCTCCAGCGAATCAGAACCGCTTTCGTTCGGTTCACCGAAAGAAGCTGTAGATTCAGCGGGCTTTTCCACGGCAGGCTTGGGCAACTGCGGGAAATCCTTCGCATCCTTCAGGACACTTTCGATTTCTTCGAGGTCCTTGATGGTGTATTCCGGGAAAACTTTGTCGGCGGCCTCGATGCCTTCCTTTTCAATGAGCTGTTCGCGCTGGCTGCGGAACAGGCGTCCAATGCCGCCAATCTTGTACACCAGCGACTCGAACACGGATCGCGGCACCAGGCGGTCCCATGCGAACGGCTCTGCAAAGACGCTCACGTCCTGCTCTGTAACGCCCTTGTCAGAATCGGCGAACATACCTTCGCCAAAGCAAAGCGGGGCCATACCCTTCATGGCAGGGCCGACCGCACCGAGAGCGCCCAGGTGTCGCAAACCCTTCTTCAAGTTGCTGTATACGGCAGCCGAAAGATACTTGAAACCGCCCTTCTTCACCTCTTCGGCAAAGTCCGGGTCAACATCGTCGAGTTTCACCTTCAGCACCTTGTCTTCCACCTTGGAATCGACAATGGAGCCGACACGCGGATCGTCAACCTTCGGGTGGCCCTTGACCATCGGCGGCTGGTAGCCTGCGGCGAGCTGGTCGTGGATTCCCTGGTTGAGTTCTTCGAGGTCAGCTTCGCTAAAGTCGTGAGTGTTGCCCGCCATATCGACGACGGGGCCGGTTTTGAACGCCTCGACCCACGGCTCGCGCAGGTCGTTGGATTTCAGAATCTTCGGATGCTTATCTTTCATGGCTCCAAATTTACCCGCTTGCCCGCGAAAGAGGGCATGACAATGTCATGCCCTTTGTCAGTGTTTTACGGCTACATTTGCACGGAGGTATATTCCATGGATAAAACTTTCTGGCAAGAGGCATTGAAACAGTTCGGCGTGGGCATTGTCTTCGCCGCCATGCTAGCCATCTTCTACACGAACGAAAACGCCAAGTGGGAAAAGAACGCCGCAAATGACCAGGTGCGATGGGAAGCCGTATTGAAGCAATACAGCGACGACCAGAAACGAGCACTCGAAGCGATACGCGCATGCTGCACCGAGAACCACGCAACAACCGGGAGAATGCCATGAGCAAGGCGGAACTCAAACCAAAGGCGAAAGAACTTTACACCATCCACCAGCTGAGTCTCGCAGACATCAGCCGTAGGCTCAACATATCCACGCGCACCCTACAGAACTGGAAGTCCGAAGACCGCTGGGAAGAAACCCGCGCCGAAATCAGCGGCGGCGAAAAGAACTTCCACGCGGAACTCTTCAGCCTGGGCGAAGTGATGGCCCGAAAAATCAAGCAGGACGAACTCGACGGCGTGAAGATCGCCCCCGAACGCTACACCGCGCTCCAGCGAATCATCGACACCGCAGAACACGCCCGCAAGTACGAGGCCGTGGCACCGAAAAAGAACAAGTCCGACCTTTCCCCGGAAGAACGTGCCAAGAAGGCGCTCGAAGAAATCAAGAAACACCTGGGCGTATAATGGCAGCACTTGACGAATTCTTTTTTCCTTACCAGAAGCGCTGGCTACTTGACAAGAGCAAGGTCAAGATTTTCGAGAAGTCCCGCCGTATCGGTGGAACGTGGGTCCAGAGTTTCGAAGACGTGCAGGACTGTATTGAACAGCCCGGACTGAAAGTCTTTTTCAGTTCCGCCGACATGACGGCTGCCGCCGAATACATCGACTATTGCGACTCCTGGATTCAGAAGCTCAACGCCATCGCCAAGGCGCTCGCCGAAGTCAACTGCGAAGACATCGAGGACTGCGTTTTCGCCGACGAAGACAAGGGCGTCAAATCCAAGCTCATCGAGTTCTGCAACGGCTCCAAGATTTACGTGCTCTCCAGCAACCCCAAGGCATTCCGTTCCAAGGGCGGCAAAATCGTCTGGGACGAAGCCGCCCACCACGAAAACGACCAGAAGATGTGGGCAGCAGCGAAGCCCGCCGCCATGTGGGGCTATCCCATCCGAATACTTTCCACACACAACGGCGTGAACAGCCTTTTCTACAAGCTCATCGACAAGTGCAAGAAGGGAGAACTCGACTACAGCGTCCACACCGTGCCCATCCAGCTTGCCGTAGAAGAAGGCGTCGCCGACCGTATCTGCGGGCGAAAGCTCACCAAGAAGGAACGCGAGGAATGGCTGGAACAGGAGCACAAAGGGTGCCTTACCGAAGCCATCTGGCAAGAGGAATACTGCTGCAACCCGCAGGACGAATCCAAGGCCATGATCAGCTACGAGCTCATCCACAGCTGCGAACGCCAGGGAGTGCTCGGGCTCGACAAGGCGACCGGCCCGCTTTACCTGGGTTGCGACGTGGCACGCCACCGCCACCTCTACGTCATCTACGTTCTCGAAGATGTAGGCGGCACGCTCGTTTGCCGCGCCGTCGAAGCCTACCAGAACAAAAAGTGGAGCTTCCTGGAACAAAAACTCTACAAGTACCTGATGCTTCCGAACCTTGTGCGTGCCTGCATCGACCGCACCGGCGTGGGCGACCAGTTCACCGAACGCGCCCAGGAAAAGTATGGCTCCGTCAAGGTCGAAGGAGTGCTGTTCACGAACACCGTCAAGGCAGACCTAGCCATCAACCTCTTGCAGGCATTCGAAGACCAGAAGATTGTCATCGAGAAGTGCCCCAAGTTCCCCGGAGTCGAAGGCCGCATCGAGGACGAACAGGCCGAAAGCATCCACGCCGTCCGAAAGATTGTCACCGCCGCCGGAAACGTGCGCTACGACGCCGCGAGCACCGAGCAGGGCCACGGCGACTTCTTCTGGGGCGCAGCTTTGGCGTACCACGCCAAAAACGCAAGCGACACGGGCCCGATATTCGTGCAAACGACCAATCCGTTCAAGGGGAAAAACGTGGATTTCAGCACCTTCTAAAAAATCGCACAGAAAGGCCCTTTCTAGCCCGTTTTTGTTTTGGACTAGTAAACGGTCATCTGAGTTTAGAAAATCAAAATTCAACGAATTTGAACGGCCATTCAACGAGATTAGAAATACACCGAGGACTGCATGAGCAAAAAGACCAAAAATAACCCGAACGAACCCCAGGGCAAGCGCGATTTGCAGCTCGCCAAGGAAGTCGCCACCCGGAACGTGGCGGAGTTCGTCACCGGGCTCGACTACCTCCCGAACCCCGACACCATCCTCAAGAACAACGGCGGCAACATCAAGGTCTATCGCGAAATGATAGACGCCCACCTTGACGCGGTGAAAAACAAGCGCTTCGCATCCATCACCAGCCGAGCCTGGACAATCGACGGAAGCAAGGGCGACCAGAAGAAGGCAAAGTTCGTTGAGGAATACCTCTGGAACATCGACCTCCGAAACGTCATATCGCAGATGCTCGAAGCAATCGGTTTCGGATATGCCGTACACGAAATCGTGTGGAACACAGTCCAGACCGATCTGGGCACGCTCATACTCCCCACCGCAATCAAGGACCGCAAGCAGGAATGGTTCAAGTTCGACAGCGACAGCAAGCTGCTCTTGCAGACCAACGACGGTTCGCGCCGTGAAATGCCCGAGCGCAAGTTCCTTGTCACCCGCAACCGCCCCACTACGGCGAACCCATACGGAAACGCGGTATATTCCCGCTGCTTCTGGCCACTCGCATTCAAGAAGGGCGGGCTCAAGTTCTGGATGCTCTTTGTCGAAAAGTACGGAATGCCAAAGGCTATCGGCAAAGTGCCGCCGACGGCCACCGAAAAGGAACAGCAGGACTTCCTCAAAATGCTCGTGGGCCTTGTCCGCGATGCAGTCGCAGTCATCCCGCAGACCGGCTCCGTAGAACTCTTGGAGACCCGCTTAAGCGGCACCAATCCGCATAGTGAAATCGTGAATTGGGCCGACAAGGCCATGTCAAAGGCTTGGCTTGGCGAAACGCTCACCACGGAGCAGACAAGTTCGGGCGGCACACAGGCGATGGCCACCGTCCACAACGACGTGCGCGCAGACCTCGCTCTCGACGACGCCGCAATGATTGAATCCAGCATCAACCAGCTCATCCGCTGGATCTACGAAATCAACTGGCCAAACGAAAAGGAAATCCCGTGGATGAACATCATCCTCCCGGAAGACCTTCAGGAAGCACGACTCAATCGCGACATCAAGCTCACGCAGCTCGGCGTCAAGTTCAACGCCCAGTATATCACCGACATCTACGGCATCGACGAAAAGTATTTCGAAATGACCGAAGTCCAGCCGCAGGGCGGCATGTTCGCAGAAGGCCCCGAAAAGAAGGGCAAGGTCCGCAGCACAAGCCACGAGCTCCGCAAGCAGGTGAACGCGTTCACCGAACACCTGGAAGACGAATGCGAAAAGGTTGACATCCTGGCACCCATCCGCGAACTCGTGGAAAACGCAAAGAGCCTCGAAGAAGTCCGCGACAAGCTCATCGGCTGCTACGCCGAAATGCCCATGGAAAAAATCGCCGAAGAAATGGAACAGGCGTTCCTTGCCGCAGACCTTGCAGGCAGATTCTCCATCCTCAAGAAAGCGGGCATCGTAGATGGCTAAACGCATGGATTTCAAGCAGGGGGCGTATAAGGAAGCCGTCGATTACTTCAAGCAGAAAATCAACCTTCCTACAAGACGCTGGAACGACCTCGAAGGCGCAATGCACACGAGGGCGTTCACCGTTGCCGGAGCGATGCGTGCCGATATTCTGAGTGACTTCAGAAATGCCGTTGACGCAGCGATCAGCAAAGGCGAATCCCTACAAGACTTTCGCGACCGTTTCTATACCATCGCAAGCAAGTGGCGGGCATCTGACCCGAGCTTCGACGCAAAGATGGAAAAACCGAAATACGGTGCGTGGCGCTCCAAGGTCATCTACCAGACGAACATGCTCACCGCGTCGGCGGCAGCGCAGGAAAGACAAGTCAGAGATCCAAGCCTTAAAGGCGTATTCACCCATGCAAAGTATATCTGCCAGATGCTCCCAGGTAGCCGCGAAGAACACAAGGCATGGAACGGCACCGTTCTCCCCGTGAACGACCCCTGGTGGGACAAGCACAGCCCGCCAAACGGGTTCGGCTGTCTTTGCGAAAAGGAGTTCATCAGCAAGTACGAAATGGAGTCTGGTGATGAGCACGAAACAAAACGACCTACCGCCCCCGACAACACAGAGCATGTCGGCGAAAACTGGGACTACAGCATAGGTGAAGCCGACCAAGGTGTATATTGGGCATCCGATCGGGCAGAGGTCCAAGAAAAGCTCAAGAAGAAAATCTACTGGGAAGATGTTCCACAAAAAGGAATATGGAACTCTACCGAAAATAATTCCTTGAACCTACCTATAGAAACAGACAAGAAATTCGCACCCGATGAAAGCATAACCAAGGGAAATTTCATCGAGAACATGAACAGACTCTTCGGAAAAGTAAACAATGGCATATCTACGGTATCATTTAAGGATACATTGACAGGCCTTGAATACATTACAAGAATAGACGCAGAATATCTTTCTGACCACTTCAAGGGAAAGGGTAAGTCGCGTTACGCGAACCTTCCGATGTATGCCGAAACACTGAAGAACCCGTCTGAAATACGAATCAAATTTATGAAGAGCTTGAAGACCGGAAAGTCCGCTATTCGCGCAGTCTTTTGGAAACGTTTCAGATACAACAACAAGGACTATTTCGTAGAAATCGTGAACGATTCCGGTGTCGGTGAAGACTTCAAACTATACACAAGCTATGCAAACAGCAAGGATGCAGGAAAAACTATGACAGGAACCGTTATTTACCAGAAGCCCTAGAATGGTAGAGGGCGGCCCTCTGCAAAGGAACCGCCTTCTCTCAAGACATTCAAACGGGATGCAGCCCATCATGACTATCGAGCATTCATAATATACCATTTTTCACAAGGAAAGTCAATACCCCATGTCAGATTTTATCAATGCAGACGTAGACATAGGCAAATTTAACACGCTAATCGCCATAATGCGGCGAAATTCGGTAAATACAAGGCCTGTCATGGCGGCCATCGGCAACCTGGTAGTCAAAAGCGTCCGCCAGAACTTCCGCGAAGAGGGCAGACCCGACAAGTGGGTCCCCTCGAAAAAGGCGAAAGGCAGGACCCTTCTTGCCACAGGCGCACTCATGAAGAGCATCCACTACGAGCTCGACAACGACGGTGCTGCAGTCACCGTAATGACCGGCCCCATGAAATACGCCCGCATCATGCAGAACGGCGGTAAGACTCCAAAGCACGACATCGTGGCAAGGAACCGTAAGGCGCTCAGGTTCACAGTCGGCGGCTTGACACTCTACCGCAAGAGCGTTCACCATCCAGGCTCGCGCATACCCGCCCGCCCCTACATGATGCTCCAGGAAGAAGACGAAACCAAGATCAAGGATATCCTGGCAAACAGAATCGTCGATGAAATGAAAAAGAAAGGAGGTCTCAAATGACAAAACCCGCACCCAAAACAAGCAAGCCCAAACGCGCCTACTACAACGAAATGCCCGTGGAAACAATCAAGATTATCCACGCCATCGTGAAGCGCGAAGAACTCCCGCGTGAAGCCGCCTACGACATCGGCACCGCCGTCAAGTATCAATGCCGCGCAGGACTCAAGCCCGACAACGACTGGAAAGACGACATCCGCAAGGCCGAAAACTATCTGCACCACGCAAGAACCGGCGAATGGATGAAGGAATAAAGTGTATGCTAGAACAAGCTAAGTTGCCCTTTGTTTTCAGGCTTCTTTTCAACCACGTTCATGTACCTGTAGATCGTGCGCTCGCTGACTCCGGTTTCAAACGCAAGCTGGTGAACTGGCTTGTCGAAGTTGTCGCGCATATAGCGGCGCACTGCTGTTGGGTTCATCCTGGCTGGGCAGGCTACATGGTTGCCCGCGAACTTCTTCCAGATACGTTTGGCAATGTCGAGCCCGAGGGTGTTTGCCACCCACTTCAGGTCGTCATTCGGAAGGTCGTCGATTGTCAGGGAATCCCAGAAGCTCATTCTGTATCCCAAATATAATCAAAATACGCGAAAAAAACAACAATGTAAAAAAGGAAATGAAAAATGATCAATGTTCCTGGAATAGTCGAGACGGTATTGATGTCAAGCAGCAAGAATGACGCACGACATCCAGTTCGTATAACATTGAATGATGTCAAGAACTTCTACAGAAAACGTAATTGGCCGCTAGTTGTATGCGATGCAATCGCCTTCATCTATCCGTTTATGGTACTTGGAATCGCCCTGGTTTTGAAGTGGATTCTCCTCTCTTGATTTTCCTAAACTCATCAAATCTTTTATTCATTTCGAATACAACTTCATCTATGCTTTTGCAAATTTCAATAGTGAATTTCTTCTCAAGATTACTAAAGGCTATAGAAGACTTTATGTTGTTCAGTCCGTCAATGACCATAATGGCTAGCGAGTCATACCCTTCGGCGAACTGTATAGAATACACCGTTTTTTTCAATTCCGGCAAGAACAAATTTTTAACAAACTTGGCTGTCGCTTCATCAGGTTTCATCATGATTTTATCCATAAGTCGAATCATTTTCGTAACCGCAGTCACTGCATCTTTTTCAATTCTTATAAGTAAAAAATCATCAATCACCTGTTGCATCCACAAACGCGAGCTTTCATCTTTCAAAGATTTCAAATCTTCTTTTTGCTTGCCAATCAACTTTTCAAATTCTGTCTTCGATTTTTCAGCAGCAAGACTCGCGGCTTCGTTGGCGGCAATGCTGGATGCGTCTTTAGCCTTTTTCTCTGCAATTTGTGCAAAATCCTGTTTGAGCTTATCAACCGCTATATCGACTTTCTTGTCCCACAATTTATTCAACACGAATGCAAGTATTCCTGAGCCCAAACCGATGATGGCGACTATGGCCATGAACGCCCAGCTGTAGAACGCTTGCGAATCACGGAGAACTTGCGGAGTGAAAGAAGAATCCAGCACTACCTTGACCGTATCGAAGGAGACTGTATGAATAGTATCAAATACGGATGTGTGCACGGTGTCGTAGATGACGTGGTGGATTGTGTCGATGACGGTCGTGGTGGGCATGGCTTACCAGTGGATTTCGATGATGTTCCCTCTTACCCGATAGCCTTTGCGGGGGGCGGGGCGCTTTCGTCCTTGGGTTCGCGGGCGTGGCGGGAGCTCAGGGCGAGGGCGACGACCTGGTTGAAGAGGCGGGAGAGTTCCTCGACGGTGGGTGCCGCGGTGCCGTTCTGCCATTCGGCGAAGGTGGCGGGCGTGACTCCCAGGAGCTGCGCCATGCGGGCTGCGGGCGTGTTGGATAGTTCGAGAGCCCCGGATATGTCAATGTTTAAATCTGTTTTATTTTTGTTTAAATCAACCTTTTGTGAAATGTTTGATTTTTGTTTTACTTCGCAAAGTTCGCCAGAGCCGTTTTCAAAAAAGCCTATTGACCGCAATCTTTCCCGAAAAGAAGCCCCGTATTCTCGCTTTCCGCTTAAATACATCGATAAATGCTGCTGGCTAATGCCAAGAGCTTCTGCTAGATTTTTTAGACTTCCGAACC
>WARP01002155.1_pt1 | contig 23359 bp, 21 predicted proteins | sample 4769151 | NCBI WGS metagenome assembly WARP01 (sample SAMN08893023, study PRJNA449175) | gut metagenome | isolation source: rumen sample fed with dry roughage | host: cow | place: India: Nagpur | collected 2016
ACCGCGAATAAGCGGTTAAATAAATTCAGGTTTCCACACCCAGGAATACCCTTCCCGAATTGAATTGAGAATAACACCGCGTAAGTCCTATTATAATCAACTTTTTCCATAAGGAATTACCTCCCATTCGATGTTTGTTTTGCCGTTTTTGGAAGTGTTTTGATCCATGAAACCCATTTCCCAAAATGCGGGCACTCCCTGCACATCGTATCGAGACCTATCTCCCGTGCGACCGTGAGGCCGTCGGTCGGTTTCTGATATCCTGGGTTCACCCGCAGGATCCGTTTGGAAGGCGCGGTCATCTCCCCGCCGTCGATCTCTTCGGGAAGAAAATCCCTGCGGACATCGGCGAGTTTCTTCACCTGTTTTTTACTCATCCCGCAGACAGAAAAAGCCGACGGATCGGAAAACAGCAGGGTCTCGAACTCATGCAGCTGGATGTTCGCATGAAAATTCTCCCGGTCGATGTCCTCGGAAAACGCCGCTTCCATCTCGGTCACTCGCTCGAGAGGGGACGCCAGATCATAGGATACCGTGAATCCCGGGATCGCCGGAAACTTATAGAAATCATACATCGTCGTGACATATGAACCCGGCCGTCTGCAGAGATTCAGCACATCCCGTTTGATTTTATCGTACGAAGAGCAGCCTCCTCTGCGGACCACTCCTGATTTGCTCTTCGAGGTCATTACGATAACCGGAATGAGATTCACGCCCAGATACGCCAGTTCCTTTGCCATCAGCCGTTTTATGAAAACCTCTTCGGTATACCCTTCGCAGGAGATGAACAGATTGATCATGCCTACTGCGGTCTCCCGCCAAAGATGTTCTTTTCCCAAAGTTCTCCCAGAGAATAATCCTGCGCGATCCAGTTCTGCAGCTCCTCGTCGTCCTCGAGCCTGCGGAATGTGGAGGCGTCATTTTGCCAGTCGACAACGATGATGTCCTCAGGCTCGAACTCGCTGAGGAGAAGAGCCGACTGGGTGGAGACGATGATCTGTTTGACGATGCCGGCGGATTTGATCAGGGCCGCAAGTAAAGAGAGGGCATAGGGGTGGAGACCAAGTTCCGGCTCTTCAAGAAGAACCGTCTCCGGGATATTGTCGACCGGCTGGAGAAGCAGGGTCGCCAGACAGATGAACCGGAGCGTCCCGTCAGAAAAGTCGGCAGCTTTGAACGGTGTGTTCCCATGGGTCGAACACCATTCGAGCTCGATCATTTCCGGATTCTCGGGCTTGGGCCGGAGGATGAAGTCCTCGAAGAAGGGAGCCGCGAGCTGGATCACTTTTCTGATCCGCTGATAATTGTTCGGGGCGGTCAGTTTCAGAAGGTAGAGGTATGCGGCAAGGTTGCCGGCATCGGGTCTGAGACAAATGTTGTCATTGATTGGGTGGATCTGTTTGACTTTTGCATGATCGCCGGTGTCATGGAAGTGATAGACGATCCACTGATGGACATGCTTCAGGACGTATTTGTCGATGAAGGTTCCGGTTCCTGCGTCGTAGCGTGATTCGAGGTGACCGGAGCCGAGTGAACGGTTCTCATTGAGGAGGTTCCATGAGAACCATTCGTCTTCGAACATGAGCCGGTTGTCTTTGGTGGGTTTGAGATCGAAACCGTATCCGTTGTTCCCGAAGTATATGCCGATGCTGATCTTTTCGGTTTCCCTTCTGCCGAACCAGAGCAGGGAGTCGGGACCGCCGTTATAGGTGACATAGTTCTGGAGGCGTTTGGCGAAGATCTGTTCCATCATGCAGAATACCGAAAGAAAATTTGATTTTCCCGCGCCGTTTGCTCCGATCAGGATGTTGATATCGCGAAGTTTGAGATCGCAGGACCGAATCGAACGAAAGCCGCGGATCGTTATCCGGTCGATCTGGGAGCCTGGTTGTTTCTGCCTCATATGTTTAGCTTTTGCGCACATGAGAGATAAGGGTATCTTCAAATGAGGCGGGATCGGTCGCCTTACAGGAAAGTGAGAGAGAGGAGAGAGCTGATACATTTTTGGGGTGTAGGTCTGTTTGTTCACCGGCGAACTTATCCCCTCACGCCCCCTGGTTACTCAAGGGACTACTTTTTTAACTCTTCACTCCAAAATATTAAAGGTTTAGATAACTCGAATGAGCAGGGAGAACACCATGACAAAACTCAATATTACCGACACAACGCTCCGTGACGCTCATCAGTCACTAGCGGCAACACGCATGCGGACCGAAGACATGCTCGGCCTCGCCCGTGAGATGGAAAAAGCCGGCTTCTGGTCAGTAGAAGCCTGGGGCGGGGCAACATTTGACACCTGTATCAGATATTTAAACGACGACCCCTGGAATCGTCTTCGGACACTCCGGGAAATATTTGTGAAAACTCCCATCCAGATGCTTCTGCGCGGACAGAATCTTGTCGGCTATCGTCATTACCCTGACGATGTCGTCGACAAATTCGTCACCGCAGCATCGGAAAACGGGATCAGCGTTTTTCGCGTCTTCGACGCACTGAACGATATCAGAAATATGCAGAGATCCATGGCCGCCGTCATCGATACCGGCGATCACCTCCAGGGCACTATATGTTATACTACCAGCCCTGTCCACAGCATAAAAGGGTTCATCAGCATGGCCGAAGAACTCTATGCCCTCGGCTGCAGCTCGATATGTATCAAAGACATGGCAGGACTCATCATGCCCGAAGCTGCCCGTGAACTCATCACCGGCATCAAAGCAAAACTCGACATCCCTGTCTGTCTCCACACACACTCAACAAGCGGCATTGCCCCCATGAGTTATCAGGCGGCCATCGAAGCAGGCGTCGACATCCTCGACACCGCCATGTCCCCCTTCGCCGGAGGAACAAGTCAGCCGGCAACCGAAAGCATCGTCGCCTCCCTGATCGGAACATCCCGCGACACGCAGATCCCCCTCTCAACCCTCCGGTCGATCAAACTCGCAGCATGCAATATCAGATGCAAATACGACTGCCTCATCGATCCGATCAGTGTCAGAATCGACAGCGATGTTCTGGTCTATCAGCTCCCGGGCGGCATGATCTCGAACCTCGTCTCCCAGCTCAAAGAACAAAATGCCCTGGACAAAATGGATGACGTCCTTCTTGAGATCCCCAAGGTCAGAGCCGATCTCGGTTATCCCCCGCTGGTAACGCCGACCTCACAGATCGTCGGGACCCAGGCAGTCTTGAATGTATTGATGGGCGGACGTTACAAAACCGTCACCAATGAAGTCCGTGACTACCTCAAAGGTCTCTATGGAAAGAGCCCCAAACCGCTCGATGACGCTCTCGTCACCTCGATCATCGGTGATATCCCCCGGATCACCTGCCGGCCGGCAGATACTCTTGAACCGATCTATGAAAAGATGAAAGCCGACGCGGAGGCACAGGGACTCGTGAAAAAAGAAGAAGACGTCCTCACCTACATCCTCTACCCTGCCATCGCCCCTGCCTTCCTCAAAGGCGAAAAGAAAGCCGAAGCATTCCCCGCCGCTCCGACGACCACGGCAGGCATCGTTCCTGCGGATTATGACATCCCCAGGTCCATGGAAGTCGAGGTCGACGGCGAGATATTTGCCGTCCGGATCCTCTCCGTCGAAGGAGAGGCCGTTGTCAGTTCAGGAAAACCGACCGAGTCACGTCACCGCGGCGAAGTCCCCGGCGGCGTAAAGAGCAGTATCCAGGGCATGGTCCTCGACATCAAGGTCCAGGCAGGCCAGAAAGTAACTGCCGGCGAGACCCTCCTTGTTCTTGAAGCAATGAAAATGGAGAACCCCATCGTCAGCCCCATCGACGGAACGGTCACCGAGATCTTCGTCGAGAACGGCGCAGTCGTCCAGAGCGGCGATGTGTTAGTGGTGGTGCAATGAGCAAAAATGAATACTTTGACAAAGTATTAGTTGCCAACCGCGGCGAGATCGCCATCCGCGTTATGCGTGCATGCCGGGAGATGGGCATCGAAACGGTCGCCGTTTACTCGGAAGCCGATGCGAATGCCTTACACGTGAAGTACGCCGATGAGGCATTTCTCATCGGCGCCGCCCACCCGACGAAAAGCTACCTCAATATGGAGAGGATCCTCGAGGTCGCCGATATGGCCGGAGCCGACGCGATCCATCCGGGATACGGATTTCTTGCAGAAAAAGCAGCATTTTCCGGAGCCGTAACAAAGGCAGGTCTTACCTTCATCGGCCCGACTGAGGCCACCATCAAAATGATGGGATCCAAACTCGACTCGAAACAGGCGATGCATGATGCCGGCGTTCCGGTCCTTCCCTGGACCAAGAGTACAGATCATGACGAGGCAAAAGCATTTGCCGAGTCGATCGGGTACCCGGTCATCGTCAAAGCGTCCGCCGGCGGGGGGGGTATCGGGATGACCATCGTCAACAACGAAGCCGAACTCGACGAAGCAATCGCAAAATCCAGCAGGACAGCAGCGTCAGCCTTCGGCGACTCGACCGTCTTCATCGAAAAGTATCTCGCAAAACCCAGACACATCGAGGTCCAGGTCTTCGCAGACGCCAAAGGCGAGGTGATCCACATGTTCGAGCGCGAGTGTTCGATCCAGAGACGTCACCAGAAACTCATCGAAGAGGCTCCGTGCCCCATCATGACCGACGAACTCCGCGAACGAATGACCCAGTCGGCGATCACGGTTGCGAAAACCTGCAATTATGAAAATGCCGGAACCGTTGAGTTCCTGTATGATTCAGGAAACTATTACTTCATGGAGATGAACACCCGTCTGCAGGTCGAACACACCGTGACCGAGCTGATCACCGGTCTCGATATGGTCAGAATGCAGATCAAAGTCGCAGCAGGCGAACCCCTGCCGTATTCCCAGGACCAGATCACCTGCCGCGGTCACGCGATCGAGTGCCGGGTGAATGCGGAGGATCCGATGAACAACTTCCAGGCGGATGCAGGAAAGATCAGCCGCTACCGGTCCCCGGGAGGCCCGGGCATCAGGATCGACAGCTGCATCCATGCAGGCTACTCGATCCCGCCTCTGTATGACTCGATGATCGCAAAACTCTGTGCGAGAGCAATGACCCGTGAGGAGACCGTGGCGAGAATGCGCCGCGCCCTGACGGAATACGTCATCATCGGCGTGAAGACAACGCTTCCGCTCCATTACGCGGTCATGAACAATCCCGAGTTTATCGCAGGAAATACGCACACACATTTCCTGCAGGATCCGGAAATTACCAAGGCGCTCGCAAGATATATGCGTGAGAGCGAGACCCGGATGAACCAGCTTGGGGATTCTCTCCGTCAGGGAAAAGAGAAAACCATCGCCGTAACGGCGGCAGTGAGCGCGTATATGAGTGCTCTTGCCGCGAAAAACGGCCAGAAAAAAGAATAATTTTTTTTATTTATTTTTGCTTATTTTTCCTTGTTTGCGATACCCCTCCAAAAGCAGGGACCCGATCTGTTTGATCGGGAGACCGGTCACCTGATGGAGATGGAACTCACAGAATGGACAGACCGTCACGATGTAATCGGCCCCGGTCTTTTTGACCATCTCGGCGCGAACAGCTCCGATCGCCGCCGCCTGATCCGGCAGACCCGACTTCACGCCGCCGCCCGCCCCGCAGCATCGGGCAGGCATCTCCACGAATTTTTCTGCGACCGCGTTCAAGAGAACACGGGGTTGTTCTGAGATCCCCTGCCCTCTCAGAAGATGGCACGGATCGTGATACGTGTAGGTCCCCTCGACTTTTTCAGGGATCTTGAATCCCAGTTCGCACAGGTATTCGGTAATATCCACCACTCGAAACGGGGTTTCGTAATCGTTTTTCAGCGTCGATCCGCATCCTGCACAGATGGTTAAGACGGTGTCAACTCCCGCTTTGACGAATGCATCGATGTTTCGTTTCTGCAGTTCCGGGACGAATCCCGAGAGGCCGGTTCTGATCAGCGGTGATCCGCAGCAGACCTGATCTTTTGGAATGATCACCCTTACGCCGTTCAGGCGGAGGAGTTCTATGGTATCCAATGCCGGCTGGATGACTCTTCCGTTGAACATACACCCGACGAAAAAGCCGACCGTTGCCCGGACTTCGCCTTCGGGCTCGATCACGTCAGGCACACGTTCAAGGAACGTCTGGTCCTTTCGCTCGACCGAGCGGCCGGTCTTCTCGATGAGGGAAGCAAGGGCCTTGTGTGCCGGAAGGGAAAGCCCGCGTTTCGCCGCTTCGGCTCTGAGTTTCTCGATGGCTTTTCTCGGCGTCTCGATCTCTTTTGGACAGACCTCGACGCATTTATGACAGGTCGTGCAGGAAAAGAGTCCCTTGTCGATCGCTTCAAGGATCCGGTCCCCTTTGTCCCGCGGATCGAGATTGAGTCTCTGCTCCTGGCGCATGATCGTCGGACCTTTGTAATCCGAGGCCGAGATCGCCGGACAGGCTGAGATGCAGGAGTAGCATTCGATGCATTCACGTAAGGGTTTTATCTCCTCGATATCCTGCTGGGTCACCGGTGTGCAGTCACATCCGCTGTTCATCCAGGCGATCTGGGCCATCACCGGGGCAATATCGGTAACGAGGTCCCTGATCCTTGGCAGTTCGAGAGGTTCGATGACGTCACCCTCCTTTGCTTCCTGCATGCAGGCAAGGACCGGTTCACCGTTCACGCGAACGGCACACGAGCCGCACTGCCCGCCCCGACAACAGTGCCGGTAGGCGAGTTCCGGATCGACCGTATCTCTGACGGCATCCAAAACGTTGAGAACGCGGGCTGCTTCTTTCACGCTGACATCATACTCTACAAATTTCGGTGGTTCGCCGGTTGCCGGATCGAAGCGGGAGATGGTTACTTTCATAGTTTTTCCTCCCGGATCTCTATGCCTGATTTATCTTTGACAAAGAAGGTGTGTCCAAACGGCGAGGTCTCGTTCGTCCAGGTCTGTTTCACATCGGTGCGGGTGTGGGCCCCTCTCGACTCTCGTCTAAGGAGCGCTCCTTCGATAACGAGCTGTGCGACAAGCAGCATATTTTCCGTGATCACCGCGTCGGAAAGTTCGCGGGCCGAGTCGATCTTCGGCACGTCTGCCTGGAGTTTTCTGATCTCGCGTTCGGCGACCCTGAGGTCCAGCTCGTTTCGGTAGATCCCGACATTGTTCCACATCAGGGTTTTCATCGACCGCCGGATATCAGCAGACCGTCTGGAACCGGCGTAGTAGGCGCTGAGTCTGTCTTCCGCCGCCCGGATCTGATCCATCTCGACGGATCTCGCCGTACGTTCGGTTTTGCCTGCCGAGATCCCTGCCCTTCTTCCAAACACCTGGGTGTCGGCGAGCGCGTTGCCGCCGAGCCGGTTTCCTCCATGGATACCGCCGGTCACCTCTCCGGCTGCAAAGAGGCCCGGAATGGTAGTTTTCGCATCAGTGGTGATCTTCAGCCCGCCCATGAAGTGGTGGGCAGTCGGAGCGACCTCCATTGGTTCGGTTCTGATATCCACGCCGAACTTCAGGAACTGATTCAGCATGATCGGCAGACGTGTCTCGATGTGTTCGCGCGAAAGATGACTGACATCGAGCCAGACGCCGCCATGTTCTGTTCCCCGTCCTTCAAGTACTTCTGTGGCTATTGCCCGTGCAACGATGTCGCGGGTGGAGAGATCCATACGTACGGGATCATATTTTGCCATGAACCGTTCGCCGAGCGCGTTTTTCAGGATGCCTCCTTCCCCTCTCACGGCCTCGGTGATCAGCCGTCCGCGGGAATCATACGGAGTCACGGCCCCGGTCGGGTGGAACTGGACCTGTTCCATATCGATGAGCTGGGCGCCGGCCCGATAGCCGAGCGCATATCCGTCCCCGGTCCCCGCGGTCGAGTTGGTCGTCGTATCGTAGACCTGGCCTGCCCCCCCGGTCGCAAGTATGACGGCATCGGCCGTTATAACGCCAAGCTCACCTTCCCGGTCACAGGTGACGGCGCCGTTCACCCGTTCGCCGTCCGTCAGCAGATCGAGGACCGTCACTTCGTTTTCGATCTCGACGGAGGAACCCCGGAGTTTTTCGAGCAGGGTCATGACCAGTTCATGGCCGGTGTGATCGCCGGCATAACAGGTTCGGGCGCATCGCTGCCCGCCGAAAGGCCGCTGAGCTATCGTGTTGTCGTTTGCAAGGTCGAATACCGCTCCCCAGGAAAACAGATCCCTGATCCTGTTCGGCGCTTCCGCGGCGAGCGTCTCTACAAGCGACTCGTCGTTGAGGAATGCCCCGCCTCTCATCGTATCTTCGAAATGGGTCTGGATGGAATCTGCTTCGTTAAGTACCGCGTTGAATCCGCCTTCGGCCATGACGGTGCAGCCGCCTTTGCCGGTGATCGTTTTTGAGATAATGACAGTCTCGCCGAATGATTCCGCCTCAACGGCGGCACGTATTCCTGCGCCGCCGGACCCTATGACCAGTACATGACAGTCTTTTCTGTTTTCGATGCCCATTTCGAATCCTTTGTTATATTTATTGGAAGAGGGAGGGGATAAAAGCGAGGGAAAAGGACGGTTATATCTCGAGGACCGTCTCTCCGTCTGGTGTCGTATAATATTTTATCACGGTTCCGTCAGGCTGAACGGCGGTGTATCTGATGTTTCCTTTATTGTCGGTGTACCATTCGGTTTTCGAACCGTCGGTGAAAAGGATCGATCCTTCGGTCTCATCTCCCGTGAGAATGTTTCCGTCTTTGTCGGTGAACGCGGAGGGATCAGATGGCTGCGCAATGCATCCTGCCGATATGATGAGCAGCAGAAGCACAAGTCCGGCGGTCAGGAATTTCTTCATGGAAGAGTGTTAGTTTCCATTCGTCATCAGGCTGCTCCTGCCGACAAGAGTCCGAAGAAAAAAATCTGCTGAAAAAACGCTTTAAAAAAATAGTAAAAAAACGGAGGGGATCCGTTTAGTTCTCGAGAACGATCTCGATGCTGATATCTTTTGGAACCTGAATGCGCATCAGCTGTCTGAGTGCACGCTCATCGGCGTCAAGGTCGATGAGACGTTTGTGCACACGCATCTGCCAGCGATCCCAGGTTGCCGTTCCTTCTCCATCGGGGGATTTGCGGACCGGGACGATAAGTCTCTTGGTCGGCAGCGGGATAGGTCCAGCCATATTTACACCGGTACGTTCTGCAATCTCACGGATACGGGTACATACCGTCTCCACTTTCTCATAATCAGTCCCTGTCAGGCGTATTCTGGCTTTTTGCATTTTCTAAGTCACCACAAAAAATTCGAGTGAGAGATAAAATTATCTCATCTGCTTTGCTTTAATGCTCAGAACAAGACCGGCTGCAACGGTCATACCCATATCACGGACAGCGAATCTGCCGAGCTGCGGGAGTTCCTTTGCAGTCTCGATAACGAGCGGGCGGGTCGGAGTAATGGTGCAGATTGCTGCATCGCCGGCCTTAAGGAATGCCGGGTTCTCTTCCTTAACCTGTCCGGAACGGGGGTCCAGCTTCTTGTTAAGTTCAGTGAACATACATGCAGTCTGTGAGGTGTGGCAGTGGAACACCGGGGTGTATCCTACGGAAAGGACGGACGGGTGCTGAAGAACAACGACCTGTGCGGTGAATTCTTCTGCAACGGTCGGGGGGTTCTCGACCGGACCGCAGACATCGCCGCGGCGGACATCGTTCTTGGCGATACCGCGGACGTTGAAACCGACGTTGTCTCCCGGCATTGCTTCGGCGAACTCTTCGTGGTGCATTTCAATGGATTTGACCTCACCATTTACGTTTGCCGGCATGAAGGAGATCTTCTGTCCTTTCTTGAGGATACCGGTCTCAACACGGCCTACTGGGACGGTTCCGACACCGGAGATGGTGTAGACGTCCTGGATCGGGAGTCTGAGCGGCTTGTCGGTCGGCATCTCGGGCATCGTGAACAGGTCAAGTGCTGCAAGAAGTGTCGGGCCCTTGTACCAGGGGGTGTTTGCTGATGATTCCTTAATGTTGTCACCGCAGAATGCGCTGATTGGGATGAACGGGGTGTTTGCCGGTTTGAATCCAACGGACATGATGAGTTTGGTCATCTTGTCTTTTGCTTCGTTGTACTTCTCTTCGGAGTATTTGACGGCATCCATCTTGTTGATGGCGACGATGATCTGGTTGATACCAAGAGTCTTGGAAAGGAAGACGTGCTCTTTGGTCTGTTCCATCGGACCTTCGGTTCCGGAAACGACAATGATTGCTGCATCGGCCTGGGATGCACCGGTGATCATGTTCTTAACGAAGTCACGGTGACCTGGACAGTCAACAACGGTAAAATTGTATTTCGGGGTTTCGAATTTCTTGTGAGCGATATCGATGGTAATACCACGTTCGCGTTCTTCCTTGAGGGAGTCCATTACCCAGGCGAACTCGAAAGTACCCTTTCCTTTGGATTCTGCTTCTTTCTTGTATCCATCAAGAATGTGCTGTGCTACAACGCCGGTCTCAAAGAGAATCCGGCCAACGGTTGTTGACTTACCGTGGTCGATGTGACCAATAACGGCAAGATTCATGTGGGGCTTTGCTGCTGCCATGATAATGTTTCTCCACTTTGACTCATTGATAGGGACACACAAAGGTGCGATCCAAATCAACACGAGTGTAAACAGATTGGTCGTACAACCATATAAAATAATTCCCTGTGTCAAAGATCAGAACCGACAGACTAATAGGAAAATAATTCAGTATTCTCTGTGATGAAATCATTACCTCTTGAGAGAAAACCGAGCGGTAAATCGACCGTGATGTGCGGAGACAAGGAAGTTTCCGTACACAGCACCTGTGTTTTCTGCGCAAACTGCGCAGGGATACGGGTGAACCGGAGAGTTACCCCCAATCCATACGCCCAGGCGATGCGCGGATCGAAGGGAGGTCTGTCCCTGGATGAACAGCTGATGGACGGTATGGTCCTTTTCAATACCGTGATCGAAGATAAAAACGCGACCGATATCGAGTGTTCGGATGATGCGGGCGCCGGCTATCAGCCGATCTCACGCAGACGTTAGTATTACCGCTGCGACCAGAAGAACGGCCATCCGGGTGAGTTCGTTGCCGGCTCCGGTGACATCGCCGTTCACCCCGCCGAAGAGTTTTCGCGCGAGGAGCAGAAGAACGGCAGCAGCCGCAAGAGCAGAGAGAAAGCCGGCACCCACGCATATTTTTCCCGGGAGCAGAAACAGCGGCAGGGTAAGCAGCGCGGCGTAGAGACAAAACCGCTTTTTTGAACGATCATAGATGAATTTCTGGATGCCGTCATGGAACGGTTTTCCAAGCGCCGACAAAAACGCCATGGCCAGTTTGCCGAAGATCTCGGCGATGAATACGGTAAAGGCGATCTGAAGGACGGTCATGGAGGAGAGGGCGGAGTAAGAGATCAAAACGACCATGATCCCAAGAGCCAGCGCTCCGGCTCCGGTCGTCCGGTCGGTCATGGCGCGGATCCGTTTTTCCCGGCTGCCGTGTGCCATGAGTCCGTCACCGAAGTCCAGAAGCCCGTCGAAGTGGTTGGCGCCGGAGATGAAAACCGCGAGGGCGAGGGAGATGGCGGCGATCACGGCAGAGTTTTCAAAACCGAGATACCAGGCGATGAGCCCGGGAAGTGCGGCGATCCCGCCGGTGACGTATCCGGCTGCAGGGTAGAGCCAGCTTCGCTTTGCAAAACATTCATAATCCGCCGGTTTTCCTAAAGGAAGGATCGTGGTGAACTGGAGAAGAGCGCGAAGTGACTGCATTTATATTATATCTTGTCAGTTCTAAATGATATAATATCATGTCATTTGTCTCAACGAGAGCGGATTTCTCTGCCGAGTCGCCGATGTTCGCCCTGATCCTGTCCAACTCCCTGATCTCCACGGTCCCCGGAGTATCCGGAGCAGGAGAAAGCCCGGAAAAAAGCCTGATGGTCCCGCCGCTGGATGCCGAACTTATCATTAACGGAAAGATCACCTCCGTTGACATGACACCAAATACGCCGACCGGCTGCCCGACGCCGGCGGTGATGACACGCGCCGTAATGGAACTGACCGGCATAAAACCCCTCATGATCGCCGCAGGTCTGGACCACGAGGTCACCGTCCCCCATATGCAGCTGGGAGAAAAAGCCGGAGGAGATCCCCGGGAAGGAAACGCCGTCCCGCATGCGAAGGGACTGTTTGAAAAAGGCCGATGGATCGGTGAGTATCTTTCCCGGAGTCATGATCTCCTCGTTCTCGGCGAGTGTCTTCCCGGCGGGACAACGACTGCGCTCTGTGTTCTTCGCGCTCTTGGCTATCAGGCAAAGGTCAGCAGCTGCCTGGTGGACAACCCGGTCTGCATCAAGGAAAAAATCGCGGAAACAGCCGTGGAAAAAGTACAGAAAGCAGGCTTGACCGATCCGCTCGACATTGTGTCCATGGTCGGCGACCCGATGATTCCGGTCGCCGCAGGCATCGCTGCAGGATTCCGCGGAAAACTGTTCCTTGCGGGAGGCACCCAGATGCTGGCGGCCGCTGCCGTGATCCGGGCGCTTGGAAACACGGTTCCCGACATCGTTACGACGATCTATGTCTACGAGGACAAGTCGGCCTCGTTCAAAGAAACGGCCGCCGCAGTCGGAACTGACGCCTATTACGTCGACCCTGAATTCGGATCGATCGGCCATGCAGGCCTTGCCCGGTATGCGGAGGGCGAGATCAAAGAAGGGTCCGGGATCGGCGGGGCGATGTTTCTTGCAAGCATCCTCGGGTATGCCCCCGAAGACATCCGGAACACGATCCGCGAACATGTAAGCAGATACGCATAATGGAACTGGAGGGCCGGATCCGCAAAGCAGAGTTCATCTGCAGATGCTGCGGGGAGTGCTGCAGCGGAAAAGACAATGAAGTGATGGTCTCGCCAGACGAGATCGATCTGCTCTGTCAAGCGACCGGTCTCACCCGGGATCAGATCGCCGAACCGTATCCGGAATGGATCCGTGACGGGGGAGCGGTCTTCACCTTCGGCCGGGTTTTGCGGCGGGGAGAGGACGGGAACTGTATGTTTCTTGCAGAAAAAAAATGCACCGTCTACGAACATCGTCCGCATATCTGCCGGACCTATCCCTTCATGCTCGACGGGGAGAATCTCCTCGTCTTTGAGTGCTCTGGATGTAAAAGCGGCGCGGAAACGCCGGATGCAGAACAGATAGCAAAAGACCTCCTCGCCCGCCGCGAAGCTGAGGACAAAGAGTTTCTTTTAACAAAAGAGCAGTACCAAAAGCATAGTATGGTTTTGGGATCAACAATCATCTTCGACAGCAGAGGAGCTCATCTGCACAAATAACAATGACCGAAATACACATCGTTGGAACCGCCCATGTTTCACAAAAAAGCATCGACGAAGTTCGTGAGAAAGTGGAAGCCGCAGATCCCGATGTGATCGCGATCGAACTGGATCCGGGACGTTTTGCCGCATTAAAACAGCAGATGAAGGAGGCACAGGATCAGGAATCAGGTGCCGCTCCAAGCGAAGAGGAGAAAACCCAAGCCCCGGAAGTGAAGAGCCTTTTAAAAGGAAACTTTACGCTGATGATCGTTCAGTGGATCCTTGCCTATGTTCAGCGAAAGATCGGGATGAACGTCGGGATCGAGCCGGGAGCCGAGATGAAAGAGGCGATAAAAATCGCCGAAGAGAAAAATATCAGGCTGCTTCTCATCGACCGGAACATCAATATCACCCTCGCCCGGTTTTGGGGGAACATGAAACTTCTCGAGAAGATCAAGCTTGTCTGGATTCTGATCCGCTCGATCACCGGAACCGATGAGGAGTCGGAAGGCATCGATGCGGAGATGGTCGATTCGCTGACGAATCCGGATATGATCGAGCTGGCTTTAGCGGAGTTCCAGAAGTTTTCCCCGACCGGAGCAAATGCCCTTATCACGGAGAGGGATGCCTATCTGGCGCACGGGATCATCGGTCTGGAGCACAGTTCCTTCGAGCGGGCGGTGGTCGTGGTGGGCGCGGGGCATCTGCCTGGGATCACGAAGTTCCGGGAGAATCCGGAGACCCTGCCTTCCATGAAGAGCCTGAATGAGATGCCGAAGAAGTATCCCTGGGGAAAGATCATCGGCAGTGTGTTCATCGCGATGTTTGCGGTGATCATTCTCGCGATCGCATTTTCCGGAGCGACGGATCTTCTTATCTGGGCGATCATTTACTGGGTGGTGTTGAACGGTCTGTTTGCCGGCGTGGCCACGCTGCTTGTGAGAGGGCACCCGCTTTCTGCGGCGACCGCTGCGGGACTTGCATGGATGACTTCGCTGAATCCGTTCCTTGCCTGCGGATGGTTTGCGGCGATCGTGGAGGCCAGGATGCGGCCGCCGGGAGCAGGGGATTTTAAGGCGATCGCAAAAGCGGAAAGCATCAGTGAGATGTTTTCGGTCCCGCTGTTTAAGATCCTGCTCGTGGCGGCGGCGGCGAATATCGGAAGCACGATCGCGACATTTGCGTTCTTTATCTTCCTGACACCCCTCTTAGGGGTCGATCTTGAGATGATGACCGAGATCCTGACGACCGGATTTGCAAACCTCTGGGCATTTCTGACCGGCTGGATCTGAAATCCGATCTTTCTTTTTTTATTTTTCCCACCAGATATGGGCGGTTTTTGAAACGCCGGGAAGAGCAAAGCCTTTGTCTGTTTTGACTGCACGTTCTTCCAGATACCGGTCAATGATCCCTTTCTGTTCGTCGGTCTTTACAAGAAGCCGGGTGTAATAGTCCTGCCGCATTTCCTGAACCGAAGCATACGCCTGTCCTGTATTCCTCGACTCGACCGTAAGGTTTGCATAGATGCCCATCTGGTACAGAACATTCCAGAGAACATCGGCTGTGGGTTCAAAGTTGTACGGTTCGCCGTGCAGAAGCGGCCAGAGCTCGCTGTTTCCGCGGGAAAGGGAAGGGGGGAGAAGGAACCAGAAGAGATGGACAGCAGAAACGGCGCAGTCATCCATTTTTTCGATACATGCACGGATGTTTCCCATCATTAATGAAAGTGAGGCGATCACCACGTCGTGGCGTCCGATCTCCCGGAGGGAAGCTTCCTCCCAGGTCTTTTGTATGATACGGACGGAAGGGGCGTTCGTGAGTGACCGGTATGCCTCCATCCCCTGGATCATCGGGCCCGACGGCTCCACGACGGTGACGGGGGAACCGGAGAGGGCAAGCGGCACCGAGAGCGTGCCGGGTCCGGCGCCGATGTCCAGGACCGACGACTCCGGCGGGATATCCATCGAGGCAAGCTGTTTTTGGACCCTGCCCCGGTCATCCTTCTGCAGTCTTCTGACATATCTGTCCACATTGACCGGATTATCCCAGAAACTTCCATTGTCCTCACCTGCCTTTCTCTTCTGTTCGAATGCACGGGCGATCTGTTCATCCCACATCCGGATATAGTCCGGCTTTCCAGCACACATATACAATAATGCCCGGTGAAAAGTAATAAACTGCGCGGGCTTGAGAGAAAGACTATTTTACCTTTCACACATAAGGTTAATTATGAATACGAGAAATCCGGGTATTGCAAACTTCGGTGTTACCATCATCCAGTCTAGACACAGTGTCAGAAAGTTTAAAGACGCGGAAATTCCGCCGGAGTTTATCAGAAAAGCCCTTGAATGCGCTTCAAAAGCTCCGACTGCACGCAATGTCCAGCCATGGATCTTTGTTGTCGTGAAAAACAAAGAGACGCTCGCAAAGATCGCAGAACTCGCCCCGAACGGAAAATTCATCGAAGGAGCCGCCGTCGGGTTCCTGGTCTTTGGTAAAGCCGACTGGCAGTATGTGATCGAAGACTGCTCGGCGGCAACCGAAAATCTTCTTCTCGCCCTCCATGCTTATGGATACGGCGGCTGCTGGATCGCCGGCGACAAAAAGGATTACGCAGAAGACGTCCGTAAACTCGTCAATGTCCCGGCCGAGTACAAACTCGTCTCGATCGTTGCGGCCGGCGTTCCGGATGTCGGCGGGATCACTCTCGCAGAGAAGATGCCGCTTGAACGTATCGTCTTTGACGAAAAATACCAGTGATCTGCGGGATCATCCGCACCCTTTTTTTGAGATGAAGAAAACGCCGGATCTTATGCAGAAGATATGCTGATCTTTCATCATCTTTTTCTCGGCCTGATCGTAGGGATCATGCTCGCAGTGATTCTTTCGAATAAATGGGCCGTTCTCTACGGAGGTATCGGAGCGATCCTTCCGGATCTTCTCGATAAACCGCTTGGACAGATCCTTCTCGCGGAGACCATAAACTGGGGAAGGATCTACGCCCACACGCTGATCATAGCCGTGATCCTGATCATCATGGGACTTTTGATCTGGTACAAAAACCGGAAACGTATCCTTCTTCTCTGCATAGGGGCAGGCGTTCTCATCCATCAGATCGGCGATGCAATGTGGACAGCACCCGTGAACTGGTTTTGGCCGTTTCTCGGACCTTTCCCGCCGTCATCAGAGATGTATCCCCCGATACCGGACGGATATATGCCGTATCTGTATCTCGCATCATGGATACTGGCAGTGATCGCGGGAGCCGCGGTGATAACCGTTTTGCACCGTCATCTGGGTCATTATCTCGCCCGTGGGGCCGTGGGTAAACGGCTTCTCACCGGAACGGGGATGGTTCTGACGGGAGCAGGAACAATACTGTTGATAAAATATCTCATATGGGATCTGTTTCTCACCGGACCCTGGGCAAATTATTTTGGAACGATGTATCTTCATGAACTGTTGTCGATATCCGAGTGGATATATGGCCTGACCTCCCTCATCCTGATACTCCTGCTTCTCGATTATCCGGTACGTTTTTCACAAACCACAAAAAAACGCATTATCAGGATATGCGGAGCAGGCGTTGTCGGCGTATCTCTTCTTCTCATGCTGTGCATCGGCCTGGGAGTCCCGGCGGATGAGGTGTACGGTGAAACTATTTGGAGGATCCTGGCAGCCGCGGGATTATTTTGCGGAGGGATCGTTCTTCTTTTTCTTGGAGACAGGATATGGGCACTGCCGGATGACAGGGTCTCACCAAAATGATGAGATGTTTCCCGGGCATTAATTTTTTTGGAGACCTGAGGTAAACTCTTATGTGTTAACCATACCTATTGTATATTCTGATAGCGTATGAATGATTTTCTCCTGAACTGGGCAGGTTCCATGGGTATGATTTTCCTAATCTGGCTGTTTTGCGCAGCTATGGTTGATCTGACCATGACACGCCGATATTCCCGTCTGCGCACGGCGGCGCTCTGGGCTGGAGGATTTCTGATACTTGTTGTTCTCACCTCTTTGGTCGATATGATCTACGAGGCGTGTGTCTTTCTTATACCAAGCGGATATGATTTCATTTCTTTTATTGCTGACAGTCTGTTTGTGATGGTCGTTGGTTTCTGGTTTGTTTTTGTATCCTGGAAGATATACCGCGGGACCACATCCTCCAAAATCTTCATCGCATCGTTTATTCTTTTTATCGGCTTAAGCATCTGTGATCTTTCGTTTAGTATCGTCCATATGGTTTTCCCCTGGGATCTCTATCAGCTGAAGTTTGCAACGTGCGTTCTGATTTTGATCATTCTGACTATCGGCCTGATCCTGACGAATCGTTTCCTGATCAAAACAATGCAGGAAACAAACAGAGACCTTCGGGGGGATTTTCGAAATGTCCTGTTCATCCCGCTCGCGGTCTATCTGATCTATGCAGTAATCAGCTCCCTGTGGAACAGTCAGGAAGGAGCCGTATTTTTCATTCCGGAGATCACAACCAGAATCATTTTCATCATCATGGTCATCCTGCTCTATATGCAGGTTTTTTACGGGATAACTAAGACCATCAAACATATCCATATCGATGAAGAGATGCTTCTGGCACATGATTTGCAGTCGAGTATTCTCCCTTCGCCCGGACGATTTGAGAACATGCCCGGAGTTGAGATATTCGCATCGATCTCAGAATCAGAACTTGTCGGCGGGGACTTCTACGATATTATCCGGATCGGAGACTATCATCTCGCCTTTGTCATTGCTGATGTATCGGGCAAAGGTATTTCTGCCGCACTCATGATGATGCGTGTCAAAACCATGATCAAGATGTCAGTACGGGCATTATTTACCCAGCCAGGCAGGATGCTTACCCTGGTAAACCGCGAAATAATGGAAAACAATGATACCTGCAGGTTCGTTACGGTCTTTCTCGGGCTGCTTAACCTCAAAACCGGCAGGTTCACCTACTCATGTGCCGGACACAATCCTCCGATACTCTGCACATGCGGAACCTGTGACCCGCTTGTCTGTGAAAAAGCACCTGGACTTGGAATCATGGACCACACATACATCGATCATCGAACAGTTCTGAAGAGAACTGATACGCTGTTTATGTACACTGACGGAGTAACGGATGCGCAGAACAAAAATGGCGAAATGTACGGGATGGGCCGGCTCCTTTCGATAGTCCAGAGATCAGACAGTCCTGAAACCATGATCAATTCGGTAACTGAAGATATGAACATCTTTACCGGGGCAAGCGGACAGGCGGACGATATGACGATGCTCGCTGTCAGATACTCAGGCGAATAACAAAAAAGGGAATTAAACCCAAAACACAGTTCTTTACTTACTCTTTTGCCAGAAGATCATCGAACCCCGAGATCTCAAAAACTTCGCGGACCAGACCGCGGGCATTGGTTATCTGTAATGTCCCGGCAGGCCCAAGCATCTTTTTCATAGTCAGGATGATCGAAAGACCGACACTTGACATGTAGGTAAGTTTTGCAAAATTAAGCGTAATGGATGAGATCCCGTCAAGGGACGACTCGGCACATCTCCGAAACTCAGGTGCGCTTTTGGTATCAAGTTTACCATCCAGCTCAAGGATAAGTTTGGATTCATTAACAGTTTTAGTAATTTTCATAGAATTTGTTCTCCCTTTTTTTAGACACTAGTTGTAGAGTTTTTTGTAAACGGTCAGGACATTTGTTCCGTTCACACGCTCATATGTGATCCTGTCCGTCAGTTTTTTGGACAGGAATATACCCAAACCGCCGACGTTTCGATCATCGATCGGCAGCGTAACATCAGGCTCTGAAAACTCCAACGGGTTAAACGGCACCCCGGTATCGGAAATGATCAGTTTCAGACAGGGATCCAGATACATCGTAAAGTTCACCGAGCCGGGTTCATCCGGATAGGCATAGTTCACGATGTTGACAAACAGCTCTTCGATCACCAGCGTCATCTTTGCGATGAAAGGCTCGGCGACCCCGTTTGGACGAAGTGATGCATCCACCCACAAAACGATCTCATCCAGACTTTCGACCGTTGCCGGGATCGTGAGTCTGGCAAAATGCTTCGGATACAGGTGAACATACTTCTGATCGGCGTATGGACAGGGTTCGGCACTGGTCCCGGATTTTCCACAGAGGGTGATGATATCTTTTTCACAGATAGATTCATGATCTTCCAGACAGAGAGCTGCTTTTTTGCCGTATGCGGTAAATGCCCCGCCCGTGAAGGAAAGACGTTTTACCGCAACCCCGCAGACACTCCCTTCAGCATCAAGATCCCCCTTCAGCACCGAAACAGTACTTTGTTCGCCCCGAACCCCGAACATTCCCCCGGAAATATCCAGATGGGTCCCGGAAATGATGAGATCGCCGCCTCCAAGAGAGATCCCGCAGGAGTTCTCATCGATGTCAGTTGTTCTGATCTGGAGGGAGCCCCCCTTTGCATAGACCGAACCGGAGGTAAGCAGTATGCCGTAGGTATCAGCAGAAATATCGTGCGTTCCGCTGTGGATCAGGACATCGCCGCCGCGGGAAAAAATGCCCGCATACTGCCCGGATATCTGGACCGCCCCGCCGGAAATGTTGACGGCATTCCCGACATACAATCCGATATCGCCGGCAATATCAACGACCGCATCGCCAAAGGTCGCGGTACTGCCGGAAAGATGCAGACCAAACTCATCACCGAACACGGTAAGATATCCGCCGAGATCTTCGAAGGATCCTGCCACCTTCAACCCGGTCTTTCCAGAAGCGGTTAGCAAGCCGGACGCAAGCGTAAGATCGCCGAGCGCGGTAAGACCGGTCAGATATCCGGCCGCATCGATCTTTCCACCAAGGATCGTCATTTTTTTCGCAGCGCGTATCCCGTCCCCGGCCATTCCCGTCCCGCAGATCATCCCGGATCTCTGTGTAAAAGTTCCCTTTACATCTATCCCGGTACCTTCATTGATCGATGTGAGATTTCCGTTCGAAACCTCAAGATCTCCGTTGACAACAAGGCCGCTTCGGCCACGGATCTCCAGACTCATGCCGGAAAAGAGCAGATCCGTTCCGATACGGACCCCGGCCTCTTTTCCGCTGATGACGGAAACACAGCTGTTTTCCATAACACAGCTGCCGCCGGTCAGGATCCCGGTCTCTTCCGCTTCGATGGTGACATGCATCTGCGTGAAAACAGCGTCTTTTGAAAAAGTCAGCGCCGCATTTCCCATAACCGCACAACTCCCGTCTGAGAGGCGGCAAAGATCCCCTTTGACGAGAAGACCCGTTTCTTCCCCGTTGATGACGAGATGCAGATCTGTTCCAATCAGGGAGCCGCCGGCCGAAATTCCGGTTCCCGCACTGATCTCCGCGGTGGCTGAAGATATCTGCAGATCATCCTTTTCAACGATGATCCCGGTTTTCCGGGAAGCTACCCTCAGAAAACAGTTTTTGAGGCTGCACGGACCCCCGCATACCTGGATCCCTATCCCGCCCGGGGTCTCGATCAGATGGGTCCCTCCGTCCATCAGAAGATGCCCGGCACATTCTATGCCGATATTATCCGCACTAAGCTGAAGGGAGGAGGCTTCTATAGAAATGCCGGCACCTGATCCTGATTTTATACCGGTATCCTGAGATCGGATACTGACGGCCGAACCGGTGATCAGCAGTCCTTTGTGCACACGGATACCGGCTGCCACGCCGGAGATACCCACATGCACAGACGTTATGGATAATGTTCCCGCATCAACGCAGATGCCTGTTTCACTTTCGGCAAGGATGAGCGATCCTTCACCTGAAATACTCAGATCGCCGTTTCGCACACGTATCCCCGGGCGGTGTTTCCCAACTATGGTATTTTCTGCACCCGAGGCAATGATAGAGATATCCCCGAAACAGTCGATCCCAGTTCCGTGATATGAATAAAGTGAAAGAACACGAGACCCCGCCTCCCAGCTCCAGCCGTCTCCGTAACAATTCTCTTCGGAATTGTAGATTTTTCCGTTGATGACAAGTTGGGCGTCAGAATAGATTTGCGGTGTCATATCCTCAAGTACGTTTTATAGTATGTTTTTGGTATTCATACTTGTATGTCAGGGACCCTTTTGTGAGATGAGTATGAGTTATCAGGGGATTTTCGGAGATTATTCAGAAGAGAGAAGATGTGTGCAGGATGATTGAAACGCGCAGTACTGCCCGGGTATTCGATCAGAGATTCCAACCCCGGAGACCGGTTCTTTTCTGAATAAATACTCAATAATAATAAAGTATAAATATAACTTACTTTTTCAAAAAAGAATAATTTAAATATAATGACACATATATTACTTATTGTCTCTGAACTCAGGACTCAGGGGCTTAATGACACTGGGACGTAAGAAAAAATGACAACCGTAATCGCCGAATTAAAGCGGAGCAGTTTTACGAGGGATACCCATATCCCTTATCACTATCCGGAACGCCCGTCATATAATGCCGATATGGCGGAACTTTATGAAGAAATCTGTGAGAGACCTTTGGGATCATTACTTTCAAATCTGTTAACAGCACATGGATCATGTTCTCCCGAAACTGCCAATGCACGGTGTTTCCTTCTCGAAAAGAGGCACCATTAATAGAGAATATCTTTAGTAATATTCTGTGATCCAATCACAAAACTCCCTTCTTTTTTTCCAAACAGAGATAAAACAAGCCGGAGATCCGCAAAGAAATAACGATTCTGTGAACCTCAATGCAGACCTCAGCGTATCTTTTGCTCACCCGCCAGCCTTATCCCCTTCTCCTGCCAAACTATTCTCTATGCAAAGCCCTATCCTCCAGGTAGCTCTTGACGTAACCGAGCTTACCCGGGCACAAAAAATCGCAGAAGAGGCACTTCTCGGAGGTGCCGACTGGATAGAAATAGGCACCCCCCTGGTAAAAAGCGAAGGAATGCAGGCAGTTCGCGCACTTCGGGCGCAGTTTCCGACCACAACACTCGTCGCCGATCTGAAAACATCCGACACCGGCGGTCTGGAGGTCGAGATGGCGGCAAAAGCCGGGGCAAATATCGTCTGCGTTCTCGCAAATACCGATAACGCCGTGATAACGGATGCACTTCGCGGAGCCGCCCTGTACGGTGTTGAGATCATGGCGGATATGATGAATGTCTCTGACGTGGTCACGCGTGCACGGGAACTCGCCGGTCTCGGGGTCCAGATCATCAATGCCCATGTGGGGATCGATCAGCAGATGGAAGGGAAGGATCCGCTGGACCTTCTGGATAAACTCGGCGATCTGCCGGTCAAAATAGCCGTTGCCGGCGGACTGAATGCAGAATCCGCATCCAAAGCCGCGGCACGCGGCGCCGACATCGTGATCGTCGGAGGCTCGATCATCAAAGCGGCCGACGTCACCAAAGCTGCCCGAAATGTGCGGGATGCGATCGACCGGCCGACGGAAGGGACCTCGGTAAAAATCAGTCTGGATGATATGATCCGCGAACTTCTCGAACAGGTCTCCGCCCCGAACGTGACGGACGCCCTCTACCGGAAAGGAGCGATGAGCGGCCTTTCGGTTCAGCATGTCCCGAAGAAGATGATCGGAAAAGCGGTCACCGTACAAACGTTCGGCGGCGACTGGTCAAAACCGGTACAGGCGATCGATGCCTGCCGGCCGGGGGACGTTCTCGTTATCAGCAATGATAAAAGAACCGACATAGCGCCGTGGGGCGAACTTGCCACGCGCTCGGCCGAGAACAAAGGGGTCGCAGGGATCATTATTGACGGGGCCGTACGTGACTGGGATGATATCATCACCCTTGATATACCGGTCTATGCGACGGCGATCCAGCCGAATGCAGGCGAACCGAAAGGATTCGGCGAGATCAACGCCGAGATCTCCTGCTGCGGCCAGACCGTGAGACCAGGAGACTGGCTGATCGGGGATCAGTCAGGGGTCGTCGTTATTCCAAGAGAACGGGCATATGAGGTCGCACGGCGTTCCGTCGAGGTCCAGAAAACAGAAGTCAGGATCAGGGAAGAGATCAGACGAGGGGGGACGCTTGGCAGTCTCTCGCAGCTTCTCAGGTGGGAGAAAAAATGAGC